>WBZL01002784.1_pt1 | contig 16646 bp, 17 predicted proteins | sample 5204291 | NCBI WGS metagenome assembly WBZL01 (sample SAMN12344345, study PRJNA552823) | activated sludge metagenome | biome: Activated sludge suspended growth; feature: Nitrification reactor; material: Wastewater; isolation source: activated sludge from nitrification reactor of wastewater...
ATGGCGCACAATTTACGAAAACTGGCGATCCAATGACCGCCAGTTTTTTTGTCTCTTGCTCCGTTTACGCCGTTTTCTCAACTTGTTCTTCCCCTTTTTAGACAACCCCGCCGCCGCAGTGCAACTACGGCGCAACAGGTTCAACTGCGTAAGTCCTATACAAATGATAAAATCGCTCCTCTCAAAGGAACAAGGGCATGACTTCGGAATCCATTCTCGTTGAACAACTCAGCAAAACGTATCAAGTCCCCGAACGCGAAGGCGGATTCGGCGCGGCGGTGCGCGGCTTCTTCAAACGCAAATACAAAGATGTGAAAGCCGTGCAGGAAGTGAACTTCAAGATCGAGCAGGGAGAGATCGTCGGCTTCCTCGGTCCGAACGGCGCGGGGAAAACGACCACACTCAAAATGTTATCGGGTCTGCTCCACCCCACTGGAGGCAAAGCCGCCGTGCTGGGATTCACTCCGTGGGAACTCAAACCCGATTACCTGCGCTCGATGACCCTCGTGATGGGACAACGCAACCGTTTATCGTGGGACATCCCCGCGGCGGATTCGTATTTGCTCGCGCAAGCCATCTATCGCCTCTCGGATGACGATTATAAAAAGACATACAAAGAACTCGACGAACTTCTCGAACTCGAACCGTTGATGAAGAAACCCGTCCGCAACCTTTCGCTGGGCGAGCGGATGAAGGTGGAGATCGCGGCGGGATTGTTACATCGTCCCAAAGTGTTATTTCTCGATGAGCCAACGATCGGACTCGACATTTCAGGGCAGGTGAAGATCCGCGAGTTCTTGCGCGAGTACAACAAACGCACAGGCGCGACGATCCTGCTGACGAGTCATTACATGGCAGATGTGACCGCGTTGTGCGAACGGATCATCATCATCCATCACGGTCAACTCAAATATGACGGCGGCATCGCCAACCTTTCGCGTCGCATTGCGCCATTCAAATTGATCGGCGTGCGACTTGCCCTGAGCGAAGACGAAGGGTTGGAGAAGTCGAACGGACGCGATCTGTCGCAGTATGGCGAACCAGTTCAAAATGAGGAAGACGCGGAGAAGGTTTACATCCGAGTCAAATCGGAGGACGTCACCAAAGTCACATCGCGCATGTTGTCCGACCTCCCCATCCACGACATCACGATTGCCGATCCACCGATCGAAGATGTGATCGAACGGGCTTTCAACGAGTAAAGTTATGTCGTTGCGAGGGCGCTCTGCTCTTCGCCCGAAGCAATCTCCTCAACGTGTTGGAGATTGCTTCGTCGGAAAGAGCATCCTCCTCGCAACGACATGAGGTGAATCATGTTTAACATCTTCAAACGACTCTGGCAAGTGAACTGGGCGGAGCAATGGCAATACCGCGCCAACCTCATCATGTATATTTTGTACTGGCTCGTGTCGCCGATCATTTATCTCGCGGTGTGGACGAGCATCGCCTCCGCCAACGGCGACGTGAACGGACTGACCGCCAACGATTTTGTCACCTATTATATGATCCTGCTCATCGTCGATCAACTCACCAGCAACATCATCATTCACATCTTCGGATACAAAGTGCAAGACGGCTCGCTCTCGGGCGAACTCATCAAACCGATCCATCCGATGCTGACGAACACGCTCGTGAACGACATCGCTTTCAAGACGTTGAACTTCATGCTGTTGATTCCGATCTGGATCGGACTCACGCTTCTCTTCAAGCCTCAATTTGATTCAGTTTCCTTGAGCGGAATCGCCCTTGCGATCCCCGCCATCGTGCTTGGGTACTCCATCAACTTTTTACTTTCTGGCATCATCACCTCCCTCGCCTTCTGGACGACGCGCGTGTATTCGATTCACGAATTTTATTACGCGCTGACCTTGTTATTTGCGGGCTCCTTTGTGCCGCTGCAATTGATGCCCGAGGTCGTCCAAAACATTGCCCGCGTTCTACCGTTTCAATTATTCATGTATCTGCCGATTCAGATCATTCAGGGAAATCTCTCGACGAGCGAAATCACGCAGGGATACGCGACAGGCATCCTCTGGCTCGCCGCCGCCCTGATCGGGTTCCGATTCGTCTGGCGCGAGGGTGTCAAACGCTATTCGGCGGTCGGAGCCTGACATGCGCGCCTTCAAACTTATTTTCACCCTGATCAAGATCAACGTTCAAATGGCGGCGGCGTATCGCGCCGATACTGTCGTGAATATTTTGCTCAACCTGATGTGGCTCGGCTGGGAACTGCTCACCCTCAGCATTATCTTCAGCAACACACAAACCATCGGCGGCTGGGGCTTCGGCGAATTGATCGCCCTGCTCGGCGTGTTCCGCCTCGTCAACACGATGATGGTCGCGCTGATCTGGCCCAACACCGAAAAATTCAACGCATCCATCCGCGACGGTTCGATGGATTACACCATCCTGCAACCCGTCAACAGCATGTTCCTCGTCACGTTTTCGCGCATCACCATCTGGCGCGTCTGGGATTTACTCCTTGCCATCGTGTTGATCGCCGTCGGCATCAACATCTCGGGAGATTTGGTCACCCCGCTCAGTTTCGCGCACTTCGTCTTGCTCGCCGTCTCAGGCGTGATCATCATCTACAGTTTGTGGATCGTGCTTATCGCCCTCACCTTTTGGTTCACCAAATTCGACAACAACGTGACCATCCTCCACGCCCTGCTCGACGCGGGACGCTACCCATCCACTGTGTATCCCGTCTGGTTGCAGATCATCGTCACTTTCCTGATCCCCATCGCGGTGGCAACGACGATTCCCCTCCAAGCCTTGCGCGGCGAACTCGAGGGCTGGCGCATCGTGATGTTCTTCGCCATCGGCATCGCCAGTTTTATCGTTGCATCACAAGTTTGGAAACGGGGATTGAAACAGTATAGCGGAGCGAGCAGTTAAAAACGTAAGGCGAGATTAATCTCGCCTTACTTCTACAATTGATGTTTATGTAGAGCGCGCGCTCTAGCGCGCTTATATAAATGGTTCTATTTCTTCGCCAGCACAGCCACAGAACTTCCATCCGCCGAGGTGACGGTCAACGTATTGCCGTTCAATGTATAGGATGTGGTTCCAACGAATACAGCGAGGGTAACCTGTTCCTGTTCGCCTGCCGCGCCTTCGCAAAACATCAACGTCGAAAACAGAGCGCCGAATGTGATCGTGCCGTCGCCAGTTTTGTAGTCGCCGCCGAAGCCATTACAACCGACATTTCCATTCACTTGACCATCGTCGCCAAAGATGATGGAGGTCTCCACATCGGGCGCGGCGGGCGTCGGGTTGGCTGGGTCGCCATAGGATTCAAGAGTCCACTCCCCAACGATCGAAGCGGGTTTAGCGGAGGAACATGCGGCAAAAACAATTGCCATCACAGAAAGTAACATAAAAATCTTTTTCATTATCATCTCCAAATATGTTGTTACTGAATGGACGAATTTCCACACAAAAAGTTCCCGATGATAGCAGACGATGGACGACAGACAATTGACCATGATAGCGTCCAATCGTCAATGGTCTACTGTCCAATTTGGTTGAAATTTCTCCGCGCGAACAACGTAATCCCCGCCGCCGCTGAGACGTTCAACGACTCCACTTTTTTATTGATGGGGATCCGCGCCTTCAAACTCGCGGCATTTTCGATCTCGGGCGAGCATCCCTCTTTTTCACTGCCGAAGACGATGAGCAGACGTTCATTGATAGACGCGATCTCATCCACTGTTTTGTCCGCATCCGCAGACGTGACCAGCAAAGGTTGATTGTTTTGCTTGCAATAATCAATTAACTGATTTGTTGTCGCGGTCATCACGGGCAACGAGAACAGGTAGCCTCTGCTCGCGCGGATCAACCTGCGGTCGTATATATCTAATGGATCCATATTCAGCAGGATCATCCCGCCGACGCCCAACGCCAACGATGTGCGGATGATGTTGCCGATGTTCCCCGAAATGCTCACATCTTCCAGCACAACAACATCTTTCGTGATGGATTTCAATTTTTCCAACCCGATTGGCTTGGGAGTTTCAGCAATGGCAAAGATGCGCGATAGTTTATCGTTCTCGAACAGTTTCTTCGTTGTCCGTTTTGCTACTTCGTGGATGGTCGCGCCTGCGGTGAGTTTCTCTCTCAGGTTGTCGGAAACTTTGTCGTCGCCCGAAAAATAAACCGACTCGATCTCGATCTCCGCTTCGAGGGCTTGGGAGATGTTCTCCTCATCATCAATGATGATTTGGTTGAGTTCGCGCCGTCCCTCGCGCGTGAGCAGTTTGCGGATGGGTCCCGCGAGGGGATGGTTGAGCGAATCAACGAAGAATGGGTTGTTTGCGGAGGGTTCGTTCATATCAAGCATGATAACCGTGTCGAGAGTCGGGGTCAAGAAAGTTCATCTTCGGTTGGCGGTTCAAATAGTTTTGCCCACGATTCCAAATCCTCTCTGCGGACAAAGAACGTTCCCGACGGCAAGTTCATATTTCGCTCGGAGAGCCTTCGCCACAGTTCGTTAAGTTCAACATCTAAAACATGCAACTCCACCTTTGCGCCGAACGCCTCAGCTTCCGCTCGAAATCGGGATCGCTCTTCGCGTGACCAAAACCCATTTTCCAAAATCACGTCAACTCCAAGCGCAAGGATGCGTTTTGCAAAACTCCATTGAATGGACTATACAATATCCCGCAATCTGTCCATTTCTTCTCTATCGTCTGGGTCAAGGAGAATTTCCGCAATCCACTCATCGGGGCAGAACCGCACGGCGCCTTCCGATGTTTCAAGTTGTTTTGCAAGCGTTGTTTTACCCGAGCCTGGTAATCCACAAATCAGGTGAAGAGTTGCCATACATCACAAAGTAACTTGTGCAAGATTCACGTATGAGTCTATGTTCCGCAGTTTTGCTTCGGTAGCGAACCATCCACGAATAGAAACCACGAATTCTCGAATGGCGACGCGTCAATTCGTTTATTCGTGTGTATTCGTGGACGGTAGCCACTCTCACAAAAGAATATGTCTCGATTAGAAGTGTTCTTGCGTGACATCAGTAACGAGGACAATAAAAATAAACGGATACTTCATCAAGCCTGTGAAAGTTCAAGCGGATAGACCTTCTCGGCTTTGAGAATATTGGACGCGTACATCAGACAAGCGGCGATATCTTCGTGGGTGATGCCTGGGTAATTCCGCAGGATTTCGCTTTCATCCCAACCTTGACCAAGCAGTTCGACGATAAACTCGACCGCGAGTCTGGTTCCTTTGATGACTGGTTTGCCAACAAGGATTTTTGGATCAACGATGATTCTTTGCTTCCAGTCCATAGTTTGCTCCTTTTTTAAAGGCTACAACTCTGATTTTAGCACGGATGAAACTTGGGAAATTAAGGCAATCCCCATAAAATAACCGTAGATGGGTATTCTGGTCCAGCGCCCTCTGAGGCAGACACTAAAAATTGCCCATCGAACGAAAATTCAAGGCTGATCACTTTAGTTTTGTGTCCAGTTAACTCGGCTACCATTTCCCAAGTATCTGTTCGCCAAATTCTGACTCGACGGTCTATTCCGCCTGCCGCCAATAGACTTCCATCGGGCGAATAAGCAACAGTAAAAGTTTTAAATTGTGGATTAAAGCCTTCGACCTCTTTTTCGTTTTCCAAATCCCAAACATATATCTCACCTGCATCGCCTACCACGATGAACTTCCCATCTGGTGAAAATTCAAGATCTAAAATCGGGAACATGCTATTATCAATTACTTTCGGTTCGTTCCAGTCTGCCGTATCCCAAATCCGTATCGCTTCATCTTGTCCTGCGGCAGCCAACAATTTGCCGTCAGGAGAAAATGCCACAACATTAATACGGGCGACAGAATCTTTTTGGTCGGGTTGGATTTTTGTATCGAGCAAACGAGAAAATGTCTCCGTTTCGTATGCTTGGACATGCCCATCTGCATTTCCGATTGCCAGCAAGTTCCCGTCAGGCGACCATTGAACATCATTGATAACATGGCTCAATCTATCAGTTTGAAATTCAAACTGAGTAATAATTTCACCCGTGCTTAAATCGAAAATTGCCATCACAGTATCGACGCCCGAGGAGGGCAGAATTCGCATTGCCAACAACTTCCCATCTGGAGAAATTGCTATAGGTGGAAAAGGATATTCCGAGATACCTAATGGGCTGTTTGACACTTTATTTTTCTTCTCCCAAAGATAAAGCAATGAATCCTGTCCGTCGCTACTTGTTATAAATGAATTTGTATTAGGGATAAAAATATTACGGATTGGCGTCTGGTGGTCAGTGATGGTTTCCAGCGCAACAATAGTTGCAGCAGTGTCAGGGTTAATGGATGGCGCAGGGATTGCTGTTGGGGTCGGCGAAGGTTCAGGCGTAGATGTAGGTTGTTGCGTCGGCGTCGGGGACAGGTCAGTGGTTTGTGTTGGCGCGTTTGTAATTTCGGAAGTTGCAGGGTTTTCCGAAGGCGTTCTAAGACATGCAGATAAAAACAATACACTAATCAGCGAAACCAGAATTATTTTTCTCATACTTTTTCCTTGTAATTTGAATCGAACAGCCGCCATCATACTCAAGAAGATATGAATTTGACCTTTCACGTAGATTACAATTCAATAATGACAGTGATTTATCAAGACCAACACATCCTCGTCCTCAACAAACCCGCAGGGATTCCCGTTCTGCCTGATGGGTGGGAGAAGGATTCGCCGTATTTGGTGAAGATGCTGGAGGAGGAGTTCGGGAAAATGTGGATCATTCACCGCTTGGACAAGATCACCAGCGGGGTGATGGTCTTCGCGCGAGATGCGGAGAGTCACCGCGCGTTGAATATGCAGTTCGAGAATCACGAGGTAGAGAAGGTCTATCATGCGATCGTGGAGGGGAATCCAACGTGGGAGGAGAGAACGGCGAAGCATCCGTTGCGAGTCAATGTGGGGCATAAGCATCGGACAGCCGTGGACGACAGGAACGGGAAGCCGTCGGAGACGCGATTCAGGCTGAGGGAACTGTATCAAGCCGCGGCGTTGGTTGAAGCGATGCCGAAGACGGGGAGAACGCATCAGGTACGAGTCCATGCAAAGGCGGTGGGGCATCCGCTGGTGGGAGATGTCCTGTATGGCGCGGCGGAGTCGAATATTATTGCGCGTCCCGCGTTGCATGCGCTGTCGTTGACGCTCACACATCCAAACACTCACGAAAGACTCACCTTCAAAGCGGAGTACCCGCAGGACTTTGCCACAGCGTTGAAACTTTTGTAAGTTGAACGCGCTCAACTTCCTGTGGTATCCTTCGCCCGATGATTCCAAACCCTTCGACTTCGCTCAGGACAGGTTTGCCTCGCCTCGATATTTTGCCCATCGAAAGTTTGATCTTGCATGAAGACCACGACGCGCAAAGGAGCGCCCCGCTGATCGAAAAACTGCGCGGCGCGGGGGTTCTGCGCAACCCGCCCATCGTGATGCCATTAACGGACGGCACAGAACGGTACATGGTGCTGGACGGCGCGAACCGCGTCACATCGTTGCATGAGTTGGACTTTCCGCATCTTGTGGCGCAGGTTGTGCAAGCAGACGACCAAAACGTAAATTTACAAACATGGAATCATGTTGTCTGGGGGATGAGCGCGAAATCGTTGATGAGCGAACTTCGCAAACTCAAAGGCGTCGATGTTGTCAAAGTCGACACGCATAAATCGGTGGACGCGCCGAAGTACGCGCCTGTCAACGCGCGCCTGCCCGATGGGAAGTTGTATTTACTCCTGGAAGAGCCTACCGACCTTGCGAATCATATCGCCACGCTTCATGCGATTGTGAACGCGTACAAAACGTCCGCGTCGCTCGATCGCACCAGTCAGACGTTGATCGAACCGTTCCGCGAAGTTCACCAAGACCTGACCGCGTTGATTATCTTTCCGCGTTTCAAGATTCGCACCCTGCTCAAACTGGCGGGGAGGAAGATCGTTCTGCCCACCGGCATCACACGCTTCACCGTTTCGCCGCGCACGTTGCATTTGAATTATCCACTGCACGAGTTGTCGAGCGGAAAGCCGATCGAATACAAAAGGGAATACCTCAAGAAGTGGGTGGATGAGCGCGTGATGAAGAAGGGCGTGCGTTTATACGCCGAAGCGACATTTTTGTTCGATGAGTAACAACTAGAGATTAGAGACTGGAGATTAGTGGATAAGAGAATTAGAGGATTAGAGGATTAGAGGATTCGTCGCCACACATTGTCCCGATGGTCTTCGGGAGAGAACACAGAGAGATGTGAGCTTTTGGTTTATTCACTTTGACGACTCTTCCTGACTAAGGAACTATGGCTCTACCGTTTTTAACGGGAAACCTTTTTTTCAAACACAAAGGACACGACGGTCACAAAGGAAAACCCAAGGAATCTAGGCTCTTTTTTGCCTTTGTGTACTTTGTGCCCTTCGTGGTGAAGCTCTTTCCCGTTAATTACGGGAGACCCGGAACTATTCAACTACTCGACTATTCAACTACTTAACTACCATGGATTTCTTTTTTGCCGAAGACAATTTGAAACGCATGACGCCTGCGGAGACGCGGATCACGTCGCTCGCGGCGGAGCCGTACCCCGATGGCTATCGCGCGCGAGTGAACATCGAAGTTACGCCGTTTCAAAAGAGACCGCACATCGAAGTGGCGTTGAAAGACGCGAACGGCGGCGAGGTTGCCTCTGCAAGCATCGTCGAGCCGATGGGATGGAAACTCGAGCTCACCATGCACATCCGCGCTGAGGAGTTGAAGAATCCATACACGCTGGAGGCAAAGTTATATTATCCCGACGGACCTGCGCAAGAACCGGTCAAATTTTCCTTCGACGTAAAACCGCCTCAGCCCGGTTCTAGTTAATCGACATTTTCAATGCGCAAACCTTTTACCAGACTAACTCTCATTATCCCCCTGCTCCTGATTCTTTCATCGTGCTTGCAACCTGGCGAGGATCCGTCCACTCCGCAGGCGTTTTCGCAAACCCCTTCCACAGCCGATTCCGCCCTGCCGATCTCTAGCGGCGCGCGCGAGACGCTCATCTTTTCGATCGAGGAAGACGGCTACGCCCACCTCTTTGCATTCATCCCGAACCAGATGCCGCTCACACGTTTGACCGGCGATAAGTGGGACGACATCACGCCTGCCATCAGCCCGGATGGAACGCGGATCGCGTTCGCGTCCAACCGCAGTGGATACTGGGACCTCTATCTCTTCGACGCCTCCAACGGGGAAGTGACCCGGCTCACCGACACACCGGAATATGAGGGCGCGCCAACCTGGTCGCCGGACGGCTCATTCCTCGCTTTCGAAGCCTACCTCGAGGATAGTCTTGAGGTCGTGATTGGGCCGGCGGGGAATCCGCGAGAGGGCGCAATCTTGTTGACTTCCTCCGCAACCGCAGACCATTCGCCGGCGTGGTCGCCGGGCGGGCGGCAGATCGTATTCGTGTCGGATGGCGAGATCATCCTTGCCGACCTGGATAAAACCGACAACACGCGTTACGCCAACTTAAGCAACACAGCAGACGCGGCGGAATCGCATCCGGTCTGGTCGCAGGATGGGACTCGGTTGATGTGGGCGGCATCCAGCCAGAATGTGGGGAGAAGCGGGATTTACCTCTGGGATTCAACGCGCAACGCGCCCGCCGTCTGGGTCGCTGACGGGAATTATCCCGCATGGAATCCATCGGGAGACAATTTCATCACCACGTTTAACACGCCAAATGAAACCTATCTGGCGAATTATTCGCTGGATGGAAACCTGCTCGAACCGCTGGCAACCTTCCCCAGTTCGTTACGAGGCTTCGACTGGGCAAACCTGATCCTGGCAGAGCCTTTGCCGGCGATCGTTCAACAAACTGCGGGAATCACCCCCGCCCCGCTTTGGGTGTCGAACATTGCCGCGTCCTCCGAAGGCGCGGGGCGCGATTCACTCGTGAGTTTGAACAACGTGCAAGCGCCGTACCCGCAATTGAGCGACCGGGTGGACGAGGCATTCAACGCTTTGCGCGAGCGCGTCATTCTCGAATCGGGCTGGGATGCGCTCGCCAGCCTCGAGAACGCGTATGTTCCGATCACCACAGCGCTCGACCCGGGCTTCGAGGAATCGTGGCTATATACTGGGCGCGCTTTCGCCATCAATTCGTTGATGACCAACGCCGGCTGGATGGTTGCCGCGCGCGAAGATTACGGCGCGCAAACGTATTGGCGATTGTACATCCGAGCGCAGGCGCAGGATGGTTCGCTCGGCGAGCCGCTCCGCGCAAACCCGTGGGACCTCTCGGCGCGATATAACCTCGACCCGAAAGTGTACGAACAAGGCGGCAAGTACAGCGCCGTGCCTGCGGGGTATTGGGTGGATGTGACCGCGCTCGCCCTCCAGTACGGCTGGCAACGCGTCCCGGCGCTCCCCAACTGGCGGACGTTTTATCGAGGCGCGCGTTTCACCGAATTCGCGCTTACTGACGGGCTTGATTTTTATTCGGCGCTTTTGCAACTATATCCGCCCGATGTGTTGCTCACGCCCACGCGTTTGCTCCCGCCCACATTCACGCCGACCGTCACCTCCACCTTCACGCCGACCATCACGTTGACGCGCACGCCGCGGATTACGCAAACCACATCGTTGACGCCGACCATCACGCGAACGACCGCGCCAACCACCACGCCGATTCCAACCAACACAATAATGCCCACGGTCACGCCGCCGACGATCATTCCATGAGGAAGGTATTGAATGTAGGGTTCGCGTGGTCTCGCCTGTTTGGCTACAGTTCCTCCAAGAACAAGAGGATAGGTTTTATTTTCGGGTTGGCGATTCTAAGTTTGCTCGCCTCTTGCGTTCCCGCAACGCCGGGCAACGCGAGCCAGACCCCAACGGGGGTGATTGCCGGGGATGCGAATCAGCTACCTAGCGAGTCGGAAGCGACGCCGCGTCCCACGATCGAACCGTTTCGATTCATCCTGCCAACGCCCGGAGCAGAGCCGGTTTCGGGGTGGCGTCCGCCTCTGTACCCGATACCCTGGTCTGTTTCGCCGTATGATCATTTTTACTTCGCGCGCCCCATCGCGGCGGATAACGTCAACTGGCCCCTGGCGGAATATCGCTATGGCGGCGTGTTCTTCGCGCCGAATATTGTGCACACCGGCGTGGATATCGATGCGGCGGAGGGCGCTCCCATTCTCGCGGCAGGGGCGGGGACGGTTGTTTCGGCGGGTTGGGGCTTGTATACCGAAGTGCCCGGCAACGAGTCGGATCCGTATGGGCTGGCGGTGGTAGTTCGTCACGATTTTGGCTACAAGGGTCAATCGTTGTTCACAATTTACGCGCACATGAGCGCGATCTCGGCTGTTGAAGGTCAACACGTGGACACCGGCGATGTGATCGGCTTGGTCGGCGATACCGGCGCGACGACGGGACCGCATTTACATTTTGAGATCCGCTTGGGGAAAAACTCCTTCTACAACACATTCAACCCGGAGTTGTGGATGGCTCCGCCACAGGGTTGGGGCGTGTTGGTGGGTCGTATCACAGACGAAAAAGGCAAGTTGTTGAATCAATATTCCGTTGAGGTGCGGCCATTGCCCTCTGAAACGCCGTTGCGAAAAGTTCTCACCTACGCCGAAGGTTCGGTCAACGCCGATCCGTATTATCAAGAAAATTTGGTATTAAGCGACCTGCCCGCAGGGGTGTACAAAATCCTGATGGAATACAAAGAGAAGGATATGCAGTTCTTTGTGGAAATCTTCCCGGGGCAGGTCACTTACTTCACGTTTACAGACAAGGACGGGTTTCAACTAACCCCGCCGCCCGTGCCGACGCTGGATTTTCTGCCGGGGACGGCTACCGCCGTACCTTGACGCACAGAACATCTGTGCTATACTCTCGGCTACACAACATTAAGACTCTTACACTGTATTGGAGAAACACACCATGTCCCCTCGAAAATCTAAAACCGCTGTTGAAGAACAGGAACAACCCTCCCGCAATGTGGATGGCGCCAAACGCGCCGTGCTCGATAAAGCGCTCGGAGACATCCTCAAACGCTACGGCGATGGTTCCATCATCCGTCTCGGCGAAGCGCAACACATGCAAACCGAGACCTTCCCCACCGGCTCGCTCTCGCTTGACATTGCCCTCGGCGTGGGCGGCATCCCGCGTGGGCGTGTGATCGAAATCTATGGGCCCGAATCTTCCGGCAAGACCACCATCTGCCAGCACATCATAGCCGAAGTGCAAAAACTGGGCGGCACCGCCGCCTTCATCGACATGGAACACGCCCTCGACCCGGTCTACGCCGCGCGCGTGGGAGTGGATATCGACAACCTGCTCGTTTCACAACCCGATACCGGCGAACAAGCCCTCGAAATCACCGAAACCCTCGTCCGCTCGGGCGGCGTGGATATTGTCGTTGTAGACTCGGTTGCCGCGCTCGTGCCCCGCTCCGAAATCGAAGGCGACATGGGCGACGCCACCATGGGCGTGCAAGCAAGGCTCATGTCGCAGGCGCTCCGCAAACTTTCCGGTGCCATCAACCAGACCAAAACCGCCGTCGTTTTCACCAACCAACTCCGCTCGAAGATTGGCGTGATGTTCGGCAACCCCGAAACCACCACAGGCGGCAACGCCCTCAAGTTTTACGCCTCCGTGCGCCTCGATGTCCGCCGCATCCAAGCCATCAAGGTGGGCGAGGAAGTCATCGGTAACCGTACCCGCGTCAAAGTGGTCAAGAACAAAGTCGCGCCTCCGTTCCGCACCGCCGAATTCGACATCATGTTCAACGAAGGCATCTCGCGCGCCGGCGACATCCTCGACCTGGCAACCAAATTCGAGATCGTCCAGAAACGCGGCGCGTTCTTCTCCTATGGCGATCAACGCCTCGGTCAGGGGCGCGAAAACGCGAAAGACTTCCTCCGCTCGAACCCCGCGCTCATGGCTGAGATCGACGGCGTCATCCGCCAGAAAGCCTTAAGCGGCGAGATCGCCATGCCGCTCGAAATCGGCGGCGGCGAGGATGGCGGCGGATCCGACGAAGAAGCATAAATAATTCATGGGCGGACCGTTGTGTCCGCCTTTTTTATTTTTGACATGCTCCGCTTCATTTCGAAATTCATCCTGATTCTCCTCCCCGGCGTTTTCCTCGCCTCAGCCTGCTCGCCTGCGGATACGCCCACCCCGTTCATTCCGCCAACATCCCAGTCCCTGCTCATCGAACCCACGTTCATCATCCAACCCACACAAAATATCGTGACGGCACAATCTACGCCGTTGCCAACCATCGCCCCAACATCAGAAGCGGAAACCTGCGTCAACGATCTCACCTATATCGAAGACTTGACCATACCCGACAACACCTTCGTCACCTACGGCGCAGTCATCGACAAGCAATGGCTGGTGCAAAACAGCGGCACCTGCGACTGGGACTCAACGTATCGCTTCATCCACATCGGCGGCGCAGACTTGGGCGCCCAAACGGAAGCGTCGCTGTTCCCCGCCCGCGCCGGCATGAACGCCACCATTCAAATCATATTCACCGCGCCATTCACCGATGGAGAGTATGAATCCGCGTGGCAGGCATTCGACCCTGGCGGTCTCGCCTTTGGCGACCCGATCTATATCCGTGTGAATGTTGTTGCGCCATGAGAAAGCGATGCGCCAGCCGTTGAACTGCCGACGCATGATCAATAGGACTTACGCCGTTGAATCTGTTGCGTCGTAGTTGCACTGCGGCGACGGCAGTACAACTGCCCGCCAACCGCGTAAGTCCTGATCAAAATGCCATTATGTTCTTCTCCAGTTCAACTGCGGGAAGAACAGGAGAGAACGCATGCCCCCCCGAACCGACTTCCCCATCGTATTCGAACAATTGAAAAATATTCTCAAACCCTACGCGCCCAAACTCACCGTAAAAATGGATAACCAGAATGTGTTCTATCTCGATGGACCCTACAGCCAGAAATGGAAGAAGGAACTGTACTTCGCGTCCACCCACATCAAGAAAAATTATGTTTCCTTCTATCTCATGCCTGTTTACATGTACCCCGATCTATTGAAAGACATCAGTCCCGCGTTGAAAAAGCGAATGCAAGGGAAATCCTGTTTCAACTTCAAACGGGTCGAACCTGAGTTGTTTAAAGAACTCGCCGCGCTAACAAAGAGGGGCTTCGAACGATTCATGAAAGACGTATCGGTCTCGTGAATGGGTAACTCATGAACAGAACTCGGAGATTTTTGAAATCTCCGAGTTCTGTATAACGGGGCAAGGTCAAACTTTCTCACGATTGAACTGCGTTTCATACAACTGCGCATACAGCCCATTCAACGCAATCAACTCCTCATGTGTGCCGCGCTCGACGATCTTTCCTCGATCCATCACTAAAATCAAATCAGCCGCCAAGATTGTGGAGAGGCGATGGGCAATGACAATGCTTGTGCGTCCCGCCATCACGCGCTTCAACGCTTCTTGAATGAGCGATTCGGATTCGGAATCGAGATGGCTTGTCGCTTCATCCAAAACCAGAATACGCGGGTCTTTGAGGATGACGCGGGCGAGGGCGATGCGTTGTTTTTCGCCGCCGCTGAGACGGTAGCCGCGCTCACCCACAATGGTGTCGTAGCCGTCGGGCAGGTCCATGATGAATTGATGGATGTTGGCGGCGCGCGCGGCGGATTCAATTTCAGATTGAGTCGCGTCAATTTTTGCGTACGTCAAGTTCGTGCGGATGGTGTCGTGGAAGAGATACGTCTCCTGCGTCACCATGCCGATCGCGTTCGCTAACGAATCGAGCGTCACATCTTTGAGGTCGCGCCCGTCAATGCGGATGACCCCGTCGGTTGGATCGTAGAGGCGCGGGATGAGATAGGTGGTGGTTGTTTTGCCCGCGCCAGAGGGACCGACGAGGGCGATCAACTGTCCAGGATGGGCGACGAAGGAGATTCGCTCGAGGGCTACATCGCGGGCTTGAGAGGGCGAGTCAGTTTCCCCGTCGGATAAAGAACCGCTTCTCTCCTCCCGATGATTGGTCGCAGACCCTCGACCATTTCCGCCCTTCGACATTTGTCGTCCATCATCCGCAGTCTTCTTATCCGCCAACGACAAGACCGCGCCGACATCTTCGTGGCGTCCGTAACGTTTTACATCCTTCAACAATTTGGAGGGGTCAATGTGATAGTCGAACGAGACGTTGTCGAATTCGAGTTCGCCGCGCACATCACGCAGAGGCGTCGCATTTTGTTTTTCGACGATGTCCTGCGGCAGGTCAATGACTTCGAACACGCGCTCGAACGAAACCATGCTGGTCGAAAATTCGACGGGCGCGCCCGCGAGACCTTGAAGCGTGCCGTAGAGTTGACCGAGATACGAACCGAACGCAACGATGGTGCCGACAGTGAACGTGCCCGCGATGACGTACCAGCCGCCGAGACCATAAACGAGCGCAGTGCCAACCGCAGTGATGAGACCGAAGATGACGAAGAACGTCGAGCCGACGACGGCGCGGCGGATGCCGATGTCGCGCACGCTCGCGGCGCGTTGACGGAAACGATTCTCCTCTTCGCGCGTGCGCCCAAAGAGTTTGACGAGAAGCGCGCCGCCGATATTGAGGGTCTCGTTCATGTGCGCGTTCATCTGCGCGTTGGTATCCATGGCTTGACGCGCAATATCGCGCAAGGTGTTACCGAGTCGTTGCGCGGTGATGATGAACAACGGAAGAATGACGATGCTGATCAGAGTTAATCGCCACTCCATCGTGAGCATAACCGCGAGCAATGCAATCGCTTCAATTAAGTTCGTCACGATGTTGACGATGGTATTGCTGATGGCATTCTGCGCGCCGACCACGTCGTTGTTGAGGCGGGACATCAATTCGCCCGATTTTGTGTTGGTGAAAAATCGCAGTGACATGTGTTGCAAGCGCGAGAATAACGTTGAACGCAGATCGTAGATCACACCTTCGCCGACGGCTGAGTTCAAACGACGCTGAAAGACGTTAACGACGCCCGTCAGCGCGGGGATCGCCAGCAACGCCACGCCCAGCCAGACGAGTCGATTCACATCCTTGGCGGGAATCACTACGTCAATCATATTGCGGAAAATCAGCGGCGTCAGCAGGGACAGACCTGTGGTGAGGAGGATCGTGACGAGCATCCCTGCGATGTGCCACCAGTATCCGCGCGCATACGAGAGAACGCGCAGTAAAAGTTGTTTGGTTACTTTGGGCTTTTCGTCGCCCGAACGCATGTAGGAAAACCAGCCGTAGCCGTGCATAGGAACTCCTGGGAGGTGGTAATTGGTGATTGGTGATTGGTAATTGGTGGTCGAGTAGCCCCGAATGGTTTTAAGAGGGGCGTATCGAGACTAGAGATTGGAGACTGGAGACTTTTCCAACCTTTGAGAATTGGAGGATTAGAGAATTGTTCGACTATAAGACGAGAGGACTAAATTGGCAACTGGACGAAGGGGGAGGTTAATGAAAGTCTGATGCGATGCAGAGGATGTATAATCGCATCAAGATCTTCGAAAAACCTGGAGGCGCAATGACCGCAAATAATTTATCTTCCGCGACAACTGGCAAGATGGCGATCACAACAGGTATCATATACATCCTCGCGGCTGTTCTTCTGATCCTATTTTTCACTGTGGGTC
>WBZL01002785.1_pt1 | contig 16633 bp, 11 predicted proteins | sample 5204291 | NCBI WGS metagenome assembly WBZL01 (sample SAMN12344345, study PRJNA552823) | activated sludge metagenome | biome: Activated sludge suspended growth; feature: Nitrification reactor; material: Wastewater; isolation source: activated sludge from nitrification reactor of wastewater...
ATCTCCGACTGGAGGATCAGCTCGTCCACGACGACGAGGACATGGACGGACACTTTGCGGGGGGCTGCGGACACGCGGGCTGCCTATCTTAGCGCGAGCGGGTGCTCGAACCCCTGGTCCATCGAGGTCCAGGAGCGGTTGGGGGGGGCACGAGCGAGGAAGTCTTCATGGTGAATTCACCATGTCGAACCCAGGGGCAGGTTCGGTGCAGGCGATCGGGAACGGACAAGCATGAATGAAACGAGGGTACTCGATCACACATGTAGGTCGATTGTAATCGATCATTGCGTGATCGGTTTTGAACTTTTTCTACCAAAACTGATCTTGAGCGCAAAAACGAACGGGGTTCGAGGTGCGATTTTTTGGAGTGCCCGGATACATTTTCGGCTTCCATCGCTCCCGGTTCTCCGCCATGCTGCCCGCATGCGCCTCCACCTCGAAAGCTACAAGCTCCACGAAGCCGAACGCCTCCTCTGCGAGGAAGCCCTCACCGCCGCCGGCAGCATCGTCGAAGCCGCGAACCTGCTCGGAATCACCCGTCACGCGCTCAAGCGCCGGATCATCAAGCACCGCATCGAGTGGCCCCGGAAGGGCGCCACGCAGTCGGTCGAGGCGACGAACACCGTTGCCGCTGCCGCTGCCGAGTGATCTGCTGGACAACTGAAGATGGACTGGGCGCGTGGTGATCCGTCACCGCGCGCTTTTGCCTTTTAAGGGGTTCGACGCCTTCCGGCTGCTCAGCCGGGTGCGGGGCCGCGCTGACTCGCGCGTCGCCGCGCACGTGGCCGCGAGCGAGCGTGGTGGAGGCGCGCGAGCGAGCCTCTCTGCATGCGGGTGACGCTCGGCTCGAGCGCTCGCGCGCGCTCGGAGGTCGCGTCCTGCTGAGCTCGACGTGCGGCGGCGCGCGGAGCGGCGACTCCGAGTCGCCCTCTTCTAGCGAGGGCTGACGATCGTCCGGCATCGGCGCGCGCGGAGCTGGCGAGTCCGCTCGATGTGCGTCGAGCGTTGCACATCCGCGAGCCAGCGGCGGCGTGGGGGCCCTCGGCCGCGACCAGGAGGAGGTGAGCGTCAGTGGGCGCGCGTGAGTGCGGGGACGCGCGGCGACGATCGCTCGCGCGCATGCCGCGGTCGCTGGCGCGCCGACACGGGCGCTCGCGCGCTCCAGAGGGTGCCTCGGGATCCTCCGAGGCGGAGTGGAGGTAGGGGGAGATCGGTTCGGGTGAGATCTCCTCCATGAGTTTTTGCACCATGTGCGAACTCCGCTTCGCACTCGGGGAACGGGAGGCGATCTCGGTGGCAGTCCAGATCGGCGCGAATCTGCACGCACTCGCGCGGTTCAATAACGGAGTTTTGGGTGTTTGCGCGCTATGCGTAGCCGCGCCGATCATGGCGGATCGACCATGAACCGTGATGGTGAATTCACCATGAAACCGGGGACGACTTCGTTCAGGCGAACGTTTTGATTGAATTGTATATTATGTGACTATTTGAAATGGCGGACCAAATCGATCTGGCTCGGAGTCGGGCCAGCCGCCTTGAAAAGTCACAAATCGAGTTTTTCAGACAAACGTCCACGGGGCGCGAGATCGGCGCGCGTGCGCTCATCACGCTCGATCCGGAAACATGGTGAATTCACCATGTTCCTCGCCGCGAGTCGCCTCACTCCTCGTCGCTCTCCAGGATCTCTTCCTGGGCCCGGCGGATCCGCTGCACGAGCGCGAAAAGGCCCATGCGGAGCTCTTCGGGACCCTCGGGGAAGCAGACCTCGGTCCGCTCGAGGAGGTCGAGGATGCTGGTCCATCCCGAGAGGAAGGCGGCGAGCTGGCCGGCCGAGAGGTCCTCGGTGCGCCCGAGGAGGAGCTGCTGCACGAGGATGTGGAGCGGTGTCTGCAAGCCGCGGGAGCTTAACCCGCCGGCCGGGGGCGGCCCAAAAAGGGCGCGCCGATCGGTCCCGCGCGCGGCCGATGGCTCGCGCCAGTGCGGCCGTGAGGCTTGCCACGGGCCTCATGGCGCGCCGGGCGGGCCCCGGCGCACGAGCTGACCTATGGTCTCGCCGTGAACGACAAGGAGCTCCGGCTCGCGCGGATCGTCGAGGAGATCCTCGACTCGTACTCCGATCACGGCAACATCAACCACCTCGACGGCTCCAACCTGCCGACGCGCAGCGAGGTGGCCGACCTGGCGGATGATCTGGTCGCGCTGGTCTTCCCGGGCTACTTCCGCGGCGATCAGCTCGATGAGCTGACCTCGCGCTACTTCGTGGGGGAGCGCTGCGCGCGGATCCTCCGCCACCTGGAGCGGGTGATCGCGCGGGCGCTGACGGTCGAGTGCTGCGACGAGAGCGCCTCACCGCACGACAAGGTGGAGCACGAGCGCCGGGCTCACGAGGAGGCGATCGACCTCCTGCAGGCGATCCCCGGGATCCGCGAGATCCTGCACACCGACGTGCAGGCGGCGGTGAGCGGCGATCCGGCGGCGTGCTCGTCCGCCGAGGTGATCATGAGCTACCCGGGGGTCGCCGCGATCAGCGTGCACCGGATCGCCCACCACCTCTACAGCCGCGACGTGCCGCTCATCCCCCGCTTGATGTCGGAGATCATCCACAGCCGCACGGGCATCGACATCCACCCGGGGGCCCGGATCGGCCGCTCGTTCTTCATCGACCACGGGACGGGGGTCGTGATCGGCGAGACCTGCCGGATCGGCGATCACGTCAAGCTCTACCAGGGCGTGACCCTCGGCGCGCTCTCGGTGGCGCCGCGCGAGGCCCGGAGCCGCGACATCCAGCGCCACCCGACGATCGAGGACGACGTGACGGTCTACGCGGGCGCGACCATCCTCGGGGGCAAGACGGTGATCGGCCGCGGGTCGACGATCGGCGGCAACGTGTGGCTCACGCGCTCGGTGCCGGCGGGGACCACGGTGGTGCTCGACACGCCCTCGCTCCGCTTCATCGGCGGCGACGGTCCGCTCGCGGGCTGACGCGCGGCGGCGCGGGCGTCGACCCAGGCGTTCGCTCGGGACATGTCCGAATGGGCATGTGGAACGGCGCTGGCGTCACGCGCCGTGGGCGTAGACGAGGGCGAGGAGGCGGTAGAGGGCGACGACGAGGTCGTCACGGGTCGCGCCGCGGAGGCCCTGCTGGCGAGCCTGGGCGATCACGTGGGCGAGGGCGAGGGCGGCGGCGGCGTAGGTGGCGGCGGCAGGGGCGTCGCTGGCGAGGGCGCGCTGGACCCGGGCGCTCCGCCGGCCGAGCTCGACCCGCCACTCCCCCTCGCCGGCGGCCTCGAGGCGGGCGGTCTTCCACGAGAGCATCGCCGAGTCGACCATCACCGGCCGGCCGAGGCTCTGGCGGAGGAGCTGCGCGAGGCGCTCGGGGCCGCCGCCGAGGAGGCGGCGGATCGGCTGACGCTGGAGCGAGAGCGCGAGGGCGATGGCGCGGGCAGGGGCCCCGTCGACGGCTGGCGGGAGGAGGTCCGCGATCCAGGCGCCCTCGCGTGGCGCGCCTTGGAGGCGAGCGACGAGGGCGGCGAGCGCCTGGGCCTCGACGCTCTCCGGCGGGTGGAGGAGCCGCTCGGCGAGGGCGCGGCGGACGAGCTCGCGGGCGAGGCCGCGGATCTGCTCGGCGAGGGGGCCCGAGCCGGCCTTCACGCCCTGGCGGGTGAGCCAGAGGCGGCCGCCGACGACGTCGAGGGGGGCCGGGAGCTGGAGGTCGTCGATGTGGAGGCCGCCGGCCCAAAGGGCGACCTTCGCCGGGGTCATCGCCCGCTCGATGCGGAGCGCGCCGGCGGCGAGGGCCTCGGCGACCGGGAGGGTGACGAGGGGCGTCTCCTCGGCGCCGTGGCGGCGGAGCGCCTGCCTGCCCCCCGGGACAGATTCGGTGCGCGCGCTCGAGGTCGCGCCGGCGGCCGGGGCGAGGCCGATGAGGCGGTGGAGGAGGCGGGCTTCGCCGTGGGTCGCCTCGACGACGACGTCGCTCAGTTCGCGGCTCACGGCCTCGGCGACGGCGAGGCGGAGGACCTGGCGCTCGCCCTCGACGTCGCGGAGGCTGACGAGGCGACTGGCGCTGAGGGCCCGCGGGTCGAAGCGGCGGAGGAGGGGCGCGTCCTCGAGGTCGTGGGTGGGCGCGCCGAGGGCCCGCGCGACCAGCAGGTGGGCGAGGAGCATCGCCCGCACCTTGGCGTCGGTGAGGGCGCGACCGCGGATCTTGTCGACCGCCTCGCCGGCGAGGAGGAGGTGCCGCTGCTCGGCCGGGTCGATCGGCCGAAGGAAGGACTCGACCGCGGTGGGCATCATCCAGAGCGCCTGCTTGCCGAGCGCGCGCTCGCAGAGGTCGCGGCCGTGCGGCGTGAGGATCCAGAGGCGGGTGTCGGCGTCGGCGGGCTCGAGCGAGCGCCAGCGCTGGCGCTCGTCGCCGCAGAGCACGCCGCCCTGGTCGCGGAGGGCCGCGAAGGCGTCGGCGAGGGTGCGCGCGTCGCCGCCGAGCGCGCGACCGATCGGCAGGGCGAGCCACGGGCCCTCGCGCCAGGTGAGGGTGAGCTCACCGTCGACGACCCGATAGACAAGGCCCGCGCTGACGCTCGTGGTCTCGGCGACGCGCGCGCGGACGAAGGGGAGCTCCCAGGGCGACTCGGCGGCGAGGGCGGCGGCCCAGAGTGCGTCGAGGGCGGCGTTGGCGGCGACTCGGACGCGCTCGAGGATCGCCTCGAGGGCTTCGCGGTCGCCGCGGAGGTTGTCGATCGTGAGGCCGCCGGCGGCCTCGTCACCAGCGACCTCGCAGACCAGGGTGACGCCGGGGAGCGCCCGCCGCTCGTCGCGGCTCTGGGCGATCCGGCGCTCGTAGGCGAGGAGGATGATCGACCCCTGGATCGCGGTGGGGTAGCGGTGGATGTGGGCGCGGGCGCGGAGGCGGAGGTGCTCGCCGCTGGTGAGGCGGAGCTGGTCGCCGTCGGGGATCGGGAGCTCGATCGCGGGGAGCGACCCCTCGAGGACCGGCCGGAGGTCGGCGCGGGCGAGCGCGACCCCCTCGCCGAGGCTTCGGTAGGGGACCGCGACGATCCCGGGGATCCTGTCCTTGAGGACAGCGAGTTCGGAAGGCCAGACGACGACGACGCGCGCCTGCACTTGGGCGGGGACGAGGTCGCGGAGGTGAGCCCACTCGAAGAGGAGGTCGCGGCCCTCGGCCGCGCGGCGGGCGAGCTCGGCGAAGGGCACCGGTCGGCCCGACGCGGTCGGTAGGTGGGCGATCTCGGCGGGCCACGTCACCTCGGGCACCGAGCCCGCGCCGGGGAAGGTGTGCGCGCGGGCGTCGTGGAGCCACGCGAGGAGGAGCTCGTAGGCGCCGTCGCGGGCGAGCCCTTGGCCGTCGGCGGTGAGGCGGACCCGCGGGCACTCGATCCACCCGGCGAACTCGGCCGGATCGAGGCCCGCGTCGCGGAGGGTCTTGTCGAGGGCGAAGATCTTGACCCCGTCGCGGACCAACCAGACCTCGCGTGACTCGCCGAGGCGGCCCCAGAGGGCGAGGTCGCCGAGCGCGACGCGCTGGCCCGGCAGCGCGCGCGCGAGGGCGATGCCGGCGCGCGCGTCCTCCTCGGGGTTGGCGAGCACGAGCGCCCGCTGCCACGCGCTCGAGAGCTGGTCGATCGCCTCGGCGCGGAGCGAGAGCCACGAGGCCAGGCGGCGGCCGAAGCTCGGCTTCGGCTCGCGGAGGCGCAGCGCGAAGGCGCCCGGCGGGCAGCGCTCGTCGCCCTTGCGCTCGCGGTAGGGGTCCTGCCCGGGCTGCGCGCCCTCGCGGCGCTCGTAGACGCGGGAGTCGGCGGGGGTGACGATCTCGATCGAGGATGGCCCTTGGGCCAGGCCCGCGTTGATCGCCCCGCCGACGAGCACGCGCCAGCGCGTGAGCGCCTCGCCGGCGGGGAGCTCGCCGAGGCGGGCGGGCGCGTCGTCGAGGGAGGCGAGGAGCACGCCGCGGAGGTCGACCTCCTCGAGGCGCGCGCCGGGGACCGAGAAGCGGAGCTCGATCACCCGGTGTTCGCCGCCGTCGTGGATCGACGCCTGCGCGACCGCCATCCGCGCGACCGTCATCGCCGCCGCGAGGAGGCCGACCGTCCACTCCCAGGGCCCCCCGCGCGGCACGTCGCGGAGGCGGAGGAGCGCCTCGGTGCGGGCGATCGTGAAGCGCTGGAGCTCGGCGGCGCCGGCCCCCTCACCGCCGCGGCTGCGGAGGGCGAGCGCGGCGGCGATCGCCGGGTGGAGGGCGCTCGTGTTCACGCGGGCCCTCCCGCCGACTCGATCGCGTCGAGGAGGGCCTCCGCGTCGACGGGCGCGTCCCCGAGGTCGGCGATGGCCAGCGCGAGCGCGAGCGCGGCGGTCGCCGCCGACTCGCTCGCCGCCTTGCTCGCCGCCCGCAAGAGCGCCTCGTCGACGTCGAGCCAGAGGGTGAAGGCCTCGCGGCGGCGCGGGACCGCGTCGCCGTGGAGGACCAGCGAGACCTCGCCGTCGCGGTGGAGCTGGCGGGCCGCCAGGGTCGGCCGCGGCGCGCTCTCCGGGTAGCGGCCGATCGCCAGCGAGAGCTCCGCGAAGCCGCCGCCGGTCCGCCGCAGCCCCGCCTCGACGAGGGCCCGCAGGCGCTCGGTGGGGGCGTCGTGCGGCGCGGCGGTCACCGTGCCGAGTCCGGCGTCGAGGGCGACCAGCGGGCTGCCGATCGCGGCGGCGAAGCCCGCGAGCCACGAGCGGTCGTCGGCGTCACCAGCGATCACCGGGTACCCGATGGCACGAGCCAGGCGGAGGAGTTCGGCGGTGGCCGGCGCGTGCGGCCCTGGCGGGGCGTGGAGGAGGGGCCGGCCGGCGAGGGCAACCGCCAGCGCGTCGGCGGAGAGCGCCCGCTCTCCGCCGACTTCGCGGAGGAGCGGCAACGTGCGCGCGCGCTCGCCGAGAGGCTCGCGTTGGCGTTCCAGGTGGCCGTGGAGGAACGCGTATCGGGCGTGCCGCTGGCGATCCCACGGGCCCTCGCCGGCCGCCGACGCGACCACCAGCTCGCAGAGGCGCTCACGCAGGCGGCCGAGCGCCGCGGCGACCCGCGCCTCCACCTGATCGAGCCCCGTCCCGGCGATCACCTTGTCGCGCGCCATCGTCGTCCGCAGCGCCGGCGAGTCGGCCCACACCTGGAGGTGCTCGCGGCTGCGACCGAGGATCGGCTGCAGGCCCGGGAGGAGCGCGTCGACGCCGCCCTCGGCGAGCACGAGCCCGCGGCGGAGGAGGACCGCCCGCGGCGGTACGCCGAACGCGACGTGGATCGTGTGATCACCGGCGACGTCGGCGACCGCGAGCTCTCCGTGGGCGGGCTCCGGGCTGTCCTGGATCAGCTCCGGGGGCGCGTCGCCGGTCCGGTCCTCGAAGGTGATCTCGAGCTTGCAGAAGCGGCACCAACGCCAGAGGCTGTCGCGGATCGCCTCGGCGATCGCCGGCCCCTCGTGGGCGAGCCCGCGGCGGAAGAGGGTCACCGTCGTCCCCTCGAAGGGCTCGTCGAGGCGACGCTTGTCGAAGCGGCGGTCCGGGTAGAAGACGAGCTCCCAGGCCTCTCCGGCGCGGCCGGTCTGGACCAGCACCGCCTCGGGCTGCCAGGCGAAGATGCTGACGAAGCCGATCCCGTAGCCGCCGGCCATCGTCCGGTCGTCGCTCTTGGTCGACGCGAAGAGGCGCGTGAGCTCGCCGTCGATGATGGCCTCGTCCATCCCGCTGCCGGTGTCGAGGATCGAGAGCTCGAAGGCCACCTCGTCGCCGCTGCTCGACGGGTGGGCCTCGAGGCTGACCTCGACCCGGTCCGATCCCGCATCCATCGAGTTCTGGACCAGCTCGCGCAGGAAGTCGTAGGGCGACGCGAACTGGGCGACCAGCCGATCGAGGATGGCCTGGACCTCGCTCACGTCAGCGCGCGTCCGTCGGGGGCGGGGGCAGGAGGGCGGCGAGCGAGGTGTCCTCGCTGGCGAGCGTCCGCAAGAGCGCGAGCACCTCCGGCGTCGCGGCGGCGGCGGACTCCGGGGCGCCCCAGCGGCGCCGCGACTCGTAGCGTCGGACCCCCTGCGGGTCGCCGTCGAGGACGATGCAGTGGTCGAAGCCCGGGCTCGGCTCGCAGCGGGAGACCGCGATCGCCGACTCGCGGTCGTCCTGGAGGAGCCGAAGGGTCGCGTGCTCCGGGTCGTCCCCGGGGATCCACGCGAAGGTGTCGTGGCCGCCGCGGAGGAGCGAGCCCCGGTAGAACGAGCCGAAGATCGGCGCGTCCTCGCGGGGCCTCGCCACGACGAAGGCGGTGAAGGCGTCGCGAGGGCTGGTCGGCATCGTGTCGATCCAGAGCCGGTCGCCGAGTTGCACCTCGCCCTCGCCGCCGCAGGCGGAGGCCAGGAGAACCGTGAGGAGACACAAAGACGCGGGGGTGGCCGTTCGGGCGGTGCGCATCACGGTAGGGTATCGTCGCAGGGCGCCTGCCGGCCGGCAAGGGCCGCGACGTACACACGAGGTATCCATGAGCAAGCGAGATCTCTCCCACACCCGCGGCCTTCGTCGCGCCGCCCTCGTCTCGGCCCTCGCCGCGGTCGCCCTCACCACAGCTTGCGGCAAGGACGAGGAGAAGCCCGCGCCCGCGCCGAAGGTCGCCGCCAAGCCCAAGAAGGCCGCGAGCGGGCCGTCGGCGATCCAGGTCCTCGAGGCCGCCAAGAAGTTCTTCGCGCCCCTGCCCGAGCGCGCAGATTCGGCCCAGAACCCGGCGACCCCCGAGAAGATCGCCCTCGGCCGCGCCCTCTTCTTCGACGCCCGCCTCTCGAAGAACCAGGACATCGCCTGCAACAACTGCCACAAGCTCGACAACTTCGGCGTCGACGGCGAGAAGACCTCGCCGGGTCACAAGGGGCAGCGCGGCGATCGCAACTCGCCCACCGTCTTCAACGCCGCCACCCACTTCGTGCAGTTCTGGGACGGCCGCGCCGCTGACGTCGAGGCCCAGGCCCTAGGCCCGATCCTGAACCCGGTCGAGATGGCGATGCCCAGCGAGGACGCGGTCCTCAAGGTCCTCAAGTCGATCCCTGGCTACAAGGACATGTTCACCGCGGCCTTCCCGGGCGAGGCCGACCCGATCACCTACAAGAACGTCGGCATGGCCATCGGCGCCTTCGAGCGCGGCCTCATCACCCCCGCGCCCTTCGACGACTTCATGCGCGGCAACACGGCGGCCCTCAGCCCCGAGGCGCTCCGCGGCCTCCAGTACTTCATCGACGTCGGCTGCACCAACTGCCACACCGGCCCGAGCGTCGGCGGCACGATGTACCAGAAGCTCGGCACGGTGAAGCCCTACACCACCGCCGACGAGGGCCGCTTCAAGATCACCAACAACGAGGCCGACAAGTTCGCCTTCAAGGTCCCCGGCCTCCGCAACATCGCCAAGACCGCCCCCTACCTCCACGACGGCAGCGCGGTCACCCTCGACGACGCGATCAACGTGATGGTCGAGTACCAGGTCGCCAAGGGGTCGATCACCGACGACGAGCGCCGCGACCTCAAGGCCTTCCTCGACAGCCTCACCGGCACCGTCGACGCCGAGTACACCCGCGCGCCGAGCCTCCCCGAGAGCGGCCCGGACACCCCCAAGCCCGATCCCGCCTGACGCGGGACGCCCGCGCTCGCGCGGCCGCCGAGGCGCCTCACCCCCCGGGTCGCGGCGCCTCGCCGTTTTGGGGCCTGCCTCCGCAGGCCCCACGTACTCGCGCGTGGCCGGCGGCGCTCCCTCACATCTGCGCCGGCGCGCGGCTGGCACCGCGCACCTGTCCTCTCGGTCCAACCCGCGCTATCACGCGTGGGTCCCCCGGGGTCCACCTTGGCCCTGGCTCCGTGGCACCGATGACGCGTCGCCTCATCACCTTGAACGCGCTCCTGGCGCTCTTGTTGGTCCTCATTGCGATCGCGGGGGCCGGCATCCTCGTCACCTCCAAGCCGGTCCCTGGGCGCGTCGAGGCGGTGAAGCCCGAGGTGCGAGTGACCGTCATGCGCGCGCAGCCCGCCGCGCAGGACGTGATGATCGGCGCGATGGGCGAGGTCAAGCCCGCGCACGAGCTCGTCCTCCAGTCGGAGGTCAACGGCCGGGTGATCGACCGCAGCGACGACCTCATCCCTGGCGGGGTGGTCCGCGCCGGCGACGTCCTGGTGCGCCTCGACGGCCGGGACATCAAGGCCGCCATCGCCGCCCAGCAGGCCGCGGTCGCGCAGGCCAGCCTCCAGCTCGCGGACGAGCGCAGCCGCAAGAGCGTCGCCGAGAGCGAGTGGCAGGGCAAGAGCGAGCGCCTCGGCGACGAGGCCCGCGACCTCGCCCTCCGCGAGCCCCACATCCAGAGCGTCCAGGCCACCCTCGGCTCGGCCCGCGCCCAGCTCGACAAGGCCCGGCGCGACCGCGGACGCACGGCGGTCCGCGCCCCCTTCGACGCGGTGGTCAAGGAGGTCAGCGCCGAGCCCGGTCAGATCGCCACTACCCAGACCCGCCTCGCCACCCTCGTCAGCGTCGATCGCTACTGGGTCGAGGTCGCGGTGCCGGTGGCCAACCTCGCCCACCTCGACATCCCCGGCGTCAACATCGCCAGCGAGCGCGGTTCGCCCGCGCAGGTGGTCCACGAGGCGGGGCCCGGCGTCCGCATCACCCGAAAGGGGTACGTCGAGCGGCTCCTCAGCAACGTCGACACGCGCGGGCGGATGGCTCGCCTCCTCATCGCCGTCGAGGATCCGCTCGCCCTCGGCGCCGAGGTCGGCAGCCGACCGCTCCCGCTCCTCCTCGGCTCCTACGTCCGCGTCGAGCTCGACGGCCAGCCGATCGAGGCGTCGGTGCGGATCCCTCGCACGGCCCTCGTCGACGGCGAGAGCGTCTGGCTGGTGGTCGACGGCAAGCTCACGCGCCGCGAGATCGAGGTCGTCTGGCGCGAGCCCGAGGAGGTCGTCGTCCAGGGGCTCCGCCCCGGCGACTCGGTCCTCCTGACCCCGCTCGCCACCCCGACCGAGGGCCTCCAGGTCACGGTCGAGGAGGAGCTCACCGGGCCGCCCGAGGGCCCACGAGGGCGCCGCGGCGCCCCCCAGAACGTCGCCGGCAAGGGCTAGCGCGAGACCACACCGAGAGGGAGGAGAGCGATGGAGGACGGCGCCCGCAAGACCTTCGCCCGGGGGGCCATCGCCTGGATGGCGCAGAACCCGGTGGCCGCCAACCTGCTGATGTTGATGCTCATCGTCGGCGGCGTCCTGATGGGCGGACGCGTCCGTCAGGAGGTCTTCCCCGAGACCGAGCTCGACATGATCTCGATCTCGGTCCCGTACCCGGGCGCGAGCCCCGACGAGGTCGAGACCGGCATCATCCTCGCCATCGAGGAGGCGGTGCGCGGCGTCGACGGCGTAAAGCGTGTCACCAGCGTCGCCTCCGAGGGCAACGGCCGCGTCAACGTCGAGCTCACGATCGACGTCGACCCGACCAAGGCGCTCTCCGACGTCAAGAGCACAGTCGATCGGATCACCTCGCTCCCCCGCGACGCCGAGCGGCCCACCGTCAGCCTCCTGACCAACCGCTCCGAGGTGATCTCGATCGTCCTCTACGGCGAGCAGCGCCCGGCGATCCTCCGCGAGCTCGCCGAGCGAGCGCGCGACCAGATCCTCACCGACCCTGGCATCACCCAGGTCGACCTCGCCGGCGCCCCGCCCAAGGAGATCGCGATCGAGGTCCCGCAGGCGCAGCTCCGCACCTACGGCCTCACCCTCGAGCAGATCGCCCAGAAGGTCGCGAGCACCGCCCTCCAGCTCCCTGGCGGCAGCGTCAAGACCCCCGGCGGCGAGGTCCTGATCCGCACCGACGAGCGCCGCAGCGACGCGCTCGAGTTCGCGGCGGTGCCGGTCGTCACCAGCCCCAACGGCACCGAGCTGACCGTCGGTGACATCGGCACGGTCGAGGAGACCTTCGCGGAGACCGACGAGTCGGCCACCTTCGAGGGCGAGCCCGCGGTGATGGTGCGCGTCTACCGGACCGGCGATCAGACGCCGGTCGACATCTCCGAGAAGGCGAAGGTGCAGATCGAGAAGATCCGGCGCTGGCTGCCGCCCGGGGTGAAGATCGCGATCTGGCGCGACATGTCGGAGATCTACCGCCAGCGCATCGATCTCCTCCTCCGCAACGCCTACTCCGGCCTCGTCCTGGTGCTCATCTCGCTCGGCCTCTTCCTCGAGATCCGCCTCGCCTTCTGGGTGACGATGGGCATCCCGATCTCGTTCCTCGGCGCGCTCCTGCTGATGCCGGGCTTCGACGTGTCGGTGAACATGATCTCGCTCTTCGCCTTCATCGTCACCCTCGGCATGGTGGTCGACGACGCGATCGTCATCGGCGAGAACATCTACGAGCGTCGCCAGCGGGGTGAGAGCTTCCTCGACGCGGCGATCGCCGGCGCCAAGGAGGTGGCGACCCCGGTCGTCTTCTCGATCGCCACCACCTGCGTCGCCTTCGCCCCGCTCTTCTTCGTCCCCGGCTTCTCGGGGAAGCTCTTCCGGGTGATCCCGCTGATCGTGATCACCGTCCTCCTGATCTCGCTCCTCGAGTCCATCTTCGTCCTCCCGGCCCACCTCGGGCACCTCCGCGACATCAAGGAGAAGGGCCTCTACGCGGCCATCCATCGCCGCCAGCAGTGGTTCAGCCGCGGCCTCGAGAATTTCGTCGAGCGCCGCTTCGGCCCGGTCCTCAACCGCGTCCTCGACTTCCGCTACGCGGCCTTCGCCCTCGGCCTCGCGCTCCTCATCCTCACCTTCGGCTTGGTCGGCGGCGGGCGGATCGGCTTCCGCTTCATGCCGAACATCGACGGTGACGTGATCACGGCCAGCGTCGAGCTCCCCTTCGGCACCTCCGTCGAGCGCACCGAGGCCGTCCAGCGGCGGATCCTCGACGCCGCCCGCCAGACCCTCACCGAGTTCGGTGGCGATCGGATCAAGCGCGGCCTCTACGCCCAGATCGGCGGCAAGATGGCGAGCAGCGGCCCGCGGCCGACCTCCAGCGGCCTCACCGGCGGTCACATGGCGACCGTCCAGGTCTACCTGGTCTCCCCCGACGACCGCGACTTCGACTCCGCCGCCTTCACCGACGCCTGGCGCGCCAAGGTCGGAACCCTCGTCGAGGCCAAGAGCCTCACCTTCTCGGCCAACATGGGCCCGAGCGCCGGCGCGCCGGTCGACGTCGAGCTCAGCCACGCCGACACGGCCGTCCTCGATCGCGCCGCCGCCGACGTGGTCGCCGCCCTCACCGCGATCGCCGGCGTCACCGACGTCCAGAACGGCGTCGACACCGGCAAGCCCCAGCTGAACCTCACCCTCACCCCCGAGGCGGTGAGCCTCGGCCTCACCGTCAACGACATCGCGCGCCAGGTCCGCGGCTCCTTCTTCGGCGCCGAGGCGCTCCGTCAGCAGGAGGGCCGCAACGAGGTGAAGGTGATCGCCCGCCTCCCCGAGGAGGAGCGGCGCTCGGAGTACAACATCGAGGAGCTGCTCGTCCGCACGCCCCAGGGCGGCGAGATCCCGCTCCGCGAGGCGGCCGAGCTCCAGCGCGGCCGCTCGTGGCCGCTCATCGAGCGGGCCGACGGTCGGCGGATCATCCACGTCACCGCCGACGTGCGCGAAGGGTCGGCGATCACCCCCGGGGCGGTCCTCGAGAAGCTCACCAAGGAGATCCTCGTGGATCTCCCTGATCGCTACCCGGGCCTCCAGTGGGGGATGGGCGGCGCCAACCGTGAGCAGCAGGACTCGCTCGGCAGCCTCGCCACCGGCGGCAAGCTCGCCCTCATCGCCATCTACATCCTCCTGGCGATCCCCTTCCGCTCCTACGTCCAGCCGGTGATCGTCATGATGGCGATCCCCTTCGGCATCGTCGGCGCGATCGGCGGCCACGTCCTCCTCGGCTACGACCTCAGCATGATCTCGATGATGGGCATCGTCGCGCTCTCCGGCGTGGTGGTGAACGACTCGCTGGTCCTCATCGACGCCGCCAACACCTTCCGGGCGGCCGGCGACTCCTCGCGCCAGGCCATCTTCAACGCCGGCAAGCGCCGCTTCCGGCCGATCTTGCTCACCTCGATCACCACCTTCTTCGGCCTCATGCCGATGATCCTGGAGACCTCGGTGCAGGCGCGATTCCTGATCCCGATGGCGATCAGCCTCGGCTTCGGCGTCATGTTCGCCACCTTCATCACGCTCCTCATCATCCCGGCCCTCTACCTCATCCTCGAGGACGTGCGGGAGAACCCCCGGGTGGCGCTCGCGCTCGCGCTCGCGCTGGTCCTCCTGGTGATGCTCGTCCGGCTCGCGCGCGCGCTCGCGGCCGCGGCGCCCGTGTGAGTCGGGCTGCCACCGAAATCGTCTGAACGTCGACGATCTGGGGGAACGGCCGAGGGGCCGGTGTATGCTGTCCACTCTTTGGAGGTCGGGATGGCACGGTTGGTTCGTTCTCTTGGATTCATTGCGTGCGTGGCGGTGGTGGGTTGCAGCGGCGACGACGGCACGACCGACGGCGGGACCGGCAGCGGCGCGTCGAGCGTGTCGACCAGCGGCGCGTCGACGACCGCCTCGAGCGGGATGACGGCGACCGACGGCAGCAGCGGCGGCGGCAGCGGCACCGACAGCGCCTCGTCGGGCAGCAGCGGCGGGATGACCGAGAGCAGCGCCTCGGGCACGAGCGCCTCGGGCACCGAGACGATGGGGAGCACCGCGACCGACTCCTCGGGGTCGAGCGGCGGCACCACGATGGGCGGCAGTGCCACGACCGACGCCACCGGCGTGACCGGCAGCACGACCATGGACTTGCCGCCCGGCGTCTGCGGCGACGGCATGCTCAACGCGGGCGAAGAGTGCGACGAGGGGGCCGACAACGCCCCCGACGGCAACTGCCTCCCCGACTGCACGAACGCCGTCTGCGGCGACGGCGTCAAGGCGACCGCCGAGGAGTGCGACCTCGGGGCGATGAACAGTGATGAGAGCGGCTGCTCGCTCGAGTGCAAGATCCTCCCCTCTTCGTGCGGCAACCAGCAGGCCGACGCCAAGCTCGTGCCGAAGCCGGTCGACATCATCATCCTCATCGACAACTCCGGGTCGATGGCCGCCGAGATCGCCGGCGTCGAGAGCAACATCAACAAGAACTTCGCCGAGATCCTCGGCAAGAGCGGCCTCGACTACCGCGTCATCATGGTCTCCGCGTACGGCAAGAACTCGTCGTACCGCGTCTGCGTCGAGGCTCCGCTCGGCGGGATCCCGCAGGGAGGGTGCGCCAACCCACCCGCGCAGCCGGTCAACAACCCCGGCAAGTTCTACCACTACAGCCTCTCCATCTCGAGCACCAACTCGTGGTGTCAGGCGCTTGCCAGCTACGACGGCGCGGTCAAGGACCAATTCAACTTCGCGCCGACCGGGTGGAAGACGTGGCTCCGCGACGACGCCTTCAAGGTCTTCCTCGAGGTCACCGACGACCGCGTCTCGTGCTCCTACGGCGGCAAGAGCTACAGCGACGGGGGGACGGTCGCGGGCGGCCTCACCGCTGCGACCGCCTTCGACTTGAGCGTGTGAACCACCACCTCAAGCATCGTCATCCGCACGCCGGCGAGCAGGCAGTAGAAGTAGAGGCTCGGCAAACAAACGCAACTCGCCGCAATCAACCCAAAGGCATACGCCGCCACCAGCGCCGCCGCCTCGCCGTTAATCCACGGCCCGACGTTCCCCCACGCCGAATCAATCGGCGCGAACGCCAACAGGGTCGCCCGCGGCGTTTCCAGCCACGCGGGCAGCGCCATGAGGGTCGGCCAGCGCCCCGTCGCGGTGAACACCAGCGACATCGCCACGCCATACAGCACAAACCCGGTGAGCGAGATCGCCAACAGCCGCGGCAACAACCGCGGCGTCGCCGCCGGCAGCCGCAACGCCTGATACAACCGCGGCCGATCCTTCAACACCAACTCCAGCAGCGTGAGCATCGTCAGCTCGCCCGGCTCAATCGGCCGCGGCGGCGCCGGCGGTTCGACCACTTCAACGGCGCAAAACTCCTCGCTCACAGCACCCGCCCCCGCCGCCGGCGTTCGCAATGTGGAGTCACGAAGCCGACGACGGACGCTAAGAAGTTGCTCGGTCGCATTCGCAGGAACGTTATGAGTTGCCGACATGATTCCAACCTCACCTTACGACGTTTGTATTTGTTATGAACGCCCCATCCCGCCACGCCCATTTAGCCCCGCCCGCTCGCGGCGGGTTCGCGGGCTACCGCCCGCGGCTAAATGGGCTTCGTTGTAATCGCCGCCTTCCGCGCTGCGATCATTTCCCATCACCCACGCCGCGCGATCAAAACTCAAACAACCCAAAGAAGAAAAACAACTCTCCCCCAATCGCCCCCGCCAACAGCAGCCACCACACTGGCGTCACATGCTGCGGCTCGAGCCGTTCCATCACCCGCCGAAAGACGTCGCTCATCGCCACGCCCACCCCGGCGAATACCACGAGATTCACCAGCAGCACGAACCCCGCATGCGGCACGGTCGCCGTAAAGAACCAGTTGATCGGGATCGACGCCAGCATGGCGAGCCCGCCCCAACTCACGGTC
>WBZL01002787.1_pt1 | contig 16629 bp, 19 predicted proteins | sample 5204291 | NCBI WGS metagenome assembly WBZL01 (sample SAMN12344345, study PRJNA552823) | activated sludge metagenome | biome: Activated sludge suspended growth; feature: Nitrification reactor; material: Wastewater; isolation source: activated sludge from nitrification reactor of wastewater...
GCACCCGATCCAAATCCACCCCCGGCGTCAGACTAATAAAACCAGGCATTTCCTCCGCGATCCAACTGTACGTCACCGCCACCATGCCTCGCCCGGTCAGACTCTCGGCCAGCCATTGGTACGCCTCTGGCCCTACGTTGATGCCGGGCAGAAGGATCACGACCGGGTACGACTCCCCTGCGCGGTCCGGGGGAATCACGCCCGTGTTCCGCTCCATCGGGGAATCGGTAAATTGCGCGGGGTAATACACCTTGATCGTCAGGGTGTCATACGGGGGTTTGGTCCCGGGGACGGTGGCGGAGCGGTAGAGGGCGCGGATCATGGGGAATGGGTGATTCGTGATGCGTGAGGTTCAAATTCACGTTTCACGTTTCACGAATCATGCTTCACGTTCTCCCCCCCACAATCCTTTCACTAACCGATCCGTCAACGCGGTCCCAAACAGTCGCTCGCCCATGACGTTGGCCGGGTCGCGTTCGGCGACACTGCGGCGGATGTGGAGGTCGCGGGCGGCGAGGGCGGCCCGGTCGGGTTCAGGCGTCGGTTCGGGGTCGGACATCCATCCAAGCCAGCGATCCAGCATTTCGTGGGCGAGGTCGCGCAGGATGGTGAGGGTTTCGTCGGAGGGTTGGACGAGGTAGCAGTGACTGGTTTGGGATTGTGATTGGCGCATGTACAGCGATTTGCTGACGAAGGGGGAGAAGCGGGCATCTTGTTTGAGCCGGAGAAAACTGGCGTTGACCGGTTCGTAATAGCGGTCGAGGTAGTCGAGGTCGGTCATCAGGTCGGCGCGGGGGACGTAGTCAATGTAGGCGAAGACGTCGGGCATAGTGCCAAGGGCCATGCCGAAGTGCGGGACGCGGGTTTGGGGGCCAAGCCACACGGTGAGGTGCATATTGGTGAAGCTGTGGGCGGGGTTGCCAATGTAGGCATGGATCATCCAGTCAATCTCCGGGCCGGTGAATCCGCTGAGGAAACCTTTGGCCGAGCCATCGAGGGATTGGTAGGGCTGAAAGTCGGCGGTGGAGGGGTGGGGGTGAAGTTCAAACCGGGCGTCGAGTTTGGCGCGCAGTTCGGCGAGGATGGTCCACAGTTGGTCGAACGTGCTGGAGCGGTCTTCGTCCGGGCGTTCGTCCACAAGTTCGAGGAGGGATTTGACGGTGGGGGTGGGGAGGGTCATGGGAGGGAGTCCTGGGGGGGGAATGTGATGCGTGAAACGTGATTCGTGAAATTTTTTATGAGGAATATAGGAGAGGAGGAGTGTAGGAGTTGGATAGGAACTTCTCGTCTTCTTTTGTATTCCTCAGTTTGGTGCATTCATGTTGAGTTGCGCTTGCAATTGAAGCAAACTTTCTGCGGTCGGATTTTGAAGGGTGTTTGCCATTTCGGCGGCCCAAAGCAGGTTTGTAAAATGGGGATATTCAGGTCTTTCTGTTTCCGGCACAGCCAACCCGACGATGTTCGCCACCAAGCGTTTGCCATCTAAAAACTGTCCGCCGGTGAATTGGTAGGCCGGGGTCACCAGAATGGAAAACGAGTTGAAATCGTAGCCGAACCGGGGCCAACGACCTTGCCCCATCATCACCCCATCGGCGATCATCTGCCCTGCTCCGACCACATCCGGGCCGAGATAGTGACGGGTGAGGCCGTCCACGCGCAGGTCAAACACCCACTCGCCGCGAAACGCGGCCATCGGGTGGGTGTCCAGCGCGGGTTCGGGGTCGCAAATTTGGGTGACGCGGATCAGGCCGTCGTGTTGGTGCAACATCCGGCGCTGATGGTTGATTCCGGCGAAGGTGTTGTCGGGGTTGTAAATGTACTCGCTGACCAGCCAGGAGCCGAGGAAGGAGGGGGATGAGGGCATGAGATAAATGTGTGACTCGTGATTCGTGATTCGTGAACTTATTTCACGCATCACGAGTCATGCTTCAGCATCCCAAACTGTACGCCCACCCTCTGCCCCCCGCGATACCAGGTGTGGACGACGGCTTTTTGCGTGCCATCGTGGGTGACGACTTCGCGCCGCCAAACGCGGAGGTTGGCTGGGAGGTGATGGAAGTGACCGCTCAAGGCGCGCCCGCCACTCATCGAACCGCTTCCGACCAAATCCCCAGGCTCGGACCAAAATTGCCAATTATTTGAGCGCACCTTCATGATGCGGGGTTGGTCATCAAATGCCGTGCCGCGCACAGAAACGTTCAAGTAGGAATTTCGCGGGCCAATGCCATATCGTTCCACTTCCTCGACGTAGGAGGTATCCGGTAATTCGTTCAAATCTCCGTCCAGGGTGTGGAGAGTTCCCGTCCATTTGCCGTCTCGCAAGAGGAAATGAGCATCCCGCCCCGCGAGGGGATCATCCTGAAGATCGTAGTGCGTCCCGTTGACGAGGGCGGGGATGCCGGAGACCGTTTGCCCTTCCGGGATGCGGTGGTACTCACCGACGCGGTGGTATTCACCGACAATGACGTACATCAAATCGTCACCGCGGGACATCAGGCCGAGGGAAATCTGGCTGTTCCCATCGGGGGCGATCATCAGGAAGAAGCGTTGGGTCAGGCCGGTGATCGCCCAGTAGGCGTTGGCGTCAATCAGGTTGGTGGCGAGGGTTTCGGCGTACCCGACGTTGGCGGGGCCTTGATAGAGCCGATGGGTTTTGTGATCTTCGATGAAGTAGTGCCCGGCAAACTTCAGCGGGCCGACGAACGAGAGTTCGATCCGCACGCGGTTTTCGCCAACCACTTCCGTGACATGTCGGCGGTCGGTGGCATTGCCGAGAAAACGGCCTTTGCCGTCAAAGACTTCGGCGGTGCCGAGCCAGTTGCCGAGGGCGTGGGTGAAACCTGAAGTGCGGGAGGGGTTCATGGGGAGGTGTGAGGGGTGAAACGGGATGCGTGATGCGTGAGAAAAAGATTCACGAATCACGCATCACGTTTCACGAGTCGGTATTGTTGGCTTTGTTTGGGCGTGTCTTCAAAAATTTTCTTAAAGTCCGTCCCTTCCGGTTGAGGTGTCAGATAACGGCCTTCGGTGGTGAGGGTGAGTTCGGGGGTGGAAAAGGGCCAGGGGGACAGGGTGTAGGTTCCGTCCGGGGTGGGTTCAATCGTGAGGGTGAGATCGTGCCAGCGGCCATCGGGGACGTTTTTGAAGGTGGTGGAGGTGCGATCTTGAGGGTGACTCAGTTGAAAATAGAGGGCGAGGGTGTCAAAAAATTGAAGAAGTTTGTAGTTGGCAAACAGGTTTTCTTCGGCGACCCAGGGTGCGGGGAGTTGGCGTTTGAGGAGTGCTTGCCGCTCCAGTTCCTGCCCCAACATTTTAAGCATGGCATGTTTATGTTCACTTGGAACACGGTCAATAAAAATAAAATCGGACAAGCCATACCGCCCGTTGAACAGGCCGTAGGTGTGCATGGAGGAAAGCAGACCGCAGTAGGCGTGGTGCTGTTCGTTGAAGTCGGGACTGCCTTTGGAGGTGATCAGCAGATAGGGGAGCGGCGTTTGCGTGAGGTGGTGCGGCAGACCGGTGACGGGCGATTGTTCGCGGAGCGCGTCAATCGAAACCCAACCTTCGTCGTGATGTTCAGCGGTGTAAATGACCAATTCCGTCGGGATGGGCGAACCAAAATTTTCGTTGCCAAACGCCCGCGCAATTTGCCCGGACACCCGCGCGTGGTCAGTTTGCTCAATGACAAAATGGGGGGAAGAAGGATGGGCGGTTTGAACGATCATGGTTGTTCTTTTTCACGCATCACGTTTCACGCATCACGCATCATGATTCGTGACTCGTGATGCGTGAAACGTGAATTTACGGCTGAACGACTCGCGCAAAATCCTGTATCTGAAAAATATGCGTTTTCCCGTCGCGGACTTTGTGGGTGATGATGCGGCGGGTGTTAGGGTCGAGAAAATAATGGTTGTTGTACACAATCGTTTTGGAGATGTTGCTCCAGATCGTGAACACGTAATTGTAGGGGGTCAGTTCCGCGCCTTCGATGCGGAGCATGTCGTTTTCGGCGAAACAAGTTTTGCCGTTCACCTGGATGTCGGTGTGAAAGACCGTTTTCCCCACTTCGTACAGGTTTTCAAAATCCTCGTGCAAATGCCAGGTGTTTTCGTCCACCCAGTACACATCCATATGCACTGCGGACGACTCGATAAAGTTGCCCTGGGCATCAAACGTTTTGCACGCGCCTTCCCAGCGTCCCATAAAACACTGGTAGGAGCGGGTGGAGGAGGGGGAACCGTAGGATTGGGGCATGGGGAACTCCTGGGAGGGAATGTAGAACGTAGAGCGTAGAACAGATGACGTGAAACGTGATGCGTGATATGTGATTTCACGTTTCAAGCATCACGTTTCACGTCTCAAATCGTAATCTGATACTTAAACCGATCCCCCCGATAACTCGCACACAAAAACTCCAACACCGTGCCATCTTCCGCCGTGATGAGCCGTTGAATGCGGAGGATGGGCGAGTCGGGTTCGATGTTCAGCCATTCGGTTTCGTCGTCTCCGGCGGGGATGGCCTCGATGGTGCGGTGGGCGCGGCTGGTGGAGATTTGCGGGTGGGTTTGCAGATAGGCCAGGGATTCGCCTTCGAGCAACGCGCCTCGGTTGATAAACTCCGCACTGGCCTGGGGCAGGTAGGCGAGATGGTATCCAATCGGCTCATCGTTCGCGAGACGCAAACGACGGATTCGGTACACCTGCGCGGGGGTGGACAATTGCAGGGAGGCGGCGACCGAGGGGGGCGCGGCCATCCACCCTTCATCAATCACCCGCCAACCGGGTTCGATGCCCTGCTGGCGCATGTAATCGCTGATGCCAAATCGCTGGGCCGGATCATGGGCGATCTTCGCCCGCGCCACGAACGTCCCCCGCCCACGCTGGCGGAGCAACAGCCCATCGTTCACCATCTCCCCCAACGTCTGCCGGACGGTGATCCGGCTCAGGCCATACGTGTCCTGCAACTCCTGCTCGGACGGGATCAAATCACCCGGATGCCACTCACCCTGCGCCATTTTTTCGAGCAGGATTTGTTTGAGCTGGTGATACAAAGGGATGGGAGAGTTTCGGTCGAGGGTCAGCATAGTGGGGGACGAACGGCGTTCCTGGAGCGGGTTTCTCAGATTTTGAAGTTTTCTCATAAGGAACGCCGTTCGTGAAGATTATTTTCTGGACAAGCAAATGTTATAATGTTATAACAATAATACATGGAAAGACCCTAATCGTCAAGCGCCCAACGAACGGCGTTCCTTAAAACGACCTCTCCGAATTCAAATGACGCTTGTTAAGGAACGCCGTTCGTCCAAACAATGTACGGAGTGACTATGCCTGACCCCCAATTCGACCTCGTCATCAAAAACGCCCGCGTGGTGAGACCCCACCAAACGGAAATCACCCCGCTCGACATCGGGATCACGCACGGGCGCATCACCCGCCTCGCGCCGGTGATCTCCGCGGACGAGGCCCGCGCGGTGTACGACGCCCGCGGTCAGCTCGCCTTCCCCGGCCTGGTGGATGCCCACATGCACGTCGGCATCTACTCCCCCCTCGCGGAGGACGCCGTCACCGAAAGCAAAGCCGCCGCGATGGGGGGCGTAACCTCCGCGCTGACCTACTTCCGCACGGGCGATTATTACCTCAACAAAGGCGGCCCGTACCGCGAATTTTTCCCCGAAGTGCTGGCCCTCTCCGCCGGAAACTACTGGGTGGACTACGCCTACCACCTCGCCCCGATCAACCGGCCCCACATTGACGAAATGCCGTCCCTGCTCACCGACTTTGGCGTGTCTTCTTTCAAAATCTTCATGTTTTACGGCGGGCACGGCCTGCACGGACGCTCCGACCAACAGCACAACTTCCTGCGCCTGGAAAAAGGCGAAAGCTACGACTTTGCCCACTTCGAGTTCATCATGCGGAAACTCACAGAGATGCTCGAAACCTACCCGGAGACGGCCCCCTACATTTCGCTCAGTCTGCACTGCGAAATCGCCGACATTCTGAACGCCTACACCGCGATGGTGGAAAAAGATGGCAAATTAAAGGGCTTGCACGCCTACCACGCCGCCCGCCCACCCCACTCCGAAGGGTTGGCCGTTTTCATTGCATCCTACCTCGCCTACGAAACCAACTGCGCCAACATCAACCTGCTCCACCTCAGCTCCCGCAAAGCCCTCGAAGCGGCGTTGATGATGCGCGACCTGTTCCCCCACATCAACTTCCGCCGCGAAGTGACTGTCGGCCACCTGCTCCTCGACGTGGACGCCCCCACCGGCCTCCTTGCCAAAGTCAATCCGCCCATCCGCCCCCGCGCAGACGTGGAATTTCTCTGGGAAAAACTCCTCGAGGGCGACGTGGATTGGGTGGTCAGCGACCACGCGTGTTGCAAACCCGAACTCAAATACAACCAAACCCACCCCAACGACATTTGGATGGCGAAATCCGGGTTCGGCGGCACGGAATACCTGCTCTCCGGCCTGCATAGCGAAGGCGTCCGGCGCGGCCTCTCCCTCTCCCGGATGGCTGAACTCACCAGTTGGAACCCTGCCCAACGCTTCGGCCTGCTGAACAAAGGCGACCTCGCGGAGGGCTACGACGCCGACATCGTACTCTTCGACCCGCACGAGACCTTCATCGTCCGCGCGGCAGAATCAGAGTCCGGGCAGATGTACACCCCGTTCGAGGGCCAGGAATTGATCGGACGGGTAAAGGCGACGTTTTTGCGGGGGGAGCGGGTGTTTGAGAATGGAAAAGTGGTTGGGGAGGCGAGAGGGCGGTATTTGAAGAGACCCGTGATACGTGAAACGTGATGCGTGAGGTTTTGATGCGTGAGGCATTGTTTGGCTATCCAGAAGTTTGTACGCGGTGCGTTGATAAATTTCAATGCACAATTCAACTTCGGGTCAAACCATTTTTTCAAACGGGGCCAGGGTTGAAACTCATGCTGATTGGGCAGGACCCGACCGTGCGCGTAAAACCGGATCGGGTTAAGCATGTCCTGATGTTGGATGATCCCAACAGCCAACTCTCTCGATGGCTCCGTGGTTTACTGGGGAAGAAAATTTACGAATCCGCCCAAATATATGCGACCAACCTGGTCAAATGTACGTTTGAAAAACCGCCCGCTGACTTTCACCCCGGAGGCCTGGCATTTATCCGCCCCTATTTCGAACAATGTCAGGCCTATTTACGTCAGGAACTCGCTTCTTTCCAACCCGAATTGGTTCTCACACTAGGCGAACCTGCACACAACCTCTTCTGCACGCTCCTGGATAACGGACACACGATACCCCCGTCCATGAAGGCCGCTTTTACAGGTCAATTTTATCGTGCCGCCTTCAACGGCTTCGAATTCGACTACTCCCCCTGCCTCCATCTCCAAACCTTCCGCGTCGCCGAAACCTACGGAGAAAAAGTCGCCACCTTCAAAACCAAACTTACCCACAAACTCTCTCCCTAACCTCACGTTTCACGCATCACGTAAGGACTTGATATGCCCGAAACCCTCACCGCCTCCTTCCTCTTCGACGACCTCACCCCCACCGAAAAAGCCCGCGCCGCCCGCGTGGAAGCGATTCTCCCCGAACTCCGCGCCCACGCGGAAGAAGCCGACGCGACCGGGCAATTTTACGCCCCCCACCGGGACACGCTCCGCGAGGCGGGCCTCCTCGGCCTCGTCATCCCCGAAGCGTTCGGCGGGTTGGGCGGGACGTTGCGCGACCTCGCCGCGGCCACGTTCGCAATGGGGACCGCTTGCCCCTCCACCGCCCTCGCCTACTTTTTTCACTGCTCCACCTCCTCGCGCGGCCTCCTCGCCCTCGAAGCGATAGACGAAGGCAAATTCACGCCCGAAGAAATCCCTCTCGTCCGGGCATTTGGCGAAAAAGTTCTGCACAAAATGGGCACGCGGGGTGAACTGCTCGGCAACTTCGCCAGCGAGACGGCAAAATCGTCCAAAAGCGCCGTCCACATCACAACCGAGGCCGAGCCCACCGGCGGGGGCTGGATTCTGAACGGGGTCAAATCGTTTGGCTGTAACACGGGGGTGGCCGATGCCTACCTCGTGGCCGCGAAGCTCAAGGGATACGACACCGCGGAGGGGTTGGCGATGTTTTTCGTGCCCCGCGACGCCGCGGGGGTCCGGGAACGGCCCGCGTGGGATGCGATGGGGATGCGCGCCACGGCCTCGCACGGCATCATTCTCGAAAACGTCTTCATCCCCGCCGAAGACGCCCTCACCGTGCCGGGCGCGTTCGTCAAAATGATGCAAACCAGCCGCGGCTCGCTCATGGGCAACCAGCCCGCCATTTCCGCCATTTATCTGGGCGCGGCCAAACAAGCCTACGACTTCGCCCTCGACTTCACCACCCGCATGAAATTTGAAGACACCGGCAAACCCATCGCCACCAGTGCCTTCCACCAGGAACTCATCGGCAAAATGACTGTGGAAATCGAAACCGCCCGCCTCTGGCTCAAACGGCAAATTGACCTGGAAACGTCCGAGCCACCGCTCAAACCCAAGACTGAAGTGGTGCAAACCTGGCGCATGGCAAAAGGCACCATCTCCGAAGCGGCGTTTGAAGTCTGCCAGTTGGCCCTCAAAATGACCGGAACCAGCAACACCCACAACCGCGGCGTCATCGCCCGAATGCTCCGTGACACCGCGATGGCGCTCGTCATGGCCTTTCCCGCCGAGCGCGGGCGTCTCGAAGCGGCAAAAACCATTGTCGAAGGGCGGGAGACGACGTCGTTTAGTGTTTGAACGGGACACAGATCAATCTTATAAAAATCTCTGTGTTTTTCTGTTATTTCTGTGCCATCTGTGTACAATCTCTTTATGAAACCCTACGGCTCCCAATCCATGATCGCCCCCTTGCAAACTGTCCTCGTCCGCGCCCCGGATGAGACGTTTGGCAACGCCGACCCGGCGCGGTGGCACTACGCGGCAGGCATTGATCTCCCCGTCGCGCAAGCCGAACACGCCGCATTCGTCGGCATCCTGACCCGCGCGGGGCCTGTCCTGAGCGGCGTCGAAGGGGTGGAAGTCGTCTATCACGCATCCTCCCTCCCCGATCACGCCGACGCCATCTTCGTCCACGACCCGGTCCTCGTCTGCGACCAGGGCGCGGTGATCCTCCGCATGGGCAAGGACCTCCGCCGGGGTGAAGAAGACGCCATCGCCCGCACCCTCGAAGGGATGGGCGTCCCCATTCACTACCGCTTGCACGGCGACGCGCTGGCCGAGGGGGGCGATCTGCTCTGGGTGGACGAACACACCCTCGCCGCCGGACAGGGCTTCCGCACCAACGCCGAGGGTCTCCGCCAACTGCAAGCCGCCCTGCCCGATGTGAACGTGATCCCCGTCCACCTTCCCTACGCCGACGGCCCGGACGCCTGTCTGCATCTGATGTCCTTCATCTCCATCGTGGGCGAAAAACTCGCCGTTGTTTACCTCCCGCACATGCCCGTGCCGTTTTACCAATTCTTGCAAGCAAAAGGTTTCCAGTTCGTCGAAGTCCCCGAAGAAGAATACCGCACAATGGGACCCAACGTCCTCGCCCTTGCCCCCAGCGTCTGTGTGATGCTCGAAGGCAACCCCATTACCAAAGCACGTCTGGAAGCGGCTGGATGCACAGTGTACACCTACAAAGGGAACGAGATTTCGCTGAAGGCAGAGGGGGGCGCGACGTGTTTGACGAGGCCGGTATTGCGTGCATAGCGTATAATATTTTTGGAGGCTCACCATGACTCTACATGAAATTCTGATCGATATCCATACCTTAGAGAATGAATTGATTCAGTTTGAACGAAAATATGGCATCCGTTCCGAAACGTTTTACGCGGCATACGCGAGTGGTGAAGAACCCGAAAACGACGAATGGGTGCTGGATTTTGGCGAATGGGCGAGTATCTATCGCACCTGGCTCGCACGCCAGGCGGATTACCGAGACGGAATCCAACGGGTACAACGCAAAAAAACGAGTCTTAAAGGCTTGATTCACATCGCCACATGACTGATCCTTTCCGCACCCCCGAAGATTACGAACTATTTTTATACACCCTTGGGAATAAGTTTGCCTCTGTACGAAGTACAACGGTGGTACTCATTCGGTTAGGGTCATCTCTTGCACGCATTTCGGGAGAAATCACCTTTGATCAGGGCATCCGCCTGGTGGTGCGTGAACGTGCAATTTTTCATCGCTTACCCCTCGTGTTGGATTGGTACGGGCATGAAGTCTGGCAAGGGGAAGAAAAGCTCTATTGGTATGACTCCCAACCTCACCCCAACACCCCATCTCTCCAAAGTACGCATCCCCATCACAAACACGTTCATCCTGACATTAAACACAACCGCATCCCTGCCCCGAATATGAGCTTTACGCATCCTAATCTTCCTGCCTTAATCCAAGAAATTGAGGGTTTGCTAAAACTCGATTAATTCAATTTTCTATCTGCATCTGCCCGGAATCGGCAAGATTGACCGCGTCCCCTTCGTTCAATTCGTGAAATTCGTGTCAAAAAAGGACTTCCCATGAACCCAATCCCCGACCCCACCCCTCACCTCGACCTCTTCGACCTCATTGATGGCGAACGCCTCACCCCCACCGTGGACCTCGGCCAGTGGGTGAAAAACCCCAACACCACCGAACCCCTCAACCCCATGCTCGCCACCGCCCCGGAGAACGTGGATCGTGCCCTCGCCACCGCCGCGCGCGTCCACGCGTCCGGCGTGTGGGCGAACACCTCCCCGGAGGCCCGCGCGGACTTGCTCGATGCCGCCGCGGGGGAATTGATGGGGCAAGTACCCCTGATCGCCGCGGTGGAATCCGTTCACACCGGCATGATCATTAACCTGACCGGGTTCATCAACGCCATTGTCTGGTTGGCGTTCAAAGCGGCGGCAGGCGTCCTCCGTACCGGGTATCTACTCAACAAAGCGCCTGGCCCGCACGGGGAAGTGGAAATTCACCGCGCCCCGCTTGGTCCCGCCGTTGCCATCGTCCCGTGGAACTCGCCCGCCGCCCTCGCCGCGCACAAAGTGGCAAACGCCCTCGCGGCGGGTTGCCCTGTCATCCTCAAACCGTCCGAATACGCGCCTTACGCGCCCCTTTTCCTCGCTCCCGCGTTGGAGAAGGTCGGCTTGCCGAAAGGGTTGTTCCAGATCGTCAACGGGGGCGCGGCGGTCGGGCACCAACTTGTGAGCGATTCGCGTGTCCGCGCGGTGTCGTTTACTGGCGGGTTGGCGGGGGGACGCGCGGTGGCGCAGGCGTGTGCGTTCGATTTCAAATCGCTCCAACTCGAACTCGGCGGGAATAACGCGATGGTCGTGTTGGAAGATGCCGACGTGGACAAAGCCGCGCAAGGCATCGTGGACGGTCTCTCCACCCTCAACGGGCAATGGTGCCGTGCGTTGGGGCGGTTGATCGTGCATGAAAGCGTGAAAGAGGATTTGCTCGACGCGGCGCTGGAAAAACTCAAAAGCCTGAAAATCGGCAATTCGATGTCCCCCGAAAGTCAGATGGGGCCACTCGTTCACGGCGAACACATGAAACGCGTCGAAGCGGCGGTAGCCCACCTGCGCGAAAAAGGTGGAACCCTGCATTTCTCCTCCCCCCTCCCCGACCTGCCGGGGTACTTCTTCCCGCCGACTCTGATCTCCGGCGTGGAACCGGACCAAACGCTGGAAGAAATCTTCGGCCCGGTCGCGGCGATCCACACGTTCGCGACCGAGGCAGAAGCGGTCCGCTTGGCGAACCAGACTCCCTACGGCCTGGGTGGGTACGTCTTCAGCCAGGATGAAGACCGGGCCATGACCATTGCCCGGCAGATGCGTACCGGCGGCGTGAAAGTGAACGGCATCAGCCTGCTCGAACTCAACGTGGACGCGCCCCGTCCTGCCTGGGGCCTCAGCGGGTTTGGCGAAGAGGGGACGCTGGAGACGTTGGATGTGTTTTGTGGGAAGAGTGTGGTGGGGGTGGCGGCGAGATAGAACGTGATTCGTGATGCGTGATTCGTGAATTCACGAATCACGCATCAAAATTGGCAACTTCCACAGCATCAACCCTGTTCCCTCATCCAATGCCCGGTGAACGGGGGCGCCATCGTAGGCGGTGAGGGTGAATTCGATGGCGTGGGCGACCGCGCGGGTGACGTGCCCGCCCACGACGCTGATCCCGTGCGGGGTGTCCGTATCCCCAAAGGCGACGGCGAGGTGCAGGTGAACGTTCGGTTCCCCGTCCAGCAGGCTAAGGGTACCGTGCCCAGAGACGATTTCCATCGGGCGGGTGAAGGTGATCGGGGGTTTGCGTTTTTGGCCTTCAAAGTCAAAGGAGCGAAATTCAACTTCGGTCAGACCGCCGAGGAGTTCAAAGGTGGCGGTGTGGATGGCCTGGGCGCGCGCGACCTCGATCAGGGCTGGGTGAACTTCAACGCCGCCCGTGAGCGTGCCCATGTAAACGCGGGTGGCGGTGGGGTTGACGTGTTGGAGGGTGAGCATAATTTTATGAGGAATACAGGAGAGAAGGAATGCAGGAAATTATTTTCCATTTTCCTTCCATTTTCTCCTGGTTTCCTCCTCTCCTGTTTTCCTGATTAAATAACGCCAGATTTTTGCAACTCCCCAATTTCATCTTCACTCATTCCCAACAATTCCCCCAATACTTCCATCGTATGCTCCCCCAACAGCGGCGGAGACGAATACGAATCCTCATGCTCGGACATTTTGACCGGGTTGCCGGGGACGCGGTACGTGCCGCCGAGGGGATGTTCGACCTCGACGATCATGTTGCGGTGCAGGACTTGATCATCGGTGAGGGCCTGGGCCATGTTGTAGACGGGGGCGGAGGGGATGCGGGCGGCGTTGAGTTTTTCCATCCAGTAGGCCTGGGTGTTGGTGAGGAAGATTTCGGACAGGCGGTGGGTGATGGTGTCGCGGTTTTTCAATCGTCCGGGTTGATGGTGGTTTTCTTCGGTGTTCAGGTCGGGGGCGTTGACCACGTCCATAAGATTGAGCCAAAAATTGTCGGTGATGACGGCGATGATGATGTACCCGTCCTGGCAGGGGTAGGAGTCGTAGGGCACATGGGTGAAGTGGGCGTTGCCAAGCATGGTGGGGATTTCGCCGGAGAGCATGTGCATGGTGGCGTGATAGTTCAACATGCTGATTTGGGTGTCGAGCATGGAAATGTCCACATGTTGGCCGCGCCCGGTGTGTTCGCGGGCGGCGACCGCGGCCAGGACGCCGATCACGCCCATCATCCCCCCGCCGAGGTCGCCGATGGGGATGCCGGAGCGGGTGGGTGGCCCGCCCGGTTGCCCGGTGATGGACATATTCCCCCCCATCGCCTGGGCGACCATGTCGAACGCGGGGCGCGTGCTCCCCGGTCCGGTTTCCCCAAAGCCGGTGATGGAGCAGGTGATGATCCGGGGATTGATCTCGGATAGATGCGTATAGCCAATCAAGAGTTTGTCCGTAACCCCTGCACTGAAATTGGAGAGGACAACATCGGAGATTTTGACAAGCTCGTAAAAAATCGCCCGCCCTTTTTCGTGTTTGAGGTCAAGCGTGACGGATTTTTTGTTCCGATTGAGGGTGAGAAAGTACGATCCCATGCCGTGCAGGCTGTTTTTGGGGTCTTTGGCTTGTAGGGCGCGGGTGCCTTCGCCTTTGGCAGGGGGTTCGATTTTGATCGTGTCCATGCCCAGGTCGGCAAGGAGCATGCCCGCGTAGGGGCCGGAGAGCATGTGAGTGAGGTCGAGGAGGCGGAGGTGGGAGAGGGATTTCATGGGGTGTGAGGCGTGATGCGTGAATTAGGGGAGGGGGATGTTTTCCAGATATTCTAACACCTCCCCTTTCCCAACCACATCCCCATACTTGCTATGGATATCAAATAAGTTCGCCTCATGTGGTGCGGGATGCCGGTCGCCCACACACTCGCGGGGCACAATGACCCGAAACCCGTACTGCATCCCATCCACCGCCGTCGCGCGGACGCACCCGCTCGTCGAACACCCGGTCAAAATGATCGTGTCCACCCCCTGCGCGGTGAGCATCGCCGCGAGGGAAGTGCCGAAAAACGCGCTGGCGTATTGTTTGACCAGGATCACATCGTTTTCCGCCGGGGAAAGTTCGGGGACGATCTCCGCGAGGGGTTCGCCAGGGATCATCGTGCGGAGGACGGGGACTTTTTGGACGAAGATGCCGCCGTCCGCCCCGTTGGGATGATAGAGCACTTTCGTGTAAATGACGGGGATGCCTTTTGCCCGCGCCCGGTCCAGCAGGGCCACCGTTTCCCCGACCGCTTGCACCACCCCGTCCGCGTACAGCGCCGCGCCGGGGGTAGTGTACGCCAAAATAAAATCCACCACGAGCACAGCGGGCTTTTTCCCAAACCCGATCCGGCCATCAAACACGCCGGAGTAGTTTTGTTGAAGATTGGATTGTGTCATACGATTGCTCCAGATTCACCTCGTGAAACGTGAAACGTGATTCGTGAAGTCAAATTCACGAATCACGTTTCACGTTTCACGTCTTATATAAGCCTCTACATCCTCCCTCGAAATCACCGATAACGGCTCCGGCAAGTTGCCCAGCGCAAACCACCCAATCGCCGAACACTTCTCCGGTTCGACGATGTGCGGCTCGCCGTGCGTGTGGCGGGCGAGGAAGGTTGGGGAGACCCAATGTTGGCCCTCCTCCGGCAGAATGTGATCGGCGATGTGGAGCAGTTCGACGACCTCGATCTCCATCTCGTACTCCTCGCGGAACTCCCGCACAATCGCCTCCGCCAACGTCTCGCCAAAATCCACCTTGCCCCCGGGGAATTCCCAGCACCCGCGCTCGTTCGTTGCCTTTGGCCCGCGCTGACTCAAAAACACCTCCCCTTTTTCATTAAACGTCATTGCGCCCACCCCCACGCCGATGTAATCAATGCCTGGTTTCAAATGGGTACTCCAGAAAAGAACTTTGTGATGCGTGATGCGTGATACGTGATTCGTGATGCGTGATACGTGATACGTGATTCGTGATGCGTGAAGTAAAAATTCACGTATCACGCATCATGTTTTACTTCAACCTCAACGGCACCTCACCCCTCACTCCCTCCCGCACATGCCCGCTCAACTTCCACGCCGCGAAGGCAAACGCGCCCGTCGAAAAGGTGTTGATGATCTGCTCCACCCATTGCAAAGCGACGGTTTGACTTGGAATCCGTCCCATTCCGCTGAGAACAAACACCAGCAAGATGTTGACGAAAAATAACCCGGCGGCGAGCTTTAACCCCTCCTGCCGTGCGTGGCGAATGAACAACGCACTAGCCCACACGTTCGCAATCGTCGTCGTGGCGAGCAAAATGTACACCCACGTCCGCCCCGTTTGGGTGAACCCGGTGTACCCGGCTCCGAGGGTTGCTAACCCCAACAAAACCGCCGGGAAAACCCAGGTTTGTTGGATGGGTTGACCGTTGACCGCGCGCTGTGCCTCGCCCGTCGCCCAGGCAAGCAAAATGAATCCGGGGGCCAGGAAGACGAACAACAGATCATCCAACCCAAGAATGTCCGTGCCGGTGGCGGCGATCACGATCTTCCACACGACTTTCGTCAACCCACCGAGCGTGATCAGGATCGCACCGAGGGTGGCGCGACCCCGCGCGGGGCTGTGCATTCCCCCAATCATCCGGGCAAGCAAAATCAGGCCGATGCCGAAAAAAATAACGGGGAGGAGGTCTTCGAGGGCGAGGGAGAGGGGGTAGGTTTCCATGAGCGGGGCCTTTGGGAGAGGAAAACGTGATGCGTGATTCGTGAATTTTAAACCTCACGCATCACGTTTCACGAATCATTTTTACGCGGATTATGCTCGTCACCATCCCCCCTGCAATCCCAATCTCCCCGATGTTGGCGATGAACGGGACGCCCATGATGCCGGCAGTGATGAACATGAACAGTGATCCTAAGAAAAGCCAGGGCCATTTGGCATGTCGCCAAAGGACGACACCAAAGATTAGGAGAAAAATGATCGTCAAAATTGCGGGAAGTGGCGGACCTGGGATAAGATGAAAATCGTTGACGTAGCGTAACACGCCCATTTGTTCCTGAGGAACAAGATTCAGGTTGAGGATGTCCACATACACGCCATACCCGATGAGGAGGGTGGCGATGAGGCAAATGACGGTGTGCCATACCTTTGACTGTGCCCATCGGACGCCCGCCAGCCGCAGAATGCCAAACGCCGAAATGATCATCGTCGGTGTGAACAGCGCGTGGATGGCGTAGCGCGGCCAGCTCAACGCCTTCGTAAAATCGCCCTCGCCCAAAAACGCCCCCGCCGAAATGGCGAGGTTGTCGTAGGTCAATCCGTACACCACGCCGAGAATCAGCACGGCGTAGCTTGAAAAATACTTGCGCGTATACCGTGTGCCCGTGATGGCAATGCCCAATTGAATGAGTCCGACGACAATAAAAATCAAGTTGATCATGGCGTTATTCCGTAAAAAAGGATTGCAGGTATTTACTCAGGCCAGACCCTAAAGATATTACGTTACCTGAGCGTGCGAGCGTGTGTAGTTTGGGTCAAAATAGGTTTGATTTTTCAAAACGCCATAGGCCAAATGGAGCAACTTGCGCATGGCGGCCCCA
>WBZL01002788.1_pt1 | contig 16627 bp, 16 predicted proteins | sample 5204291 | NCBI WGS metagenome assembly WBZL01 (sample SAMN12344345, study PRJNA552823) | activated sludge metagenome | biome: Activated sludge suspended growth; feature: Nitrification reactor; material: Wastewater; isolation source: activated sludge from nitrification reactor of wastewater...
CGCCGGTGTCGACGTCGATTCGGTGAACAAGGTCCCCCGCTTCGATCCGGCGAGCTGCGAGACCAACGTCCCCGGCCTCTACGTGGCGGGGACGATCCAGGCCGGGATCGAGACCAATCGGATCTTCATCGAGAACTCGCGCGACCACGGCGCTCGCATCGTCCAGCACCTCCGCGCCAGGCTCGCCGGGGCCGGCCGCGACTGAGGCATGGCGTGCGCCTTGCTTGGGACGTGCATCGTGCTCGAGCTTGCCCAAGAAACTGTCTCCCGTCTTCCGTCTCCCGTCTCTCGCCTCGCTGCGGCCGCTTGGGGGCCGTCGAGGCGACCATCGACCCGCTGCGCTGAGGAGCCCATGAACGAACGCAACTCCACCCCTCGCCAGGCCCGGGCCGGCGGCGCCGTCCACCCGCTCCGCGCGGCCTTCGGGTTCGCCTGTCTCGGCTTCGCCGCCGCGCTCGCCGGGCCGCTCGTCGCCCAGGAAGAGCTCCCCGGCATCTTCAGTGACGTCATCGACGTGCGCGTGGTCAACCTCGAGATCGTGGTGACCGATCGCGCCGGCAACCGGGTCTCCGGCTTGAGCGCCGCCGACTTCCGCCTGCTCGTCGACGGCAAAGAGGTGCCGGTTGAGTACTTCAACGAAGTGCTGGGCGGCTCGGTGGTGCCGGCGGGGGGCAGCGAGGCGCCGGTCGCCGCCGGTGTGCCGAGCCTGACGCCGGGACGGCCCGTGGGGACCAGCTATCTGGTCTTCGTCGACGATTTCTTCGCCCTGGAGCGGGACCGCAATCGTGTCCTCGACGCGCTGCGCGACGAGGTGCCGCTGCTCAACCCGGAGGACCGCCTGGCGATCGTGGCCTACGACGGCAAACGGCTGAGCATGCTGTCCAGCTGGAGCCAGTCGGCCCCTACCCTCGAGCGGGCCTTGAAGCAGGCGGCGCTGCGCCCCGCCTATGGCCTGCAACGCTTGGCCGAGCAACGCCGCTACACCATCACCCGCGGTGCTCCCATCTACGAGCGCAGCCTGCTCAACAACCGGGTGGCCGGCGCCCGCCTCACCCCCGAGGAGCGGGACTACGCCGAGGTGCTGACCAACCAGGTCAAGAACGTGATCTCGGCGGCCAGCGCCACGTTGCGCAGCTTCGCCCAGCCGCCCGGCCGCAAAGTGATGCTGTTGCTTGCCGGCGGCTGGCCTTTCGATCCCACCCAGGCGGTCTCCGAGGACCCGGACCTGCCGATCCTCGACAACGACTTCGACCGTGGCTACGAGCTCTTCCGAAGTCTGGCCGACACCGCCAACCTGCTGGGCTACACTCTCTATCCGATTGACGTTCCAGGCCTCCAGGGGACGGCCCCGCAGGCCAGCGAGCAGCTGCCCGCGGCTCCTGGCTCGCCGGCGCTCCTCTCGGCCGAGCAGGAGGTCCACGGCTCGCTCAATTACTTGGCGCGGCGCACGGGCGGCATGGCGATGATCGACTCCAACCGCGGCAAGGCCCTCGGCCAGGCGGCCTCGGACACCCGCTCGTACTACTGGCTGGGTTTTTCTCCCCAGCGCCAGCGGGACGACAAGCCCCATCGCATCAAGGTGGAGGCGCGGCGACCCGGCCTGCGGGTGCGGTCCCGTGCCGGCTTCCTGGACTTCTCGCGCCAGGCCGAGGTGTCGGCCCAGATCGAGAGCACCCTTCTTTTCGGGAGCGCGCCGCCGCAGGGCGTGCTGCCGGTGCAGCTCGGCGCTGCCAAGAAGGCGGGAGGTGGCCGGATGGAGGTGCCGATCACCGTCGCCATCCCGGTGGCCTCGATCACCGTGCTACCGATCGGCGATCGCTTCGTCGCCGAGCTAGAGCTGCGCGTCGCGGCCCTCGACGAGGACGGCAACACCTCCGACATCCCGGTCATCCCGCTCAAGCTGGAAAGCGACAAGCAGCCGGCGGCTGGCGGCATGATCCGCTACGACACCAGCGTCAAGCTACGGCGCAAGAAGCAAGACCTGGTGGTCTCCATCTTCGACCCGGCGAGCGGCCACCTTCTCGCCAACCGCCTCGAGCTCAGCCCCTGACCGCTCAGCCCCAGGCCGCTCAGCCCCCGGCCGCTCAGCCCCCGACCGCTCAGCCCCTGACGAGCAGCGGGGGCTGGTCGCCCCCGCCTCGCTATAATCGTCTGCTGCCCGGAGTGCTCGCAGAAAGGACCTTCATGACCTGCCGCTTCACCTCGTCGCTGGCATCGTGGCGCCCGATGGCGCTGCTACTGCCGTTCGCCCTGGCTGCTTCGGCCGCCTTTGCTGCGCCGCCGGAGGAGCCGCCGGCGAGCGCTTCCTTTGGCACCTCGGTGACAGTCACGGTGGTCAACGTCGACGTCTACGTCACCGACAAGCAGGGCAACCGCGTCACCGGTCTCACCCGCAACGACTTCGAGGTCCTGGAAGACGGCCGGCCGGTGGCGATCACCAACTTCTCGACCGTCGAGGCCGGTCAGTTCCGGCGCATGGTCGAGAGCGAGGATGCGACCACCGAGAGCAGCAAGCCGGCGGCGACCACGCCGGCGCCCCTGCCGGAGGACCAGCGGCTCCATCTGGTGGTCTACATCGACAACTACAACATCCGGCCGTTCAGCCGCAACCGGGTGTTGCGCGAGCTGCGCGACTTTCTGCGCAACAAGCTGGACAAAGAAGACCGCGTGATGCTCGTCACCTACGATCGCGAGCTGCACGTGCGCCATCCCTGGACCAGCGATCCGGCGATCATCGCGGCGTCTTTGACCGATCTCGAGACGATGAGCGGCCAGGGGGTGAGCCGGGAGTCCGACCGTCGCGACGCCCTGGAGCGCATCGACGAGTCCGAGACCGGCCAGGAGGCCCTCTCCTTCGCGCGCACCTACGCCAGCGCCCAGGCGAACGACCTCGCCTTCTCGATCGACGCCCTGCGTGACCTCACCAACGGCCTGGCCGGCATGCCCGGCCGCAAAGCGGTCCTCTATGTCAGCGAAGGCCTGCAGATGGTCGCCGGTGAGGACCTCTTCTACGCCGTCCAGCAGAAGTTCCCGGACTACTCCGTCCTCACCGAGGCCTTCGAGTTCGACAACTCGCGGCGCTTCAAGGAGTTGACCGCGACGGCCAACAGCAACCGGGTGACCTTCTACACGATCGATGCGGCCGGCCTTAGGACCTATGGCTACGGTGACGCCTCGAAGCAGGGCGCGGGGCAGGGCGCCTACGTGGAGCAGGTCTACGTCTCCGGGCTACAGGCCCCGCTGCAGCAGCTGGCGGAAGAGACGGGGGGCAAGGCGATCATCAACGCCAACCGGGTGCTGCCCTCCCTCGACCAGGTGGCCAACGACTTCGACTACTTCTACTCGCTGGGCTACCAGCCGGCGCATGCTGGCGATGGCCGCTACTACAAGATCGACGTCAAGGTGAAGGGCAAGCAGGGCTACACCGTGCGCCATCGAGAGGGCTACCGCGACAAGGCCCCCTCGGTGATGATGGCGGACGGCACGATGGCGGCCCTGCTCCACGGCTTCGCTGCCAACGAGATGGGGATCAAGCTCGATTTCGGGCCGGGCAAGGCCAACGACAACGGCCAATACCTGGTGCCCGTGCGGGTGACCATCCCGCTCGGCAAGCTGGTCCTGGTCCCTGGTGAGAACACCCACGAGGCGCGCGTTTCGCTCTTCGTCGCGGCGATGGACAGCGATGGGAACACCTCGGAGGTCCAGGAGCAGCCTCTGCCGATCAGCATTCCCAACGCCGAGGTGGAGAAGGCCATGGGCCAGCTCTACCTCTACCAATTGAGCCTGCTGATGCGGCCTGGACCGCACCGGGTGGCGATCGGCATCCGGGACCAGGTCGGCGCCGAGCAGGCCTTCGTCGTCGGCAACGTCAACGCGGGGGGATGATGAGCGATCAGCAGAGCTGGGTGGTGCTGTCGCGCGAGCTCGTGGCCGATGTCCTCGAGCTCGCCGATGCCGAGCTCGAGGTGGTGCGCGAGGAGATCGGCGTCGTCGCCATGCGGCTCGCCAAGGCGGCGGTCCTGCTCGGCGCCGCCCTCGCCCTCTCCTTCTGGGTCGTCGCCCTCGTCGGCTATGTGTTGGTGGCCGTGCTCAGCCAGTGGCTGCCGGCGTGGGGGGCCGGGCTCATCGTGGCGGGTTTCTTCCTGCTGCTGATCGCCGCTCTGGCGGCGATCGCGATCGTGCAGATCAAGCGACTGGAGAGCCCGGTGGACATTGTCTTCCGACACCTGCGCGAGCACCTGGACTGGTGGCGGCGCGAGGTCACCCTGCGGCCGCGGCCGCCCGGGGAGGAGCTGCCATGAGCCGGGTCGAGGAGAGTCGCCGCAAAGTCCAGCAACGCCTCACCGAGATCGGCGAGCAGGCCGAGCGTGAAAAGGCGCGGGTGCAGCGAGTGAAAGATGCGGCGGTGGCGGTGGTCGCGGCGGTCGGCGTCTTGCTCGCCGCTCGCCGCCTGCTGCGGGGCCTCGGCCCCGGCGCGGGCAAGGGCAAGGCCAAGCGTGGAGCCGAGCGGCAGGGGAGCCGTCCGCCGCGGGGCAAGGCGCGCTAGGCAGGCGCCGGGCTCAGGAGGCCGCGAGCGGCCGCTTGAAGATCATCGCGACGTTGTCGGTCGCTCCGGTCTTGAAGTTGACGGAAGTGATCGAGACCAGCTCCCAACCTTCCGCCCCGAGCTCGTTGAGGTATTGCGCGGTGGATTTCTCGCCGGGGGTGCTGCTCTGCGGGGGCCAGACCCCGGACCGGCCATTGGGATCGAGCCGGTAGTTTTCGCTGCGGACGTTGATGATCTTGTACTCCCACTGGGTCATGGCGCGCTCCTCCCTTCCCGGCGGCCTTGTGGGGGGCCGTACAACGTGCAAGAAACCATTGTAGCCGAATCGGTTGCGGCGGACCGGTGAATTCTGCGCCGGTCCCGGCTCAGCCCTCGTTGGGCAGGAGCACCTCGACCGCCGTGCCGACGGTGACCCGCCAGCGGTTCGCCAGATGCTCGTGGTTGGCGGAGAGCTCGAGGGTGCCGAGCGAACCGACGAGCGCCGCCGCCTCGCCCACGCCGAGCTCGGCGTAGTGGCTGACCAGTCGTTCGACCCTGTGGTACCCGACGGCCACGCAGGAGAAGCTGCCTGCCAGCCAGGCGGCCGGCACGTCGGTCACCAGATTGCCGTAGCGATCGATGTGGATGACGTGCCCGGTGAGCCGCTCCGCTCCGCGGCTCGGCGGCGGCAGAGGGAGGCGGACGGGGTCTTCGATGGCGGCGCCGAGGTCGCTCGCCTGGCCGCCGCAGAGGAGGAAGGCGGCCAGGGGGGCGAAGCGGTCCCGGCCGTGGAAGGTGGCACCGGGAGCGGCGAGGTAGAGGTCGGGGCGGTCGACGGCGTAGCAGGAGGCTTCGGGGTGTCGCTCGAGGACCCAGGTCGCCAGGCCGTTGTCCGGCGCCAGGTAGACACTGCCGCCGGCTGCGATGGCGAGGATGCGCCGGCCGCTGCCGACGCCGGGGTCGACCACCGCGAGGTGGCAGCAGCCGGCGGGGAAGCTGGCGGTGGCCGCTGCCCAGACAAAGGCTCCGGCGGCGACATCCCCGGCTGCCAGGTCGTGGCTGAGGTCGACCAGCGTGGCACCCGGAGCGAGCCCCAGGACCACGCCCTTGACGGCTCCCGCGTAGTAGTCCGTCGTGCCGAAGTCGGTGAGCAGGGTGAGGATCGTCATGGTCGCTGGTGGCCCTGCCGTCGGAGGGGCGCTCTAACCCGGGGCCTTGAGTACAATCGCGGGGTGAGCGAGCGCTGCCTCTTGCTGTTCACCAAACCGGCGATGCCCGGCCGGGTCAAGACCCGCCTGATCGGCCATCTTACCGCCGAGCAAGCCGCCGAGCTGCATGCTGCCTTTATCGATGACGTCCTGGCCGAGCTGGCGGCGGGTGATTTCGACCGCCGTATCGCCTGGGCGCTGGCCGAGGGAGAGGAGCCGCCGCGGCGACAGCCGCCGCCGCTGCGCCAGAGCGGGGACGACCTCGGAGAGCGGCTCTACCGAGCCCTCGCCGCGATGGCAGCGAGCCACCGCTATGTGGCGGCACTCGGCAGCGATCATCCGACGGTCCGCAGGGCGGAGATCGAGGCGGCGTTTCGCCACCTCGAAACGGGCGCCGACCTGGTGCTGGGCCCGGCCGAGGACGGCGGCTACTTCCTGATCGCCCTCTGCGCAGCGGCCGTCCGGCCCGAGCTCTTCGCTGGGATCGCCTGGAGCACGGCGGGCGTCTTGGCGGCGACCTTGGAGCGGGCGGCGGGGCTCGGCCTCACGGTGGAGCTGCTGGCGCCGGGGGCCGATGTCGACACTGCGGCGGACCTCGCACGGCTCGCCGCACGGCTCGCCGCCGACCACCACCTGGCGCCCCGCACCCGCGAGCTCCTCGCTGCCTGGGGCCGCCTGCCGGTGGCGTCATGAGAGTGCTCACCGCGGCTGAGATGCAAGCCTTCGATCGCCGAGCGATCGAGGTCTGGGGCGTGCCGGCGCTGGTCTTGATGGAAAACGCCGCCCTCGGCGTCGCGGATGCCATCGGCGCCCGCTACCCGCAGGCGCGCTCCGTCGCCATCTTCTGCGGCCCGGGCAACAACGGCGGCGACGGCCTCGCCGTGGGCCGCCAGCTCGCCACCCGTGGCTGCGAGGTGGCCCTGTGGGTCTTGGCCGGAGAGCACGGCCTGCGCGGCGATGCCGCGACGCAGCTGGCGATCGTCCGTCGGCTCGAGCTGAACGTAGAGGAGCTCCCGGCCGCGCTCGGCGAGGAGGCGTTGGAGGCCTGCCTGGCCGCCGCGGCGCGCGCCGATGTGGTGGTCGATGCCCTTTTCGGCACCGGCCTCACGCGCGGGCTGGCGGGGGACTGGGCGGCCCTGGTGGCGGGGATCAACCGGCTTGCCGTGCCCCGCGTGGCCGTCGACCTGCCGAGCGGCCTCGACGCCAGCCGGGGTGGCCTCATCGGTCCCCACGTGCGGGCGGACCTCACTGTGACCTTCGCCTGCCCGAAGCTCGCCCATGTCCTCGCGCCCGCCGCCGAGGCTTGCGGCGAGGTCGTCGTCGCCGACCTCGGCGTACCGCTGTGGCTCGACGAGGAGGGCGAGTCGGTCGAGCTGCTCGAGCCCGAGGACGTGGCGGCCTGCCTGCCGCCGCGGGCCGCGGACAGTCACAAGGGGACCTATGGCCACTTGCTGCTGGTCGCCGGCGGCGAGGGGCATGCCGGCGCGGCCATCCTCGCCGCACGGGCGGCGGTGCGCACGGGCGCCGGGCTGGTGAGCGTTGCAACGCCGGCGCCGCTGGCCGAAGTGGTCGATCTCGGCTCGCTCGAGTCGATGACCCTCGGCCTGCCGGTCGGTCCCGGGCGTGGCCTCGCCGTCGAGGCCGCAGGTGCCCTCGCCGTGGGCCTGGCCGGCAAGACGGCGCTCGCCGTCGGCCCCGGTCTCGGCCTCGCAACGGGGACCCAGACGGTGGTGCGCGAGCTGGCGCTCACCAGCGAGCTGCCGTTGCTGCTCGACGCCGACGGGCTCACCGCTTTCGCCGGGTGCCTGGCCGAGCTCGCGGCGCGGCCCGCGCCCACCGTGCTGACGCCCCATCCCGGCGAGATGGGGCGGCTGCTTGGATGCACCGCGGCGGAGGTTCAGGCCGACCGCCTGGCGGCAGTGCGGACGGCGGCGCGGACGAGTGGGGCTGTGGTGGTGCTCAAGGGGCACCGCACCCTGGTGGCCGAGCCGTCGGGGGCCGTGCGGGTCTCGCTGACCGGCAACCCGGGGATGGCAAGTGGTGGCAGCGGCGACGTCCTAACCGGTATGATCGGCTCCTTCCTGGCCCAGGGGCTGAGCGCCTTCGCCGCAGCCTCGGTGGGTGCGTACCTCCATGGCCTGGCCGGGGACCGGGTTGCCGCGCGGGCGGGCGAAGTGGGCCTCAGGGCCGGCGACCTGGTCGAGGAGATTCCTCGCGCCCGGCGTTCCCTCCAGGACGAAGCCCGTTGAGGCGCCGCTGGACGAGCCATGACGAGGCGGACACGCGCGCCCTCGGGGCGCAGCTGGCCGCCGAGCTCGCCCCCGCCGGTGTGCTCCTCCTGGAAGGCGAGATCGGCAGTGGCAAGACCGTGCTCACCCAGGGGCTGGCAGCGGCCCTGGGGCTGGACCCGAAGGAGGTGCAGTCACCCACCTTCACCCTCGTCCGCGAGCATGGCGCGGGTGCCGGGCGGCTGGTCCACGTGGACCTCTACCGCCTGCAGCCCGCGGAGGTCTTCGGCCTCGGCCTCGACGAGCTGTTGGCCGGGCCGGGGATCAAAGTGATCGAATGGGCCGAGCGATTGCCCTACGGAGTGCCCGCAGCGCGGCGCCTGCGCCTCGAACGGCTCGCCGAAGGCGGTCGCCGGATCGAAGAGCTGGAACCCTAAGGAGCGATGATGAGCATCAAGACGGTTGGAGTCGTTGGCTGCGGCCTGATGGGCGCGGGAATCGCCGAGGTAGCGGCCAAGGCCGGATACAAGACGATCGTACGAGAGGTGAACCAGGGCCTTCTCGATCGCGGCCTGGGCCGCATCCGCAGCTCGCTCGACAAGGCGGTGGAACGCGGCAAGCTCGAAGCGGGGGCCCGTGACGCCGCCCTCGGCCAGCTGAGCGGTACCCTCGAGATCGCTGACCTCGCCGATTGCGATTTCGTGGTCGAGGCGATCATCGAGAACCTGGACGACAAGCGGGCGACCTTCCAGGCGCTCGATGCTGCCGTCAAGCCGGCGGCGGTCTTCGCCAGCAACACTTCCTCGCTGACCATCACCCAGATGGCGATGTTCACCCAGCGGCCCGACCGCTTCGTGGGCCTGCACTTCTTCAACCCGGTGCCGGTGATGAAGCTGGTCGAGGTGGTGCGCACCCTGATGACCTCGGACGAGGCCTACGGGCTGGCCTTCGAGCTCGCCCGCGGGTTGGGCAAGGAGCCGGTGGCAGCGCGCGATAACTCGGGCTTCATCGTCAACCGCCTGCTGGTGCCCTACCTGCTCGACGCCATCCGCGCGCTCGAGGAGGGCGTGGGCTCCGTCGAGGACATCGACAAGGCCATGCAGCTGGGCTGCGGCTATCCGATGGGGCCGTTCACCCTGCTTGACTTCGTGGGCCTCGACACCACCTACTACATCGCCAACATCATGTTCGACGAGTACCGCGAGAAGCGGTTCGCACCGCCGCCGCTGCTCAAGCAGATGGTCCAGGCCGGGCGCCTGGGCAAGAAGAGCGGGCGGGGCTTCTACGATCACAGCAAGAAATAGCGGGCCGGGGAGCTCGGGCGGCCGCCAGCCGGCCGCCGCCCGCCGTTGCCCCGCCGGGAAAGCCGCATAGAAAGCACGATGGCAAGCCTGAACGTTGCTGACTCTGGCCTCGAAGTCCTCTTCGGTACCCACGACGAGCATCTGCGCCGGATCGAGGGCGCCTTTGGCGTCTCGATCGCGGCGCGCGGCTCCGAGCTCAAGATCTCCGGCGAGCCCGCCGGGGTCGAGGCCGCCGAGCGGCTGGTGCGCGAGCTCTGCACCCTGGTGGAGGAGGGCTATCGCTTCCGCCCGGGCGACATCCCGACGGCGATCCGCGTCCTCGCCGAGGACCCGACGACCTCGCTGCTGAGCTTCTTCCGCCCGGACGGTCCGCTCGCCGCCGTCCGCCGCCTGGTGGCGCCGCGCAGCGTCAAGCAGCAGGACTACCTGCAGGCGATGATCGACCACGACATGGTGATCTCGGTCGGGCCCGCCGGCACCGGCAAGACCTACCTCGCGGTGGCGATGGCGGTGGCCGCCCTCAACGAGAAGAAAGTGCGCCGCATCGTGCTCGCCCGCCCGGCGGTCGAGGCGGGGGAGAAGCTGGGCTTCCTGCCCGGTGACCTGGCCGACAAGGTGAACCCCTATCTGCGCCCGCTCTACGACTCGCTCTACGATCTGATGGGCTATGAGAAGGTGGCCCGCTTGCTCGAGCGCGGGACCATCGAGGTGGCCCCGCTCGCTTTCATGCGTGGCCGCACCCTCAACGACAGCTTCATCATCCTGGACGAGGCGCAGAACACCACCTCCGAGCAGATGAAGATGTTCCTCACCCGGGTGGGCTTCAACTCCAAGGCGGTGATCAACGGCGACGTGACGCAGGTCGACCTGCCGGCGGGCAAGCCCTCCGGCCTCTTCGAGGCCCGCCAAGTGCTCGCCGGCGTCGAAGGCATCTGCTTCATCGAGTTCGACCAGCGCGACGTGGTGCGCCACGTGCTGGTGCAACGGATCATTACCGCCTACAATCGCTGGGACGAACAACGACAGATCGGGAGCTCCCCGGCGGCGGGCAGGTTGCCGGCGCCGGATCGAGATCACCGCTGATGCCAGCGGTCAAAGGCCATCGACCGGACCATCCTGCCGTCCCCGAGCGTCGCCCGGGGCGCTTCGCGCGATTGTTCGCGCGGAGCTTCGAGCTGTGGCAGCGCGCGCTGTCGATGCCGGTGGTTTGGCTTGCGGTGCTCGGCCTGGTGGGTGGCGCGGCGCTGACCCCGTGGAGCCAGCTGCTGGTGCCGCGCGTCGAGGTGGGCGCGATCGCCGATCGCGACTACGTGGCTCCGCACGACCTCCTTCTCCCCGACGAGGAGACCACGCGAGCCCGCCAGGAACGGGCCCGTGAGAGCGTCCTACCGGTCTACGACTACGACCCGGACACCGGCCTCGACGAGCGGCTGGCCAACTTCTTCGCCGACGGCCGCCAGCTCGCCCAGCTGGCGCCGGCCCGCCGCAAGAGCGAGACGGTCCAGACGCGGCTGGACGAGATCGTGGTCGGGAGCGGGCTCAAGGCGTCGGCGGCGCAGGCGAGCCTGTTGCTGGAGCAGAACTTCTCGGCCGATCTCGAAGACCGCCTGCGTGGCGTCGCGGCACGGGCGGCACGCCGCGGCATGGTGCTCGGCAAGCAAGCCCTGCTCGAGAACCGGTTGCGCGGCATCAGCCTGCGCAATCTGCAGACCGGCACCGAGACGACCGCCCTCGACCTCTACAGCTACCTGGCCTTCCCGACCGAGGTCGGCGAGCTCCTGGACAGCGACGTCCGCGACTGGCCCAACCTGACCTCGGCGCAGCGCCGCTCGCTAGTGGCCTTCCTTCAGGCCAATCTCACCCCCAACCTCCACTTCAACAAGAGCGAGACCGTGGCGCGGCAGGCCGAGGCGGAACGCGCCACGGCACCGAGCTTCAACCAGGTGCGCCGCGGCCAGATCATCGCCCGCCAGGGCGACCAGCTCGACGCTACCGCGGTGCGCCGGATCACCGCCTACCAGTCGACCGGGGCGCCGTTCTGGGGCCGGGCGCTGCCGATCCTGGGCGTCTTGGTGCTGTTGGCGCTCGCTGCCTGGTTGCTGTGGCTGACGCTCGGCGGCGAGCGGCTGGGCGAGGTCGGTCGCCGCCGGCTCTACGGCGAAGCGATGTTCTTGCTGGTGGTGTCGCTCCTGGGCGCCAAGCTCTGCTTCATCACTGCCGAGGCCCTCGCCGGTTCCTTCGACCAGGCGCCGTTCGACTCCAACCTGAGCTATCTCTACGGCGTGCCCTATGCCGCCCTCGGGCTCTGCGCAGCGTTGCTCCTCGGCCGGCCGACGGCGGTGGCGATCGCGTTGGTCTTCTCGCTGCTCGCCAGCCGCTTCGCGCCGGCAGACGCCGGCACTGTGATGCTCCTCTCGCTGGCCGGTTCGCTGGCCGTGATCTACTCGCTCGATCACTACCAGGTCAAGCAGCGCCTGGTGATGACCCGCCTCGGTTTCGCCGTCGGGGGCGTCAACAGCTTGCTCGCCCTGTTGCTCTGGGCGCTCGCCGGCGGGCGGCCCGGCGGCTCGGCCCAGCTCGGTTTTGACATCCTCTGTGGCGTCGCCGGCGGCGTCCTGGCGGCGACCGTCGCGAGCTCGGCCCTGCCCATCTTTGAGGCCGTTCTCGGGCTCGCCACCGACATCAAGCTCGCTGAGCTGGCGAACACCAACCTGCCCCTGCTGCGCCGGCTGGCCTACGAGGCCCCGGGCACCTTCCAGCACTCGCTGATGGTGGCGAACCTCGCCAAGCACGCCTGCGAGGCGATCGGCGCCGACGCTCCGCTGGCCTACACCGCGGCGCTCTACCACGACGTCGGCAAGATGCTGCGCCCCGACTACTTCGTGGAGAACCAGCGAGGCGACAACCCGCACAACAAGCTGCAGCCGTCGATGAGCGCCCTGGTGCTGACCAGCCACGTCAAGGACGGCGTCGACCTCGCCCGCCAGCACCACCTGCCGCAGCCGATCCTCGACGCCATCGAGCAGCACCACGGCACGCGGCTGATCAAGTACTTCTACAGCCGCGCCGTCGAGCAGCAGGCCAAGCTCGGCGGCGAGGTGCGCGAGGAGAGCTTCCGCTACCCGGGGCCGCGGCCGCAGAACCGGGTGATGGGCGTCTTGATGCTCGCCGACGCCATCGAGGCGGCGAGCCGGACGTTGCTCGAGCCGTCGTTGCTGAAGATCCGCACGCTGATCCGCACCATCGTCGAGGACTGCCTCCACGACGGCCAGCTCGACGACACCGACCTCACCCTCGCCGACCTCTCGCGCGTCCAGGAGTCGTTCGTGCGAGTACTGACCAACATCTTCCACCAGCGGGTCGACTACCCGGGCTTCGACTTCAACGCCCGGCCCCACGGCGAGCGAGAGCGCGCGGGCGAGAAGAAGGGCGCGAAGGTCGTCCCTCTCTCGGGGGCCCGCGCATCTTGAGAAAGGGATCGATGCAGCTGCAGTCCATGGCGGAGGTGGCACCGCCCGCGGGGCAGACGGCACCCGACGTGACGATCCAGAACCCCTGCCAGTACCCCGAGGCCGGCGCCCGCCGACTGCGCCCCTGGCTCGAGCGGCTGACCTCGGCGCTCTGCCCGGCGCGCTCCAGCCTGGTGGTGCGCTTCGTCTCCGACCGCGAGATGCGCCGCTTGTCGCGCGACTTCCGCGGTAAGGACGCGACGACGGACGTCCTGTCCTTCCCCGGTGAGGATGGGCTCGACGGCACGCACGTGGGGGACGTCGTAATCTCGGTGCCGACCGCCCGCCGGCAGGCCTTGGCCGCCGGCCACCCGTCGGAGGTCGAGCTGCAGGTGCTCATCCTCCACGGCGTGCTGCACTGCCTGGGCCACGACCACGAGACGGACGACGGCGAGATGGAGCGTCTCGAACGGCGCTTGCGGCGCCAGTGGATCGTCCATGCTTGACCCTTCCTGGTGGCTGTGGGCGGCGGCCCTTCTCGCCCTCTTCGCCGCGGGCCTGATGGTGCTCTCGGCCTTGCTGGAGCGCAGTGGCCCGATCCGGCTCCGGCACTTCAGCGAGGAGGCCGGCGGCCGGTTGCGCCAGCTTCTCGAGTCGCCACACCGCTTTGAGGCCTTTCGCTACCTGCTGTCCTTCTGGGCCAAGGTGCTGCCGGCGGCGTTCGCCGCGGCCTTGCTGCAGCTGCTGCGTGCCCTCGGCGTGGGCGACGGCAGGGCGATGCTCTGGGCGCTGGTGGCGACCGGGCTCTTCATCCTCGGCATCGAGCTGCTCAACCGGGTATTGGTCGGCAACTACCCGGAGCTGGCGCTCGCCAAGCTGACGCCGTCCTATCGCCTCGCGCAGCTGCTCCTCGCCCCGGGCATCGCCCTCGTGGCGCCCCTGATCCCGCGTCCGAAGGCGCACCGCCACGACGAGCCGGAAGAGGATGACGAGGCGTCCGAAGAGGAGATCGAGGCGTTCATCGACGTGGGAACCCGCGAAGGGATCCTCGAGCCAGGCCAGGGTGACCTGGTGCGTGGCGTGGTGGACTTCGGCGACACCCAGGTCAAGAGCGTGATGACGCCCCGCATCGACATCGTGGCCGCACCCTCGACGACGGGCCTCGACGAGCTCGCCGATCGCTTCATCGAGTCGAGCTGCTCGCGGATCCCCCTCTACGCCGACTCGGTCGATCACGTGATCGGGATCCTCCACATCCGCGACCTCCTGCGAGGTCTGCGCTCGGAACCGCGGCCGTCCGCCGTGGCGCTCGCCAAGCCGGCCTACCACGTGCCGCTCACCAAGGCCCTCGACGAGCTGCTGCGCGAGCTGCAGGCCCGCTTCGCGCAGATGGCGATCGTCGTCGACGAGTACGGCGGCACTGCCGGGTTGGTGACCGTCGAGGACCTCGTCGAGGAGATCGTCGGTGATCTCGGCGACGAGCACGAGGAGCTCGAGGTGCGGCCGGCGCCCCTGCCGGACGGCGCCTGGAGCATGGAGGGGCGCACCAAGCTCTCCGACCTCGAGGAGATCTTCGGTGTCGAGCTCGAGGACGAGGTCAACGAGACGGTCGCCGGTCTCCTCCTCTCGGAGCTCGGCGAAGTTCCCGAGGTCGACGCTCAGGTGGAGATCGCGGGCCTGCGTTTCACGGTTGAAAAGGTCTCGGAGCGCCGCATCGAACGGGTCCGGGTCGAGCGCGCCGGCGTCGGTGCCGGCGGGGAGGAAGGGTAGTGGCAAAGAGCGGGCGAGTAGCCCTGGTCGGGCGCCCCAACGCCGGAAAATCGACCCTGATGAACCGTTGGCTGGGCGAGAAGGTGTCGATCGTCTCCGACAAGCCGCAGACGACCCGCCATCGGATGGTTGGGATCCTGAGTGAAGAGCGAGGGCAGATCGTCTTCTTCGACACCCCCGGGATGCACAAGCCGCTCTACCGGCTCAACCGCCAGATGGTCCAGGCGGCGATGGATGCGCTCGCCGACGCCGACGTCGTCTGTGTGCTGGTCGATGCTGCCGCGCCGAGCGGCCATGGTGACGCTTACCTGCTCGACCTCGTCAACCGGGTGGAGAAGCCGAAGGTCCTCTTGCTCAACAAGATCGATCGCATCGAGAAGTCCCGTTTGCTGCCGCTGATGGAGCGCTACGCACGCGAGGGAAGCTTTGTCGAGATCGTCCCCATCTCGGCGAAGAGCGGCGACGGCGCCCAGCTCGCCCTCGACCTCCTCTGGCAGCGCCTCGGGGAAGGCGCGCCGGCTTACGATCCCGAGCTGCTCACCATCCACCCGGAGCGCTTCCTGGTCGCCGAGCGGATCCGTGAGAAGGTGCTGGCGGCCACGGCCGACGAGCTGCCCTTCACTACCGCGGTGGTGATCGAGCGTTGGGAGGAGGTAGCGGAGAAGGGCCTCCTGCGCCTGCATGCCAGCCTGCTCGTCGAGCGCGAGGGGCAGAAGAAGATCTTGATCGGCAAGGGGGGGCAGAAGATCAAGGAGATTGGGACGGCCGCCCGGCTCGACCTTGAGGAGCACCTCGGCCAGCGCGTCTACCTCGACCTCAACGTGCGCGTCGAACCCAACTGGCGGGAGAACCCCCGCATCCTGGCGCAGCTCGATCGCGACGTCGACCTCGGCCTCGACGACTGACCACGAAGCGCTCGTGACCCTTGCGAATCGAATCGCGCTAAGATCAAGGCAGCAACGGCGTGGAGCACGATCGAAAAAGGGGGGTCCGCCCGGGCCAGACTGCTTGCGGCACCTGACCGGGGCAGACCCCTAATCTCTGCCTGTGCTACTGCCTTGCTACCTTCCGAGCTCTTTCGGGGAGAGCCCGGCCGGTTCCTGACTTCCTGATTCCTGAGTCTTGGCTCCAGCAGCCCCTGCGGAGCCTCGGAGCGGACGGCCTCGAAGCCGGTCGCACCGAGGCTCTGGCCAGGGTGCGCCGTCAGGGCCTGCCACACGCGCCCGGGTGGGGCTGGTGCGGCAGCACGGCTCGTCAACGAAACCGGCGCGAGCGTTCGCGGGAGCGACCGACCGCGCAGCAGGCACGGCCAGGCTCAGCCGGCGGGAGAAGACGAGGGCCGTCCGTGGGGACGGAGATCAAATTCGCAGGGGAAGTGGCGCGATACGGCGCAGGCTGCGAGCGGTGCCGAGTACCTGCGGGAGAGGTTCGGAGCGAACGGTGGGGTCCAGAGCGCGGCTCGCCGCGGTCTCGCCGCCGGTGTCCGGCCGCAGCTCGAGGGCGGCGAGCTCGCCGGTCGCCGAGACCAGCTCGGATGGTACGGGCCGCGCCCCCAGGTCGAGCGGATGCTCCCAAGCCGGTTCGACGGCCGTGGCACAGGAGTCGACCAGCCAAATCTCACCGCGGGCCACTTGCAGAGAAAAGCTGCTGCCCGTTCTCTCATGGAGGGGGGCGACGTGGACCTCGCTGCTCTGCCCGACCATTCGCTCGGCGCCCCAGGACTCGGCGCGTAGGGCGAGGCGGATCGACTGCGCCGGCAGGTTCGGCACCGTCCAGAGGTAGGCGTTGGCCTTGCCGTTGAGCTCGTGGGTGAGGCGGACGTTGAAGCTCCTGCCGCCGTCGAGGGAGAGCAGGAGCTCCATCTCGCGGCTGCCTTGCGGCGCCCCCGTCCACTGGATGGCGACGACCTCGCCGGGATGGATCGTCTCGCCGGCGGCCGGCTGCAGGAAGCGGAACTCCTCGGCGCTGGCGGGAAGCGCCGCCACGAGGAGCCCACAGGCGAGAAGCCAGCAACGCCGCATAAGTGGCGGCAGTCTAGACCCGTTCGGAGTGAGCGTCAATTGCGGCGCGACGCCGGGCAGCCGGTCCAAGCGGCCGCCCGGCGGGCCCCCGCTACTTCTGGAACATCTCCGCGATGGGAACG
>WBZL01002789.1_pt1 | contig 16624 bp, 13 predicted proteins | sample 5204291 | NCBI WGS metagenome assembly WBZL01 (sample SAMN12344345, study PRJNA552823) | activated sludge metagenome | biome: Activated sludge suspended growth; feature: Nitrification reactor; material: Wastewater; isolation source: activated sludge from nitrification reactor of wastewater...
GGCGCGTATGACGATGCCGTGTCGTCGCTCCTGGGCGGTTTCGCCAACATTGAGCTGCCGCTCGGCCGCCGCGCGTTCCAGCCCTTCCTGCTGGGGGGAGTCGGGGCCGTGCAGGTCAACACGGACGCCACCTCCGCTGCAGAGGCGGTGAAGGACCTGAAGGCATCGGTGAACCTCGGGGCGGGACTGCGCTTCCGGATGGGGCCGATCTCGGGGTTGATCGAAGCCCGGGTGAACAATGTCCCCGCCGGCGACACGAAGGCGTTCTTCAAGGACGTGCGCACCGTCCCCGTGACCTTCGGCCTGGTGTTCTAACGGCTTCCGGGGCGATCACGACGAGGGAGGGGCCGCGGCGCCCTGCCACCGGGCGATCACCGGAAGACGGCGATCTCGTCGAGCGCCTTGCGATGAATGTCCGGCACCCGGGCGTCGGCGGCCGGATACCCGACCGGCATGATGAGGTACGCCCGCTCGTTCTCCGGGCGCCCCAGCAACTCCGCGAGGAACCCCATCGGGTTCGGGGTGTGCGTGAGCGTGACCAGTCCCATGCGGTGCACCGCCGTAATGAACATCCCGACGGCGATGCCGACCGATTCCTGGGTGTAGTAGTACGTGACCTTGCTGCCATCGGGCCGCACGCCATGCGCCTGGCGGAACACGACGACAAGCCACGGTGCGTCGGTGAGGTGCGGCTTGTGTTCGTCGGTGCCTAACGGGGCGAGTGCCTCGCGCCACTCTGCCGGCGCGCGCCCGGCATAAAACGCCCGTTCCTCGGCCTCGGCGGCCTCGCGGATGCGACGCTTGAGGTCGGGATCGGACACCGCGACGAAGGTCCACGGCTGCTGGTGCGCGCCACTCGGCGCCGTCCCTGCCGCGCGAATTGCGAGCTCGATGACCTCGCGCGGCACCGGATCGGTCGAGAAGTGGCGCGTGGTCCGGCGCCGGTCGAGCTCCGCGTGGAAGGCGCGCCCTCGCGCCAGCGTGTCGGCGAGCGAGAGGCGCGTGTGGGCGAGCGGGATGAAGGAAGGTTCGGAGGCCATAACCGGGAGTATGCCACCCGGAAGCCCGCGCGCCACTCCCACCCGAGTCGGCTACGCCATCAACGCACTCTCCAGCACACCGAGCCCGCGTGTGATGTCAGCCCTGGAGATGACCAATGGCGGCAGCAGCCGGATCGTGTGTTCCCCGGCCGACACGAGCAGGAGTCCGGCGTCGCGTGCCCGGCCGATGACCTCGGCTGCCGGCTCGGTGACGTCGATCCCGAGCATCAGCCCCTGGCCGCGGACGGCGCGGATTCGCCCCGTGCGTTCCATCATCGCGTCGAGCCCCGCCCGGGTGTGATCGCCCACGGCGCGGACGTGCGCCAGCATCCCGGGTGCGGAGAGCCGCTCGACCACGTGCAGTGCCACCGAGGCGACGAAGGGGCCACCACCGAAGGTGGTGCCGTGGTCACCGGCCTGCATCGCACTCGCCACGGCCTCGGTCGCGAGGATCGCCCCCATGGGGAGTCCACCCGCAAGGGGCTTGGCCAGGGTCATGAGGTCCGGCGTGACGCCGAGCCCCTCGTAGGCAAAGACGCGACCCGTGCGGCCGAGGCCACACTGGATTTCATCGAAGATGAGCGCGATCTGCCGCGCACGCGTCAGTTCGCGCACGCGCCGGACGAACTCCGGATCGAGCACGCGCACCCCGCCTTCGCCCTGGATCGGTTCCAGGATCACCGCTGCCACGGTCTCCGGGTTGAGTGCCACGTCGAGATCATCGATGTCGCGCTCGATGATCGAGATCCCGCCGGCCAGGGGCCTGAACGGCATGCGATAGTTTGGGCGATCGGTCGCGGCGAGGGTCCCGAAGAGCCGGCCATGGAACGCGCCACGGAAGCTCAGGATCTCGTGTTTGGCAGCGCCACCAATCCCTCGCGCCCAGCGCCGGGCGATCTTGAAGGCCCCCTCATTCGCCTCCGCTCCAGAGTTGCAGAAGAAGACACGATCGGCAAACGACAGCTGGACCAGCTTGTCAGCCAACTGCTCTCCCGGAGCCGTCCGAAACAGGTTGGAGACATGGAGAAGCCCCTCGGCGGCGTGTTTCATCGCTGCCTGCAGGCCGGGGTCACCGTAACCGAGTGCGTTCACGGCAATGCCGCTCGTGAAGTCGAGATATCGCTTGCCGTCGCTGTCGATCAGCTCGACGCCTTCGCCCGAGACGAATTCCATCGGGGCCCGTTTGTAGGTCGGGAGCAGCGAGGGGGTAACGGCGGTGGAGACCGGTGGTGTCATGACGGACATCGGGGGACGGGTAGAGGGGGTCAGCGCGCGGCCGGAGCCGACTGGCGCGTGAGGACGGTGCCGCGGGACGCGTCGGCAATGGCAGCGACGCCGCCGATGCGAACGCGGGTCACGCCGTAGTCGAGGGCGCGGAGTGCGGCTTCGAGCTTGGCGATCATGCCACCCGTGGCGACGCCGGTGGCGATGTGCGACGCAGCCGTGTCCGCGTCGAGTGACGACACCGTGGCGCCCGTTGCATCGCGAAAGCCGTCCACGTCAGCGACCAACAGGAGTTCCGAGGCCTGGAGGGCGCCGGCGATCGCGGCCGCTGCATCGTCACCATTCACGTTGCAGCCACTGCCATCGTGGGCGAAGCGACCGACGGGTGAGATCACGGGAACAAACCCCGCCCCCATCAGCGCCTGGAGCACGGCTGGGTTTGCCTGCCGCGGCTGACCGACCGCGCCGAGGGAGCCATCGCCGAAGATGTCACAGGAGAGCAGGTTGCCATCTTCACCGGAGAGGCCAACGGCCGGCAGCCCGGCGGTGAGCCAGGCGGAGACGAGGCGCTTGTTGACCGTCCCCGACAGCACCATGCGAACGAGGGAGAGTTCCTCCGGAGAGGTCGCGCGCCGGCCGTTGACGAAGACGGGTTCCTGCCCAAGCGCCCGCTGCAGGGTCGTGACTTCGTCGCCACCGCCGTGGACGACGCAAAGCGGCTCGCCCCTGGCGCGCGCCTCGAGGAGGGCGGCGGCCAGGGACGGATCCCCCTGGGCGCGCCCGCCGATCTTGATGACGCGGGTCATCGCGGCAACCCGGCGGTTTCGGCGAAGCCGAACGACACATTCGCGTTCTGGATCGCCTGCCCCGCTGCCCCCTTCACAAGGTTGTCGATGGCCGACAGGAGGATCAGCGTCGGGCGCCGCATCCCGGCGGCCTGCCGCACCGTCATGCGAACGACGTTACGATACTGCACATCGCGCAACGCCGGCAGATCGTTCGTCACTTCCACAAAGGGTTCGTTCGCGTAGCGGCGGGTCCAGAGCGAGAGCGGGTCACTCACGGGCGCACGCAACTGCACGGTGACGGTGGCCAGGATGCCGCGCGCGACCGGCAGCAGGTGCGGCGTGAAGAGCAGGTCCACGTCACGCGCGTGCTGCTGCACCACACTACGCATCTCCGGCAAGTGCCGGTGTTCGTTGCCGACGGCGTAGGCGCGGTAGTTCTCCGTCACCTCGCCGAACAGCAGCTCCGGCTTTGGCGAGTTGCCCGCGCCCGTGACCCCGGACGCCGCATCCACGACGATGGCGGACCCCGGTTCGATGAGGTCGTCCTCGAGGAGCGGCAGGAGCGAAAGCAGGATGGCCGTGGGATAACACCCCGGGTTCGCAATCAGCTCGGCGCCCGCCAGGTCTGATCGGTTGACCTCGGTCAGGCCGTATGGAACAGTGAGGTGCGTGTGTCCCGGCCTCAGGTCCGACGAGAGGTCGACCACTCGCGCCCCATGCTCCTGGGCTCGCTCGACCCAGGTCGCGGAAGCTCCGTGCGGGAGTGCGCTGAAGACGAGCTCGGCGCCACGCAGGGGGGCGTCATCTGTCGCAATGAACGTGAGTTCGCGACCGCCAAGAAACGCACGTTCCCCTCGCTGGGCGTTCGCGGTCGCGAACGCCAGGTCGAAGTGCGGATGGCGCCCAAGGAGACTGCAGAGCTCTCGGCCCGCATACCCACTCGCGCCGAACACACCAACGGGGATCTTATGCACGCGGAATGCATATTGTTGCACGGAGCGGCTGTCAAGTCGTTCCGGATATCGGGAGTGCGCCCTACCGCGCTCGCTGCGTCGACCGTAACGTCCCGCGCTTCGTCGCACACCCCGGTCAACGTGTCCAAACGCAAACGGCAGCAGGCGATTCGCGAACTGATTGCCAGCAGGGTGGTCGGCTCCCAGGAGGAGTTGCGGTTGTTGCTGCGCGATGCGGGCTGGGAGGTCACGCAATCCACGCTCTCGCGCGACCTTCGTGAGCTGCGCATCGCGCGCCTCCCGACGCCAGAGGGTCCGCGTTACGTGACGCCCGAAGCGCTGGGGGCAGAGTCCGAGGATCGCACGCTCGTCGAGGAAGTGCTTCCGCAATTCTTCTCCTCGCTCGATGGCGTGAGCGAACTGCTCGTGCTGAAGACCATCTATGGGGGGGCGCAGCCCGTGGCCGAGGCGATCGACGATGCGGGATGGGACGAGGTCGTCGGGACCATCGGCGGGGAGAACACGATCCTCATCATCTGCCGGTCGCCAAAGGATCGCGAAGCGGTGGCTACCCGCCTCCGCCGGATCGCCGAGGGATAGATCTCCCCGCCAATTGCGCGAGAGGGCATGTGTGGTAGATTATGCAGCCACTCTGAATACCTATTCCGAACCGGAGCATTGAAATGCGAAAGATTGCGCTCGCGTATTCTGGCGGGCTTGATACCTCGGTCATCGTCCCCTGGCTCAAGGAGCACTATGACGCCAAGGTCGTGTGCGTCGCGGCCGATGTGGGGCAGGGCGAGGATGAATTGCGGGGGGTGAAGGAGAAGGCGATCGCGTCTGGAGCTGACGAGTGCTACGTCGAGGACATGCGTCGGGAGTTCGTGGAGGACTTCTGCTATCCGACCCTCCGCGCCGGCGCCATCTACAATCGCAAGTACCTCCTCGGCACCTCCATCGCGCGCCCCATCATCGCGAAGCGGCAAGTGGATGTGGCCCGCGCCACCGGCTGCGACGCCCTTTCACATGGCTGCACCGGCAAGGGTAACGACCAGGTCCGGTTCGAGCTGACATACATGGCCTTTGCCCCGGAGCTGCCCGTCATCGCCCCGTGGCGCGAGCCAACCTGGAAGATCCGCTCGCGCGAAGATGCCCTGAAGTACGCCGCCGCGCACAACGTGCCGGTGGCCGCCAGCGCGGCCAAGATCTACTCCCGCGACCGCAACCTCTGGCACATCTCGCACGAGGGAGGTGTGCTCGAGGATCCGGGCCAGGGCCCGCCGAAGGACCTCTTCCTCCTCACCACGGATCCTGCCGACGCTCCCAACACGCCGGAAGTCGTCTCGATCGGCTTCGAGCAGGGAACGCCGGTCAGCGTGAACGGCGTGGCGCTCGATCCCGTGGCCCTGCTGACGCGTCTCAACGAAATCGCCGGGCGGCACGGCGTCGGGCGGGCGGACATCGTCGAGGACCGTCTCATCGGCATGAAGTCGCGCGGGGTGTACGAGACCCCGGGCGGGACGCTGCTCTACCAGGCGCTGTCGGAGCTCGAGATGCTGGTCCTCGACCGTCGGACCATCGCGGCGAAGGACGCGATGTCGCCGCGGTACGCGGACCTCGTCTATGAGGGACGCTGGTGGACGACCGAGAAGAAGGCCTACGATGCCTTCGTCGCGGTGGTGCAGCAGCGGGTGACGGGATCGATCGGGCTGTCGCTTTTCAAGGGCACCTCGTCGATCGTCTCGCGGCAGAGCGATCACGCGCTCTACGACGAGGCCTTCGTCACGTTCGGTGAGGACGACGTCTACCAGCAGAGCGATGCGGCGGGCTTCATCCGCCTGTTCGGGTTGCCGCAGCGGGTGCGTGCCCTGAAGGACAGGAAGCTGATCGCCGAGGGGAAGCTCGAGGCGCCGAGCGAGTCGTCGCTCGAGCTGGCCTGACCGGGTGAACGCGAACGATACGACGGGGACGCCGGCTGCGGCGTCCTCGCACCGGTTGTGGGGTGGACGGTTCGGCAGCACGACCTCCCCCGTGATGGACGCGGTGAACAAGTCGATCGGCGTCGACTTCCGGCTCTGGCCGCACGACGTCAAGCTGTCACAGGCCTGGGCGCGCGCGCTGCAGGCCGCGGGTATCTACACCGCTGAGGATTGCCGATCGGTGGTGGAGGGGCTCGACGAGGTGGCCCGGCGCCTCGCCGCTGGCGCGCAACCCGACCCGTCGGACGAAGACGTCCACACGATGGTCGACCGGATGCTGCACGATATCGTTGGAGAGCCGGCCTCCCGACTGCACACCGGGCGGTCCCGCAACGACCAGGTCGCCACCGGGGCGCGGATGTGGGTCATGGATGCGTGCCGCTCGGTGGACGCTTCCCTGCGCGAGTTGCAGCGGGTGCTGGTCGAACAGGCCGAGACGCTCACCGACGACCTGATGCCGGCGTACACGCACCTGCAGCGGGCGCAGCCGGTGTCGGGGGCGCACTGGGTGCTGGCGCACTTCTGGGCCCTTCAACGCGACCGGGAACGGCTCGTGCGCGTGGCCGACGCCACCGCGACGCTTCCGCTCGGCTCCGGGGCCATTGCCGGGTGTGCCTTTCCGGTGCCGCGCGACCAGATCCGCGCCGACCTCGGCTTCGCGCGGCTCTCGCCAAACTCGATCGACGCGGTCGCGGACCGCGACTTCATCGTCGAGATGCTCTTTGCGCTCGCCCTGCTCGGGAGCCATGTCTCGCGCATCGCCGAGGATTTCATCCTCTTCGGCACCAGTGAATTCGGCTTCGTGAAGTTTGGCGACACGTTCACGACCGGCTCGAGCATGATGCCGCAAAAGCGCAATCCCGACGCGCTGGAGATCGCGCGTGGGAGCGGGGGTCGCTTCCTCGGCGAACTGGTGTCGCTCCTTGCCACACTCAAGGGGCTCCCCAGCGGTTACAACAAGGACCTGCAGGACGACAAGCGTTCGCTGTTCGGCGCGGTCGATGCGATGCTGCTCGTCCTTCCCGGCGTCGCGGGTACCCTGGCCGAGATCACCTGGCAGCGGGAGCGCATGCGCGCGGCGGTGTCGAGCGTGATGATGGCGACTGACCTGGCCGACTATCTCGTCGACCGGGGGGTGCCCTTCCGGGAGGCACACAAGGCGGTGGGGGCGGTCGTGCGAGCGGCCGAGGTCAGCGGGCGCGAACTGCACGAGGTGTCACTCGCCGAGTATGCGGCCGCGCACCCGACGTTTGGCAGCGACGTGCTCGACGCCCTCTCCCCGGAGGCGTCCGTGCGGCGCCGGGACGTGCCCGGCGCCACCGGCCCTTCCTCGGTGAAGCAACAGCTCGCGATGGCCCGCGCGGCGCTCTAGCGCACGTTGAGGGTCATGAAGACGCTCCGCGTGACGCCATTGCTGGTGCCACGCAGGATCAGCAGGTGGCGTCCCACCGGCACGAGATCACTGGCGTAGACATCCACCTGCGCCGATGTGCCGGTGACCGTGGCCGGCGTGAAGTTCACGGCCCAGGCGCCGGGTTGGTCGGTCACCGCCGTGAGGGTCACCGCGCCGGTGAACCCGGCGAGCCGGCGGATATCGAGCGCAAAGGGTGTGAAGATCCCGCGATTCAGCGTGAAGTCCGGGGACGCCGGTACGAGGGCGAAATCCGGTGCGGTGGGCGTCACCGTGGTCACAGCGAGCGTGGCCGACGGTGGAATGGCCCCGACCGCCGCGGACACGACGATCGTGGACGCGCCCGTCGCAGTCCCAACGACGTGCAGCGTTGCGGTGTCGCCGGTGACGAAGTTGGGCGCCACCCACGCGTGCCCACCGGCGGTGCGCAGCTCGATGAGCTGGCCGATTGCCGTGCCGGTCCGCGTAAGTCGGACGGGCACCTGCACCACACCGCCCGCGGGAACAGTGACCGTCGTGGTGCCCAGCGTGATCGCGACCGACCCGGACGGCGGGGCGGGGACCGTGAGCGTGAGGGGCGTCGTGCGTGTGAGCGTGCCGGCGACACCACGGACCACCAGGGGATAGGTGCCGGGCGCGACCGACGCACCGACCGCGATGCTGAGGACCGATGACGTGCCCGCCGCGCTCGACGGATTCGCCGTGGCCGTAACGCCGGACGGCAGCCCCGTGACGTCGAGGGCAATCGTGCCGGGATTGCCGGTGCGCTGGATCGCAATCGCTGACTGGCCGGTGGCGCCACGTGCGACGGTCAGGGATGCGGGTGTCGCAGACAGCGTGAAGTCGGGTGCGGGATCGACCACGAGGGTGACCGATCCCTGCCTGACGAGGGCTCCGGCGGTACCGGTAATGGTCACGGGGTAGGAGCCTGGTGGTGTGCTGGCGCTGGTCGCAACGGCCAGTTGCGCGGTCGTCCCGGATGCGCTCGATGGCACGAAGGTCGCCGCCGCCCCGGCGGGAAGGCCGCTCGCGGTCAGCGCGATGTTGCCAATGCCTGGCGCCGTCCGCGTGAGCGTGAGGGCGTAGTCCGCGGTGGCGCCTGGCACGACCGTGATTGTCGATGGAGTGCCGGTGATCGAGAAGTCGGCGGGCGGGAGCACCGCCGTGATGTTGATGGGATGGAGCGCCGAGTCGCGCGAGGCGCCGTAGGTCGCAATGACGCGCGTCAGGTATCGCCCCGTGGGCGCCGTGGAGGGTACGGTCACCCGCAGCGTTGAGGTGGATCCGGTGGCGACCGCCGGCGTGAAGCTGGTGGTCGCTCCAGCGGGAAGTGTCGCCGGGTCCACACTGAATGCGACGGGCTCCGTGAAGCCGGCGACCCGATCGACCGCGACCGTGAGATCCTGCGTGGCCCCCACACCAATGCTCGCCCCGTTGCCGCCCTGCAGCCGGAATGGCTGGAGCACCTCTCCCGTCACGCTTGCTGTCCCGGTCGCCTGGGGGTTCCCCCCTGTGCCGGTGGCTACGACGTCGAACAGGAAGAGCCCGGGGATCGCAGAGGATGAGGCTGTCAGCGTCAGAACCGAGCTGCCCGAACCGGTCACTGTCGGCGGGTTGAACGACGCCGTGACGCCCACTGGAAGCGTGCCCACCGCGAGCGTACTCCCCGTGAGACCTCCCGTCAGCACCAGCGAAACGGTCGTAACTCCGCTCCCCCCGGGAAGCAGGGGAACCCGGGAGCTCGCAAGGGAGACCTGGACCCCTGGTGCGACCAACTGCTGTTCTGTCTTCGGCGCGTCGCATCCCCCCGGTGACAGGGCGCAGAAGAGGAAGCATCCCTGCAAAGTGGTACCGAGGACGAGAAATGCGATGGCTCTCAGCAGGGTGGTCACGAGTCGACTCCCGGGTTCCGGCGGTTGGACCGGGCGGTGGCCCGGCCTCCGCTTCACGTCGCCATTGGCCCGGCGTCTCACCCCGGAATCCGGACACCGTCGTCGACGAATCCCTGAAGAACGGTCAGGGCGGGTCCTACAGAAACCGGTATCCGGTTTACCCATTTTCGGCACCGGCTGGATACCAACCGGTGCCGCCTGATCAGGGTGGTGCCACCACCGGCCCCGCGAGGGAGCCGTCGAGAGGGGATGACGCAATGCGTGCATTCATTGGAGCGGTCCTGCTTACCGTGGTCGCCTGCAAGCCTGCCGAGCAGGGGGGAGCCGCCGCCGCCGGGGCAGAACCGTCAGCGCTGACCGGTCAGTCGGGGGTGAAGGACTCCGAGTCACAGCCTGACGTGGTGAAGATCGCGGTGGGCTCCAAGGACCACACCACCCTTGTTGCGGCGGTCCAGGCGGCCAAGCTGGTCGATGCGCTATCGAACGCCGGGCCGTTCACGGTGTTCGCCCCCACCAACGCTGCCTTCGACAAGCTGCCAAAGGGCACGGTGGACGACTTGCTCAAGCCCGAGAACGAGGACAAGCTGCGCGGGATCCTGCAGTACCATGTCACGGTTTCCGCCTTCGAGATTGGCGAGCTCACCGACGGCATGACGCTCGGCATGGCCGATGGCGGCCAGGCCACGATCAGCAAGAAGGGCGCGGACACCTACATCAACGATGCGAAGATCCTGGCGTCGGTCCGCGGGTCGAATGGTATGGTGCACGTGATCGACGGGGTGATCCTGCGGAAGTAGGGGTTCAGGAGCCCGCGCGAAGGCCGAGCCCAGCTACGTCACGATGGGTGCCGGCCTTCGCCGGCACGACGAGCGCTTGATCGCGTCGCCCCGGCGCAGGGCCTGCCCCGGACCCGATCCGGGGCCGGGGCCCAAGGTGTATCACGACGAACGCCTAACGCGCTGGGCACCCCGCGACGTCGTAGTACGACTGCAGGGTGCCGGCGTGGTACGCCGCCACATGGCGCTCGATCGGGCACAACATCGTGACTGACCTCGGTCCCGGCGAGGGGCCGTACCCTCCCATGTTGAACAACGCGCGAATGAACGTGCTCTGCGGCGTCACGGGAAAGGTCGCGACGTTACCGAAGAACGCGCGCCAGTTGACGTCTGACTGGAAGAGGTACTGTTCGACGTTGCTCGTATAGAATGCAGTGATCGTGGCGTCGTGCTCACGCACCCAGTTCCCCACCGCACGCAGCGCCCTGGGGCCGGCGAAGTCGCCGGTCACGGGGACGATCAGGTTCTTGCGCTGCATCTCGCGGACCGCCTGATAGCGGCCCTCCGAACCCAGGTAACTGCGCGAGACCCCTTGTCCATCGGTCTCGGCCATCATCTGGCCGTACGTCGGCATGAAGCGCCCGCCGCCGAATCCTCGACCACCACGCCCTGATCCGAAGTTGTAGGTCAGCTCGGGCCCCGCCGCGAAGAATGCCGACGCCACATACTCGACCCCCGAAAACTCCTCCTCGGTGATCGGGAAGGCATGCGTGGTCCGCAGGTGGGTCCACAGCTCGCGCAGGTTGCGCAGGTGCAGCTGCGAATCCGGCAGGACCTGCTGGTAGGCGAGGATCATCGCCTCGATGCTGGTGGTCGTGTCCAGCCCCGCCGGGCGAGGGCGAGCGAACAGCCGCGAGAGAAAGTCGGCGCGCGTCTCCCCAAGCTCGAAGAGCGACTTGTAGAAGAGGTGCTGCATCACGTTGAGCCGCCGGATGTCGACCACGAACGCGATGCGCGGCCTGAGGGCAGCGATGTACGTGAAGTTCTGGTCCGGCCCGACGCCGAGGTACACGCCGCCGCGCGGGGTGGCCTCGATCAGCTGGGGAATGGGGTACTGCATCGTCACCTCGTTCCCCACGAGGTTGTCGGAACGGAAGAAGCCGGCGGGTTCCGAGAGCTCCTGGCTCAGCGCCCAGAAGGCCGAGTCACTCAGCCGGTCGGGGATGGGGATCGCGACCCGGGCTTCGCTCGTGGCGACCGCGAGGCCGAAGACACCGGCCACCGCCAGGGCGGTAGTTGGCAGGAAGCGTTGCGGCGCGTTTCCTTTCCCGCGTCCCACCAGTTCACGCCAACGCGAAAGAGCCATGCGCGCAACCCTCCTGCTCCTGTTGAGCCCCGTCCTGGCCCTGTCTGCCCAGGCACGTCCGTCTACGGCCGCAGCCGCCACGACGCTGGAATCCCGCGCGGTGGCCACGGCGCAGGGCGATGATACCTTCGCCAGCAACACCGGGTCCGTCACGATCGGCGGGACCGAGGTGAAGTACCGCTCGACCACAGGGAGGTTGACGCTCCGCCACCCGAACGGCAAGGCACGGGGGCACTTCTTCTTCGTGGCCTACACCCGTGATGGGATGGACCCGAAGACCCGCCCGATCACCTTCTCCTACAACGGCGGCCCCGGATCCCCGGGCATCTGGTTGCACATGGGGCTGATGGGCCCCAAGCGCGTGCAGATGGCTGCCGACGGCTTCCAGCCCGCTCCGCCGTACCAGCTCGTCGAGAACGACCAGTCGCCGCTGGACGTGACCGACATCGTGATGATCGACCCGGTCCAGACCGGGTTCAGCCGTGCGGCAGATGGTGAACCGACGAGTCAGTTCACCGGCGTGCGGGGCGACATCGAGAGTGTCTCGGAGTTCATCCGGCTTTACCTGATGCGCTTCGATCGCTGGCGTTCCCCGAAGTACCTGCTGGGGGAGAGTTACGGCACCATGCGATCCGCCGGAGTCGCCGAGGAGTTGCAGGGCCGGCATGGGATCGAGCTGAACGGGATCGTGCTGGTGTCGTCGATCCTGGATTACCAGAGCAAGGGATACGTGGCGGGCAACGACTACCCGTATGCGAACTTCCTGCCGTCGTTTACGGCAAGCGCCTGGTACCACAAGAAGTTGCCGACCGACCTGCAGGGAATGACGCTGGCGAAGGCGGTTGACGAGAGCCGGCAGTTTGCCTTTGGGGAGTACTTGACGGCGCTGGTGAAGGGCAACCGCCTCACGGCGGCGGAGCGTCGTGCTCTCGCGCAGAAGGTCGCGCGTTACAGCGGCCTCTCGGTGGAGTTCATCGAGCAGGCGAACCTGCGTGTCTCCGACCAGCGCTTTCGCAAGGAGTTGTTGCGCGATCGCGGCGTGATGATCGGGCGCCTCGACGGCCGATACACGGCGCTCGACGCCGACGATGCGGGCGAGACCCAGGAGTTCGACCCATCGAACCACGCCCTGGCCGGCCCGTACACGGCGCTCTTCCTCGATTACGTCAAGCGCGACCTTGGCTACCAGACCGACCTGCCGTATTACACCAGCGGCCAGGTGCAACCCTGGAGCTACATGCCCTTCCAGAACCGCTACCTCAACCTCGTGGAGTCGTTGCGTTCCGCGATGGCGCGGAACCCGTACCTCAAGGTGCTCGTCGCGAACGGGTACTATGACTTTGCAACCCCGTTCGGGGGTACCGAATACACCTTCGATCACCTCGGCTACGAGCAGACCTACAAGGACCGGGTAAAGCTCACGTATTACGAGGGCGGGCACATGATGTACATCGTGCCCTCGTTGCTGCGACAGCTCAAGCGGGACATCGCGACCTTCATCGATGGGTCGCGAGGCCCGACGGCCAACGAGTGAATGCGGGCGGGCGCCTGACGACACCGGGCCCGGGCTGAGGCATGGAGTGGCTCTCCGCAGACGCGTGGATCGCTGCCCTGCGGGACATGGGCCCCGTCGCCATCCCGATCTGCCTGGCCCTCATGACGGTGAGTGCGATCGTGCCCATTCCCGCGGAATTTCCCGCGATGCTGAATGGTGCCGTGCACGGACTGTGGCTCGGCGCGGCGATCACCTGGGTCGGCGCCATGGGTGGCGCGTGGATCAGCTACGTCGGTGCCGAATGGCTCCATGCGCGGTACGGCCACCGCTGGATGGGTGACCGCGGGCGGGGGCGCGTCGCGTCACTCGGTCGCGACACGGGACCCCTCGAGCTGTTGTTGTTGCGCCTGACCCCGGTCGTGGCGTTCCACCTGATCAACTATGTCGCCGGGATCGCCCGGGTCCCACGGGGTCGCTTCCTCTGGACGACCGGGCTCGGGATCCTCCCCGGCACCCTCGCTTTCACGGCCAGCGGGATGGCCCTCTCCCACTGGGTGTCGCATCCGATAGTGAAGTGGGGGGCCGTGGCCGTTGTGGTCGTGCTGGTTGGGCACCGCCTGCGGCGTCGGCCGCCGACGCGCAGCTGATCCTGGCAACGGCGGAACCCTGACGCCTTCCGGGGCGTATGGCGGAGGCATGTTCCGCCTCCTCCTGCTCGCGCAGCTCGGCGCGACGACTCCCGACAGCTCGTACGCGAGCGAGCAGCTTCGCGCCTTCGTGGCGGAGGCCTCGCGGCGCAACCGTGACGTGCCCGCCGGGCTCGTGTCGTATCGAGCGACGGTCGAGAGCGAGATCGCCATCGTCGGGCGGCGCGCCGAGGGGATGGAGGGTGTCGTCTCGCTGGAGCAGATGCAGAACGCCGTGCGGTGGCGCGTCCCGGGGACCTACGAGCAGCAGGTGGTCGGGTATCGGTCCCAATCCCTGGGCATCCAGTTTTCTTCACTGGGCTTCATGACGTCCCCATGGACCGTGCCCATCCTCTACGGCAACCGGCTGTCGATCATGTTCGGGCGCGATACCTCGCGCGCGGCGGAGCGTCGCCGACAGCGGCGTCCCATGACGGCGGTGCATCCACTCGCCATCGATCGCGATCGGGTCTATCGCTTCAGCGGGGGCGATACCGTGCTCACGATGCGCGTTGGCACGCGCGACCTCCCGATCGTGCGCGTCGTCGTCGAGCCGCGCGCTGATGTCCCCCTCCGCACGGTGGCCTTCCGCGGCGAGCTGGATATCGATGCCACGCGCCACCACCTGGTGCGGATGCGGGGCTACTTCGTCGCCAGCCAGCCGCCCTCCCCGAACCTGCTGGTCCGGGCGTTCATGCTCTCGGGCTTCCAGGCCGTGGCGTTCGTTGAGCTGGAGAATGGAGAATTCGAGGGACAGTACTGGCTTCCGACGTACCAACGGTGGGAGGCCCAGGCGGCCTGGACCGCTGCCACCGATGCGCGCAACATCTTTCGCATTGTCTCGCGGTATCGGCAGCACCAGGTCAACGACACGGTGGTCGCTGGAACGATCGATTCGCTGATCCCATCGCCGTATCGCCTCTACCGCGCTTCTGCCGACTCGCTGGCGTCGTTCGACGGCTGGCGCCGCAACATCGGCGATCTCACGAGTGATGCACGCGCCGACGACTTCGACGATATTGCTCCCGATATCTGGCGCCCGGACGGCGCACCACGCACCGACTTTCGCGTCCCGCGCGTGATGGACGCCTTCCGGGTCAATCGCATCGAAGGGGTGTTCACCGGATGGGGCGTGCAGCGTCGCTTTCGCGACCAGTTCCCCGGACTCACCGTGCGAGGGAATGCCGGGTGGGCCTGGAGCGAGGGTACGGTGCGCGGGCAGGTCGCGGCGACGCTGGAGCGTGGGCGATGGACCGGTGTGGCCAGGGCGGGGCGATTTCTCGACATCACCAATGACTTCCGGAGCGCCTTCGACAGCGGCTCGACACTCGGTGCGGTGTTCGGCATCGACGACTACGACTATGTGGACCGTCGGCTCGCGGCGATCGGCGTGCATCGTCGTCTGGGCACGTCATTGGGGACGATCCGTCTCGAGACCGGTCCGGCGCGTGACGCGCACGTGGTGCCGCACCTCGCGCGCGGGCTCTTTCGAGGCGACTCAGGCTTCCGCGCGAATCGCGGGGTCGATGCCGGGACCTGGTGGCGCACGTGGGCATCGTTCGAGTTCCACCCCGATGTCAGCGCCGAGTTCATGCGCACGGGCGTCGGGGGGATGCTGAACGTGGAGGTGGGGCGTGGCGACCTGCGGTTCACGCGGCTCGATGCGCGCGTGATGGGGCGGCGCAACACCGGTCGTTTGACGGTGGTGGGGCGCGGCGATCTCGGGCTGCTCCATGGTGACAGCGTGCCACCGCAGCAGTTGTACGAAGTCGGGCGGAACCAGCGCCTGCTGGGATACGGCTACAAGGAGTTTGCCGGCGACCGTGCGGCCATGCTGCGCGGGTTGACGATGTTCCGGCTGCCGATGCTGGAGGCCCCGATCCCGTTCGGGCGCTGGATGCTCCCCGGTCTCGCCCCTGCACTCGCCGTCGGGGCGCAGGCTGCGCTCACTGAGTATTCGAGCTCAGGAGCGCGTGCGGCGAGCCGACGACTGGGCGCGACACTCGGTGGCAGCCCCGGCGGTCAGGACGCCGTTCCGGGCGGCGAGCCGGCCGGGCCGTCCTTTCCGCTGACGGACGGGATTCGCACGTCAGTGACGCTCGGCCTGCGGTTCTTCGGTGGCGCGTTAGGCCTGGGGATGTCGCGACCGACGGACCGATCGGGGGCGTGGAAGCTGCGGGTGGACTTCGGGCAGGTGATTTGATGTCATGCGCGTTCGCCCGTCACCTGCTTGCGCTTGCGCCCCCGCACGCCAGCAAGGCACCATCGATCGGGCCCTCATGACACCGACCCCTCGCGCCCTTCTGGCCATCGCCGTCGGGCTGGCCGCATGCAGCCCCGCCAGCGGTGAGCCCGTCGACCCGTCGACGACACCACCGGCCGCGGCGGGAACGCAGCGATGGGAGCTGGGGCTCTCCGTGGGGCTGCCGCTTTCCGCCCTGGTGGACTCCCGAAGTTCGTCGCACCTCTACGTCGCTGCCAAGGAGGGAGGGCTGCGAGTGCTCCAGTTGCGCGGCGCAACGCCGCCGGTGGAGGTCGCCTCGCTCCCCATCGGTGTCCTGGGTGGACACCATGCCACAGCCCTGGCGCAGCAGGGCTCGACCCTGTTTGTCGGACTCGGAGACTTCTTCAACGGACAGGGAGCGCGAGCCGGTGTCGTCGGCGTCGATGTCTCTGATCCCGCGCAGCCTCGCATTCGCTCGCGCTGGGTCTCACCTGCGGTCATGAGCGGCGTGACCGCGGTTCTCGCGAACGGAACACGCCTGTTCGTTGCCGCCAAGCGCGAGGGGGTGCTCGTGTTCGACATTTCCGGAGTCGACTCAACACCCTTGCTCACTACCATCCTTCCCGATCCGGACTTCCCGAAGGACAATCCGGGTCCGACCGAGTACCCCAATGCGCGCGGCCTGGCCGTCGACGGCGCGCGCCTCTACGTCGCGAACGACGCAGGCGGGTTGCGCATCATTGACATCAGCAACCTCGCCGCCCCGGTCGAGATCGGGCGCTATGTCAAT
>WBZL01002790.1_pt1 | contig 16619 bp, 14 predicted proteins | sample 5204291 | NCBI WGS metagenome assembly WBZL01 (sample SAMN12344345, study PRJNA552823) | activated sludge metagenome | biome: Activated sludge suspended growth; feature: Nitrification reactor; material: Wastewater; isolation source: activated sludge from nitrification reactor of wastewater...
GAACGACGTGACCATGGCGGCCCGGAACTCGGCCACCGGGGCGGTCTCCTGCATGCAGGCGAGCATCTCCGGGTCCAGCTCGTTGGTCTCGGAATCCCGCGCGAAGCCCTCGTAGATCGCGTCGATGGATGACCCGCACTGCTCCATGGCCTCGACCATCTGCTCGCCAGCGGCCTCGTCGAGCTCCAGCCCGCCCGGTCCGTCCTGGGCGAACTCCTCGGCGGTGATCCCCGACTCGGTGATGCGCTCCTCGCCGATCACGTGCACCCACCGCGTGGCCAGGCACTCGTTGTCGGCGCCGGTGAAGATCTCGCTGCCCTCACCGAAGGACTCCAGGATCGCGTCGGCGAACTCCTGCTCCACCTCGGTGAGCTCCGGCAGGTCATCGGCGCCCTCGCCCCCGCCGGCCGCCGTGGTGGAACTGGCCGCACCAGCCTCGGTGGTGGACGGCGAGGCGTCCTTGTCGTCGTCGGACGAACACGCAGGGGCCGCCAGCACCACCGCCGCCACCGCCAGGACGCACAGCGAGCGGGTGACGCGTCCGCGGTGCCGGCGAGGGGTGGGAACGGGGCTGGCGCGCATGGGTGATCCTCCGGGAGAACGACGGACCCGAGCGACGGGCCCGAGCGGTGGTCCACGAGCATGCCCCACCCGGACCCGGGTCGGGGTGCCACCCCCGCCGGGACCGCTCGGGTCCACCCGGGTAGCGTCGCGCCTCGTGTCGGCCCCCCCCGTCTTCGTCTCGCGCCTCGTCCGGCTGCCCCTGGTCGACGGCGACGAGGGCCTGGTGGGCCGGATCCAGGACGTGGTCCTCATGCGCAGCGGCCCCACCCTGCGGGTGCTCGGGCTGGTGGCCCAGCTCCAGCGGCGGCGCATCTTCGTGAACATGGCGCGCATCACCGACATCGACCGCCTGGGGGTCCACCTCCGCGGCGGCACGGTCGACACCCGCACGTTCCAGAAGCGCGCTGGCGAAGACCTGGCGGTGGGCGACCTGCTCGACACCGCCATCGGCGACGAGTACCTCACCGACCTGGCCATCGAGCCGGGCCCGGACCAGGCGTTCTGGTACGTCACCCAGGCCGCCCTGGCCCGCCGGGGCCCGCTGCGGCGGCGCCCACCGCGCGTGGTGCCGTGGGACGAGGTGGCGCGGCACTTCACCACCACCCCGGAGCTCACCGAGGTGGCCGAGATGCGAGACCTCCACCCGGCCGACGTGGCCAGCCGCCTGCGCGCCCTCTCCCCGGCCCGCCAGCAGCAGGTGGTGGCCCTCCTCGACGACGACCAGGTGGCCGACCTGCTCGAAGAGATGCCCGAGGAGGAAGCCGTCCGCATCGTGGAGAAGCTCGGCGTGGAGCGCGCCGCCCACATCCTCGAGGAGATGGAGCCCGACGACGCCGCCGACCTGCTGGCCGACCTCACCGAGGCCGACCGGTCCGCCCTGCTCGAGGAGATGCGGCCCGAGGAGTCCACGCCCATCCGTCGCCTGCTCAGCTACGACGAGGACACCGCCGGCGGCCTGATGACCCCCGAGCCCGTGGTGCTGTCACCGTCCACCACCGTGGCCGAGGCCCTCGCCCAGATCCGCCAGCGCGACCTCCCGTCGGAGCTGGCGGCCCAGGTGTTCGTGACCCAACCGCCGCACTCCACCCCCACCGGCCGGTACCTGGGGGTGATCGGCTTCCAGCGACTGCTGCGCGAGCCGCCCGCCACCAACCTCGGCGACTGCGTCAACGACAGCCTCGACCCCGTGGCCACCGACCTGCCGCTGCGCGACGTGGCCGAGCGCCTCGCGTCCTACGACCTGCTGGCCCTGCCCGTGTGCGACCAGGCCGGTCGGCTGGTGGGCGCGGTCACCGTCGACGACGTGTTGGACCACGTCCTGCCCGAAGGTTGGCGGCGTCGCGCCGCCCGACGCTGACCTCCGTCGTGACCTCCCTTCGCCGCCGAGTCACCGCCCTCCTGGTGACCGCAGCCCTCCTGGCCTCGTGCAGCCAGAGCGGGAGCCAGGCGACCGCGCCCACGTCCACCGCTCGGGACGGCACCTCGACCTCGCCCGGGACGGCCGACCGCGACCCCGCCACCACCGCACCCTCCACCGGCACCGAGCAGCCGCTGGCCGAGTGGGAGCCCTGCGGGTCCGGGTTCGACTGCGCCACCATCGCCGTGCCGCTCGACCACGACCAGCCCGACGGCCCCACCATCGACCTGGCCCTCCAGCGGCTGCCGGCCGGGGATGCGGACCGACGGATCGGCTCCGTGCTGGTGAACCCCGGCGGCCCCGGGGCCTCGGGCCTGAGCATGGCCTCGAGCCTCGTGCTGCTCGGTTCGGTCATGGACCGCTTCGACATCGTGGGCTTCGACCCCCGCGGGGTGGGCCACAGCACCGCGTTGACCTGCAACACCCACGTGCAGGCCATCTACGACGCCGACCCCACCATGGACGACCAGGCCGACATCGACCACTTCCGCACGGTGTCGGAGCAGTTCGTGGACGAATGTGCCAGCGAGCACGCCGACCTGCTCCCCCACCTGGGCACCGTGGCGGTGGCCCACGACCTCGACCGCATCCGCGCCGCGGTGGGCGACGAGCAACTCACCTACCTCGGGTACTCGTACGGCACCTCGATCGGCCAGCAGTACGCCCGCCTGTACCCCACGCGGGTGCGGGCCATGGTGCTCGACGGCGTGGTCGACCCGTCCGAGAGCGGTCTCGTGGCGGCCGAGGGCCAGGCCGAAGGCTTCACCAACGCCCTGGACGCCTACGCCGCCGACTGCGACGCCGACCGCTGCCTCGGTGACCCCGCCCTCACCGTGGTCGACCGGGTGACCGCCGCCTCCGAAGCCGCGCCGATCCCCGCGGCAGGGGCCGACCGTCCGGCCACGCCCGGTGTGGTGTCGCTCGCTGTCGCCTACGCGCTCTACGCCGAACTGCTGTGGCCCCAGCTCACCCGGGCACTGCGCGACGCCGATGCCGGGAACGCCACCGGCCTGGTCCGCCTGGCCGACAGCTACCTGTCCCGGGAGCCCGACGGGTCCTACGGGAACTCCGCCGAGGTCTACTTCGCGGTGAGCTGCCTCGACGCCGACTGGCCCCGGTCGTTCGACGAGGTGCCGGCGGCCGGCGCCGCCGCCGGCGACCGGTACCCCCGCTTCGGCGAGGCGCTCGTGAACGACTACGCCCGCTGCGCGCTCTGGCCGGTGCCGCCGCAGCCACTGGAGCCGGTCCCCACCGACCTCGAAGGGCTGGCGCCCATCGTGGTGGTGAGCACCACCGGCGACCCGGCCACCCCGTACGAGTCGGGCGTCCGCATCGCCGAACAGATCCCCGACGCGCGACTGGTGACCAACGTGGGCGACACCCACACCGTGGTCGGCCAGGGCCGGAGCTGCATCGACGACCTGGTCACCGACTACTTCGTGGACCTGGTGGTCCCCGAGGACGGCGTCCGCTGCGGGTAGTTCGCCGTGAAGGTATTCGCGGATAGGACCGCTCCGTGGACCAGGTTGCACTGCTCCTCGGCTGGCGCCTCGGAGTTACCCACGCTCTCCTCCCGCTCTTGCGGCTCCGCCGCGGGCCGCTCGGGCCCAGAGCCTCGCCAATCGGCTCGGCTCCTCGTGCGATCAGGTGGGGTGGTCGCCCGCCACCAGTGGCTCCAGCACCAGTTCGGGCTGTTCGGCCACCAGCCGCTCCAGCCAGTACTGGCTCTCGAACACCGCGATGAGGGTGCCGTCGCTGCGGCTCAGCACGTCGACCCCCCGCATGGCCCGCAGGGCCGGGGTGCTGGCGGCATCGGTGCGGCGGGCCACCGAGTAGGTGGTGGGGCTCAGCTCCACCGGGGCGCCGAACTCGTTCTCCAGCCGGTGCACGGCCACGTCGAACTGCATGGGACCCACGGCGGCCAGCACCGGGGCCTGGTCGCCCCGGTCGGGGTCGCGCAGCACCTGCACCACGCCCTCTTCGTCGAGCTGGGCGATGCCCCTGCGGAACTGCTTGAACCGGGCGGTGTCTCGCACCCGGGCCACCGAGAAGTGCTCGGGGGCGAAGCTGGGGATCCGGGGGAAGGTGACCGGCTCGCCGAACCAGAGGGTGTCGCCCACCCGCACGTCGGTGGCGTTCACCAGGCCCACCACGTCGCCGGGGAAGGCCTCGTCGACCGTCTCCCGGTCGGACCCGAACACCTGGTGGGCGTACTTGGTGGCGAAGGGCTTGCCGGTGTCGGCATGGGTGACGACCATCCCCCGCTCGAAGCGCCCGGAGCACACCCGCAGGAAGGCGATGCGGTCCCGGTGCGACTTGTCCATGTTCGCCTGCACCTTGAACACGAACCCGCTGAAGGGCGCGTCGAGGGGCCGGGGGTGTCCGTCACGGTCCGGTCGGGGCCCGGCCGGCGGGGCCAGGTCGATCACCGCGTCGAGCAGCAGCCGCACGCCGAAGTTGGTGAGCGCGGAGCCGAAGAAGGTGGGCGACAGCTCACCGCCGAGGAAGAGCTCCCGGTCGAAGTCGAGCCCCATGGTGCCGAGCAGCTCGGACTCCTCGACCGCGGTGGTCCACACCGCGCCCTCTTCCGCCTCCGCCCGCTCGGCGTCGACGACCTCCTCGGGCGCCTCGGTGGCGCCCCGGGCCGTGCGGGTGAAGCGGATGAAGCGGCCCGTGGCCCGGTCGATCACCCCGCGGAAGTCGCCGGCGATGCCCACCGGCCAGGTGACCGGCGCCGCGGTCACACCGATCTTGTCGTCGATCTCGTCGAGCAGCTCCAACGCCTCCAGGCCGGGCCGGTCCCACTTGTTGATGAAGGTGAGCAGCGGCATCTGGCGGGCCTTGCACACCTCGAACAGCTTCAGCGTCTGGGGCTCGATGCCCTTGGCGGCATCGAGCACCATCACGGCGGCATCGGCTGCGGCCAGCACCCGGTAGGTGTCCTCGGAGAAGTCACGGTGACCGGGCGTGTCGAGCAGGTTGACCACGCAGTCCCGGTACGGGAACTGGAGCACGGTGGAGGTGATCGAGATGCCGCGCTGCTGCTCCATCTCCATCCAATCCGAGGTGGCCGAGCGACGATCGCCGCGTGCCTTCACCGCTCCGGCGCCACCCGTGAGCGCACCGCCGTACAGCAGGAACTTCTCGGTCAAGGTGGTCTTGCCCGCGTCGGGGTGGGAGATGATCGCGAAGGTTCGGCGACGGGAGGCTTCGGCGGCAGGGCTGGTCACGGTGTGTTCCTGGAGGCGGGGTCGGACGGACGGCGGGTGCGGCGGGTCAGCCGCAGTCGGCGCACCGACCGAGGAGGTCGAGGCGGTGGTGCTCGGTGCGGAACCCGGTGGCCCGCGCCACCTCGGCCGTGGTCGCCGCCAGATCGGCCTCCAACGCGTCGGGCACGGTGAAGTCGGTGACCGTGCCACAGGCCGTGCAGATCAGGTGGTGGTGGTGGTGCTCGGTGAGGTCCTCGGCGAGCTCGAAGCGGGCCAGTTCGTCGGTGCCGGCCACCCGGTGCACCACGCCACAGGCTTCCAGCACCGCCAGGTTCCGATAGGCGGAGCTCTGGGGCAGCGACCCCACGGCCAGGATCTCGGCGGCGGTCAGCGGTCGGCCGGCCCGACGGAGCACCTCGACCAGGCTGCGGCGACCGGTGGTGTACCGCTGGCCGTCATCGCCGAGCAGCACGCCCACGGCACCGTGCAGATCGTCGCTCACGGGTCGCAACCCTACCGGTGCCACGGCCCCCGGCCCGAGGCCGACCCGGTGGCGACCGGCCGATGCGGGGCGATCCGGTGACGGCCCGACGACCCGTCCACGGCGGCCGGTGGGCCATCCGACTCACGCGCGCGCACGGCTGTGCCGATAGGCAGGGAGCCCACCTCGCCGGTGGTGGCCCGCCCACGGAGGGTCAACCCAGCAGACACGACGGTCCACCGATCGGTCCGCCAAATGATCCAGCCAGACAGATACGTCGGTCCGCCAAATGACCAGTGCCTGGATCCGGGCGGGTTCGTAACGCTACTGTAACAACCAAGCGGCGTCAGCCATCCGGAGCCCCCGCTCCGAGCAACCGAGCCAACAGGAAGTCACCACCCCATGTCTTGCCCCTGCGGTCACCACGACGAGCACGCCCACCCCACCGGAACCGGGAGGCTCTCCCGTCGGGCCGTCCTGGCCGGTGGTGCCGCCGTGGGTGCCGCCCCGTTCCTGCCGGGCCTCGCCCGTACGGCCGCCGCCAGCGAGGGCGACACGGGGGTGCAGCGTGACTTCGGCTTCCTGGCGCCCCAGCCCGCCGCCGCCGAGCACGTCCGCCCCATGATGTTCCCGGTGCTGCCCGACCCCACGCTGGGCAAGGCCACCTGGTCCGACACCTACCTGGCGCCCCGCAGCGGGGGCCGCAGGCACGAGGGCCAGGACCTCATGGGCAACAAGATGCTCAAGCTCCTCGCCTGCGTGAGCGGCACGGTGGTCGAACTGCGCCACGGCAGCGGCGGCAACTCGCTGTACCTCAAGGGCGACGACGGCTGGTACTACTGCTACCTCCACATCAACAACGACACCCCCGGCACCGACGACGGCAAGAACGCCTTCGAAGACGCCTACGCCAAGGGCCTCAAGAAGGGCGACCGGGTCACCAAGGGCCAGCACATCGCCTACCTGGGCGACAGCGGCAACGCCGAGGGGTCCGGTGCGCACCTCCACTTCGAGATCCGCATGCCGAACACCAACTGGTACAACGCATCGGCCGTCAACGCCCACTACTCGCTGAAGGCGGCCGCCCCGGCCCAGCTCGGCGACGGCTCCCCCGCCGAGGTCGACGACGACCTGTACAGCACCACGGGCCCGTTCGTGCCGTTCGCCACGGCCGACGGCTTCGCCACGCGCCAGGCCCTCGACTTCCTGGGCGTCACGCCCACCGCGGCGTGGGTGACCGACGCGGCCCGCCGCCTCGACTCGGGCCAGGTCGGCGCCGACGAGTTCATCCTCGACCTCATCGGCACCGACGCGTGGACCAAGGTCGTGCCGCCCAGCGTCCGCCTCTACAACGCCTACTTCCTCCGCCGTCCCGACACCTCGGGTCTCCGCTACTGGGTCGGACGGGTACGCAGCGGCGTGTCGCTCGACACGATCTCCCAGGACTTCGCCAACTCGGCCGAGTTCAAGGACCGCTACGGCAGGCTCGCCAACGCCGAGTTCGTGCAGCTCGTGTACCAGAACGTCTTCGGCCGCAATCCCGACAACGCCGGCTTCCTGCACTGGACCTACCAGCTCGACCACGGCAAGTCCCGGGGCTGGGTCATGCGCCAGATGTGCGAGTCACCCGAGTACGTCGGCAAGACGGCCGGCGAGGTCGGGGTGATCTCCGCCTACTACGGCCTGCTCGAGAAGGCGCCGAGCGCTTCCGACCTGTCGGGCTGGGCCGAGATGACCCGCGCCAACCGCGGCGCCTTGGCGGTGCTGGTGAGCCAGCTCCGCACCAGCACGGCCTACGCCGACCGCGTCAAGTCGCTCTGAGCGACAGCGCCGGGGAGCCGGCCCCGTGGGGGCCGACCCGACGGCGTACGCGAAGATGACCCCCATGTCTGAGCCGATCGATCCCGAGCTCCTCGACACCGCCGTGGCGCTCCTGCGCCAGGCCGGTGAGCTCACCCTGGAGTACTTCCGCCATCCCGACCTCGCCATCGACCGCAAGGGCGACGGCACGCCGGTCACGGTCGCCGACCGGGCCGCCGAGCGCCTCTTGCGCGTCGAACTGGAGGCACGGTTCCCCGACGACGGCATCCTCGGCGAGGAGGAGGCCGAGAAGATCGGCACCTCCGGTCGGCGGTGGATCATCGACCCGATCGACGGCACCAAGGCGTTCACCCACGGGGTCCCGCTCTACACCAACCTGCTTGCTCTGGAAGACGCCGACGGCATCGCCGTCGGCGTGATCAACGTGCCCGGCCTGGCCGAGACGGTGTACGCCGGCCGGGGCCTGGGCTGCTTCTGCAACGGCGTGCCCGCCTCCGTCAACCAGCACGCCACCATCGAGGGCTCCTACCTCACCTCCAGCGGCCTGTCGCCCTGGTCCGACGACGAACTGCTCCGGGCCAAGCGGGCCGGGTTCAACCTCCGCACCTGGGGCGACGGCTACGGCTACGTGCTGGTGGCCACCGGCCGGGTCGAGGCCATGTACGACCCCAAGGCCGAGCTGTACGACGTGGCCCCGATGCCGGTGATCCTCGCCGAGGCCGGCGGCCGCTTCACCGACATCAACGGCGATCCGTCGCCCGACCGGGGCAGCGGGCTCGCCACCAACGGCCTGGTCCACGACGAGACCCTGGCGATCCTCCGGGGCGAGCACCCCGGCTGACGCTCCGGTGACCCGGCTCGGCGTCGCCGTCCTCACCCTGGTGGCCGCCTGTGCCCTGCTGGTGGCCACCGCGTCGACACCCGCGGCGGCCGACCCACCCAGACCCACCAACTTCAGATCGCAGGTCCTGGCGATGGATCCGCCCGCCGAGGGCGTCACCGTCCAGGTCGAGGGCGGCGATGCCTTCCTCTCGCTCACCGTCGCCCCCGGCCACACGGCCACCGTGCCGGACTACGGCGACGACGGGGCGCCGTACCTCCGGTTCCTGGCCGACGGCACGGTGCAGGTGAACGAGGCGTCGAGCGCCCACGCCGCCAACGCCAGCCGCTACGGATCGGGTTCGTCGACCACCAGCGACGAGCCTCGGTGGACCACCGTGGGCCACGACGGGCGCCATGCCTGGCACGACCATCGCATCCACCTCATGGTGCCCGACCACCTCGCCGTCACCGATGCGCGCGGCCGGGTCGACCTCGGCGGCGACGACGGCACCTGGGAGGTGCCGATCGTGGTCGACGGGGTGCCCACCGTGGTGCGCGGCGAGCTGCTGCTCCTGCCCTCGCCCGCACCCTGGCCGTGGTGGGCGCTGGTTGCCGTCACCGCCGGCGGCGTGCTCGCCTGGGCCGTCGGGCTCCGTCGGACCGTGGAGCCCGCGCTCAGCGCCGCGTCGGCCGCCGTCGCCCTGACCGCCACGTGGATCTCGGCCACGGAGCACGCGGCGGCGCCGATGGGGGCCGGCGCCTCGTGGGCAGCCACCGCCCTCGCCGGCGTGGCCGCGGCGGCGTCCGTGACGGTCCTCGGTAGCCGGGTCGCAGCGACACGTGGAGCCCTGTCCGCCGATCGTGTGGCCGCGATCGGCCGCACCGGGGTGGCGGCGGCCACCGCGTGCCTGGCGTGGTGGGCGGTGGCCCGCCGGGCCGTCCTGGACCACGCCGTGGTGCCCTCCGGACTCCCCACCCTCGACCGGGCCACCACCAGCCTGGCCCTGGGCCTCGCCCTGGCGGCCGCGGTGGTGCTGGTGTCCCGCCCGGCGGCGCTCGTCAGCCGGGACGCAGCGCCCGGCCGCTAGTGCTCTGTCCAGGAACGTTTGCGCTGTTGCGAGCTTGCGAGCCACTGGGCAAGCGCCGTCGAGCCGCCGCCACGAAGTGAGGACCGGGCTGACGGAACCAGGAATCGTCCGCCGAAGGCGGTCCACGAGAAGTGGGCAGCGTGCAGCGCAGATGACTCCCAAGCCACGCACAGGTTGCCGGTCACGGCACGAGCGGCGTTCAGCGCAGGAAGTCGAGCAGGTCGGGCATGCGCAGGCGGCTTGCGGTGCCGAGCACCGCCTCGAACGACGCGCCCTGGGCCAGGCGGGCCAGCTCGGCATCGCCGGCGGCGACGGGGTCGGGGCCGCCGGCGGCCACCTTGGGCCGTTGGAGCGACTCGAGCCCCAGCCGGGCCTCGTTGGAGTTGCGGTGCGCGGTCACCTCGATCTCGGCCACCAGGGTGGTGAGGCGGTCGTGGTGGTCGCGGAAGATGCCCGGCCACGGCTCGGGAGACTCGGTGGCCAGATCCCGGAGGGTGACCCCTGGGCGGTGCTGGGACACCGTGGTGGCCCGCATCAGGTCGAGCTCCCGGGCCCGGGTGCGCGCCCGCTCCACCTCGCGCGTGGCACGCGACAGGAAGCGCAGCTCGCCGTTCTCCAACAGGAGCCGGGTGGCCACGAGCTTGAAGAGCAGCGTCTCGAGAACCTCTTCCTCACGTTCGAGGATGGCGTTGATGCGCTCCATGCGTCACTTCCATCGGCCTCGCACCACGGGGGGTGAGGCAAACACGCCGGATTCGCCGACCGTTTGTGGCGGGCGGAACGGCTGGGACCCCGTCAGGCCGTGGCGGCCTCGTCGCCGATGCGGGCGTGCCAGGGCGACGCCTCGGCGATGGCACTGGCGTAGCCGGCCTTGCGCCGCGCCACCCGACCCTGGGGCCGCTCAGCGGCCTCCTGGGCGGCCGCGCCGTACTGGGCCGAGATGCCTTCACGCAGCATCTCCAGGGCTTCGGACCGAAGCTGGGAGATGCGGGACTCGGTCACGCCGAGGTGGCTGGCCAGCTCCTGAGACTTGCGGCCCTCGAGGAAGTAGCCCGCCACCACGATCCGGTGGCGCTCCGGCAGGAGGTGCACGGCATCACGCAGGTAGGCGTGGAGCTCACGGTTCTCCAGCTCCTCGGACGGCTCCAGGGTGGAGTCGTCGGTGAGCACCTCGACCAGGGTGAGGTCCTCGTCGCCGTCGTTGACGTCGTACTCGAGGGCCAGGACCACCGAGCGGAACATCTTGTCCTGGAGGCGGCGCAGCTCCTCGGGTGTGACGCCCAGGGCCCGGGCGGTCTCCTCCGACGACGGCATGCGTCCGAGGTGGGTGGCCAGGCGCTGCTCGATGGACTCGAGGCGTCGGGCCAGGTTGCGCACGGAGCGGGGCGCCCAGTCGGCCGCCCGCACGGCGTCGAGGATCGCGCCCCGGATGCGCTGGGCGGCGAAGCGGTCGAACGGTACGCCACGAGACTCGTCGTAGCGCCGGGCCGCCTCGACCAGGCCGAGGGCACCGGCCGTGGCCAGTTCCTCGCGGTCGACGTGGCGGGGGAAGTTCACCGCCACCTGGAAGACCACGTGTCGAACCAGCGGAAGGTGCTGTTCGATCAGATCGTGAACGGAGGAGGCTCCGGTTCCTTGCATGTATCGCCCTTCCCCTCGAGCTAACCCGTGTCCAGTGGGTCATCGGAACTACGGACCAACCGGCCGAAGACTTGAGCACAATTGCCCGAATCGGCTCGGAAAATCGAGAGGTCGCGGCCGAAATGAGTCGGACGACCTATGGAATCTGTCGGCGCAACCACTACGCGTGTGCTAGCGCCAGTTAGCGGCTCTCCGGCCCTTTCGCAGCATGTCGTGGTATGCGTACCACCCTTCGCGACCCCTGCAGTGGTGTGAACACGCCCAGTGGTCGAAATGGTTGCTGGAGTTGCCACCCCGACCGGGCGCGATCACCGGCCGGCCACCCGCTCTCAGGCGAAGCGAGCCACCTTCACCCCCCGGTGCGCGAGCGCCCCCAGGAACGCCGGCGCGTCGACCAGGCCCGCCAGTCCCGACGCCCCCGGACCACGGGTCCGCCCGGCGGCCACGTCGACGGCCACCAGGGCCGCCACCGCGCCGCCGGCCACCCCGGGGCGGTCCATGGCCCCCAGGATCTGCACGTCGATGCCCTCGGGCCCCCGGCCCCGCACCTCGACCCGGATCGCGCCCAGCCCACCTTCGGGGTGGGGACGACGGACCATGGGCAGGCGCGCCGTGAGCCGGTCGCGGCGGGTGGCCGCCAGCCGGGCGGTGACCCGACCCACGCCGGGGAAGGCCGGCACCAACAAGACGGCGTCGGGCAGCTCGGCCCGGTAGCAGTCGGCGCCCCCGATGGGATCGGGGAACCACACCAGTTCCCGGCCCGACCCCGCAGGGCGGCGCTGCCAGCCCCCATCGCGCCAGTCGATGGCCTCGCCACCCAGGGCGGCGTGGTGCTGGCGGGCGCAGGCCGGACCACCCGTGCCCAGCCGAGCCACGTGGATCTCGTCGACGGTGTCGAACCGGTCGGCCGCGAAGCGGGCCAGCACGCAGCTCAGCCCGGGTGCGAAGCCGGCACCGATCGCCACCGTCACCCCCCGGGCTTCGGCCTCGGGGCCCAGGTCCAGCAGTTGGCGGGTCTCGTGGACCCCGTCGGTGGTGCACACCACCGAGGTGCCTCGCGCCACCAGGGTGTCGGCCAGCGGCGCCTGCAGCCCCGGGGGGGTCGCCAGGATCACCACGTCGGCCTCCGGGAGGCCGGCGCTCAGCGAGTGGCTCACCGCCTTGGTGCCCAGCGAGGCCACCACCTCGCCCACCCGATCGGCCTTCGGGTCGGCCACCACCACCGACTCCACCTCGGCCGTGGACGCCACCTGGCGCGCGGCCCGCGTCCCCACGGCCCCCAGACCGATGACCGCGATGCGCATCAGCGCAGCTCGGACGGGTCCAGCTCGCGCCAGCCGCCCCGCTGGGGCGGCGTGCCACCGGTACCCCGGAGCCGCAGCACCGCCGCGACGATCCCGCCGACACCCAGGGCCACGAGCGCTCGGCGGATCAAGGTCACTGTGGGGTTCTCCCGGGGATGGTGCGACGGACCTCGTGGGGCTAGCTGGAATCGAACCAGCGACCTCACCCTTATCAGGGGTGCGCTCTAACCAACTGAGCTATAGCCCCGAGCGGGAGCCGACGGTAGCGGCTGGGCCCCTGGTGATGCGAACCGTTCCGGCCGTCGTGGAACCGGGTCGTCGACCGACGGCCTCGGCGGGATCAGCGAGTCGGCGGACGCCGTCGGGGTCGGGGATCTTCCTCGATCACCACGAAGCGGATGCCGCCGGTGGTCTCGCTGATCACGTTCACCAGGGCCGCGGTGAGCACGGTGACCACGGTGGCCGCCAGCACGCCGATGGCCCCGATCATGGCGCACGCCCGCCACATCTGGTCGCCGTAGAAGCGGTAGTTGTCCAGGCCCACGTCGGACATGAACGACTGGACCTTCTCGATCTGACCGCTGGAGTACGCCAGCCCCCACAACAGGGCGAGGGTGGCCATCACCGCGGCGTAGAGGCAGGTGTACAGCACCACCGCCAGCTTGAGCACCGACCAGAGGTCGACCCGCCGGACGATGCGGCGCACCCGCCGACCCTGGCGGCGGCCCACCTTGACCAGGTCGGGATCGGCGTCTTCGCGGCGCCGACGCCTCCGCTCCGGTGCCGCGGCCACTGCGGCCACCGCCGGCACCGCGGTGGTGTCGGCATCGGCCACCGGGGGGCCCTCGGGTGGGCGTAGGGGCTCGACCACCGTGGCATCGCCTGAGGAGACCGACCCGGCAGCCGCCACACCCAGGACGAGATCGTCGGCCGCCGACGACTCGTCGTCGAGGTCGAGCGGCGCATGCCCGTCGCCGTTCGAGCCGGGACCGGACCGGGCCGAACGTTCTGGTCGCGGCGTGCGCTTGGGCCCCTTCGTACCGCTCTGGGCCGCGCGGGCGCGTGGCCGTTCGGAACCGGAGGCGGATGGCACGCGCTCAGTCTAGGAAGGGCCGTGGTGGCCCGGGGCATCGCTGCCGCGGTGGGCTGGGGGTGCGGTCAGCCGGTGACGCCGCGTGGCAACCACCGGGCCCGAGCCGTGGCGCGGTGCCCCTGGCGGACCACGGTGACCTGCACGTCGAGGTGATCCTGGAGGAAGGAGACCAGCTCGGCGCCGTTGCGGCGCGCCACCGCCTCGGCACCCGGACGGCCGTCTTCGGCCCCGGCCAGGGCGCTGGCGTCGGCCGCGGCCTGCGCCGCCGCCGCCCGGGCCGCGGTGGCACCGAGGCGAGCCACGCCGTACCCGGCCAGGGCGGCGAAGACCAGCGCCGTGGCCAACAGCAACGAGACCGATCCCCGTTCCCGCCGGCGCCGAGCCGGTGGGGACGGATCGGTGGGGCCGGTGCGTTGGTGGTGCCCGGCGCGCCGGCGTCGGAGGGGTCGGTGGAGCATGGCAGGTCCCTTCCGCGCGCCCCTCGGGCGCGCCGCTCAGGGCGGGCGGAGCGGGGAAGGGTTGGGGCGGGGAAGGTCGGGCGCCGAGCACGCTCCGGGAGGGCCCGGAGCGGATCGGTCAGTCGTCTTCTTCGTCGGCGCTGAGCACCGGGGCCACCGCCGCCACGGTGCGGTCGCCGCTGACGTTCATGACCTTCACGCCGGTGGCGTCACGTCCCTGGGAGGAGATGTCCCGCACCGGCATGCGGGTGACCACCCCGTCGGAGGCGATGGCGAAGATCTCGTCGTCGAGGCTCACCATGAAGGCCGACACCACGAAGCCCTTCTTGGCGGTGAGCTTGATGCCGCGCACACCCTGACCACCACGGTTCTGGATGTTGAACTTGTCGAGCTGGGTGCGCTTGCCGTAGCCGCCGTCGGTCACGATCAGGATGGCGGTGTCGTCTCGGGCCACGTCGCAGGAGACCACTTCGTCGCCCGCCTTCATCTTCATGCCCCGCACCCCGGCCGTGGAGCGGCCCATGGGCCGGACGTCGTCCTGGGTGAACCGGATGGTCATGCCGCTGCGGCTCACCATGAAGATCTCATCGGCGTCGTTCACCGGGATCACCTTCACCAACTCGTCGCCGTCGCGCAGGTTGATGGCGATCAGCCCGGCCCGCAGCGACGAGTCGTACTCGCTGAAGCGGGTCTTCTTCACCTGCCCGTTGCGGGTGGCGAAGAACAGGTACTGGTTGGTCTCGTAGTCCCGCGTGTCGATGATCGCCTTGATCTGCTCGTCGGGCTGCAACGGCAGGAGGTTGACGATGGCGGTGCCCCGGGCCGTGCGGTCCTTCATGGGGATCTCGTGGGCCTTGAGGCGGTACACGCGCCCGAGGTTCGAGAAGAACAGCAGGTAGGCGTGGGCCGTGGTGGTGACGATGTGGGCGATGTAGTCCTCGTCACGGAGCTTGGCCCCCGCCACGCCGCGACCGCCGCGACCCTGGCTCTTGAACGTGTCGGCGGGCACCGTCTTCACGTAGCCCTTGGCCGACATGGTGACCACCAGGTCCTCGTCGTCGATGAGGTCCTCGATGTCGATGTCGCCGATGTCGTAGGTGATCTTCGACTTCCGCGGCGTGGCGTACTTGGTGCGCAGCTCGCCCAACTCGGTGCGGATGACCTCGTTGAGCACCGACCGGTCGCCCAGGATGGCCTCCAGCTCGGTGATGCGGCGGCGCAGCTCCTCCATCTCCTCCTCGAGCTGGGCCCGACCCAGGCGGGTGAGGCGGTGGAGCTGCATGTCGAGGATGTACTCGGCCTGGATCTCGCTGAACTCGAACGGCGCCTGCTGCAGCGCCTCCCGAGCCGCCGCCTTGTCGGCCGAGGCCCGGATGGTGGCGATGATCTGGTCGATGAGGTCGAGTGCCTTGATCAGGCCCTCGACGATGTGGGCCCGGTCCTTGGCCTTCTTGAGCCGGAACTCGGACCGGCGGGTGATGACCTCGACCTGGTGCTCCAGGTAGTGGAAGAGCACCTCTCGCAGGTTCAGGGTGCGGGGCACGCCGTCGACCAGCGCCACCGTGTTCACCGAGAACGTGGTCTGCAGGGGCGTGCGCTTGTACAGGTTGTTCAGGATCACCAGGCCGGGGGCATCGCGCTTGAGCGTGATCACGATGCGCGTGTCGTCGCCGGCCGACTCCTCGTTGGCGTCGGAGATGCCCTCGATCTCCTTGGTGGCCACCAGCTCCTTGATCTTGGAGAGCACCGAGTTGGGGCCCACCTGGTAGGGCAGCTGGCTGATGACGATCTTGTCGCCACCGCGGCTGGACTCCTCGATCTCGGCCACCGCACGCATGCGGATGGAGCCGCGACCCGTGCGGTAGGCGTCGTGGATCCCGGCGCGACCCATGATGAGCGCGCCCGTGGGGAAGTCGGGGCCGTGGACGAACTGCATGAGGTCGTCGGGGGTGGCCTCGGGGTTGTCCATCAGGTGGACGGTGGCGTCGATGATCTCGCCCAGGTTGTGGGGCGCGATGTTGGTGGCCATGCCGACGGCGATGCCCTGGCTGCCGTTCACCAACAGGTTGGGGAACCGGCTGGGGAGGACCTGGGGCTCCTGGAACTCGCCCGAGTAGTTGTCGACGAAGTTGACGGTGTCCTCGTCGATGTCGGCGAGCATCGCCAGCGACAGCGGGTCGAGCCGGCACTCCGTGTACCGCGCCGCGGCGGCGCCGTAGTCGGGCGAGCCGAAGTTGCCGTGACCGGCCACCAGCGGGTGCCGCAGCGAGTGGTCCTGGGCCATGCGCACGAGCGCGTCGTAGATGGCGGAATCGCCGTGGGGGTGGTACTTGCCCATGACCTCGCCGGTGACGCGGGCGCACTTCATGAACTGGCGGTCGGGCCGGGCGCCGAGGTCGTACATGCCCCACAGGATCCGGCGGTGGACGGGCTTGAGGCCGTCGCGCACGTCGGGCAGGGCCCGCGACACGATGACGGACATGGAGTAGTCGAGGAACGACCGCTCCATCTCCTCCTCGATCTCGATGGGCTCGATGAGCCCGTAGGCGGTCATCGTGGGATCGATGCCCTCGGGGGCGTCTGCATCGCCGGAGGGAAGTTCGTCGTCAGCCATGGGTCCTGGTGGGGTCGTCTCGTCGGGGGCGGTCTCGGTGCGCGGAAGGGGGCTCGATCAGATGTCGAGGAAGCGCACGTCTTTGGCGTTGGTCTGGATGAAGGTCT
>WBZL01002792.1_pt1 | contig 16616 bp, 18 predicted proteins | sample 5204291 | NCBI WGS metagenome assembly WBZL01 (sample SAMN12344345, study PRJNA552823) | activated sludge metagenome | biome: Activated sludge suspended growth; feature: Nitrification reactor; material: Wastewater; isolation source: activated sludge from nitrification reactor of wastewater...
CCGAGACGCGCGGCCTGCCGATCTCGGGTATCGGCGGCATCACCACCTGGCGCGACGCGGCGGAGTTCATGGCGCTTGGCGCCGGCAACGTGCAGGTCTGCACGGCGGCGATGACCTATGGCTTCAAGATCGTGCAGGAGATGATCTCGGGCCTGTCGCAATACATGGACGAGAAGGGGTTCACCGCCACCTCCGAACTCGTCGGCCGGGCCGTGCCGAACGTCACCGACTGGAACCAGCTCAACCTCAACTACGTCACGAAGGCGCAGATCGACCAGGATCTCTGCATCAAGTGCGGCCGTTGCTACGCCGCCTGCGAGGATACCAGCCACCAGGCGATCTGGATGAAGGAGGGCCGGGTCTTCGAGGTGAACGATGCCGAATGCGTCGCCTGCAATCTCTGCATCGACGTCTGCCCGGTCGAGAACTGCATCACCATGCGCCCCCTCGCCAAGGGCGAGGTCGATCCGCGCACCGGCAAGACCGTGGGCGACTACGCCAACTGGACGACGCACCCCAACAACCCGATGGCGCAGGCGGCGGAATAGGCCGGTCTTGCCCGGAGCCGTCCCGAGGGGCATCCTGCGGGACGGAGGGGGCGGTGATGCAGGCTCTTAACGTTACGCGGTGGCCCCTCGTCTTCGTCGTTCTCGGCGCGGGCGGGGCAGCGATCGTGCTTGCTTGTTCGACCTTCAACCTCTTCATGTTCGCGATGGCGAACCTCGCCTTCATCGAGCGTGAGGGGTGGGAGGCGATCCGCCACGGCGCGCTCTGGCAATTGGGGGAGCTTGGCCTAAGCGGCGCCATCGCGCTGGCAAGCTGGCTTTGCTTCAAGCTGTTCGAGGGCGAGTTGATCGCCCGCTACCGCAGATGGGCCGAAAAGCCGCGTTAGGGCTGCAGCAGCTTGCGGAAAAGCGTGTCGAGGAATCTGTCGGCCTCGGCATAGGGATCGTGGCCCGGCCCGAGGACCGCGCGCACCTGGACGTCGAAATCGGCGTAGTGCTGGGTCAGCGCCCAGATCGAGAAGATCAGGTGATGCGGCGGCAGGTCGGCGATGCGGCCCTCGGCCGCCCAGCGGCTGAGCACGGCCGCCTTCTCGTCCACGAGTCCCTTCAGTTCGCCGGTCAGCGCGTCCATCATCCGCGGCGCGCCCTGCAGGACCTCGTTGGCGAAGAGCCGGCTCTCGCGCGGGAAGTCGCGGCTGAGGTCGAGCTTGCGGTGGACGTAGCCCATGATCTCGCTGACCGGGTCGCCCTCCGGGTCGAGCTTGCGCAGGGGATCGAGCCAGGCGTGCATCATCCCCGAGAGGAGCGTGACGTGGATCGCCTCCTTCGACGGGAAGTAATAGAGGAGGTTCGGCTTCGACAGCCCCGCGACCTCGGCGATCTGGTCGAGCGTGGCGCCGCGGAAGCCGTATTGCGAGAAGACCTCGAGCGCGGCATCGAGGATGGTCTGGCGGTTCCTCGCCTGGATCCGCGTCAGCGGCCGGTCGGTCCGGTCGTCGTCGTCCACCGATCATCCTCCCCGTTTCCCGTTCCTGCTAGCCCGAGGGGGGCGGGGGGTCAAACGGCAAATCAGGCCATGGGCGCCGGTCCTCCCGCCCGGTGCCCGGCCTCAGGCCCGTTCGGCTGCAACGGCCACCGTGCCGAGCGTGCCAGCGTCGGAAACGCGGTCGGGAATGCGCAGGAAGTCCGGCAGGACGACCTGCGGCTTCTCGACCCGGAGCATGAAGTAGGCCCGGCGTCCCTCGGCGAAGTCGCGGTAGATCCAGGACCCCTTCGTCCCCGCCCAGAGCCGCGCGAGCCGCCGCGTCCCGAGGGGAAAGCGCGCGTCGATCTCGCGCAGGCGCCGATCGTTGTCGCAGTCGAGCCCGGCGAGGATCGCGGCCGTTATGTCCGTCACCGCCGGTGGCGCGAAGCCGGTGAGCGAAAGATCCTGCGCAATCCCCGCGCGCTCGGCCTCCGGCGGCATCCGTGGCGGGGTGAAATCGGCCATCAGGAACTGACCGCCCGGCCGCATCACCCGGAAGACCTCGGAGAAGAAGGCCGCGCGGTCGGAGTAGCAATGCGCGCTCTCGACGTTCAGCACCACATCGAAACTTTCGGCGGCGAAAGGCAGCGCCATGGCGTCGCCCTGGCGGAAGCTCAGGCCCGGCACGGCGGCATGGACGCGCGCGCAGAAGGCGACGGCACCATGGGCGAGGTCGCAGCCCACCGTCTCGGCCGCGCCGAGGTGCCGCTGGACGAACGAGGCACCTCCGCCGCGCCCCGTGCCCACATCGAGCACCCGGCACCCGGCGAGCGGGGCCTGGGTCGCCACGGCCTCGTAAAGCGCGGCGCTGTAGCGTTCCGCCGCCTCGTCTTGCGCAAGCGCGACGCTGCTCCGGCCGCCGAAGTAGCCGTAGTTCATGAACCGCAGATCGGTATCGTTGCGGAATTTCCAGGCGATGAGCTCGTAGAGAACCCTCGCCCGCGCGCCGTGAAATACCTGGCGCTCGCGAAGCGTGAAAGTCGGCAAAGTCACTCGTCTCACTGTCCGGTTTCGCTCGATGCCCGGGACGATTGGGCGTTCGGGCCGTTTCGTCAACGTGTCCTTTGGTTTGGGCGGCCATCGCGGCGCCCGGATCCCGTGTCGGCAGCGCAGCCGGCGGTTGCATGCGACGGGTGCGCCGAGCCATGGTCCGGGGGCTGGACCGGATGGCAGGTCGGAGCAGGGAGACCGGGGCACGATGGACATGAAAACCCTCGCGGCGTGTCTTGCCGCCCTGAAATGGGCGTTGCCATCAGGGGCCGAAGCCTTGCCACGCGACGCCCCGCTTGCCACGGCCGAGGCCCCCACGCGCTACTTGCCCGCGCCGCCGGTGGCGCCCTTGCCGAGGCCGTCGAGGCGCTCGCCTTCAGATGATGTCCGCCTGCGCGGGAGTCGCGCCGATCCCCTTCAGGATGATCGCCTTCACGCTTTCCTTCGCCCGGGCCCATTGCTGCGCGCTGAGGGGCCTGCCGCCGTTCAGCGTCTCGATCTGGTGGCCGAAGTCGGCGTAGTGCTGCGTCGTCGCCCAGAGCATGTAGAGAAGGTGGTGGGGATCGACCGGCGCCATCTTGCCCTCGGCGATCCAGCGCCGGATCACCGCGGCGCGCCCCTCGGTCCAGTCCCTCAGCGTCGTCTCCAGATAGTCCTGGATCACCGGCGCGCCATGCATCACCTCGCTGGCCCAGACCTTCGAGCCGAAGGGATGGCGGCGGGAGATTTCCATCTTGGCGTCGATGTAGGCGCCGATCCCCTCGACCGGCCCCGGCGCCTTGTCGAAGCTCTCGGCCGCGTGGAGCCAGATCTCGAAGATCTGCTGCACCACCTTGCGGTAAAGCTCTTCCTTGGTGGCGAAGTAGTAGTGCAGGTTCGCCTTGGGCAGCCCGGCCATGTCGGCGATGAGCTGCATCGTAGCACCGCCGAAGCCTGCCTCGGCGAAGACCTTTTCGGCAGCCGCGAGGATCAGCCGCTCGTTCTCGCGGCGGATCGCGTTGCGCTTCGTCAGGCGGTCGGGGGCGGCCATGTCCTCGCCAGATTTCCGTTGACCGGTTGGTCAGGCTGTGGTGCTCTCGACCTTGACCATACGGTCAGAAAACGGGTCGCCGCAAGGGGCGCCAAGACCCCCGGGACGGCCGACAGGAGGACACGATGCCCGCACCCGGAGAGAACCTCAGGATCGATTCCGCCCGGCTCTGGGACAGCCTCATGGAGATGGCGAAGATCGGCCCCGGCGTGGCGGGCGGCAACAACCGCCAGACCCTGACGGATGCCGATGCCGAGGGGCGCCGGCTCTTCCAGTCCTGGTGCGAGGATGCCGGGCTGACGATGGGCGTCGACCAGATGGGTTCGATGTTCGCCATGCGGGCGGGCGAGGACCCCGACGCGGCACCGGTCTACATGGGCTCGCACCTCGATACCCAGCCCACCGGGGGCAAGTATGACGGCGTGCTCGGTGTTCTCGGGGCGCTCGAATGCGTCCGCACCATGAACGACCTCGGCATCCGGACGAAGCACCCGATCGTCGTGGTCAACTGGACCAACGAGGAGGGAACGCGCTTTGCGCCCGCTATGCTCGCGTCGGGCGTCTTCGCCGGCGTGATCGACCAGGACTATGCCTACGACCGCAAGGACGCCAAGGGTTTCAGGTTCGGCGACGAGCTGGAGCGGATCGGCTGGAAGGGCAGCGAGAAGGTCGGCGCGCGCAAGATCCACGCGCTTTTCGAGCTGCATATCGAGCAGGGCCCGATCCTCGAGGCCGAGGGGCGGGAGATCGGCGTCGTCACCCACGGCCAGGGCCTGAGGTGGATCGAATGCACGGTCACCGGCAAGGGCCAGCATACCGGCTCCACCCCGATGTACCTGCGCCGCAATGCGGGGCGCGGCCTGGCCCGCGTCACCGAGCTGGTCCACGAGATCGCGATGAAGCGCCAGCCGAACGCGGTGGGCGCGATCGGCCATATCGACGTCTACCCGAACAGCCGCAACATCATCGCCGAGAAGGTCGTCTTCACGGTCGACTTCCGCAGCCACATCCTGCCGACGCTGGAGGAGATGGTGGCGGAGTTCCACGCCCGCGCGCCGGGCCTTTGCGCCGAGGTGGGGGTGAAGTTCTCCGCCCAGATCGTCGGCCAGTTCGACCCGCCCGCCTTCGACGAGACTTGCGTGAAGGCCGTGCGCGATGCGGCTGAAAAACTTGGCTATTCCCACATGGACATCGTCTCGGGCGCCGGCCACGACGCCTGCTGGATCAACCGCGTGGCGCCGACCGCGATGATCATGTGCCCCTGCGTGGACGGGCTTTCCCACAACGAGGCCGAGGAGATTTCCCCCGAATGGGCGGCGGCGGGGACGGATGTGCTGTTGCACGCGGTCTTGGAGACGGCGGAGGTTGTATCCTGAAGGAGGGCCGGGGGCGCTGCCCCCGGACCCCCGGAGTATTTGGACCACGATGAAAGGGCGCCTGCGGCCCCGGATATTAGGGAGAGGTCGAATGACCACAGTCATCAAGAACGGCACCATCGTCACCGCCGATCTGACCTACAAGGCCGACGTGCTCATCGACGGCGGCAAGATCGTCCAGATCGGCGAGGGCCTCAAAGGCGACACCACCCTCGACGCCAGCGGCTGCTATGTGATGCCGGGCGGCATCGACCCGCATACGCATCTGGAGATGCCCTTCATGGGCACCTATTCCACCGACGATTTCGAATCCGGCACCCGCGCCGCGCTCAGTGGCGGCACGACCATGGTCGTCGATTTCGTGCTGCCGGGGCAGGGGCAGGGGCTCATCGACGCCAAGAAGATGTGGCACAACAAGTCGGGCCGGGCGAATTGCGATTACAGCTACCACATGGCGGTGACCTGGTGGGGCGAGCAGGTCTTCAACGAGATGAAGGACGTGATCGAGAAGGAGGGCATCACCACCTTCAAGCATTTCATGGCCTACAAGGGCGCCCTGATGGTCAATGACGACGAGATGTATGCCTCGTTCCGCAGGCTCGCGGAGCTTGGCGGGATCGCGCTCGTCCATGCCGAGAACGGCGATGTGGTGGCCGAGTTGTCCGCGAAACTTCTGCGCGAGGGCAATACCGGCCCCGAGGCGCATGCCTATTCCCGCCCGCCGCAGGTCGAGGGCGAGGCCACGAACCGCGCGATCATGATCGCCGACATGGCGGGCGTGCCGCTTTACGTCGTGCATACCTCCTGCGAGGAGGCGCACGAGGCGATCCGGCGCGCACGGATGGCCGGCAAGCGGGTCTGGGGCGAGCCGCTGATCCAGCACCTGACGCTGGACGAGAGCGAGTACTTCAACAAGGACTGGGACCATGCCGCGCGCCGCGTCATGTCGCCGCCCTTCCGCAACCATCGGCATCAGGACTCGCTCTGGGCGGGGCTCCAGTCGGGGTCGCTGTCGGTCGTGGCGACCGACCATTGCGCCTTCACCACCGCGCAGAAACGCTTCGGCGTCGGCGATTTCACCAAGATCCCGAACGGGACCGGGGGTCTTGAGGACCGGATGCCGATGCTCTGGACGCATGGCGTGAGTACGGGGCGTCTGACGCCCAACGAATTCGTCGCGGTCACTTCAACGAACATCGCCAAGATATTGAATTGCTACCCGAAAAAGGGCGCGATCCTGGTCGGTGCGGATGCCGATATCGTGGTCTGGGACCCCGAGCGGGAAAAGACGATCTCCGCGAAGTCGCAGCAGTCGGCCATCGACTACAACGTCTTCGAGGGCAAGAAGGTGAAGGGCCTGCCGCGCTTCACGCTGACCCGTGGCCAGGTCGCGGTCAATGACGGCAAGGTGGAGACCCGAGAGGGCCATGGCGAGTTCGTGGCGCGCAAGGCCGGCAACCCGGTGAACAGGGCGCTGTCGTCGTGGAAGGAACTGACCGCGCCCCGGCCGGTGAGCCGGACGGGCATTCCGGCCTCGGGGGTCTAGGCATGGAAAGGGTCGCGCTGGTCTTCGGCGGCGGTTCGGGCATGGGCGAGGGCGCAGCGCGGCGGCTGGCAGCCGACGGCTTTCGGCTCGGCGTGCTGTCCACCTCCGGCAAGGGCGAGGCGCTGGGGCGGGAACTCGGCGGGATCGGCGTCACCGGATCGAACCAGACCGAGGCGGACATCGGCCGGCTCGTCGCCGCTGCGATGGAGGCCTGGGGCCGGATCGACGTCGTGGTGAACAGCGCCGGACACGGGCCGCGCGCGCCGCTGCTGGAACTGAGCGACGCCGACTGGCACCGGGGGATGGAGGTCTATTTCCTGAACGTGGTCCGGGCCGCGCGGGCGGTGACGCCGGTCATGCTGGCCCAGGGCGGCGGGACGATCCTCAACATCTCGACCGCCTGGGCCTTCGAGCCCGCGGCGATGTTCCCGACCTCGGCAGTAGCGCGCGCGGGGCTTGCCGCGTTCACCAAGCTCTTCGCCGATGAACACGCGGCGCGGAACGTGCGGATGAACAACATACTGCCGGGATGGATCGACAGCCTGCCGAAGACCGACGAGCGCGTCGACTCGGTGCCGATGAAGCGTTACGGCACCGTCGCGGAAATCGCCGCGACGGTGAGCTTTCTCGCCTCCGACGGCGCGGCCTACATCACCGGCCAGAACATCCGCGTGGATGGCGGTCTCATGAGGTCCGTCTGAATGCCCGCGTCATGGCACCAAGCCTTCGAGGTCCGGCAGCAGGACGACGCTTTCCTGTTCGCTGGGGTCGGTGCGCGCGATGACCGCCGTGCAGGGCCCGGGCCCGGGGTTGAAGGGCAGGTGGGGCATGTCGGCGGGGATGTAGATCATGTCCCCCGCCTCGGTCTCCATCCGGTACTGGAGGCGTTCGCCCCAGTACATCACCGAACGGCCGGACAGCTGGTAGATCGCGGTCTCGTGCGTCGCGTGTTTGTGGGCTCGGGCGCGGCCGCCGGGGGGGATGGTCAGAAGGTGCATGCAAAGGCCGGTGGCCCCGACGCTTTCGCGCGCGATTCCCGCATCATAGGTGAAGCCCTGCTTGCCGGCGTAGCGCTCGGCCGGCCGGATCTTTCGGCATTCGGTCATGGCGAGTCTCCTCCGTCGCTATCCGCAACATACCACGGCGGAGCGGAACAGGCAGGTGAACGGGAAGGGATGCGGGCGTGAAGGATACGGCAGGCCATGGCGCGCCGGTGATCGAGGCGAGGGGAGTGGGGCTGACGTTCCAGACGAACGACGGTCCCGTCGTCGCGCTGAAGGATGTCAACCTCTCGATCGGCAAGGGCGAGTTCGTCAGCTTCATCGGCCCCTCGGGGTGCGGCAAGACGACGTTCCTGCGCGCCGTCGCAGCGCTCGAACACCCGACGGAGGGCACGCTGACCGTCAACGGCATGACTCCCGACGCCGCGCGGCAGGCGCGGGCCTATGGCTATGTCTTCCAGGCGGCGGGTCTCTATCCGTGGCGAACCATCGCGGGAAACGTCCGGCTTCCGCTTGAAATCATGGGGTTTTCGAGGGCCGAACAGGAGGAGAGGATCGAGCGTGTGCTGTCGCTCGTGGATCTTCAGGGCTTCGGCCGGAAGTTTCCCTGGCAGCTCTCCGGGGGTATGCAGCAGCGCGCCTCGATCGCCCGCGCGCTCGCCTTCGATGCGGATATCCTCCTCATGGACGAGCCCTTCGGGGCGCTCGACGAGATCGTCCGCGACCGGCTGAACGAGGAGCTTCTGAAGCTCTGGGCGCGGACGGAAAAGACCATCGGCTTCGTCACCCATTCGATCCCGGAGGCGGTATACCTGTCGACGAAGATCGTGGTGATGAGCCCGCGCCCGGGGCGGATCACCGACGTGATCGAGTCGACGCTTCCGAAGGAGCGGCCGCTCGACATCCGGGATTCGCGCGCGTTCATCGAGATCGCGCACCGGGTGCGCGAGGGGCTGAGGCATGGGCATGGCGATGAGGTCTGAGGGGCATGGGGCATGCGCAAGGATCGCGTCGCGTTGGCGTAGGTCTTGCGCAGCCTCAAGGCGCGCGGCGGTGCCGGCCTTTGCGCAACGGCTTTCGTGCGCGCGCCGAAAGGTGATGTTCGGGCAGGTCGTCGCCGTGGTGTCCCCCCTCCCGACCTCCCCAACAAGGGGGGAGGTAGCCTGCAGCGACGGTCGGGTCAGGTGCGCTTCCCTCCCCCTCGTGGGGAGGGAGAGGGTGGGGGGCGCTGCCCGATGAGGTCCGTCCTTCCCATCCTCACTGTCCTTATCGCCATCGTCGCGCTCTGGTATGCGGCGGCGGTGAAACTCAACTCCACATGGACCTACGACCAGGCGGCGCGGGCGGGGACGGAGGTGACGTTCGGCGCGCTCGTCAAGGACACGCTGGCGCAGGAGCGCCCGGTGCTGCCGGCGCCGCATCAGGTGGCGAAGGGGCTTTGGGACGGGCTCTTCGGGCAGGCTTTCACCTCGAAGCGGAGCCTTGTCTATCACGGCTGGGTGACGCTTTCCGCCACGCTTCTCGGCTTTGCCATCGGCACGGTACTGGGGATCGCGCTCGCCGTCGGGATCGTCCACAACCGGGCGATGGACATGAGCGTGATGCCCTGGGCCATCGCCAGCCAGACGATCCCGATCCTCGCCATCGCGCCGATGATCATCGTGGTGATGAACTCGCTCGGGCTTCAGGGGCTGATCCCGAAGTCGATCATCTCGGCCTATCTTTCGTTCTTCCCGGTCGTCGTCGGCATGGTGAAGGGGCTGCGCTCGCCCGATGCGATGCAGCTTGACCTCTTGCGGACCTACAATGCGAGTGCTGCGGACGTTCTTCTGAAGCTCAGGCTGCCGGCCTCGCTGCCTTACCTCTTCGCCTCGCTCAAGGTCGGCGTCGCGGCCTCGCTCGTCGGCGCCATCGTGGGCGAGTTGCCTACGGGGGCGGTGGCGGGGCTCGGCGCGCGGCTGTTGTCGGGAAGCTATTACGGGCAGACGGTGCAGATATGGGCGGCCTTGTTCGCCGCCGCCATCGTCGCCGCGGGGCTGGTGATGCTGATCGGCGCGGTTGAGCGGGCGACGCTGTCGCGCATGGGGCTCGAGCGATGAGCCGGGTGGTTTCCCCGGGCTGGATTCTCGCCGCCGTCCTTGCGGCGGGCGCGGCGCTTGTCGATGTGCGGGTTTCGGCCCTGCTTGCTCTCTGGCTCGGGGCCTGGTTCGTCAACGCGCAGATTGCCGGGGGCAGGGGCCGTCTGTCGCGCTGGCTGGTGCCCGCGATCTTCGGGCTCGCGGTGCTGGCGCTCTGGGAACTCGCCGTCCGGGTTTTCGGGATATCACCGGTGATCCTCCCCGCGCCCTCGGCCATCGCCGCTCGCATTGCGGCAAGCCTGCCGGTGCTTTGGGCCGATTTCGTCCAGACCGCGCTGAAGGGCGCGCTTTCCGGCTATCTCTTGGGCTGCGGTGCGGCGGTACTGACGGCGATCCTGATCGACCGCTCGCCCTTCCTGCAGCGCGGGCTCCTGCCGGTCGGGAACTTCGTCGCGGCGTTGCCCATCGTCGGCATTGCGCCGATCATGGTGATGTGGTTCGGTTTCGACTGGCAGTCGAAGGCGGCGGTCGTGGTTGTCATGGTCTTCTTCCCGGTTCTGGTGAACATGGTCGCGGGGCTCAAGGCTTCCGAGCCGATGCAGCGCGACCTGATGGCGACCTGGAATGCAAGCTACTGGCAGACTCTTTGGAAGCTGCGCTTTCCCGCGGCCTTGCCCTTTCTCTTCAACGGCCTGAAGATCGCCACGACGCTCGCGCTGATCGGCGCCATCGTGGCCGAGTTCTTCGGCAGCCCGATCGTCGGCATGGGCTTTCGCATCAACGCCTCGATCGGGCAGCTTTCGCTCGACATGATCTGGGCCGAGATCGCGGTGGCGGCGCTGGCGGGGTCGGCCTTCTACGGCCTCGTGGCCTTCATCGAGAGGCGGGTGACCTTCTGGCATCCGTCGCAACGGCGTCAATAGGGGCCGGGACAGGCCCCGCAACAGGAGAGGACGACATGACAAGACTGATGATCGGAACCGCGATGGCGGCGCTTATGGGATCGGCCGCCTGGGCCGAGGACGTGACGCTGCAACTGAAGTGGGTCACGCAGGCGCAGTTCGCGGGCTATTACGTCGCCAAGGACAAGGGCTTTTACGACGAGGAGGGGCTCAGCGTCACCATCCTGCCGGGCGGGCCGGACGTGGCGCCGACGCAGGTCATGGCGGGCGGCGGTGCCGACGTCATGGTGGACTGGATGCCATCGGCCCTGGCCGCACGCGAGAAGGGCCTGCCGATCGTCAATATCGCGCAGCCCTTCAAGTCCTCGGGCATGCAGCTCACCTGCCTGAAGGAATCGGGTATCACGACGCCTGACGACTTCAAGGGCAAGACGCTCGGCGTCTGGTTCGGCGGCAACGAATATCCGTTCCTCAACTGGATGGGCAAGCTTGGCCTTCCGACCGACGGGTCGCCCGACGGGGTGACGGTGCTGAAGCAGGGCTTCAACGTCGATCCGCTTCTCCAGAAGCAGGCCGCGTGCATCTCGACCATGACCTACAACGAATACTGGCAGGTCATCGACGCGGGGATCACGGCAGACCAGCTCGTGAACTTCAACTACACGACCGAGGGCGTGGCGACACTGGAGGACGGGCTCTATGTCATGGAGGACAAGCTTGCCGATCCGGCCTTCGAGGAGAAGATGGTGAAGTTCGTCCGTGCCAGCATGAAAGGCTGGAAATGGGCCGAGGAGAATCCGGACGAGGCGGCGATGATCGTGCTGGAGAACGACGATACCGGCGCGCAGACCGAGAACCACCAGAAGCGCATGATGGGCGAGATCGCCAAGCTCACCGCCGGGTCGAACGGGGCGCTCGACGAAGCCGATTACCAGCGCACGGTCGAGGCGCTGATGTCGGGGGGGTCGGACGCGGTCATCACCAAGGCGCCGGAAGGGGCCTGGACGCACCAGATCACCGACAAGGCGCTGCAGTGAGGCGCACATGACGTGGCGGAACGGCGGGGAATTTTCCCGCCGCTCCGCTTCCCGGTTGATCGGGGTCAATGCCGGAGGACCCGGCCCCGGCGCAGGATGACCGTGGGAGCCGGGGATGGCCCGGCGCCCGAAGGCATGACCGAAGAGGCCGGCCCGAGGGCCGCCCGGAAGGAGATCATATGCGCCTGACCGATACCCGCCCCATCCTGGCCCGCAACCTCGCGCTCGCAGCGATCCTGCTTGCGGCGCTCGCCGCCTGCACGGAGCCGCAGACGCCGGTCGGGCAGTGCGAACCCGGCGTGAACGAGATCAGCGGCGTGTCGAACGTCGCCCCGGGCAACTGCTGAGCCGGACTGGCGCGGGGCCGGGCGGGATCGCCCGCCCGGCGCCGTTCGCGCGGCCATCCGTCACCGTCGGGTCACGGGCAGGGCCGAACGGAGTAGGTGCCGTCGCCGCGCGCATAGGCGCATTCGTTGGTCGCGCTGTTCTGTGCCACAAGCGTGCCGACCGCTGCGCCTGCGAGTGCGCCAATGATGATCCAGTCGCGGTCGTTCTCGAGCACCTTGGCCGTGAGGGCGCCGAGGGCGGCGCCGGTCAGCCCACCGGTCACCATGCGCTCCTGCCGGGTCATCCCCTCGCAGGCGGAGAGAATGGCGAGCGCGGCGAGCGCGATCGTCCGTGCATGTCCGATCATCTTTTCGCTCCTTTCCGGTTGTTCCACGGCAAGTATCGGCTCTTTCGCTCTGCGCGGGTTGATCCCCGTCAGCCGGTGCGATCCGCCTGCCGATGTCCGCGCCTTTTCGCTTGCCCTCCGTCGGCAATCGCGGTCTATCTGGGCCGGCGTTTGAACCAGGGAGCGGATGCGATGCGGCAGGGGGCTGTGGCAAGGCGCTGGCGTGGCGACCGGTCGCGCATATGCGCGAAGGGAGGTTCGGGGGGGCGTGTCGGGCTGCTTATGGCAGCGCTGCTGACGCTCTCGGCCTGCGCGCGCAGCCAGTACGTCCTGACCGAATGCGTCGATGGCCGGCCGGTCGTCGAACGCACGCTCGACGTCGCCCCGCCGAACTGCTGAACCCCGCTTGCGGTTTCGAAAAGCCGGGCGCAAGGCTCGCTCACGGTTTGAAAAAGCTGTAAACTCCAGCGACCCCGGCGGGCGGGGAGGGGAGTGGATGAAGCCATGGTGCGGTCGGCGCTGACCGGGACCCGGGTGCGGGAGAGGCGCCAGAGGATCGGCCTCAAGCAGGCCGATCTGGCGCGGGCGGTCGGCGTTTCGCCCGCCTATCTCAACCTCATCGAGCACAACCGCCGCCGGGTCGGCGCCGACCTGCTCGTCAGTCTCGCGAATGCGCTCGGCGTGGGCGAGGCGGCGCTGGCCGAAGGCGCGGACAGCGCGCTTTTCGAGGGGCTGCGCGAAGCCGCTGCGGGCGCCGCCGGCGCCGAGACGGGCGCGGCCGAGAGTGCGCCAGAAACCGACAGGATCGAGGAATTCGTCGGCCGCTTTCCGGGCTGGGCGGCCCTGCTGGCCGAGCGGCAGGCGCGTATCGGTGCGCTCGAGCGCGCCGTCACGGCGCTGAGCGAGCGGATGGCCCATGACCCGCACCTGTCGGCGGCGCTGCACGAAGTGGTCTCGGCGGTGACCTCGATCCGCTCCACCGCCGCGATCCTCGCCGAGAGTGAGGACGTGGACCCCGAGTGGCGGGCGCAGTTCCACCGCAACGTCTATGAGGACAGCATCCGCCTTTCGGACGCGGCCGACGCGCTCACCGCCTATCTCGACGCCAGCCCCGGCAACGAGACGGGCCTCAGTTCTCCGCAGGAGGAGGTGGAGGCCTGGCTGGCGCGGAGCGGCTACCACATCGCGGGACTGGAACGGCCGCATCCCACGCCGTCCGCGGCGCTCGTCGCGGGCGTTCCCGAGCTTGCCAGCGATGCGGCGCGCAAGCTGGCGCTTGCCCACGTCGCGCGTTACCGGGCCGACGCGGAGGCGCTGCCGCTCGATGCCTTCCTCCGCGCCCTGGCCGAGACGGGGCCGGATCCTGCCGCGCTCGCCGAACGGTTCGGCACCGGGCTTCCGCGGGTGTTCCGACGCCTTGCGACGCTGCCCGAGGGCGCCGGCCCGCCTGTCGGGCTCGTCGTCTGCGATGCCTCGGGCACGCTGACCTTCCGCCGTCCGGCGCCCGCATTCGCGCCGCCCCGGCACGGCGCGGCCTGTCCGCTCTGGCCGCTCTACGCGGCGCTGGCCCGGCCCATGGTTCCGATCCGCACCACCGTCGAGATGGCCGGGCGCGTGCCGGTGCGGTTCCTGACCTATGCCTATGCCGAAACCCGTTTCCCCGGCGGATTCGATGGCCCCCAGGTGACCGAGGCCCTGATGCTGGTCCTTCCTGCGCAGGGTCCGCGGACCGGCGGCGAGCGCATCGTCGGTGCCGCGTGCCGGATCTGCCCGCGGGCCGGATGCGTGGCCCGGCGCGAACCGTCGATCGTCGGCGCCGGTGACTGACGCCAGTTCCGATCCCGTCTTTTCGATTTTGACAGCGCCCGTCTCCCTGGGCGATAGTCTGCCCACGAAGGACGAAGAAAGAGGGAGGAACCGGGCATGAGCGGACGTGTCCTCCTCATCGAGGACGAGCCGCATATCGCCGAGGCGATCCGCTATATCCTCGCGCGTGACGGCTGGGCGGTGGCGAGCCATGCGGAGGGGCAGGGCGCACTGGAGGCGATCCGGCGCGAAGCACCGGATGTCCTCGTGCTCGACATGATGCTGCCCGGCAGATCGGGCATCGACATCCTGGAGGACCTGCGCGCCGATCCCGCGCTGTCCGGAATTCCGGTTCTGGTGCTGTCGGCGAACGGACAGGGCGAGGCGCGCATGGCGGCCGAGGGCGCGGGCGCCGCGCGCTTCATCGCCAAGCCCTTCGCCAATGCCGACATCGTGGCCGCGGTCCGGCAGATGGCGGGCGCATGAGCCGGCCGCGTGCACGGGACGGGGAGGGGGCCGCATGACGGCGCCCAAACCGCCAAAGTTCCTTGCCCGCAGTTCGTACCGGCGGCGGCGGATCATCGACACCGCGCGGCTGCTGCCGGTCCTCGGCCTCTTCATCTTCTTCCTGCCGGTCCTATGGCATCCCGGCGATACGCCGGAACCGGACACCGCTCGGGGCGGGCTTTACCTTTTCGCCGGATGGTTCGCGCTGATCGTCGCGGCCCTGTTTCTCGCTCGGGCCCTGACCCGGACCGACGTGCCCGGAAGCGAGGATGACGCTCCGGGCGAGGAATCGCGCTGATGGTGCCGTTCAACATCCTCGTCGCAGTCTGCCTCGGCTACGTGATCCTGCTCTTCCTTGTCGCCTTCGCGGCCGAACGGCGCGCTGAGCGCGGGCAGACGGGCTGGCTGCGCTCGCCGGTCATCTACACGCTGTCGCTGTCGATCTACTGTACCGCCTGGACCTTTTACGGCGCCGTGGGATACGCAGCGCGCTCGGGGCTCGAATTCGTCACCATCTACCTCGGCCCGACGCTCGTCTTCGTCGGCTGGTGGATCGTGCTGCGAAAGCTCGTCCGCATTGGCCAGGCGCAGCGCGTCACCTCGATCGCCGACCTCATCTCGTCGCGCTACGGCAAGTCGAACCTGCTCGGCGTCATCGTCACGTTGATCTGCGTCCTCGCCGCCACCCCCTACATCGCGCTCCAGCTCCAGTCCGTCACGCTCTCCTTCGGCGTCTTCGCAAGCGAGACGCCCGAGGGCTGGGCTCTGCCGGACCAGAGTGCCACCGCGCTCTGGGTGGCGGGGGGGCTCGCGCTTTTCACCATCCTCTTCGGCACGCGGAACCTGGACGCCAACGAGCGCCACCACGGCGTGGTCATGGCGATCGCGCTCGAGGCGGTGGTGAAGCTGGTGGCGCTCCTCGCCGTGGGCGTCTTCGTCGTCTGGGGCGTGGCCGGCGGGATCGGCGAGGTCATCGAGCGCATCGACGCCTCGCCGATCGCCGACTGGCCATTGAAGCCTGGCCGCTGGATCGGGCTCACCTTCATCGCCGGGGCGGCCGTTCTCACCCTGCCGCGGATGTTCCAGGTCATGGTCGTCGAGAATTCCGACGAACGCCATCTCGCCACCGCCTCCTGGGCCTTCCCGCTCTACCTCTTCCTGATGTCTCTCTTCGTGCTACCGATCGCGGTCGTGGGTCTTGGCCAGATGGCCCCGGGTGCGAACCCCGACCTCTTCGTGCTGACCCTGCCCCTGTCCGAGGGGCGCGGCACGCTCGCGATGCTCGCCTTCCTCGGCGGCTTTTCCTCGGCCACCTCCATGGTCATCGTCGCCTCCATCGCGCTGGCGACGATGGTGTCGAACCATGTCGTCGTGCCGATCTGGCTGGCGCTCAGGCAAGGGGGGGCACGGACGCCCGGCGACGTGCGGGGCCTCGTCCTGATGGCGCGGCGGGTGTCGATCGCGGCGCTCCTCGCGCTGGGCTACACCTACTACCACCTCTCGGGCGGGTCTGGCGCGCTGGCCGCCATCGGCCTCATCGCCTTCGTCGGCGTGGCACAGATCCTGCCGGCGATGCTGGGCGGCATCTTCTGGCGTGGCGCCACGCGGATCGGCGCGGCACTCGGGCTGAGCCTCGGCCTCGTCATCTGGCTCTACACGCTCTACCTGCCGTCCTTCGGGCCTGAAGGCGTGTTCTCGGCGACGGTGCTCGCGGAGGGGCCCTGGGGCCTCGGCTGGCTGAGGCCCCAGGCCCTTTTCGGCATCGAGGGGATCGACCCCCTGCTCCATGCGATCTACTGGTCGTTCACGCTCAATACCGGTGCCTTCATCGTCGGCTCGCTCCTGAGCTTCCCGACGCCGGTGGAACGGATGCAGGGGCTCGCCTTCGTCAGCGCATTCGACCGGGACGCGGGGGCGCGCGGCTGGAGCCGGGGGGGCGCGGAGGCGGAGGATCTGCTGAGCATGAGCCAGGGCATCCTCGGCGCCGAGGAGGCGCAGTCCTTCTTCGAGGCGGAGGCAGGGGTGCAGGGCAAGGCCGGCTTTCTGCCCGACACCACGCCCGAGTTCATCGAGCGGCTCGAACGGCGTCTCGCCGGCGCGGTGGGCACCGCGACGGCCCATGCGATGATCGCACAGTTCG
>WBZL01002793.1_pt1 | contig 16614 bp, 14 predicted proteins | sample 5204291 | NCBI WGS metagenome assembly WBZL01 (sample SAMN12344345, study PRJNA552823) | activated sludge metagenome | biome: Activated sludge suspended growth; feature: Nitrification reactor; material: Wastewater; isolation source: activated sludge from nitrification reactor of wastewater...
CGTAGATCCCACCCCAGGTCACCGCCCGTTCACCGCCGCCGGTCACGCCAACCCCCACGAATCGGCGTAGCTCAGGCCCACCCCCCGGACCTCAGCTACGCCAGAACCGGGACTGCACCGCACCCCCACGAATCGGCGTAGCTCAGGCCCACCCCCCGGACCTCAACTACGCCAGATCCAGGGCGGACCGCAACCCCCACGAATCGGCGTAGCTCAGGCCCACCCCCCGGACCTCAACTACGCCAGAACCGGGACTGCACCGCACCCCCACGAATCGGCGTAGCTCAGGCCCACCCCCCGGACCTCAGTTACGCCAGAACCGGGGGTCGGGGGGTCAGCGGGGGACGGGAGCGTGCAGGCCACGGGCTTCCAGCAGGCGGCGGTAGGTGGCCAGGGTGCGGTCGATCACGCGTTGCTGGTCGAACTCGGCCGCGGCCTTCCTCACCGACGCGTCACCCAGGCGGGCCCGCAACGCCTCGTCGCCGGCCAACCGGGCCACGGCGTCGGCGAGCGGCTCGACCTGCCCGGGCGGTACCAGCAGCCCGTTCACGTCGTGGTCCACCACCTGTCGACAACCGCGGATGTCGGTGAGCACCAGCGGCAGCCCCGACGCCGCCGCCTCCATGGCCGACCGGGGGAACCCCTCGCGGTACGACGCCAGCACGTACACGTCGAAGGCCCCGTACAACCGCTCCACGTCGTGGCGTTCACCCAGGAAGGTGATGCCCGACTCGGCGGCCACCCGGTCCAGGTCGGCGGCGCTCAGGCCGTCGGCCTTCTCGGGATCCAGCGGTCCAGCCACCAGCCACCGAACCGTGGGGTGCGACCGCCGAAGGGAGGTGGCGGCGGCGATCACCTCCCGCAACCCCTTCTCCCACACCAGCCGGGCCACGACCCCCACCGCCACCTCGTGGTCGGCCAGACCCAGCTCGGCCCGCACCGCAGCCCGGGCCGCGGGGGTGGGCGGACCGAACCGGGTGAGGTCGATCCCGTTGCCCAGCACCTGGAGCCGGTCGGCGGGCACCCGCAGTCGGCGCAGCACCGGCAGGTCCTCGGCGCTCTGCAACAGCTCACCGTCGGAGCAGGCTGCGGCGGCGCGCTCCAGCCCGTAGACCACGGCCCGCCGGGCCCACGGATCGTCGGGGCTGGCGTAGAGCCCGTGCACGGTGTTGACGACCACCGGGACCCGGGCCGCCCGGGCCGCCGGCCGGCCGAACCAGCCCGGTTTGGGGTTGTGCAGGTGCACGATGGCCGGGCGCTCGGACCGGAACAGCCGGTACAGGTCGCGCGCGAAGGTCAGATCGCGTCGCGGGTCCATGGATCGGGTGGCGCTGGCCACGGCCACATGGCGGAGCCCGGCCGCCTCCAACGACCCCACGTACGGGCCGGGGGCCGACACCCCCACCACGTCGTAGCCGGCGGCGGCGAAGGCCAGGAGCTGGGGCTTGAGCAGCAGCTCCAGGCTCAGGTCGACCGTGGTGACGTGCATCAGCTTGGGAGCCGGCGACCCGGACTCCGGGCCGGGGCGATCGGGTGACGACGACATCGGGCGGGAGCGTAGACGGCCCATCCCTCGACTGGTCCCTCCGGGCGGGACCCGACCGGGCGCCCGCCTCGCAACCGGTGCCAGGGTCGGGGCGGCTACCCTGCCCCCGTGTTCCAGCGCCACCCCAAGCTCACCCTGGTGGGCATCGCGGTGGTGTCGTTCGTGGTCGTGGTCGCCCTGATCCAGTTCGCCGGCGACCTGGCCACCTGACCGGAGGCAACGCTCGTGGTGAACCAGTACCCCGTCAAGACCACCATGGCCGGCTCCATCGTGCGCAACTGCCGGCTGGTGGCCGACGACACCGGCACCACGGTGTGGCACTGGGACAAGGACCTGGGAACCGCCACCGTGCTCCTCCACGTCGACCAGGCCCCCGAACGGGTGGGCGCCACCCAGAAGTGGCAGGTGGGAGACCTGGTGTTCGAGCCCCAGCGGGGCTGCGGCTGCCAGCACCCCATGTACACCTTCGTGCCGCCCACCACGGTCTGAGCCAGCCGAACCATGGCCCTCACCCCCACCAAGCTCGTGCTGGGCGCCGCCGCCACCGCCCGGTTGGCCCGTCTCGTCACCCGCGACACCATCTTCGACACGCCTCGCCTGCGCTACGTGCAGCGGATGGACCGCACCGGTCACCCCAAGTTGGCCGAGCTGGCCGTGTGCCCGTGGTGCATCTCCGTCTGGATCGGCGCGGCCCTGGCCGTGGCCGCCGACCGCGACCTCCCCGGCTACCAGGTGGCCACCGCCGCCCTGGCCTTCTCGCTCGCCGCCGGCGTGGTCAACGAGCTCGGCACCGAGACCGACGACTGACCACGGGCCGCCCACCGCCCCCAGGTGCGAAGCGGGCCGCCGGGTCCTGCCGTAGGCTCGGGCGCCTGTCCAGCCTTGGGAGGGCCTGCCGTGACCATTGACCCCACCGACCCCGGCGACACGAGCGACACGACCGACGTCAGCCGGCGCGAGGCGCTGCGCAAGGCCGCCGGCATCGGCGCCGTGGCCGGGGTGGCCTGGGCCGCACCGGCCATCAACGGTGTGTCGGTGGTACCCGGCTTCGCCGAGGCCGCCAGCAGCCAGCCGCCCATCACCGCCACTGGCACGGCCACCAAGTCGGTGGGCTGCTTCAGCGGCGCCGGCGGCGGTGACCAGTTCCTGGTGACGCTCGGTGACGGCTGGTGGCACTTCTACTTCCAGGGCTGCAGCCTGGGGAGCAGCGAGTCGGTCGCCCTCGCCGACCCGCCCGGCGGACCGTCGGCCAACGCCTACAAGGCCCCCACCAACTACCACTGCCGGATGGAACTGCTCAACGGCACCACCCCGGTGTACGACACCGGCTGGGTGAGCGACCCCATCAACGGCATCGCCGACACGGGGGGGCTCATCTTCATCGGCACCTCGGCTTATCCCAACGGGTACGGCGACATGAACTGGCGGATCACCTGCGAGACGTTCTGACCACTCGGTGAGCGACGCAGAACACGGAGGCGCCGCGAGCGACGACGCCCCCGTGGGTGAGCCGGCCCACGAGGCGGGCACCGGTCGCGGTCCCACCCATCCGGTCGCCCGAGCCGGGGCGGCCGGAGTGGAGGTCGACGGCCACCACCTCCGCTGGTGTCCGTGGGCCCCTCCAGTCCTGCTCGACGCTCGGGCCGAGGCCATCCGGCAGGCGCTCGACGGCAGCCCGCTGACCGACCTGGTCGACGCGCTGGCCGAGGTGGAGCAGCGGCCGGTCCACCAGGTCCGGTCCGAGCTCGACCAGGTGGTGCGCCAGCTGGGCCGGCACGGCCTGCTCGAGGAGTCGCCACCGTGGTCGTGGTGGTCGCCGGCTGCCCTGCACCGACCCCTCACGGCGTGCGACGCCGAGGCGTGGAACCTCGATCGGTCCGACGTGTTCGACCTGGAGATCGCCGGACGGCGGGTCACGGTGGCCATCGACGACCCCGTGGTGGCCGACGGGCTGCGGGACTCGGGTCGCTACCGGGTGCACGAGCCGCCCGCCGACCTGGGCACCGCCCCGGTGGAACTGGTGCTCGCCACCTCGGACCAGCCCGGTGGCGTCCATCGGTTGCTCGGTCGGGCCGGGCGCACGTTCGCCCGCTCCACGGACCGGGCCGTGGTGGTGCGCTCCCTCGTCACTCACCTGGCGGCGCTCGAGTGGGCGATCGCTCCCGGCGCCCATCCGGCGCCCGAGCCGACGGCCGCACCGTCCTCGGCCCCATCGCCCCGACCGCTACCCCTCGTGTGGTTCGACGCCGTGGCCCTGGTGCTTCCCCGGGGCGGCGTCTCGCTCCTGGCCGGCCGGGCCCGGTACGACTGGGCCCGCCTGGCCCGGCCGTTGGCCGCCGCCGGCATCAACGCCCTTCCGGGACCGGCCGTGGCCGTCGACCCCGCCACCCGAACCGTGGTCCGGCCGCCGTCACCCGACCCCGAGCTGGTGGCCCTGGCGCACCGCTGCGGCGCACCACCGGGACCGGGTCCCGGAGCGGGACCGGGAGCGGGTCAGCTCACCGATCTGCGGGTGACGCGCCTCGACCACGTCGCCAACGACGTGGACCGAGCCCAGCTGCAGGCCCAGGGCCATGATCCCGTCGCCCTGGGGCCTGCGCTCGCGGCCCACCGTCTCGCGCTGCTCGCCCACCCCGCCGCCCTCGACCGGTTCGCCTCGTCTCCTCCGGACCCCGACCAGGCCCACCACGTCCTCACCACGGTCGGTGCGGTGGCCACCGCACCGGGTGTGGCCTCTCGGGTGCACGTGCGCACCGCCGACCTGGTGGCGTCCCTACGAACGACCTGACCGGCACCCCCGCCCCCGGCGGGGAGCCGGCTCACCCCCGTCGGAACACGTGGGGCAGCCAGCGCCGGTAGCGCGTGAACGCGGAGTCCTTCGCACCGACCGGAAAGGCCAGCGCTCTGAGGTAGGCGACCCGGTCACCCAGCGACGGGAGCTCTCGCACCAGGTCGAGGCGAGCCCGCCCGAGGCCGGCGTCGCCATGGCGGGGCCGGGACACCAACACCCGCTCACGGGGAAGGACCACCGTGGCATCGGCCCAGGCGTACCACTCGTCGGCATCGACCTGGAGGTCCCGTCGCACCAGGTCGACCGCGGCCCACAACACCGCCTCACCCCTCCAGAGCCGGGCCTCCTCGACCACGGCCGCCACCGGCACCGAGCGCTCGGTGAAGTAGCGGGCCAGGTCGCGCCGGTTGGACCAGGTGGGCGTCATCGACCCGACCACCGCGTGGTACGCGGCGTGCACCACGCGGGCGGGCGGGCTCAGGGCCCGAAGGGTCTGACCACCGAGCTCGAAGGGCTCCGTGGTCTGGTGGAGGTGATCCAGCGGGATCCGTTCCCCGTACACACCGTCGGCGAGGGAACGGTGGACGTCGACCTCGATCTGATCTGCGGCCCGCACCTCCACCGACTTGGCGAACCGTCGATCCCACCCGGGTCGGGGTTCGGCGTAGGGCCGGACGCCGCCGTTCGCCAGCAGCACGCGCACGGCCCGGTCGATGTGGGACGGTGGCACCAGGATGTCGACGTCGGCCCACGTGCGCTCCGCGGGGTCGGCCAGGTCGAGGTGGGCGATCGCCGGGCCCTTCACCACCACGCACGGCACGTCTGCCCGCTCCAGGAGGTCGTGCACCTCCAACAGCCGCTGTTCGAGCTGCAGGCACCAGATCAACGCCTCGCGGTGGGCGTCGACCAGCAGCGACTCGGCCTCATCGGACAACCCGATCGAGCCGGCCCGCACCGCAGCCAACAGGGGCCCCGTGAGACGGGACGAGCGCGCCGCCGTGACCAGTGAGGACGAGAGGGTCACCGGCAGCTCGTCGGGAAACGCTGGTGCACCGGCCAGGCCGTGCGCGGCGACCACCGGCAACAGGTGGGAGACGTCGACCGGGACCGTGGGGCGCTCGTCGACGGGGATCACCCTCCCACGGTAGCGGGGTCGGCCGGCCCCGGATCGGGGCCGGTACGCTCGCCGCGTGCTCCTCCCGACCCCTGGCGAACCGGCATGAGCTTCGACGATCCCGGCCCGTCCGGGACCGTGGCGCCTGCTCGCTTCGAGGCGAGCCCGACCATCCCGCACCCGCCGATCCGCTGGTGCCGGCGGCCGGGCTGGGCCCACCGGGTGCTGGACGACGAGGTGCTGCTGCTCGGCGCGGACCGGGAACTGGTGACCCTCACCGGGCTGGCCGTACCCGTGTGGGTGGTGCTGGACCAGCCGGGGTCCACCGCGGAGGTGACCGAACGGATCACCCGTCAGTGGCCGACCCGCCCCGTGGACGCCGAGGCGGTGGGCGAGGCCATCTCGCTGCTGGTCGACGGCTCGGTGCTGGCGGAGTTCGAGCCCGGGGCCGCCCGCGTCTGGGGGGTCGCCGACGGCGGTGGCGTGCTCGAGGTGGTGGTGGCCCGCCCCCTGCTGCCCGAGCTGGCCCGCAGGTGGCCACCCCTGGGCCTGCGGGCGACGGTGGAGCAGCCCGCCGGACCCGGACCGATCCAGGCTCGCCTGGGCCTGGGCCGAAGCGGGCTCTTCGTTCCCGACAGCCTCAACCAGCTCAGCGACGACGCCCACGAGAGCGCCTGGGGGGTGCTCGAGCAGAGCCTCACCTCCATCGCCGTGGCCCAGCTCGACCACCTGGTGGCGGTGCACGCCGCAGTGATCGCCCACCACGGCGTGGCCATGCTGGTGCCGGCCACCTCCGGCGCCGGCAAGAGCACGCTCACTGCGGCGGCGGCCCGGGCCGGGGCCACGGTGCTCAGCGACGAATACGCCCTGGTTGACCCCGCCACCGGCCTGGTCACCGGTTGGCCCCGACCGGTGCGGCTCCGTCGACCCGACGGCACCGAGGAGCGCGTGGACCTGGCGGAGCCGTCCGAGCCGTTGCCGGTGGGCCTGGTGGCTTCGGTCACCTACCGACCCGGCACCACCAACGACTGGGTGCCGGCCGGCGCCTCGGAGGTGGTCCTCGACCTGCTGGCCAACACCATCGTGGCCCGCACCCGGCCCGACGCCGCCCTCGATGCCGCCCTCGCTGTCAGCCGGAATGCTCGGGCCGTCACCGGTACCCGGGGTGACGCCGACGAAGCCGTCGCCGCCCTGCTGGCGCTGCTGGACCGACCGGGCGACGAACCAGGCGACGAGCCGGGCCGCTGACCGGCCCGAACCGGTGGCCAGCGGTCCGCGGTCACCACGCGAGCTGGTCGTCGGGGCCGTCGTCACACAGGGCCCGCACCACCGCATCCACCAACCCCGCCTCGGACTGGTACCAGAGGCCGAACCCCCGGATCCGGGTGAACAGCTCGCCGAGCTGCTGGAGCCGTCGGGTGGCGTCGTCGGTCTCGTACACCAGCGAGAGCGTGGCGACCGCGGCCTCCGTCGACGAGAAGGGCACCACGGCCCGCTCCGACGGGTGGAGGACGCCCCACCCCACGAGCGGGTAGCGGCCCGGCCGCACCGGGGGCTGCTCGCTGCCGGTGACCACCGGGGCGTCCAGCCCCTCCAGCACGGCCGGATCGTGGTCCACGCCAGGCACGGGGATCACCAGCTCGGCGGTGGTGAGGTCGATCTCGGGAAACGGCGGATCGGCCACGTGCACACCGGCCCGGGCCAGGCGGGCCTGCATCGACGGCCCGAACACGTCGATCTGCGCCGGCAACAGCACCGCGCGCCCGTCGACCAACGCCGCAGTGGCCTGGACCCGGAGGTGACCCGGCTCGGTGTCGTAGCCGAGGGTGTCGTCGGCCAGCCGCCACAACAGCGCCCGCAGCACCCTCGACGGGTAGCGGCTGCGAACCAGGGGCACGCCGCCGGCCACCAGCAACCGGAGGTCCTGGGTCCCCGCCCGTGGCGTCGAGGCCGACCCGACGTCGGGGGCCGCGGCCTCGATCCCGTCGATGACCTCGGTCCCGTCGGAGAGCTGCAGCGCGACCGCATAGCTGTGGCCGGCCCGCCGGTCCCGTACCCGCCGCCCCTCGAAGAGCCGGTCCAGCACGGCCGCGGTGGCCTCGGTGTCGTGGCGGATGCCCACGTGGTGGTCCCCGACCCGGTAGGTCCGGATGCCGGACCACCGGGCACGCGGCTCGTCGCCGCTCAGCGGACCACAGGCCCCGTCGGTGAGCAGGTAGCGGGTCCCCGGCGGCACCGGGTCGGACCCCTCCCCCGGGAGGAGCGGGTAGGGATCGACACCGGCGAGCCCGGTGGCCAGCGCCAGCACCGCCTCGGCGCCGCCGGCCATGGGTGCAGCCAGCCGGCCCTCCTCGTCGAGGTGGTAGGCGCTCGGGGTGCCGTAGGCCCGGAAGGGGTCGACGTCGCCGACCCGCAACAGCACCCCGCCCCCGAACCCGGCCGCATTCACCACCTCACGGTTGGCGTCCTCGGCGCCCACGGCCAGGAGCACCAGCGAGATGCCGGCCCGCTCCAGCGGCTCGACCAGGACCGCCAGCAGGTCGGCCACGGCCGAGCAGTAGCCGCAGTAGGGGCTCCAGTTCACCAGGAGCACCGACCCGCCCCGCAGGTCGGACAGCGTGCCGGCGTCGCCCGCACCCGGGTCCCGGTCGGGATGGCCGAGCGCCCGGACCTCGGTGTCGTCCACCACCTCGCCCACCGCCAGGCCGGGGACGACCACCACCGACCAGTCCGGATCGTCGGGTGCCGGCGGGCGGACCCCGGCCAGATAGCCCTGCTCGCCCATCTGCCGGGTGAAGCCGACCACGTCGTGGGCCACCACCCCGGGATCGGCACCGGTGGCCGCGGCCAGTTCGTCGACGATCTGGCCCACCGTGGCCCGGCCGTCGAAGCTGCCCCAGATCACCGAGCCCAAGGGGCCCACCACCGAGGCGGACCGCCACCCGTCCACCAGCACCAGGTCGCCATCCACCACCGCCTGCTCGACGGTGGGCCCCGGCACCGGGATGAACCGGTCGTCGATCTGGTCGGGGGTGATCGTGATCCCGTCGGGTTCGGTCATCGCCTTTCCTCGCTGTCTCGGCACGGGCCAGCGCGTGATCCTAGGGCTCCCCGGTGGGGTCGGACCGTGCCTCACCTGGACTCGGCGGGCGGTACGCTTGGCCGGTGCGAACCGGAGGGACAGGGGCGAACCCATCGCGACGCGCCGCGGCCGAACCCGCTCCCCCCCGGCCCGACACCCGCCGGTTCAAGCCCGAGCTCACCCCCACCTGGCTGCACCTGGCCACCCTGCTGGCCGGCCACGAGCCACCGCCGCCGCCCGGCAGCCGCGCCGACGAGAGCCCCGGCCCGACGCCGGTGGCCACCGGCGGGTACCGAGTGGCGTACCTCGGAGGCGGGCGGGGCTTCACCCCGGCCGTCACCGCCGCCGTGCACCCCGACACCGACGTGTGGTGGTGGGATCCCACGCTGGCGGGGGCCGAAGCCGCCGGTGCGCTGCGCGACGCCGCCGCCCTGCCCAACCTCACCGTGCACCAGGATCCCGAGGTCCACGTCGGCCTCGGCGGCGGACCGCGCGACCTGGTGGTGATCGACGGTGTCGTGGACGCGGTCGACACCCACCAGCGGGCCGCGGTGCTGGCGGCGGCCACCGCTGCCCTGCGACCCGGTGGCCTCCTGTGCGTGGCCTACCGGACCGAGGTCGGCTGGACCGAGGTGGCGCCCGTCCACCACCTGCTCCGCCACCTCCTGACCCGTGATCCGCGCCCGGTCGAACAGGCGGTGCCCGACGCCCTGGCGGCGGTCGACGCGCTCCATGCCGGCGGGGCGCAGTACCTGGTCGAGCGCCCCGTGGTGCAGGCCTGGTGGCAGGACCTGCGGGCCCGACCGGTGGCCGAGGTGCTCGAGGCGCTGGGCCCCGGCCCGCTTCGGCCCACCTCCCACGCCCAGGTGGCCCAGGCGGTGGCCCCCGCGGGCCTCACCTACGTGGGCCCGGCCCACCCCGACGACCTGTCGCCGCCGCGCCTGCCCGCCCGACTGGCCGCCGTGGTCGACGACCAGGCGGCGCCGCTGGTCCACGAGGCGCTCGCCGACCTGGCGCTGCGCCGCGCCCACCGCACCGACGTGTTCCGGGTCGGCGCGCACCCCGTGTCGGGCCGGGACCGCCACCGCCGCATCGACGCCCTCTCCGTCACCGGCATCGGCCGAATGGACCCCGCCGACGCCTCGCTGCGCCGCCTGGTGGCCGCCGCCACCCGCCGGACCCTGACCTCGGGCCCGGTGCCGGTGGCCGACCTGACTGCGCCGGCCACCGCGCCAGCCGACCGGGAGGCCTTGCTGCGGACGCTGCTGGCCCGCGACCTCGTCCACCCGGTGGTGCCGCTCGACGACCGGGCGGTGGCCGCCGCCCGCCGGCTCACGGCGTCGACCAACCGGAGTCCCGTGCCGCCCCGCCACCGCATCCGGGTGGCGGCGGCCCTGGGCAGCGCGCTGTCGGGTTCGGCGGCGCTCACCGCCGACCAGCGCCACGCGCTCGGAGCGCCATGACCGGTTGGATCGACCTCCCACCCGCCGCCTCCACCGGACGGGGCTCGGCCTCCTGGGGCGACGGCTACGTGGTCGACGCCCCCTACTTCGAGCCCGTGCTCACCGATCTGAGCCCGGCGTGGCTGTCGTTCCTGTCGGTCCTCCACGGCCAGCCGCCGTTGGACCTCGCCCGCCCGCTCACCTGGCTGGACCTGGGCGCGGCCAGCGGGATCTCGGCCTGCATGGTGGCGGCGGCCAACCCCACCGTCGATGTGTGGGGCTTCGACCACAACCCCGGCCACGTGGAACGGGGCCGGGGTCTGGCCGCGCGAGCCGGCCTGGCCAACTGCCATTTCGAGGAGGCGTCGTTCGCCACCCTGGCCGCCGACCGCACCATCGGTCCGGCCGAGGCCGACGTGATCGTGGTGAGCGGGGTGTACTCGTGGGTGTCGGCCGCCAACCAGGGCCACATCCGCGAGATCATCCGCCAGCGGCTCCGCCCCGGCGGGTTGGCCTACGTCATGTACGAGACCGCCCCGGGGTGGTCGTCCATGGTCCCGCTGGCCGAAGCCCTGCGCCTGCTCACCGACGCCGACGGACGCCGCCCCGATCAGGCGTTCCACGACGCCGCCGCCGCCCTCCAGGCCCTGGCCGAGGCCGGCAGCCCGTACTTCCCGCTGGGCGCCCGCGAGCAGGTGCAGATGGACGGTTGGCCCGACGCCGACGGGTTCTACGCCGCCCACGAGTACCTGGGCCACCACTTCGGGCCCCTGCTGTTCGACGACGTGGTGCACGCCATGGGCGAGGCCCGCTGCTCCTACCTGGGCCAGGTCGACGCCACCGACCACCTGGCCGCCTACTGGGCCCCGCCGGCGGTGATCGACGTCGTCCACGGCGCCCCCGACCCCGTCACCCGGGAGCTCTACCGCGACCTGATCGGCCAGCGACCGCTGCGCCGCGACCTCTACCGCCGCGGCCTGCAGATCTCCACCCCGCTCCAGCACCAGACCGCCCTGGCCGACCTCCAGGTGGTGGGGCTCGGCCACCCGTTCCGGGACGATCCGGTGAACGTGGTGGCGGGCGGCATCACGCTGGATCCCGCCTTCTACCAACCGCTGCTGGGGGTGCTCACCACCCAGCGGTTGGACATCGCCACCATCCTCGAGATCCACACCGACTGGACCTTCCTGGATGCCGCGGTGGCCCTGTCTCTGCTGGTGGCCGCGGGGTATGCGGCCCCGGCCGCCACCGGACGACCCTCACCCGACGCGGTGGCGGCCTGCGACCGCCTCACCGGCGTGCTGATCGACGAGAACCGTCTGGGCGCCGACCACGCCACCGTGCTGTCACCGGTGGCCGGCTCGGCGGTGGAGGTGGACTCGGTGGGCGTGCTGGCCCTGGGCGAGCTGTGGGACGGCGCCGCCCCGGACCCCGGCGAACTGGCCGACCGTGTGCTCGACGGCCTTGGCCACCAGGGTCGCCTGATCCGCCACGAGCGCGAGCTCGTCGCCGACCGGGACACCGCCCGGACCGTGGCCGCCGAGCGGACGGCGAGGCTGCTCGGCCTCCTGGGTCCGCACCAGATCAGCCACCCCTGACCCTGGGCCGGTGCCCGAGGGGGCGGGTGGCCACGATCCCGGCCGGCGACGGACGGTGGAGCCGTGGTGCCGGCAGCGACCTGACGACGCCGCCCGGCGCGCCTCGCCCGTGCCCCCGCTCGGCCTGTACTCGCCCTGGAACGCGAACCGGGGTGGCACCTCAGCGGTGCCACCCCGGTTCAGATCGCTGCAGCTGTGCAGGTGCTAGACGCCGACGCGGACCTCGCCGCGGGCGCCGGCGCCGCCGGACACACCCTGGCCAGCGTAGCTGGCCAGGCCCTGCGGGGCACCGCCGCCGCCACCACCCGGTGCGTTGCCGGCCTCGGCTGCGGTGGCGCTGATGTAGGCGAAGTCGCCGCCTCGGCCTCGGCCGCCGGCCCCGCCACCGGGAGTCCCGGGGCCACCGGTACCGGCACCGCCGAGGGTGCCGTTGGGGTCCGGGGCGGTGGACCCGGCACCGCCGACACCGGCGTGGCCGGCACCGCCGCCGCCACCACCACCGTTACCGCTCCCATCCAGACCACCGGCACCGCCGGCGAAGGCGACGGTGCCACCGGTGCCACCGGTGCCACCGGCCGCCATGGCGCCACCGCCGTACATGCCGAGGGCACCACCATTGGCGCTGAGCAGCGTGCCGCCGAACGATGAGGCGCCGCCCGCAGTGCCGCTGGCGCCCATGGGGCCGGCCGTGCCGCCGGCGCCGACCACCACGTTGTACATGGAGCAGGGCGCCACCGTGATGGCGGCGCCGAAGCGGTACTCGCCACCACCACCGCCACCGCCGGAGGCGGTGAGGTTGCCGCCGCCGCCGCCACCGCCGCCGCCCCAGGCCCGCACCAGCACGCTGAGCTCGGCCGGGCCGGTGTTGTAGGTGCCGTTGGCGGTGTAGGTGGTGGGACCGGTGCTGAGCTGACCGTCGGGGCACATGCTGAGCGCCTGAGCTGCGGCCGGGAGGGAGAGGCCGAAGCTGGCGACCGTGGCGGCACCCCAGGCGGCGCCACCGGCGAGCAGCACCTTGCGTCGGGTCCACTGGGCCGGGTTGGCCACCACACCGGCGGCGACCAGCTCGTCGAAGGCGGGAGCGAGGTGCTCGGGCACGTCGGAAGGATCGAGGTCGGTGGCGATCAGACGCAGCGCCTCGACAGCCTCACCGGTGAAGCGGTGCACCGACAGACCCTCGCGGTCGAGCACGACGGCCTCGCCGTCGATCTCCTCGACCCGAAGTCCCTCACGAAGTCGTACTGGCATCGCTCATTTCCTCCCAGGTACCCAAGGCGGGTGTCGTTCGTCACAATATCACGTGACGAGCGGTCACCGTAGCACGGTCGCGGTCGCCGGTGCGATAGTTCGAACGGACGGTACCCACCGGTAACCACACCCACCGTGGGAGAGGGCACCGACTGCTCGCCCTGAGGCACCAGCGGGGCTCCGCCCGCCCTTGGCCCGCCACCGGGGCCCCGCACTACCGTGACCCCCGGTCCCCACACACCTCTACCTCTCACAGGAGCACCTCCCCCATGGCTGATCTCGGTTACGACGGCAAGGTCGCGGTCATCACCGGCGCAGGCGGCGGCCTCGGCCGGTCGCACGCCCTCGAGCTGGCCAAGCGGGGCGCCCTCATCGTGGTGAACGACCTCGGCGGGTCGGTCGACGGCGTGGGCGGCTCCCACACCGCCGCCCAGCAGGTGGTCGACGAGATCAAGGCCGCCGGTGGCGAGGCCGTGGCCAACTACGACTCGGTGGCCACCCCCGAGGGCGGCAAGGCCATCATCCAGACCGCGCTCGACTCGTTCGACCGGGTCGACATCGTGATCAACAACGCCGGCATCCTGCGCGACGCGGCCTTCAAGAACATGGACGCCGAGAAGCTCGAGCCCGTCATCGACGTGCACCTCAAGGGCGCCTTCTACGTGACCCAGGCCGCCTGGGGCCCCATGCGCGAGCAGAACTACGGCCGCATCGTGAACACCTCCTCGGCCGCCGGCATCTTCGGCAACTTCGGCCAGACCAACTACGGCGCGGCCAAGGCCGGCCTGGTGGGCTTCACCCGGGTGCTGGCCGTGGAGGGCGCCAAGAACAACATCAAGGCCAACGCCATCGCCCCGGTGGCCAAGTCGCGCATGACCGAAGACCTCCTCGGCCCGCTCGTCGACAAGCTCGGCCCCGAGTTCATCACCCCGGTGGTGGCGTGGCTGGCCCACGAGGACTGCCCGGTCACCGGCGAGGTCTACTCGTGCGGTGGCGGCCACGTGGCCCGCGTGTTTACCGGCGTCACCCCGGGCTTCACCGACACCGAGAGCCTCACCGTCGAGGACATCCGCGACAACTTCGACCAGATCCGCGACCTCGACGGCTACGCCGTACCGGCCAACCTCACCGAGGAACTGCAGCTCACCCTCAAGGCCCTGGGCGGCTGAGCCCGCGGATGGCCAGGTGAGCCCCGTCGGGCCGACGGCACCGGACCCGGGGGACCTGTTGGTCCCCTGGGGTCCGGTTCGAGCCACGGCGGTCGACAGCGTCGTGGTGCTCCCGGTGCCGGTGGGCGACGAGCACCCGTCCACCACCTGGGTGGCCTGGCCGGAGGTGGGTGGCGCGGTCGTCCTCGACGGGTTCACCCACGCTGTCTGGGAGCAGCTCGACGGGTCGACGTCGGTCGCCGACCTGGCCGACGAACTGGCCGGCGCCGGGCTCCCCACCCAACTCGACCCGCTGGGCCTGGTGGCCACCGCCGTCCACGACCTGGTGGCCACCGGCCTCGCAACGACCGGTCGCGATCCGCTGCCATCGCTCCCGGCCTCGCGGCGCCGCTTCGCCACCCCGGCGGAGGTCGGCGGACCTCACCGGATCGGCCACCTCGCCGTGGCCGGGCCCGCCGGACCGCCCGCGGGTCTTCCGTCGAGCCACCCGTCGCGGACCGGGCCCGATCGTCGAATCGGGGGGAGCCACCACCTCCACCTCACGGTGGAGGGCCGGGTCGTCGAGCTCACCGTCGCCGACCTCGCCATGGTCGACTGGCTCGGCGACCGGGCCGGACTCGCTTCCCCACCCGACGTCCAGCCCTCGGACATCCCCGTGGTCGAGCTCGCCCCCACCTTGCCGTCCGGGTTCGCGATCGCCATCGACGGTCGAACGGTGGACTGGGCCGACGAGACCGAAGGCCCCGACCGGGTGGCGGCCGCGCTCGCCGCCGCCACCCACGCGCCACCACCCGGCGCCGTGGTGGATCTGGGGGCCGGCTGGGTCGCCACCGACCACGGGGCGGGGTCCGGGCCGCCGGGCGGCAGATCGGGCACCGCCCACCGGTGGCACCCCCAGCGGTGGCTCGACGGTCGTGGCGACCTGCTCGTGCCGACCGCCGGCGCCCACCACCGGTGGGTCTCGAAGGGGGCCACGCGGCCCGACGACTGGCGTGCCGAGCCTGTCACCGCCCTGTCCGTGCCGAGGGTCGGACGGGACCGGGCCGAGGTCCTGGCCGACCTGGCCTCGCGGAGCCGGGCCACCGACCGGCTCGGGGCCCTGGAGGCCCTCGCCGCGGTCGTCGACCGCGTCGACACCGGACCCCCGCCACCCGACCACGGCGATCCCTCCGTCGCCCTCGACCGCCTCCGGACCGGCCAACCGTGGCTGGACCACCTCTTGGCGCTCGGGCACACGGACACCCTGGCCCGTTCCGTCAAGATCGGCGCCGGAGGGCTCGTCACCGACCGCTGGCTGCTCTGGCTGACACCCGACGGCGACCTGGAAGACGGGCGGATCCGCGAGGCGCTCCGGGCCGCTGGGCTGCCGGCCGACCACGTCGATCCCCTGGTGCGGGCCATCGGCGAGGGCCGGCGCCTGGTCCTCGGCACCGACGGCGACGGGCCCCGAGCCGGCCGCAAGCTCTACGTGGAGGATCCGGCACGGGCCTGGTGGCAGCACGTGCGCACCCGGCTCGCGGGCTCGCTCACCATCGACCCGCCCGATCCACCCGCCGCCGACGACGCCGCCGACCCCCACGACGACGTCCAGGGCGCCGACGTCCACGCGTCGCCGGGGGGCGACGGCGTCCTCCCCGTGTTCGTGGCGTGGAAGTGGTGGCCCGGGGCCCCCCGGGTGGCCACCTACTGGCCCGCGCCCGGCCACGACGTCGCACGGGTGCTGCCCGACCACCCCGGGTGGGCCGAGGCCCTCGACGCGTTCCCCATCCACCGAGGGCCCGGACCCCACCTGCTGCTGGCCGAGTCCACCGGTCGCCGGTCCCTCGACCTGGTGCTGGCCGAGCCGACCTGGGGTGCCGCGCTCGACCCGCTCGTACGGCGCCTGGCCGCGGCGACCGGACTGGAGGCCCCCGACCGCGACCGGTTGCGGGCGGCGGTGCACCACGAGAAGGTCGCCCGGGTGATCGGGGGGCTCGACGATCAGGGCCGGCCCCTCGCCGGCCTGTACCTCGAGGTGCAGACGTTCCCGAAACCCGATGCCCACGATCCGGCCTCCGGCGGCCGGACACCGTGACCGACCCTCGGTTCGCCCCTCCCGACCCTCCCGACCCGTCGACCGGAGCCGGGTGGGTTGCGGCCGGGCATCCGGCCACGGCCGACGCCGCCGCCGCCATGCTGCATGCCGGGGGCAACGCCTTCGACGCCGTCCTCGCCGCCGGGTTCGCCGCCACCGTGGCCGAACCCGGTTTCACCAGCCTGGCCGGGGGCGGCTACCTGCTGGCCCGCGTCGCCGACGGGACCGACGGCCCCCGGGACCGGCTGTTCGACTTCTTCGTGGACGCCCCAGGCCGGGGCCTGACCAACCCGCCCACGCCGGTGTTCGACGAAGTCGTGGTGCGGTTCCCCGCCGCCCTCCAGACCTTCCACTGCGGGCCCGGCTCGGTGGCCGTTCCCGGGGTGCTGGCCGGCTACCTCCACGTGCACCGCGCACTGGGCCGCCTGCCACTCGCCGACGTGGTGGCCCCCGCCGTCCACCTGGCCACCCACGGCGTGGAGGTGTCGCCCAGCCAGGCCCACGTGCTGGAGCTGCTGGAGCCGATCCTGACCCGCACGGCCGCCAGCCG
>WBZL01002800.1_pt1 | contig 16595 bp, 15 predicted proteins | sample 5204291 | NCBI WGS metagenome assembly WBZL01 (sample SAMN12344345, study PRJNA552823) | activated sludge metagenome | biome: Activated sludge suspended growth; feature: Nitrification reactor; material: Wastewater; isolation source: activated sludge from nitrification reactor of wastewater...
CGCCCGGCGACGAGCCCGACGAGCGCCTGGCCCGCGAATTCCTTTGCGGCCTCGGCGAACCCGAGTTCCCGGTAGGTGCTGTCGCGCAGTCCGAGCTGTTCGGCCGTCTCGCGCGCCCGGAGCAGGCTTCTGAGCCGCGCGAGCAGCACCATCTCGTCGATCGGTTTCCAGAATACCTCCTCGGCGCCGGCCCTCAGCGCCTCCATCTTTCGGGCGCTGTCGCGGAAGGCGGTGATCATCACCACCGGGATGTCGCGCGTCGTGGGGTCTGCCTTCAGCGCTTCGCAGACGGTGATTCCGTCCATGTCAGGGAGTTCCACGTCGAGAAGCACCAGATCGGGCCGCAGCGACCGTGCGAGCGCCAGCGCCTCGCGGCCGCTTGCCGCCTGCACGGTCTCGTAATAGGCGGCGGCGAGCTTCACCTTCAGCACGATGCGGTTAGTCGCGACGTCGTCCACAATGAGAATCTTGCCGGCCACGGGCGGGCCTCCGTTCGCTTTACTTCACCGATCCTTCCACTCATCTTTCGTTTGCAATGGTTAAGAAATGCTTTCCGCGAAGGTAACGAATGCGTAAGAGCGGGCCTGCGGGGCCGGAATTTGCCGAAACGCTGGCGCTCAACGCGCTGGCCTGGCTCGTGGGGAACGACGAACTGCTGCCGGTCTTCCTCGGCGCGACCGGGACCTCGGCCGGGGACCTTCGCGACCGGGCAGCCGAGCCGGATTTCCTCGTCTCGATGCTCGACTTCCTGCTGATGGATGACGCCTGGATCGTCGCCTTCTGCGACGCCGCAGGCTACGCCTACACCGATCCTCTGGCGGCCCGTCAGGCGCTGCCAGGCGGGGCCGAGAGGCACTGGACCTGACCCATTGCGCCCGGTCTCCAAAGCGGCGAAGGTCGCGCCGCCAAGGCTCGGGTGGCCGGGACCGGGCGCGCAAGAATGGGGACGGGAATGTCGGCAATCCGCGGGCTTCTATTCGACAAGGACGGCACGCTCTTTGACTTCCGTGCGACCTGGGGTGCGTGGTCGCGCCGCCTGCTCGTCAATCTCGCGGAAGAGGCGGGAGTGGCGCCCGAGGTCCTCGGCCGTGCGGTCGGCTACGATATTGCGACGGGCGCCTTCGCCAGCGACAGTGCCGTGATCGCCCATCCCGTGCCCGAGATCGCGGCGCTCCTGCTGCCGCATCTTCCCGGGATGGCGCCGGACGCCCTCGTCGCGCGGATGAACGCGCTCTCGGCCGAGGCGGAACTGGTACCTGCGGTACCGCTGCCGCCGCTCTTCGAGCGATTCCGCGCCATGGGGCTGAAGATCGGGCTTGTCACCAACGACGGCGAGGAACCGGCGCGCGCGCATCTCGCCTGGGCTGGGGTGGAGCGCCATTTCGATTTCATCGCCGGCTTCGACAGCGGTCATGGCGCCAAACCGCAACCGGGGCCGCTACTGGCCTTCGCCCGCGCCATGGGGCTGCCCCCCGCCAGCATCGCGATGATCGGTGACAGCCGGCACGACCTCCTGGCCGGCCGTGCCGCCGGAATGCCGACCGTCGCAGTGCTCACCGGCGTGGCGGAAGCCGCGGAACTCGCATCCGTCGCCGACGCGGTGCTGCCCGACATCGGCCATCTGCCGGACTGGATTGCCGCCCGCGACGCCGCCTAAGTCTGCGGTCGCGCAGCGTTGGCGGTTCAAAAACGACGCATTCCTGTCGCAGCAGACGGCGAAGCGCGCGGATCGCGCCCCATGCTTGGGCGACCGGCAACGGAGGGCGGCGATGGGAAGCGAACAGAAACGCAGGCGGGCAGGGGGGCGGGCCGGCCATGCCGAGCGTGCCGGCGTGCGTGCGATCGAGCAGATGCCCTGGCGCATCCCCGTGAACCCGGACCGGCCCATCGAGCCCCTCGACGAGGCGGGCGTGCAGTCCATCCACAAGGGCGCCATGCGCATCCTCAAGGACATCGGCATCCGCTTCCTGAACGAGGAGGCGCTGGCGCTCTTCCGTCAGGCCGGGGTGCGGGTGGAGGGCGAGACCGTCCGGATGGACGAGGATTTCGTGATGGAAATGATCGGCCGGGCGCCGCGCCGCTTCACCGTCACGCCGCGCAACCCGGACCGGACGCTGACCTTCGGCGGGCGCGAGATCTATTTCGGCAACGTCTCCTCGCCGCCGAACTACTGGGACCTTGCCCGGGGCAAGGTGCCGGGGTTCATGGAAGGCTTCCGCGACTTCATCAAGCTGACGCAGTATTTCAACTGCATCCATTTCGCCGGCGGCTATCCGGTGGAGCCGGTGGATGTCCACCCCTCCGTCCGCCACCTCGACTGCCTCTATGAAAAGCTCACCCTCACCGACAAGGTCTGCCACGCCTACTCGCTGGGAAAGGAACGCGTCGAGGACGCGATGGAGATGGTGCGGATCGCCGGCGGGCTCAGCCACCAGGACTTCCGGGCAAGGCCCCGGATGTTCACCAACATCAACTCCGTCTCGCCCCTGAAGCACGACTTCCCGATGATCGACGGGGCGCTGAGGCTGGCGCGCGCCGGGCAGTTGGTCGTCGTGACGCCCTTCACGCTCGCGGGCGCGATGGCGCCGGTGACGATGGCGGGCGCGGTGACGCTCTCCATCGCCGAGGCGCTCAGCGCGATCGCGCTCCTGCAATACGCCGCGCCTGGATCGCCCGCGATGATCGGCACCTTCACGTCCAACGTCGACATGAAGTCCGGTGCCCCGGCCTTCGGCACGCCCGAATACATGCGCGCCACCCAGATGACCGGGCAGCTGGCGCGGTTCTACGGTCTGCCCCTGCGCTCCTCCGGCGTCTGCGCGGCCAATGTGCCCGACGGCCAGTCGATGTGGGAGACGTCGAACTCCCTCTGGGCGGCGATGCAGTCGGGCACAAACATGGTCTACCACGCCGCCGGCTGGCTCGAAGGCGGGCTGATCGCCAGCCCGGAGAAATTCGTGATGGACTGCGAGATGGTGCAGATGCTGCAGCGCTACATGGAGCCGCGGGTCTGGGCCACCGGGCCGGAGGACATCGCGCTGGAGACCATCGCCGAGGTGGGTCCGGAAGGACATTACTTCGGCTGCCAGCACACTCAGGACCGCTACAGCACCGCCTTCTATGCGCCCTTCGCTTCCGACTGGCGCAATTTCGAGGCCTGGCAGATCGACGGCGCGGTCTGGACCGCCGAGCGTTCGCACCGGATTGCCAAGGCGATCCTCGCGGAGTTCGAGGCACCGCCGATGGACGACGCCGTGAGGGAGGAGCTTCGCGCCTTCGTCGCCCGCCGGAAGGAAGAGGGTGGCGCGCCCACCGATTTCTGAGCAATTGCAGCGCTTCGGCCTTTCTTAACGACCCTTCGCGTAGCCTTTCAGCGTGAAGGAGTGCCCATGCACGGTCTTGTCAACCGTTCCATCGAGTGTTTCCTGCGGGACACCTACGGCCCTGGGATATGGGCCGGCGTGGCCGTCGACGCCGGGCTCGATCCCCAGGGGTTCGAGGCCCTGGAACTCTACGACGATGCCGTCACCGATGCCGTTCTCTCCGCCGCCATGCGCCGTCTCGACAAGCCGCGGGAGGCCTTGCTGGAAGACTTGGGGATATACCTCGTCGGGCTCGAACCTCTGCGCCGCCTGCTCCGCTTCGGCGGTGAGAGTTACGAGGATTTCCTGCATTCGCTCGACGAACTGCCCGACCGGGTGCGCCTTGCCGTGGCCGACCTTCACCTTCCCGAACTTGCGCTCGAAGGGATCGGACCCTCGCGCTACCGGCTATGCTGTGCCGGCACTCAACCGGGGTTCGGCGCCGTCTTCGCCGGCATCCTGCGTGCCATGGCGGACGACTACGGCGCGCTCGCGCTCATCGAGCCGGGAGAGGTTTCCGGCGAGGTCGAAACCGTGGGGATCGAACTTCTCGATAGCTTCTTCGCCGCCGGGCGCGACTTCGATCTCGCCCTGCCGGAGACGCGATGATGGACAGGGTCCGGCCGCATGACCCGGTTGTACTCGCCGCCGCGGATCTCGGCCGGCTGATGCCCATGTTCCTCTGGATCGCGCCAGACGGACGGATCAGGGCGGCGGGTCCGACACTTGCCAAGGTCTGCGGCCCCGAGCCGATCGAGGGGGCGCGATTTCTCGACCGGTTCGAACTGACCCGGCCCCGTTCCGCCGCAACGGTGGAGGAGGTGCGCCGGCTCGCGGGCCAGAGGCTGCAGCTGCGGCTGCGCCATGGCGCGCGCACCCCGTTTCGCGGCCATCTCGTGGGTCTCGGGGATGATCGAGGAATCCTGGTCAACCTCTCCTTCGGTATCGCCGTCGCCGAGGCGGTGCGCGATCATCGGCTTACCAGTGCGGATTTCGCGCCGACCGATCTTACCGTCGAACTTCTCTATCTGACCGAGGCCAAGGCGGCTGTCACGGACGAGCTTGCCGCGCTCAACTGCCGCCTCCGCGCGGCCCGCAGCGCCGCCGAGACGCAGGCCATGACTGACGCATTGACCGGGCTGGCGAATCGCCGCGCGCTCGACGCGGCACTCGCCCGGGCAATCGAGGCGGCCGCCTGCGGTCGGCGCGGCTTCGCGCTGCTTCACCTCGACCTCGATCTCTTCAAGCAGGTCAACGACACTTTCGGCCATGCGGCGGGCGATTTCGTGCTGGTTCGCGTGGCCGAGGTGCTGCGCACGGAGACACGCAAGCACGACACCGTCGCGCGCGTCGGGGGCGACGAGTTCGTATTGATCCTGCCCGGCCAGGTGGACGCAGGGCGGATCGACGCCGTGGCCCGGCGGATCATCGCGGGGCTCGAGGCACCGATGGACTGTGCCGGCCGGCCCTGCCACATTTCCGGCTCTATCGGCGCCACGATTTCCTCCCACTATGCAGTCCCGGACGCCGACGCGATGCTGAGCGACGCCGACGCGGCGCTCTATGCCTCCAAGCGCCTCGGACGGGGCCGCTGCACGCTCTTCATCTCCGGCATGCACCTGCCGGAGGACAAGCGCGAGCCGAGGCGCGGCTGAGGGCGCGGGCTCAGCGTGCCGCTTCCGCGACCGAATCGAGCAGAGGCAGCGCCATCGCCATCCGCGACAGCCCCGGCGCGAGCGGGAAGAGTGCGGCCTGCACCGAATGGTAGAGGTCCGGCTTGCCGCGGAACAGGGTTTCGGCGGGGCGCCCCTCGTTGTCGATTTCCGGATGCCAGCCGCCGCGCTCGGCGTCGATGAAATGCGCTTCGGCGAAGCGCCAGAGCCGGCGGTACCAGACCTCGTCGGCCGGGTTCCGTTGGAGCTTGATCAGGGCCGCAACCGCGCCGAGCGCTTCCGTCACCGGCCACCAGTAGCGCGCCCGGACTGCCGGCCGTCCGTCGTGCCCGAGCGTGTACACGATGCCGCCGCGCTCGGTGTCCCAGCCGTCGGCAAGGGCGCGTTCGACCAGGCGCCGCGCGACATCCGGCGCCCCGTCTGCGGGCCGACCGCGCAGGTCCCAGTACTGCAACAAGAGACGAGCGAATTCGAAGGAATGGCCCGGCGTGGTGCCGGCCGGGCGGAACATCGGGTCGCCGCGGTAGTCGCGGTCGATCAGCCAGTCGGCAGTGTAATGCTCCGGCACGCGCCAGCCCTCGGCCGGGGCGATGCGGTTCAGGAAGAAGTCGAGGATCCTGCCGGCGCGCTCAAGCCATCGCGGATGCCCGGTCGCCTCGAAGGCGGCGAGCAGCGCCTCCACCGCGTGCATGTTCGCGTTCATGCCGCGGTAGCCGGACAACGATGTCCAGTCGCGCGTCCATTCGTCGGCGAAAAGTCCGGGCCTGTCTTCCCAAAAATGTCTGTCGAGTATAGTCTCGACATCAACGATCAGCCGTTCGGCATCGGGATGACTCGCCAATCTTGCGCCCGCTGCGGCAAGGAGGACGAAGACATGGCCGTAGGCGAGCTTGCGGCCGTCATGCACCCGGTTGCCGTCGAATGCCCAGACATATCCGCCGTGCTCTCTGTCGCGGTGGCGCCGCCAGAGACAGGAGATTCCCCGGTCGATGATGTCCTCCGATCCGCGAACGCCGGCGAGTTTTCCGAGGGCGTAGGAGTGGACGAGCCGGGTCGTCGTGTGCAGTTCCTCGATACTCCCCCCGCGGGGGCTGCCATCGCGATCAAGCAGGTGGAATCCGCCGGATTCGCGCGGGCTGGCGCGGAAGAACGCGAACTGGCGCAGCGCCTCCCGGGCAAGGAACGCGCGGTGCAAGGGGTCGTCGAGCCAGGAGCCGAAAGGCTCGCCAGAGGATAGGGTTGTGGAGGTCATCGGACACCTCGGGACATTCCGGTGCGACCGGAGCGCCGCGGTCCTTCGGCTGTCGCCGCGGCGCGCTGGGATTGATGCACGCTCGGCGGTCGGCAGGCAATCCATGACGCGTCCATCCGGACGAAATGGTGTCACAGGATTGATTTCGATCAAGGATCGGTGGGGCGTTATACGTCATGGGGGCGGCATGAAGCGTGCGATCCGGTCCCTCCTGGTCCTTCTGAACCTGCTGGCGCTGTGCCTTTACGGCGCCGTCACGCCGGCTATGGCCGGGATGGCCACGGGTGTGTCGGAGATCGTGATCTGCGGCGAGAACGGGCCGGAAACGATTCGAATGACCCCCGAGGGGACTCCGGCCAAATCACCCCATGATTGCGGCAAGTGCCTTGCCTGCCTTGCCTGTTCGTCCGGCGATCCGGCCCGGCCGGCCGTCGTTCCGCAGCCGGCCGCGGATTACGCGAGCTTCGAACCCGACTGGACGACGCAACTCGTCGTCATCCGATTCATGCCACGCCCACAGACGCGGGGACCCCCGCCTCGAGCGGCGGAATGGACCTTCCTTGCGGCCGCTGCGGCCGGCATGACGAGGGGGCCATCCGTCCTTGCGCAAGACCGTCGGGCGAACAACGAGGTTGCCCGATGAAGTTCCTCCCCGCCGTTCTCCTGTCGCTCGCGCTCGGCCTGTTTCTCGCCCTGCCGCTTCGCGCGGAAACGGTGCTCTCCAAATACCTTTCGGAGGTTCCCGCCGATGCCCTCGTGCCAGGGGCGGACGGCTATGGTCCCGTGCGCGCGGATCAGCCCGTCGCGCCCGTCCTGAAGGGAGAGGAGACGGTCGGCTGGGCCTTCGTGACTTCCGATTTCGTCTCGACCACGGGATACTCCGGCAAGCCGATCCATACGATGGTCGCGGTCGATGCCGACGCGAAAGTCATCGGCGTGAAGCTCGTGAAGCATTCCGAGCCCATCGTCCTTATCGGCATTCCCGATTCGAAGATGCAGGCACTTGCCGCCGGTTACGCCGGGCTCGACCTCGTGGCAGAAGCCAAGTCCGGCGGCACGGCGCATGACCTCGATATCATCTCGGGCGCGACCGTCACGGTCATGGTGATCGACGACTCCGTCGTCCGGGCGGGACTGAAGGTCGCCCGGGCCCTCGGCCTTGGCGGGCTCTCACCCGACGCGGCGAGCCATGAGCCGCAGTTCGAGCTCAACCCCGACGCCAAGGCAGCCAACGACTGGATGACGCTCGAAGGCGACGGTACGCTGCGACGGCTTTCGCTTGACGTCGGCCAGGTCAACGCGGCCTTCGCCGCACTCGGTGACCCGCGGTCCGATGCCCGCGCCCTCACCGAGCCGGCAGATACCACCTTCATCGAGATGCAGGCGGCGCTCGTCTCCCACCCGGCAATCGCCCGGGCGCTTCTCGGGGAGGCGGAGGCCAAGAATGTCGCCGCCTGGCTTGCGCCCGGGGACCATGCCATCGCCGTGGCCGGGCGCGGTCTCTACAGCTTCAAGGGCTCGGGCTATGTGCGGGGCGGTATCTTCGACCGCATCGTGCTGATTCAGGACGACGTGTCGGTGCGGTTCCGCGACCGGATGCACAAGCGCATCGTTTCACTCGCCGCAGAGGGGGCGCCAGCCTTCACCGAGGCCGACCTTTTCAAGATTCCGGCGGACACCGGTTTCGACCCCGCCAAGCCCTTCCGCATCCAGCTTCTCGTCCATCGCGAGGTGGGGCCGATCGAAAAGCTCTTCACCACCTTTGACCTTGGCTACCAGCTGCCGGAGAAATACCTGCGCGCAGTCGCCCGGGCTCCGGTCGAGGCGACGGAGGCGGACACTGCTGTCGCCGATGTCGCATCGCGGGACGAGGCTGCGGCGCATCAGGCGCTCTGGAAGCGCATCTGGCTGGACAAGAAGTCCTCCATCGTGGTGACCGCGGCGATGCTGGCGGTGCTGACACTGGTGTTCTTCTTCCAGACCTTCGCCACGCGGAACGCCCGCGCGTTCTTCTGGTTCCGGATGACCTTCCTGACCGTGACGCTCGTCTTTCTCGGCTGGTATGCGAATGCGCAGCTTTCGGTCGTGAACCTGATGGCGCTCTTCGGCGCACTCATCTCTGGCTTCTCATGGCAGGCCTTCCTTCTTGATCCTCTGACCTTCATCCTCTGGTTTGCGGTGGCGGCCGCGATGCTCTTCTGGGGGCGGGGGGCCTACTGCGGCTGGCTCTGCCCGTTCGGGGCCTTGCAGGAGATCACCAACCGCATCGCCCGTGCTCTGCATGTGCCGCAATGGACGCTGCCCTGGGGCCTGCACGAGCGTCTCTGGCCGATCAAGTACATCCTGTTCCTAGGGCTCTTCGGCATCTCGCTCATGTCCATCGAACAGGCCGAGCATCTGGCCGAGGTGGAGCCCTTCAAAACCGCGATCGTGCTGAAGTTCGTCCGCGCCTGGCCCTTCGTCGCCTATGCGCTGGCACTTCTGGCGGCCGGGCTTTTCGTGGAGCGGTTCTATTGCCGCTATCTCTGCCCGCTGGGTGCGGCGCTGGCGATCCCTGCGCGGCTGCGCATGTTCGACTGGCTGAAGCGCTACCGCGAATGCGGCCATCCCTGCCAGACCTGTGCCAACCAATGCCCCGTTCAGGCGATCCACCCCACGGGGGAGATCAACCCGAACGAATGCGTGGACTGCCTGCACTGCCAGGTTCTCTACCAGTCGAAGACCATCTGCCCGGTCGTCATCAAGAAGATGAAGCGCCGCGACGCCGTGGGCACGGCAGTGCCGCGCAACCTGACCGGCCATCCGAACTCGCCACAATCTCAACCCGCTGAATGAAAGGACAGATCATGTCTGAGGGAGTTTCCACCAAGATCACGCGCCGCGGCCTTCTCGGCGCCACCGCCGGAGGCGCGGCCCTTGCCGGCGTTGTCGGCGGGCGTGCGGCGCTGACCGGTGGCGCGATCGGCGCCGCCACCGTCGCGGGCACCACCGCGGCACGGGCCGCTGACGCGGTGACCGTCGCACCGGGGCAGCTCGACGAATACTACGGTTTCTGGTCGTCGGGCCAGACCGGCGAGCTGCGCATCCTCGGCATCCCCTCGATGCGCGAACTGATGCGGGTGCCGGTGTTCAACCGCTGCTCTGCCACCGGCTGGGGGATCACCAACGAGTCGAAGAAGATCCTCACCGAGGGCCTGACCGAAAAGACCAAGAAGTATCTGGCCGCCAATGGCCACGAATACCCGCAGAACGGTGACCTGCACCACGTCCACATGTCCTTCAACGAAGGCAAGTATGACGGCCGGTTCCTGTTCATGAACGACAAGGCGAATACCCGCGTCGCCCGGGTGCGCTGCGACGTGATGAAGTGCGACAAGATCATCGAGATCCCGAACGCCAAGGCGATCCACGGGCTGCGGCCGCAGAAATGGCCGCGCACCAACTATGTCTTCGCCAATGGCGAGGACGAGGCGCCGATGGTCAACGACGGCAAGGTGCTCGACGATCCGTCGCAATACGTGAACTTCTACACCGCCATCAACGCCGACGACATGACCATCGCCTGGCAGGTGATGGTGACCGGCAACCTCGACAACACCGATGCCGACTATGACGGCAAGTATGCCTTCTCGACCTCCTACAACTCGGAAATGGGCATGACGCTTGCGGACATGACGGCAGCGGACATGGACCATGTCGTCGTCTTCAACATCGCCGAGATCGAGAAGGGAATCGCCGACGGCGACTTCCAGGAGCTGAACGGGGTCAAGGTGATCGACGGGCGCAAGGGCCAGAACAAGAACTACACCCGTTACATCCCGATCCCGAACAACCCGCACGGCTGCAACATGGCGCCCGACAAGATCCACCTCTGCATCGGTGGCAAGCTGTCGCCGACCGTCTCGGTGATCGACGTGCGCAAGCTGGACGACGTCTTCTACAACGGCGCCGATCCCCGGTCGGCCGTGGTGGCGGAACCCGAGCTGGGCCTTGGCCCGCTGCATACCTGCTTTGACGGACAGGGCCGTGCCTATACCACGCTCTTTCTCGACAGCCAGGTGGTGGTCTGGGATATCGAGAAGGCCGTGCGCGCCTTTGCGGGCGAGGCGGTCGATCCCATCGTCACCAAGCAGGACGTGCACTACCAGCCTGGCCACAACTCTACTGCCGAAGGGGAAACCCTTGACGCTTCGGCGAAATTCTACATCACGATGAACAAGTTCTCGAAGGACCGCTTCCTGAACGTTGGCCCGCTGAAGCCCGAAAACGAACAGGTGTTCCTGATCGAGGGCGACAAGCTGACGCTGGTCCACGATGGCCCGACCTTTGCCGAGCCGCATGACTCGATCATTGTCCATGCGTCCAAGGTCAACCCGCTCAGCGTCTGGAACCGGCAGGACCAGATGTGGGCCGAGACGCGCAAGCAGGCCGAAGCCGACGGCGTGAACCTGGACGACTACCAGGACACGGTGATCCGCGACGGCAACAAGGTGCGGGTCTACATGTCCAGCCAGGCGCCGCAGTTCGCGCTGGAAAGCTTCACCGTGAAGCAAGGCGACGAAGTGACGGTTACCGTCACCAACCTTGACGACATCGACGACCTGACCCACGGCTTCACCATGGGCAACCATGGCGTCGCCATGGAAATCGGCCCGCAGGCGACCTCCTCGGTCACCTTCACTGCGGCGCAACCCGGCGTCTTCTGGTACTACTGCCAGTGGTTCTGCCATGCGCTTCACATGGAGATGCGCGGCCGGATGTTCGTCGAGCCGCGGGACGCCTGACGCCATGATACGGCTCCCGGCCCTGATCCTTGGCCTGCTCCTTGCGCTGTCCGTCCAGGCAGCGGAAGTGTCGGTCGTGCCCGGGCCGGGCGCTCTTGCAAACGCCATCGCCGGGGCCAACCCCGGCGATGTCCTCGTCCTCGCCCCGGGGGATTTCCCCGGCGCGGTGATGATCGACAAGCCCCTGACCCTGGCCGGTTCGACCGCTTCGGTGATCGACGCACAGGGTGGCGGCACGGTCGTCACCATAGCGGCCCCGGACGTTACCGTGCGTGGGCTGACCGTTACCGGATCCGGCATGGACGGCCAGTCGCTCGACGCCGGGATCAAGATCCTCAAGGGCGCCGACCGCGCCGTGGTGGAGGACAACCGCGTCATCGGGAACCTTCACGGCATCGACATCCACGGCGGTCGCGATGCGCGGGTCGCCGGCAATACGATCGAAGGCACCCAGAACCCGAAGATGAACGACCGCGGGAACGGCATCTATGTCTGGAACAGCCCCGGCGCCGTCGTCGAGGGAAACTCGGTCCGGTGGGGTCGCGACGGCATATTTGCCAATGCCTCACGCGACAACGTGTTCAGGAACAACACCTTTCGCGACCTGCGTTTCGCGGTGCACTACATGTACACCAACAATTCCGAGGTTGTGGGCAATGTCAGCATCGGCAATCACCTCGGCTTTGCCATCATGTTTTCCGATCGAGTCGTCGTGGAGGATAACCTGAGCCTCGGGGATCGCTCCAACGGCGTCATGCTAAACTATGCCAATAGCGGAGACGTGTCGGGGAACCTTGTCCGTGGCGGGCCGGCAAAGTGCCTCTTCATCTACAACGCGCACAAGAACCTCATCTTCGACAACCGTTTCGAGGGCTGCGAGATCGGCATCCACTTCACCGCTGGGTCCGAACGCAACGTGCTGACCGGAAATGCTTTCCTCGGCAACCGCGAGCAGGTGAAATACGTCGGCACCAAGCATGTCGAGTGGAGCTTCGAGGGGCGCGGCAACTACTGGTCCGACCATGTCTCCTACGATCTGAACGGCGACGGCATCGCCGATGGCGTGTTCCGTCCCAACGACCTGATGGACCACATCCTGTGGTCGCAGCCGGCGGCGCGCCTGCTTACGGGTTCGCCCGCCGTGCAGTTGATCCGCTGGTCGCAATCCTCCTTCCCCGCGATGCTGCCCGGGGGCGTGACGGATAGCCACCCGCTGATGCAACCCCTGACGATTTCCGTTCCCGACGCCGCCGCCGAGGCCGAAGCCGCCGTGGCGGGGCGCTGGGAGAAAGGCACGACCGATGACTTCGACCTTGACGATCTCGCGTCTCACTAAGCGGTTCGAGGATGTTGCCGCCCTCACGGACGTGAGCGTCTCCGTCGCCGCGGGCGAACGGGTGGCACTGCTCGGCCACAACGGCGCCGGCAAATCCACCATGATGAAGATCATCCTCGGTCTCATCCCGGCGAGCGAGGGGCGGGTAGAGGTCTGCGGCGCGGCGCCCGGCTCGCGCGAGGCTCGGCGGCAGGTGGCCTATCTGCCGGAGAACGCGGCGTTCCACCCCGCGCTGACGGGCGAGGAGCAGCTTCGCCTCTACCTCAGGCTCCGCGGCGAGAATCCGCGCCAGGCCCTTCCGCTCTTGGAGCGCGTGGGCCTCCATGCCGCCGCCAAACGCCGGATCGGCACCTATTCGAAGGGAATGCGACAGCGGGTGGGCCTCGCGCAGGCCCTCATCGGCCATCCGCGCCTGCTGGTGCTCGACGAACCGACGAGCGGCCTCGACCCGGTGTCGCGGCGCGATTTCTACGCACTGCTCGACGCGCTGGCGGCCGATGGCGCCTCGATCCTCCTCAGCAGCCACGCCCTGACCGAGGTCGAGGCACGGACCGACCGCATCCTGATCCTGTCGGAGGGGCGGAAGGTTGCGGAAGGCAGCCTCGCCGACCTCCGCCGCAGCGCCGATCTGCCGGTCGCTCTGAATGTCACGCCGCGCAACGGCTATGCCTCCGAGATCGCGGCCAGCCTTCCCGGCGCGATCGAGGTCGGCGGCCTTCTGCACCTGACCTGCTCTCAGTCCGAAAAGCTCGCAGTCTTCGGCCGCATTGCCGGACTCGGCACCAAGGTCGCCGATCTGGAGGTGCTGCCGCCAAGCCTTGAGGACATCTACAGCCATTTCAGCGGGAGGCACGGCCAATGACACGCATCCTCGCCACCGCCGACGGCGAATTCCGCATCGCGCTCAGGAACCGCTGGGTCGCCATCGCGCTCGTTCTGATGGCCGTGTTTTCGCTCGTTCTGTCGCTCGCGGGCTCGGCGCCCTCGGGGGGACTCGGGGCGGACCGGCTTTCGGTCACGGTCGCCTCGCTCACCTCGCTCGCGGTCTATCTGGTGCCGCTCCTCGCTCTCCTGATGAGTTTCGACGCCGTGGCGGGCGAGGTGGAGCGCGGGACGCTGCCGCTTCTTCTGACCTATCCGGTGTCGCGCGCCGAGGTCCTTCTGGGCAAGTGCCTCGCGCATGTCGCGATCCTCGCGCTGGCGGTCGCGTCGGGCTACGGGCTGGCGGCCGCCGTGACCTTCGCCTTCGACGACCGATCGGTTGCGGGACTGCCGGCGCTCTGGCGGCTCGGCTGGTCTTCGGTGGCTCTGGGCGCGACCTTCCTCGGCGCCGGCTATGCGGTCTCCGCGCTGGCGCGGCGGCCCTCGGGGGCGGCGGGCATGGCGGTCGGTCTCTGGCTCGGTCTCGTGGTGCTCTACGATCTCGCGCTTCTGGCGGCCGTCGTGGCCGACAATGGCGGCTGGTTCACCACCGAGGCCTTCCCGGTGGCACTTCTGGCCAACCCCGCCGATGCGTTCCGCCTGTTCAACCTCGCGGCCTCGGGGGCGAGCGGCGTGTCGGCCGGCGTGGGCGGGGCGGCTTCGGTCATCCCCGTCTGGCAGTCGGTCCTTCCCGTCCTGCTCTGGCCCGTGGCCGCAATGTCGCTCGCCGTTCTCGCCTTCCGGAGGGTCAGCCCATGAAACGCGCGCTCCTTTTCGCTCTTCTCCTGTCCGCCTGCCGAGAGGAGGCCGCGCAGGCTACGGACCCGGTCGCCCTGACGGCGGATGCGGTGGGGCATTTCTGCCAGATGAACCTTCTGGAGCACGAGGGCCCGAAGGCCCAGGTGCACCTGGAGGGGCTTCCCGGCACGCCGCTCTTCTTCAGCCAGGTGCGGGACGCCGTGACCTATGCCCGGCTTCCCGAACAGAGCCATCCGATCCTCGCGATCTGGGTCAACGACATGGGCGCTTCCGGGGCCACCTGGGCCGAGCCGGGGGCCGATAACTGGATCGACGCGAAGACCGCGCATTTCGTCGTCGGATCGAGACTTGCGGGTGGGATGGGCGCGCCGGAATTCGTGCCCTTCGCGCGGATGGAGGACGCGACCGCGTTCGCGCTCCGGAACGGCGGCTCGATCATGGGCCTCGATGCCATCCCCGACGCCGCCGTGATCGCGCCCGAGGCGGAAGCGATCGCCGATGATACCGATTTTACGCGCCGGCTGAAGGCGCTTTCCGAACGTGCCGGAGGATGAGATGTTGAACCGCCGCCGCTTTCTGTCCATTGCCGCCGCAGTCTCGCTGGTGCCGGGAGCGGCACGGGCCGTCCCGGTCCATGTCGAGACCGGGATCGCGCTCGGCGCGCGCGTCACCTTGCGCCTTGCGCACCCCGACGCGCCGATCCTGGCGGGTGCTGCGATGGAAGAGGTTCGCCGCCTCGAGCGTATCTTCAGCCTTTATCTGCCCGACTCTGATCTCGTCCGGCTGAACTCCGAAGGCGCACTCGACGGGCCTCCCTTCGAGCTTCTCGAATGCCTGACAGTCGCGGGCGCGGTCCACGTCGCGAGCGGAGGGCGCTTCGATCCGACGGTGCAGACGCTCTGGCGGGCCGAGGCCACCGCGCGCGAGCGGGGGGCGCCGCTGACCGAGGAAGAGCGCCGGGCGGCACTGGCGCGCACCGGCTGGGGCCGCGTCCGCCTCTCGCCCGACAGGATCTCGCTGGAGCCGGGTTCGACGCTCACGCTCAACGGCATCGCGCAAGGCTACATTGCCGACCGCGTGGCCGCGTTCCTCGCCGCCCGCGGCCTGACCGAGGCCCTGATCGACACCGGCGAGATGGCCGCGCTTGAAGGTCCCGCGCAGGGGGGCTGGCCGGTTCGCTTGCCGGATGGCAGCGAGGTCGGCCTGCGCCGCCGTGCGCTTGCGACATCTGCGCCGCTCGGCATGACCTTCGGCGGCGACGGGCGGACGAGCCACATCCTCGACCCGCTCAGCGGCCGGCCGGCCCGTCCGCTCTGGCAGGCGGTCAGCGTGACGGCCCCGACGGCCGCGGTGGCCGACGCCCTTTCGACGGCGGCCTGCCTTCTGGCGACGCGGCAGGAGGTGGAACGTCTTTGCGACAGCTTCCCCGGCGCCGGGCTGGCGGCCGCCGTCGCGGCGTGACCGGCCGTCAGGGCCTCGACAGCCTGAATGCGAGTGAAGGTGGCAGCCGGTCCTGCCAATTCGATCCGTACCAGCCGAAAGATCGTTCGCGCCCTCGCGCGCACCATCTCAGTGGCGCGTGTGGCTGCGCGTCGCGACGTGCAGGCTCCGGAAGGCGTTCACCCGCTCGTCGATCTCGGCGCAGAGGCGGCTGACCTGGCTCTTGGACATGCCGCCCGCGCCCATGGCCTTGACCAGATCGTCGACCGAGCGCGTCGAGACACCCTGGACGTAGGCTTCCTGGATCACCGCCACCAGGGCCTTCTCGGCCGTCCGGCGCGGCTCCAGGAAACTGGGGAAATAGCTGCCCTTCCGGAGCTTCGGGATCTCCAGCGCGATCCGCCCGGCACGGGTATCCCAATCCCGGTCGCGGTATCCGTTGCGCTGGACATCCCGCATCGGCGTGCGCGCGCGCTTGGTCGCGCCCGTCCGCACCTCGACCTCGGCCTCCATGATCCGCTCGGCCGCGAAGGCCAGCATCTCGCGCACGAGGTCGCCATCGGCGTTCGGGGCGGCGCTCGGACCGACGGCGCGACCGCCCCTCACTCTCAACCAGTTCGATCAGCGCCATTCTCTCTTCGGTCATCGTCGTCTCCGTTGTTGTCGGTTCCAGGTCCTGCAACCCGAACCTTCTCCGAAGATCGGCGATGACCGCCAGCGTCACCCACGGCCGCGCGGCTCGCGCTACGCCAAGGGCTCCGCGGGCGGCCTCCTACTACACCATGCGCTGGGATACTGCCGACCCGAGTGTTGGCTGGAACCGGGATCACACCGAAAGCCCCCGGATAAGCCGCGCCAGCGCCTCGGGATCATAGCCGCCGCTGATCCGCATCCGGTGACCCCCGGCCAGGTCGATCTCGATCTGGTTCTCGGCGGCAGGTGCTGCCGGGGCAGACCTCGTCTCCGCGACAATCTCCACGGGCAGAAAGCGCGCCTCCTCTGACGCGGGCAGAGCCGAGGCAGGGTCCGGCGCAAACCGGGGATCGCGCAGCCACTTGAAGATCAGTT
>WBZL01002801.1_pt1 | contig 16595 bp, 18 predicted proteins | sample 5204291 | NCBI WGS metagenome assembly WBZL01 (sample SAMN12344345, study PRJNA552823) | activated sludge metagenome | biome: Activated sludge suspended growth; feature: Nitrification reactor; material: Wastewater; isolation source: activated sludge from nitrification reactor of wastewater...
GCGGCGAACGCGAGGGCGTCCGCGCCGTCACGGGCCTCGTGCGTCACATACCCCGCGTGTTGCAGGAGCCGCACCACGCCGTCCCGCACGGCCTGGTCATCATCGACCACCAGCACGGCACGGCGCGCGCCGCGGCGCACGACGCGTTGAGGTGGTCCAGTACTCACCGGCTCGCCAACGACCGGAAGCGCCACGAGGAACTGCGCCCCGCCGCCCGCCGTGCTCTCGACCACCAGGGCCCCCCGGTGCCCGCGCGCCACGCCGAGCACCGTGCTGAGTCCGAGGCCGCGCCCCGTACCCTTCGTCGAGAAGAAGGGATCGAAGACCTGGCGCACCACCTCGGGGTCCATGCCGTTGCCGTCGTCCTCCACCGAGAGGAAGGCATGTTGGCCCGCGACCATGGGAACCCCGGTCACGGAGCGCTCCCACCAGTCTGCGTCCGGTTGCGCGCACCAGGTCCGCACACGGATGACACCGCGCCCCCCACGACCATCGGTGGCTTCCGCGGCGTTGGTCACCAGGTTCAGTACGACCTGCTGCAGCTGGCTGGCGTCCCCTGACACCCAGAGGGGTTGCGCATCGAGGTTCACCTGGAAAGTCACTCGGGGCTGCGTCGCGGTGCGCAGCAACCCCTGCATCTCCCGGACGAGTGCCGTGAGGTCCAGCACCTGGAAGGCCAGCGAACCACGACCGGCGTACGTGAGCATCTGGCGGCAGAGTGCCGCCGCCTGGTCAGCGGTCGCCAGGATCCCCTCGGCATCCTCGCGGGATTGCTGTGAGAGGTCGTCGTCCGAGGCGATGAGCTCTGCCCGGGCCCGCATCGCCATCAACAGGTTGTTGAAGTCGTGCGCGATGCCTCCAGCGAGCCCGCCGAGGCTCTCGAGCTTCTGCTGGTGCACCAGCCGAGCCTGCAACTCCTGCCGGTCCGCCTCGGCACGTGCGCGGCTCGCGACCAGGGCGCGGGTGATCAACGTGGGCACGATCGCCACGTTGACATAGATCCAGGTCAGCACCAGGGTGTCGGTCGGCGAGGGGAGCGCGAGCGGTCCTGAGTTGGCGACCGCAGCCGCCATGGCCACCGCCGCGCCTAACGCGCCGGCCACCGCCGCCACGGCGCCACCGAAACGGAGTGCGGCCCACAGGAGGAAGGGAAAAGGGAGGAAGAGGAGCCGATTCACCGCGCCGTCCGCCGGCGCGACGTGGAAGGGCCACCAGGTGGTCACGGCCACCGCCGTGAGCACCAGGCACGCCTCGACCAGTCGACCGGAGCGAACGCCCCGTCCGCCCGCGAACAGGGCGAGTCCCACCGGAGTGATCACCAGGATCCCCATGGCGTGGGTCAGCCACCACATGGTCAGGATGCGTGTCCCTCCCCCCGGTGGCACCCCACCACTCAGCCACAGGCCCACGACACTGACGGCGGCGCTCACCGGGGCCGCGATCCCCGACGCCAGTCCGATGAGCAGCAGGACGTCCCGGACGCGGTCGAGTCGCGCGTCGAATTGCGCTCGCGTCAGGAGATACCGCGCGAGGGCGACCTCGAGGCCGTTGGCGGTGCCGGTGGCAAGGACCATCAGCGGTCCGCTGCCGGTGAGCGCCGAGGCGATGACCCCGCCGGCGGCGGCGCCCCACCACACGGGGTGCGGCACCAGGAGCGCGATCACGAGGGCCACCCCGCTGGAGCACCAGACCACGCGCCGCAACTCGATACCGCCTGCTGCGCCCAGTTGGAGCGTCGCGATACCGATCGCCGCGTAGGCGACGGCGACGAGGAGGGTCGCGGAAACGGACCTCGAGGAGGGCCAGGTCATGAGGTCGGGAGGTGGTGCTGCCCCAATAACGGGCCGGGCGCGCGCCCCGGCAAGAGATGATCAGGCCCTGGCCGGGGGCCGGACCTGGATCCCGGCCGCCGCCAGGCGCGCCCGCAACCCTGCGGCGATCGCTGCCGCGTGCGCGCCATCGCCGTGCACACAGATCGTGTCCGCGCGGATCCCGATCGTCGTCCCGTCTCGCGCCGTCACCACACCTGCCTCGACCATCCGGACGACGCGTGTCGCCGCCTCGACAGGATCGTGGATCAGTGCTCCCGGCTGCTCCCGGGGCGTCAGGGAACCATCGGCCTCATATGCGCGGTCGGCAAACACCTCCTGGACGGCCCGGAGACCCACCCGCTCTGCCTCCGTCACCAGCACCGAGCCGGCCAGCCCAAAGAGCAACAGCGAGCCGTCCACGTCGCGGACGGCCGTGGCTATCGCTGCGGCCAGGGATGCGTTGCGCGCCGCCATGTTGTACAGCGCCCCGTGCGCCTTCACGTGCGCCAGGCGCGTGCCCGCCGCGCGCGCCACACCCTGGAGCGCCCCCACCTGGTAGGCCACCAGGTCATAGACGGTGTCGGGGGTCACTCCCATCTCACGCCGCCCGAAGCCCGCCAGGTCCGGCAGACCGGGATGCGCGCCGATGGCCACCCCGTGCGACAGCGCCAGGTGCACCGTGCGGCGCATGACCGTTGGATCGCCCGCGTGAAAGCCGCACGCGACGTTCGCCGACGTGACATGTGGCAACACCTCGGCATCATGGCCCATTGACCACGCGCCGAACGATTCCCCCATGTCGCAGTTCAGGTCGACGGTCCTCACGGTATCCTCCAGCGTCAGCGGTCCAGGGCCGCGAGGCCCACCCCAAGATCGTGGAGCGCGCGGTCGCGGGCCACCCGATGCGCGGTGGCCTCCTCCAGCGAGACTTCATGAAACCGCACGTACTCGCCCGGTGCCAGCTGCGCCATCAGCGAGAGGTCCACCTCCGCGACCTGGGCGATCCGTGGATACCCACCGACCGTCTGCCGATCGGCCATCAGGATGATCGGCGCCCCGCCCGGCGGCACCTGCACCGTGCCGGTCGCGACGGGGGACGAGACCATCTCGCGCGGTGGCTCCGGGGCGATCGGAGGCCCGGCGAGCCGCAGCCCCATCCGGTCCGAGCGCGCCGTCACCTGCCATGGCGCGGTGCCGAAGGCCCGATGGGCGACACCGGAGAGCCACTCCCACTCGAGCCCGCGCGTGATCCGCACCACGGGATCATGGAGCCGCGCGACCGGCAGTAGGGCGGGCGCTCCCCACGACGTCACGCGCCGCCCGCAGGCACGAAGGCGCTCCAACAGGACGTGGCCGCGCGGACCTGGCGAGCCGACCGGCACTGCGTCACCCGCCTGGAGCGCGCGCCCGCCAACCCCGCCGATCGCGGCGCGCAGGTCCGTGCCACACCCGCCGAGGACGGTTGGCACCGAGATCCCGCCTGCTATTGCAAGGTAGGCCCGCGCGCCGCGACCGGGCTCGTGACCAGCGAACGTGACCACATCGCCGGGTTCCACGCGCGCGACCCGCCCGGCCGGGAGGGACACGGACGCCACCGCGGCACCCAGGTCCCCGCCCGCGACGGCGATCACGGCCGCCGTCTCGAAACGGAGGCGAGGGCCCAGCAACGTGACCTCGAGTGCCGGCGCCAACGGCGGATTGCCGACCAGCATGTTGGCGACCCGCAGCGCCACCAGGTCCATGGCCCCCCCGGGCGTGACTCCTTCCGCCTGGTGCCCGGGACGACCGCCATCCTGCACGGTCGTGAGCAGACCCGGCCGTTCGACCAGGAAACTCACGGCGCCACGAGCGGCACAAAGCGCACGCGGTCCCCGAGGTGCAGCAGCGTGGGAGGGTCACGCCGGGCATCGAAGAGTGTCAGCGTGGTCCGGCCGATCAGGCGCCACCCACCCGGCGACGCGAGGGGATAGATCCCGGTCTGTCGCCCTCCGATCGCCACGGTCCCTGCCGGCACATGCGTGCGAGGACTCGAACGGCGCGGCATTGCCAGCTGGTCGGGAAGCCCCGCCAGGTACGGGAAACCCGGCGAGAACCCCACCATATAGACCTCGTACAGCACGCTGGCGTGCAAGGTGACCACCTGTGCCGGCGTCAGCCCCGCGTGGGCGGCCACCTCGTCGAGATCCGGTCCTTCGGTCCCGCCATACGTCACGGGGACTTCGACGATCCGGCCCGGCGCCGCCTCACCGCCCCGCATGGTGGTGAGCCGGTCGCGCACCACCGCCTCCAGGTCCGACAGCCAGATGGCCGACGCCCCGACATGCAAGGCAATCGATGTGTAGGCCGGAACGACATCGGTGACCCCGGCGATCGGCGGAATGGTCAGCGCCGCCAGGGCCGACCGCACCCGAGCGTGCGTCGCCGCATCGATCACCTCGCCGAACTCGACCAGCAAGGCGCGTTCGCCGAGGGGCCGGCAGCGGGGTGGTGGTGCGTCGATCGACGACATGCGCCGCATGGTCGCCCTCGCTTCCGTCGGCGTCAAGGCACGCCGAGACACCGGCCTCTGCACCATGCGATGGCCCCTGGTCCTCATCGTCGCCGCTTCGGCGATCGACGCCCAAGGTGACGCCGCATCCGGAAGCCAGCGGCCTCTGGCGGCGACTCGATCGGCGTGGCGTCGGCGACCGCTGGGCCCCCGGCAATCGTGAAGCGTGCCGACGGTATGCCACCGCCACGCGCGCCGCGCTGGAGCAACGGCTCGCGGCCGAGCGGGATCGTTAGGCGTCGCTGGCGGCAGGGGGCGCCATCACCGAGAGGTAGGCGCGCCAGGGGCCGACCGCCTCGCGGTGATGCCGGGCGAGCGTGCGGGTGATCTGCGTGAGGTGGCCGAGGTCGTGGGCCACCCAGGTCGACAGCAGCTGCCGCAACGTCACCGGGCCGAATTCGGGGTGGATCCCTTCCAGCGCGAGCGAGGTCCCGGTGAGGGACCACCCCGACACGGTCGTGAGGTTCGCTTGACGCAACTCGGCGAAGGTCGCGAGCAGCTCACGTATCGGCCGCGATGTTCCCTCGGCGAACTGCGCCTCGCGGTCGAAAGGGGTGAACCGGCGGTCGCCGTCCGCCTCCAGGATGATCTTCGCGCGCGCGATCCAGTTCACGCGTTCGCCGTGGATGAGGTGGCCAACCACCGTGTACGCACTCCAGGTCTTCGGCCCGTCCGTGGCATGCAGCAACTCCGCGGGGAGGCCATCGAGGAGCGCCGTGAGGGTCCGCGGCGTCCGTTCCAGGACGGACATGCCGGGCGCGAGTTCGTCGGGATACGCCATCGGAGACCTCCGGTGCGAGACTCCCGGATGATGACCCGTTGCTCGCGGTCCCGGCAGGCCCCCAGGGTGTCAGCGCGCGGTGACGCTCAGGAGTTCCGGCGGAAGCGCCGCTTCCAGCCGAAGTCCCATCACGCTGCTGAAACCGTCCTTCCAGTACGGGCTCTCGAAGCGCACCACTTCACCAGTGGACTCAAAGGTCCCTCCCTCCCACTCCAGGTGGACCATGACCTGCTGGCCCAGGACAACGTCGGCGCTTTGCGGCACCTCCATGAGGAGGCCGTGCTCACTGACGTTGATGGTGTGCGACGCGCTGCTGATGAGCTGGTGCGCTCCGTCGGGCGCCATCAGGCGCACGTCAACCGCGCGGTCGATGCGGGCGTTCTTTCCGTGATCGGGTGAGGGAGTCGGCATGGGCTCGGTGGACGGCGGCCTTCAGCGAAGGAGTTTCGGCCGCGTGCGGAGCCGCTTGAGGCCCGCGTGTCAGGGAATCCGGAAGCTCCCGTGCAGCCGGATATCGCGCGCCGACGCCCCGACCATGACCCGAAAAGTGCCCGGCTCGACGACCCAGCGACTGGCGGTATCGAGGATCCGGAGCTGCGCCCGTTCGATGCGGAAGGTGACGGTGGTGGAAGCCCCTGGCGCGATGTGTACCCGCTGGAACCCTGCGAGCTGCTGCACCGGTCGCACGGTGGTCGCCAGCACGTCCCGGAGGTAGAGCTGGACCACCTCATCGCCGGGGAGCTTTCCGGTGTTTGTCACGCGGCAGCGGACGATGACGGACCCGCGAGGTGCCGCGTCGATCGCGAGGTCCGCATACGCGAAGCTGGAATAGGACAGGCCGAAACCGAAAGGAAAAAGCGGTTCTCCGGGGAGATCGAGGTAGCGGTCGCCACGACCGGTCGGCCGGTGGTTGTAAGTCAGGGGGAGCTGTCCCTCCGCGAGCGGAAAGGTCAAGGGCAGGCGACCCGCCGGGTTGACATCCCCCCACAACACCTCGGCCACGGCCGTGCCTCCTTCCTGCCCCGGGTACCAGGCGTGCACCACCGCGGCGACCTTGTCGATCCAGCGGGACATGGTGATCGCGCTCCCGCCGACGAGCACCACGACCGTGGGGGTCCCGGTGGCGGAGACCGCGTTGATCAGTTGCTCCTGACGGCCTGGAAGGGCCAGCGACGCGCGGTCGCGAAACTCGCCCTCCTCGATGCCAGCCACGACAATGGCGACGTCACTCCGCGCCGCGGCCCCGGCCGCCGCGGCGATCGCCAGGTCGGCGTCGTTGGGCGCACCGGCCGTCCACACCAGCCGGACGCGGCCATTGCCCACGGTCTCCCGGAACTCGAGGCGAATCCTGCGGCGCCCCGGCCCGAAGGTCGAGGATCCGAGGTGGGTACCTGCCGATGCCTTCCCCCAGCGGTCGAGCACGAGCTGCTCGTCGACCCAGAGGCGCACGCCATCGTTGGACTCGACGCCAAGGCGCGTGGCGCCATCGGGGAAGTGGATCTCCCCGGTCCATCGGGCCGCGTACGCGTCGAGGGGGATCCCGCGCCCCGGGGATGACAGCGTCCAGGAGAAATCCACCAGGGAATCGCGACGCTCCAGCGCGGGAGCGCCATCCAGGGCAGCTGCCGCGTGGTAGGTCGCCTCGAGGCCCGGGAGCCCTCCCGCGGAGAGCGCCGCGGCCGGCACGGTGACCACACCATCACTCGCGCGACCCGGACCGGGTTCGAAGCGCACCGTGGCCGAAGCGCCGGCACGCGCACGGATCCCATCCAGGATCGTGGTGTGCCGGACGGGTGATCCGCTGTAGCCACCGAAGCGAGCGACCGCCGCATCCACGCCAACGACGGCGATCCGTCGCGTGGTGGCGGCGAGCGGCAACCCGCCGTCACGGTTGCGCAGGAGCACCAGGGACTTACGCGCGGCAGCGAGGGCAAGCGAGCGGTGGGCTTCGTGGCCACTCCAGTGCCGCGCCGAATCGGGGTTGGCGTACGGCCGCTCGAACAACCCGAGCTGGAACTTGAGGCGCAGGACACGCGCGACCGCTGCGTTGAGCGTGGCCTCGGGGACGAGCCCGCGCACAACCGCCTCGCGATAAGGTCCCCACTCCCCGGGCCCACCCTGGAAGACCACATCGAGGCCCGCCGTCCAGGCGTGTGCCGCCGCCGCGACCGTCGAGGGCTCCGTGTAATGCAGGACCGTCGACCCGCCCGTGGCGGATGCGTCGGAGATCGCCACGCCGCTGAAGCCCCATTCGCGGCGCAGCTTGTCGCGCAGCAGCCACCGGTTCTGTGTGGCCGGCACGCCACCTACGGAGTTGTAGGCCGTCATGACGGCGCGCGCCCCGCCGTCGGAGAAGGCGGCCTGGAACGGCGGGAAGTGGACCTCGTCCAGGGTACGCGCGTCGAGGTGAATCGGGTAACTGTCGCGCCCACCGTCTCCGACATTGGCCACGAGGTGCTTCGGGGTCGTCACCACGCCGGCGCGCTCGATGGGCCCGACAAAGGCAACTCCCATCCGTGACGTGAGCCAGGGATCCTCCCCCCACGTTTCTTCCACCCGGCCCCAGCGTGCATCGGTCGCGAGGTTGACCACCGGCGACAGGAGATCCCGGATGCCGCGGCTGCGCGCTTCGCGGCCGATGGCACCCGCCACCGCCGCCACGAGCATGGTGTCCCAGGTAGCCGCGAGCCCGATGGCCTGCGGAAAGACCGTTGCGCCACCAGCCAGGAGTCCGTGCAGCCCTTCCTCGAACGGCAGCATCGGGATCCCCAGGCGCGTCCCCTCCACCATCGCGCGCTGCACCGCATTGATGCGCGTCGCGTGCGCGAACGCCGCATCCGCGGTGTCCCGGGTACGCACCTGCACGCCGAACATGCCACGTGAGAAGTCGCTGCGCCCGTCGCCGAGCTCCCCCGGGGCCATGTACAACTGCCAGAACTTCTCCTCCCGCGTCATCCGGCGCAGGAGGTCCTGCACGCGCACCTCCACCGGCAGGCGCGGGTTGCGGTAGGCCGCGCCAGGGGGCGGAGTGCCCGGCTGGGCGAGGAGCAGGAACGAAACGGGGAGGGCCAGGCGTCGCATGCGGTATCCTGCACGACCCTGGTGCCTCGCGGCAAGCACCGGGGAGACGCCTAACGACGATCAGGGTGCCGTCGCGAGGGGGCGGACCCAGATGTTCCGGAAGCGGACCGGGTTGCCATGATCCTGCAGGCACAGCGGGCCCCGCGCGTTCGACGGCTCGTAGCTCCCGATCCGCCGGTGCATCGTCGGCCCCCAGAACGCGCGCGCGTGATGCACCAGCACGCCGTTGTGCCAGACGCTGATGACCGCGGGCGATACCAGGCGGGTCCCGTCGAAGCGCGGGGCGGTGAACGCGATGTCGTAGGACTGCCACTCCCCCGGCGGCCGTGAGGCATTCACCATCGGAGGGTACTGCCCGTACATCGCGGCGGCCTGGCCATCGGCGTATGTCTCGTTCTGCCATGAGTCCAGCACCTGGATCTCGAAGACGCACGCCAGGAAGACACCGCTGTTGCCGCGGCCCTGCCCGTCACCGTCCACCCTGGCGGGGGTCGCAAACTCGACGTGCACCTGCGCGTCCTCGAAGGTCGCCACCGATCGGATCAGCCCGCGCCCCGGCGCAAGCACACCGTCCTCCAGCGTCCAGCTCATCGGCAAGGTGTCGTTCACCATTCGCCAGGCGCGCCGGTCGGTTCCGACGCCGACGAGCACGACGGCGTCGGACGGTGGCGGTGCCGGGACGGAGGCGCCCGGACGGATCACGCTCGGCCTCGGCCGCCGGCTGTCGTGCACCCGCCACTTCCCATCGGGCTGGAAGGGCGTGTCGTCGTACCCCGTCACGGACTGCTGGGCCACGGCCCCCCGGGCGAGCGCAAGTGTGAGCAGGACAACGAGGTAGCGCATGGCGGAGCCGTGGTGTGGGGTGCGTCAACCACCAGTAGCGTACCGACCCGAGGCGTCGCTCGCCACCACCCATCGACCTCACTGAACCCCGGGAGTCCCTCGCCCGTAGGATCAGCACGCCCGCCTTCGCCATGTTCTCCACCTGCATCTTCTGCAACAAGCCACTCGGCAGCAACGAAGCCCTGGAATCGTTCCCGGTCGGGGCGCGTCTTGCGTTCGACGCCGCACGGGGCCGGCTGTGGGTGGTCTGCCGAGCGTGTGAGCGGTGGAACCTCACCCCGCTCGAGGAGCGCTGGGAAGCGATCGAGCAGGCGGAGCGGCTCTACCACGACACCCGACTTCGCGTTTCGACCGACAACATCGGCCTCGCCCGCGTGGCGGACGGCACGACCCTCATCCGCATCGGAGAACCGCAACGGCCGGAGTTCGCCGCGTGGCGATACGGCGACCAGTTCGGGCGGAGACGCCAGCGCGCGCTCCTGTGGAGCGGCGCGGGTATCGCCGCGGTTGGGGCCGTGTTCGTTGGCGGTTCAGTCGCCGGCGTCGGCATGGGCGGCTTTGTCTGGATGCTGAGTCAGTTTGGGCAATGGGCCGTCCACGGACGGCCGGACGCCATCGTTGCGCGGGTACGAACCGTCCACCACGGGGTGGTGGACGTGCGACGCCGGCACCTCGCGGAGTCGACGTTCCTCCCTGACCTCGACGGGCGGATCGCATTCCGGCTGCGGTTCAAGAACGGGGAAGAACACCTCACCGGCCGCGACGCCGAGCGGGCCGCAGCCCAGCTGCTTCCACAAGTCAATCGATTTGGAGGCAAGAAGGACGACGTGGCCACCGCGGTCCGTTTCATCGAGGCGTCGGGACATCCCGAGCGATTCCTCGCCGACGTGCCCCGTGACATCCGGCAGGTCACGCGACTCATGGACAGCGCCGGACGACGGGGGACACGCAAGCGCGCGGAACGGGAGTTCCACAAGTACGGGCTCTATTCCCTGCCCGCCCCACAGCGCCTGGCGATCGAGATGGCCCTCCATGAGGAGGCCGAACGACGCGCCCTGGAGGGCGAACTCGAGGAACTGGAGCGGGCCTGGCGAGACGCCGAAGAAGTCGCACACATCGCCGATAACCTGTTCGTCCCGACCAGCGTCGACGACCAGTTCCGCAAGCTCAAGGGCGAGGAATAGGCCACGGTCACCTCACGTCGCCGCGACGCCAGGCGACCGCATCGGTCACACGTGCTGGTCGACGAGGATCGGGTTCCCGTCCGGGTCCACGACGACGAAGTGCCCGGGGCCTGTCCCCTCCTTCGCCTCGATCGCCATCACGAGGCCTTTCGCCTTGAGCTGCGCCTGCAACTCGCGCACGTCGGTGAACCCGGGTACCAGTTGCGCGTTGCTGTCCCACCCGGGGTTGAAGGTGAGGGTGTTCTTCTCGAACATCCCCTGGAACAGCCCGATGATCGTGTCGCCGTTCTTCAGGATCAGCCACCCCTTGCCCTGGTCGCCCCCCATCGGGGAGAACCCCAGCGCTTCGTAGAAGGCCCGGGAGGCCGCGATGTCCTTCACGGCGAGGCTGATGGAGAACGCACCGAGTTGCATGGAGACTCCAGGTTGAGGGTCAGGTGAAATCTTACCGTACAACCGTCCGTCCCCGGTAGGACTGGCTACCGCTTGCCGCACGCGCCAGGCACCTGCACCACGTCGGCTCCGCCCGCTCCTTCACGATCGCCGCCACCGTGCGCCGGCTTCCGTTCTGGCGTCAGGGGGTCGAGGCGTCGAGGTGCCAGGCCGTGTGCACCCAGCGCCCCGTCCGCCGGACGAATACCTCGCTCGCACGACCCGTCGTGCGCTGGATTGTCCCTTCCTTCGACGTCGTCTCGAGCTCGAAGGTCGAGTAGAGGAGCACGACGTCCCCGTAGCGCTGCCACTTGTTTGCCGGAAAGTCGAGACGAGTGAGTCGCTGTCCCGTGGCCGCATACTCGCGCATCCTGGCCATGGTGCGTTCGCGGTCTGCCCACATCCCGCCATCCCATCCCATCGCCAGGAGTTCATCCGGCACGATGCGTTCAAACGCCGCGCGGTCGTTGCTGAACCAGGCGCGCCAGGCGCCATCACGCAGCTTCAGGAGCTCGGCGCGGGTGAGGGAGTCCGGTTGCGGACCGAACGACTGGGCGGAGGCAGGCATGGCACCGGCGAGGAGAAGGGCGAGCAGGAAGCGCATCAGAAGGGCTGGCGTATGTGACAGGTATATTTGGCGTCATGCCTGACCACGCGCTTCCGGATTCCTGCGCCCTGGTTCCGCTGCACCGTGGAGCCCTGGTGGAGATCGATGACTGGCATTGCCACGGAGCCGACACGCCGCGCGGCGTCGAGGAATGGTGCAGCGAGGATCGTGTCGTGATCACGCGTTGCGGCACGTGGGAACTCGAGTTGGCCGGGGAGGCACGACTGGCAGACCCGACATTCACGGTCTGCTGGAATCGCGAGACCCCGTACCGGGTCCGGCATCCAGTGGGTGGCCAGGATCGCTGCACGGTCTTCCGCCTGACGGCGGCTGGACGCACCGCCCTGGAAGCACTCGATCGACCCCGCCGACGTCGCTCGGGGCCCGGGCTCTTCGACGAACGCACCCGACTCCTCGATGGCCCTACACATCTCGTGCACCGCCGCGTCCTGGCGTGGGCGCGGCAGGGGGTGCCTGCCCTCGCCATCGAGGAAGGAGCGCTCACGGTGCTGGGGCGCGCGGTCGGCGCCCCGGCGCCGCGGGTCAGTCGCGGCCAGCGCCCGATGGTCGATTGCGCCCTCGACATCATCGCGCGCGCCTTCCGCCGTCCGCTCACGGTGGCCGAGGTCGCGGCACAGGCCGGGTGCTCGCCCTTCCACCTGAGTCACCTCGTGCGACGCGCCACCGGCATGTCGGTCTACCAGCGCGTCCTCGAGTTGCGCGTCCGCGAAGGCCTGGAGCGCCTCCTCGAGACTCCCGACCGTCTCTCCGCGGTGGCGCTCGACCTGGGGTTCGCCTCGCACTCGCACTTCACCGATGCCTTCCGCGCGAAGTTCGGGTGCTCGCCATCGCTGGCACGCCGCCAGCTGGGCGCCGGTGCGAGGCGGCGCCCTGCTGGCCACGCCTAACGACGGCGCAACCCGACCGGCGCCGAGGCCGCCAGCCCCGCGGCCTCGGCCACCCACTCCGCGTCATCGCGAGCCAGTTCGACCAACCCGTCGGGGACCGGTGACCCCGCCGGCGCGACGAGGCGCCCGCGCGGCTTCAGGGCGCGGACCAGCGACCCGAGCATCGCGGCGCTCACCGCGCCGCCGACGAGCGCCGCGCGCAGGCTCCCGGGGGCCAGAGGCGCGCGCTCCGACCACACCACAGACATCGTCGGCCCGGATGGCACGCCCACCGGATTGATCAGCAGCGCCTGCACATCAATCACGGCGCACAAGGGGTCGGCGAGCCGCCCCGCCGGCCCGACGAAGGCGACGACTCCACCGGGTTCGGACAACCCCAGCAACGCCTGCGCGCGCACGATGGCCTCCCCGTCAGGAAGTGGCGCCGCCCTCCCGCGGTCAGACGGCGAGATGAAGTGCACGGCCCCCTCGTGGACCGGATAACTCGCGCGGCAGGTCGGGCAGCCAAGGGTCCCGGCGGCGACGCTCCGCCCGTCATACCGATCCACGGCGGCCACCAGCCACGTCTCCTCATGGAGCGCCGGGCACCGGAGGAGGTCGACGAGTTCGAGGAACATCCTGGCCTAGGCGCGGCCCAGCCGCACCTCGTCCACCTGGACGTGCGCCGGGCGGGAGACCACCCATGTCACCGCATCGGCGACATCCTCGGGTCGCAGCATCTGGTCCCGCGCGGGGAAACCCGGGCGTGTCTCGGGGCGAAGCGGATCCCAGATCGGGGTGTCTACCGGGCCTGGCGAGACCAGCGTCGTCCGCACCCCGCTCCCGCGCAGTTCCGCCACCAGCACCTCATGCAGCCCCCGCATGGCGTACTTGGTCATGGCATACGCGCCATTCTCCGGGAAGCCGACATGGTCGGCGACCGAGCCGATCGAGACCAGGTGTCCACTCCCCCGCGAGCGCATGGCGGGAACAAGGTGGTGGAGCAGCCGGTAGGGTGCCCCCACATTGAGGGCGACCATCCGGTCAACGACGTCGGGCGAGAGCACGCCCACCGCACCGAGGTCGAACGCCCCGGCGTTGAGCACGACCAGGTCGGGCACGCCGTTCGCCGGAACCACCGCGGCGATGAGCGCGTCCACGGCGGCCTCGCGTGCGAGATCGGCGACGACGACCTGCGGGTCATGCGGCAGCTCGGCGGCGACCCGCTCGAGCGCCTCTCGCGACCGCGCCACGAGGATGACGCGGGCACCCGCGTGGGCGAGGGACCGCGCGACCGCCCCCCCGATCCCCCGCGAGGCTCCCGTGATCAGGGCGGTCAGGCCCGCGAGGCTCACGCGCGCGGCCCCGGTCCGTGCGCCAGGCGGAGGAACTCGTCACGCGTCATCGCATCGTCGCGGAACGACCCGAGCAGCGACGAGGTGATGGTCTTGGAGTTCTGCTTCTCAACGCCGCGCATCATCATGCAGAGGTGGTACGCCTCGATCACCACACCCACGCCGCGCGGCTTGAGCACATCGTCGATCGCCCTGGCAATCTCCCCGGTCAGCCGTTCCTGGACCTGCAGGCGACGGGCGAACATGTCGACGATTCGCGGCAGCTTGGACAGGCCGACGATCTTGCCGTCCGGGATGTAGGCAATGTGCGCCTTCCCGAAGAACGGCAGCATGTGGTGCTCGCACATCGAGTACAGCTCGATGTCCCGCACCATCACCATCTGCTGGTGGTCCTCGGCGAAGATCCCCTCCCCCACCACGTCCTCCACCTTGAGCGCGTACCCGTGGGTGAGGAACCGCATGGCGTTCACGACGCGGTGCGGGGTCCGCACCAGTCCCTCGCGCGTCGGATCCTCGCCCACCAGCTCGAGCTGGCGGCGGACGAGGTTTTCGAATTCGAGACACGCCGCGCCCGCAAACGGCGCGTCGTCAGTCTCGACCGGTTTGATCTGCCAGGGCATCGACGAGGTCATCGGGACTCACCATGATAGTCAACGAAGTTGTGTTCTGTCTCCCAGAGGCGAAGGGCCGTGAGTCGAGCTGGGGCCACCTGGGCGGCCAGCACGTTCCAGATCGCCACCACCAGGTTCTCCGACGTGGGGTTCACCCCGTGCATGAAGTCGACGTCGAGGTTCAGGTTACGGTGGTCCACCTTGCCGATCACTTCCCGCTCGACGAGGTCACGGAGGACACCAAGGTCCATGACGTACCCGGTCCGCGGGTCGATCGGACCCGTCACGGAGACGTCCAGCGTGTAGTTGTGGCCGTGCCAGTTCGGGTTGTTGCACTTGCCGAACAAGGCGGTGTTCTCCGCGTCGCTCAGGTCGGGGTTGTGGACCCGGTGTGCGGCGTTGAACCGGAGGCGGCGGGTGACGGTGACAGTGGGCACGGCAGCGGAGGAGGAGGGCCCAGGCGCGGGTAGGGCACCGGTCCCTTCGTCGAACCCATTCCGGCAGCCCGAGGTTCCCGGATGTGCGACGGGCCCCGGCGTGCGGGGCCCGTCAACGAGCAGGAGCGAAGAGGGTTTTTTGAAGCCCGAACGATAGGAATAAGATCCTCAACCAGCCTTCCGCCTTCCCCGCGCTGGGGCATGACGTCAACCAATCTGTCGGACCCCTACGTTGGACTTGTTGGCTCAAAAAATCGGTCTCTTCGCCCCTTATACTTCGGCTGCCTTCAGTCTACCCGACCGCCGGACCTCCGTCAAATGGACCTTGGAATCGCTGCCGCCCTCGTCATGCTCGCTGTCTGGGCCTTCGCCACATTTACGACCGAGGCCCCCGGTTGGATACATGGCCTCCTCACGGCGGGCGTGTTTCTCCTGATCTACCGGATCGTCCTGCGCGCCAAACGGAAGGCGTGACCCCGCCCCGCGGCACCCCCCGCCTTGCTTAACGCCTGGCGTGGGGTCACATTCCGCGCGTGTCGATCCCGTTAAGCTATCGCGCCGAGCTGGCCAACCAGGTGCTCGCCGCCCTCCGGCTCCTCCCGGAGGCCGCGTGGGACGAGGCCTGTCGGCGCCGGCTCGAGCGACGGCACCTGCACGAACTCGTCTCGACCCTCGCAGAACACGGCGTTGAGCTGCTGGGCGAGGAGTTCGGCGCCGAATGCCTTGCCATCGCGCGAGCGCACCTCGCCGACGTGGAACTTGTCGCCCCCGCCGCCATGGGCGAGCGGTATCACGTGGCCCGCGGCGCCGTCCTCGCGGCCTTCCTGCGCGACTCGGCCGGCTTCAACTCGGCCGCCTTCCATGAGCTGATCCATCCAGTGGCCACCCTGGTCGACTTCGCCGCGGTGGAGAAGACCGCGCGCGATGCCGTGCTCGGGGCCCTGCCCCCGATGACCACCCCGGTCGCGAGCCCCGCACCCATCCTGCGCCGAGCCTGACCGCTCAGATCTCCCAGTTGCTGAACACCGTGCCACGGGTCGCCAGCAGCTCGGGATAACCGCGGAGCGTCATCCGAAGGTCGGTCCACCGGACCCGCGCCCCCATCCCCACCAGGGTCGACCACGCTTCCGCGTATCCGGTTTGCACACGAAAAGCGGCTCGCGCCGTCCCCGCACGTCGCGCTGCGGCCGCGAGCATCCGGGACAGTACCTGGAGGTCGGCCTCCGTCCGCGCCACGAGCTTGAGGACCCGGAGCTCCTCCCGCGCCCGCCCCTCCACCAGCGGCACGACATGATAGAGGGCAAACCCCCGCAGCCCTTCGGCGTCCAGCAGCAGGCACGCATCCCCCAGCCCGAGCTGCAGTGTCAGGCGCAGCTCGCGGGTGAAGTCCCGTCCCGGCATGAGTTCCTGGAGGAGGGCCCGGCATCTCTCGATCGCCTGTTCGCGCTCGCCTTCCGGCAGGCTCCCTAGGGTCACGAGGTCGCCCTCCGCACCCTCCAGCGTCAGCGTCACGGTCAGCGGCCCCGGGACGAACCCGAGGCCCGCATAGAACCCGATGTTATCGACCGTCCGAGGCATCGTCTCGAGCCCCACCGTGGTGGCGCCGTGCGAGAGCAGCCACGCGGTCCCGGCACGCAACATGGCCTTGCCCACGCCGTGTCCCTGCCACTCCGGTCGCACCGCGAGTGGTCCCATCCACCCCTCGTTCCCCGAGAGGTGTGCAACGTTGAAGGCCACGATCTCGCCGGCCGGATCGCGCCACACCATCGCGCCGTCACGCGCGCCCTCCACCGCAAATCGCCAGATCGCCGGATTGAGCTGTGGCACGCGAACGCCGAGCATCCCGTCGCGACGGTAGCGCTCGGTGAACGCATCCGCGAACACCCGGTTCACCGCATCGATGTCCGTGACCCGCAGCGCATGCGGCCCGGTCACCTTGCGTGTGGGAACAGCGCCAGACGTCATGCGTCGGCCCCGGCGAGCGCCAGGCCGTCGAACAACCCGGCGTCGGGCAGGGG
>WBZL01002803.1_pt1 | contig 16582 bp, 11 predicted proteins | sample 5204291 | NCBI WGS metagenome assembly WBZL01 (sample SAMN12344345, study PRJNA552823) | activated sludge metagenome | biome: Activated sludge suspended growth; feature: Nitrification reactor; material: Wastewater; isolation source: activated sludge from nitrification reactor of wastewater...
CGCACGCCCGAAATGCTGGCGGCGCTCAAGGGCCACGACGGCGAGCTGGCCGACCCGCGATCGGCCAAGGACGACCTGCCCGAGGCGCTGCGCAACCCGGGCCGCTCGATCCAGCCGGAGATCTTCGTCGCCGTCGGCATCTGCACCCACCTGGGCTGCTCGCCGACGGCGGTGCCCGCCGGCAGCGCCAACCCCAGCGTCGGCGACCACTGGCCGGGCGGCTTCTTCTGCCCCTGCCACGGCTCCACCTTCGACGGCGCGGGCCGCGTGTTCAAGAACAAGCCCGCCCCCACCAACCTGGAGGTGCCGCCGCACCGCTACCTGAGCGCCACGCGCCTGGTCATCGGCGAGGCCGACAAGGCCTGAACGCGGCGAGCGGCCTGCCCCTGGCGTGACGAGCCTGCGGCGATGTACTTCCGCATCCTGCACGACGAGGCCGGCGGCTCGGTGAGCTACCTGCTCGCCGACCTGACGGCCGCCGAGGCGGTGCTGATCGATCCGCGCGCGGCCGACCTGCCGGTGCTGCAGGCCATGCTGGCCGAGCACCGCCTGCTGCCGCGCTGGGTGCTGCGCACGCACGAGCACGACGACCGGCTCGGCCCGGCCGAGCCTGCGGCGCTGCAGGCCCTGGGTGCGCCGCTGGTGCAGCACCAGGTGCCCGCCGATGCGCTGCTGCCCTTCGGCGACGAGCACCTGCAGGTGCTGGCCACCCCGGGCCACACCACGCACTGCCTGAGCTACCGCTGGCGCGACCGGCTGTTCTGCGGCGGGCTGCTGTCGGTCGGCGAGTGCCCGTTCCAGCCGACGCCGGCCTTGCCGCAAGCTTTGTGGGATAGCGTCACGTCCATGGTCTTCACGCTGCCCGACGAAACCCTGCTGTTCGGCGGCCATGCGCGGCGTGGCCGCACCGCCAGCACGGTGCTGGAGCAGCGCCGCTGGCACCCCTGGTTCGGCGGCGCCGGCCGCGATGAGTTCCTGGCCCGCGTCGCGGCCGCGCCGGCGCGCACGCGCAACGAACCGACCCCGATTCCCGTACCGAGCCCGACCCCATGAACGACAACAACGCCTCTCCGTCCCCGGCCAGCGCGGCCGCCGCGGCCGCACCCGCCGCCCAGGTGGTCTCGCTGTACCAGGCGCGCAAGAAGATCTACGCGCGCGCCGTCACCGGCCGCTTCAACCAGTGGCGCTGGCTCTTCGTATGGCTCACGCAACTGGCCTTCTACGGGCTGCCGTGGATCAACTGGGGCGAACGCCAGGCGCTGCTGTTCGAGCTGGTGAGCCGGCGCTTCTACATCTTCGGGCTGGTGTTCTATCCGCAGGACCTGATCTACCTGTCGGCGCTGCTGATGGTCTCGGCCTACGCGCTGTTCCTGTTCACCGCGGTGGCCGGCCGGCTGTGGTGCGGCTACGCCTGCCCGCAGACCGTGTACAGCGAGGTCTTCATGTGGGTCGAGCGGGTCTTCGAAGGCGACCGCAGCGCGCGCATGAAGCTCGACGACGCGCCGATGTCCGGCGCCAAGGCGCTGCGCAAGGGCGGCAAGCACGTGGCCTGGGTGCTGCTGGCACTGTGGACCGGCTTCACCTTCGTCGGCTACTTCACGCCCATCCGCACGCTGGCCGGCGAGGTGATGGCCAACGCGCTGGGGCCCTGGCAGACCTTCTGGGTGCTGTTCTACGGCTTCGCGACCTACCTCAACGCCGGCTTCATGCGCGAGCAGATCTGCAAGTACGTCTGCCCCTACGCGCGCTTCCAGAGCGCGATGTTCGACAAGGACACGCTGATCATCACCTACGACGCCGAGCGCGGCGAGCCGCGCGGCGCGCGTTCACGCAAGATCGACCCCAAGTCCAAGGGCCTGGGCGACTGCACCGACTGCGGGCTGTGCGTGCAGGTCTGCCCCACCGGCATCGACATCCGCAAGGGCCTGCAGTACGAGTGCATCGGCTGCGCCGCCTGCGTCGACGCCTGCGACGGCGTGATGGACCGCATGGGCTACGCGCGCGGCCTGGTGCGCTACGACACCGAGAACGGCCTCGCCCAGCACCTCTCGCGCGGCCAGGAGGTCCGGCGCGTGCTGCGCCCGCGCGTGCTGGTCTACACCAGCGTGCTGGTCATCATCGTCGGCGCGGTGGCCACCAGCATCGCGCTGCGCAGCCCCTTCAAGGTGGACATCGTGCGCGACCGCGCCTCGCTGGCCCGCATCGTCGACGACGGCTTCGTCGAGAACGTCTACCGCCTGCAGCTGATGAACGCCACCGAGTCGGTGCAGAGCTATGCGGTGTCGGCCGACGGCCTGCCCGGCCTGGAGATGCCCGGCGCCAAGACGATGACGCTCGGCCCCGCCGAGGCGCGCTGGATCACCGTGGCGCTGCGCGTGCCGCCGCAGACCGCGGCCAGCACCAAGCCCGGCGCGCACGAGATCCACTTCACCGTCGAGCGCCAGTCGCAGGCCGGCGACAGCTCGCGCAGCCTGCGCGAGAAGTCGACCTTCGTGCTGCCGCGCTGACGCGGCGGGCCGCGGCCGCCCGTGGCGTGCGCGGCGGCCGGCCGGGTCGGATAACGGCGCACTAACGGCCCTGACCGACCCTCCGGTGCATGCCCTTGTGCAGCACCACCGCCCCATCCCGGCCCGGCCGCCATGAGCTGGCGGCACGAGGCGGCGGCATGATCCGGCCATGAACGACACGCCGCCGCCTGCAGCACCGCCCACCCCCGTGCGGCTGGCCCTGAACGGCCCGCCCCGCCTGGGATCGGACGGGCGCTGGATCGCGCTGGAGCGCAAGGCCGCCGGCGCCCTGGCCTGGCTCGCGCTGCGGGGACCGGTGCTGCGCGTGCGCCTGGCCGAGCTGCTGTGGCCGTCGGCCCCGCCCGAGGGGGCGCGCAACAGCCTGCGCCAGCTGATCTTCAAGCTCAAGCGGGCCGTCGAGACCCCGGTGATCGAGGGCCAGGACACGCTGCGGCTGGCGCCCGAGGTGCGCCTCGACGCGGGCGACGGCGAGCTGCTCGAAGGCTGCGTCTACGACGACTGCCCGGCCTTCGCGGCCTGGCTGGCCGAGGCCCGCGCGGCACAGCGCCACGACCTCGGCGCCGAGCGGCAGCGCCAGGCCGACGCCGCGCTGGCCGCGGGCGATGCCGAGCGCGCGCTCGAGCTGGCGCGCGCGCTGGTGGCCGACGACGAGCTCTCGGAAGCCGCGCACCTGCGCCTGGTGCAGGCGCTGTACCTGCGCGGCGACCGCCGCGGCGCGCTGCAGGCCGCCGAGCATTGCGTGAGCCTGCTGCGCGAGGCCCTGGCAGCCGAGCCGTCGCCGGCGCTGCAGCAGCTGATCGACACGGTGCGCCGCGCCGAGGCCGCCCCGGCGCCGGTGGCCATCCCGGTGGCCGTGCTGCGGCCGCCCCGGCTGGTCGGGCGCGGGCGCGAGATCGCCGCGCTGGCCGATGCCCGCGCGGCCGGCCGCGTGGCGCTGGTCAGCGGCGAGCCCGGCCTGGGCAAGTCGCGCCTGCTGGCCGAGGCCGGCGCCGGGCATCCCGGCGACCGGCTGCTCGGTGCCCGCCCCGGCGACACCGCCGTGCCCTACGCCGCGCTGGCGCGCTGGCTGCGCACGCTGCACGACACGATGCCCGCCGCGCTGGAGCCGCTGCCGGCCGCGCTGCATCGCCTGCTGCCCGAGCGCACGCCGGCCCCGGACGGCGCGCCGCGCCGCGACCTGATCGGCGCGGTGCAGCAGGTGTGGCAGGCCGCGGCCCGCGCCGGGCTGTCGGGCGTCGCCTTCGACGACCTGCATTTCGCCGACGAGGCCAGCATCGAGGCCCTGCAGGTGCTGCTCGACGACCCGGCGCTCGCGGGCCTGGCCTGGACCCTGGCGCGGCGCCCGGCCGAAGGAGGCCCCGCGCTGCAGCGCCTGAGCGACGCGCTGCTCGACGACGACCGCCTGCATCCGGTGGCGCTGGAGCCGCTCGACGAGGCCGGCGTGCACGAGCTCGTGGCCTCGCTGGGCCTGCCCGAGCTCGACCCCGTGCTGCTGGCCCCCGAGCTCTGGCGCCGCACCGGCGGCAACCCGCTGTACGTGCTGGAGACGCTCAAGGCGATGTGGTCGTCGCCGGGGCACGGCCAGGGGCTGCCGCGGCCGCGCAACGTGACCGCGCTGATCGAGCGCCGCCTGCGCCAGCTCTCGCCTGCGGCACTGTCGCTGGCCCGCGTGGCCGCGCTGGCCGGCCCGGACTTCGACGCCCCGCTGGCGGTGCACGTGCTGCAGACCCCGCTGATGTCGCTGGCCGACGCCTGGGCCGAGCTGGAGTGGGCGCAGGTGCTGCGTGACCAGGCCTTCGCCCACGACCTGATCTACGAGGCCACGCTGGACAGCGTGCCGGCAGCGATCCGCCGCCACGCGCGGCGGGCCATCGCCGAGTACCTGACGCCGCGCGACGCCGAGCCCTCGCGCATCGGCGAGCACTGGCTGGCCGCCGGCGAGGCGGGTCTGGCCGCGCCGCACTTCGTCGCCGCCGGGAGGCGCGCCGAGGCCGCTGCCCGCTACGCCGAGGCGCGCGAGGCCTTCGAGCGGGCCGCCGCCTGCCACGACCAGGCCGGCCAGCCGACGCAAGCCCTCGACACCCGGCTGGCCCTGGCCGACCTGCTGATGGAGGCACGGCAGCTCGATGCCTCGCAGCAGGTGCTCGACGCCCTGGTGCCGCAGGCCCGCACCGTCGACGCCCGGCTGCGCGTGGCGATGCAGCAGATGCACCTGGTGTCGCGCCGCGACCGCAACGCCGATGGCATCCAGCTCGGCCAGAGCCTGCTCGCCGACGACGAACTGCTCGAGGAGGCCACGCCGCAGCGCCTGGCCGAGCTGCGCTGGACGCAGGCGATGGTGCTGCTCGTCGACGGACGCGCCGGCGACGCGCTGCCGCAGCTGCAGCTGGCCGAGCCGGTGCTGGCGACGACCGCGGACGCCACCTGGCGCTGCTGGTTCCACAGCCAGCACGCGGTGGCCAACAGCATGCTCGGCGAGATGGGACGCGCCGGCGAGGCGCAGGCCCGGGCCCTCGACGCCGCGCGCCAGGTCGGCCGGCGTCGGATGATCGCCGGCTGCCTGCAGAACGGCGCCACCTTTGCCACCGCCGCAGGCCATCTGGTCGAGTCCCTGGACCTGGTCGACGAGTGCCTGCTGCTGATGGCCGATGCCGGCGGCGACGACATGTTCAGCGTCTACGTGCGCAGCCAGCGGGGTCGCCTGCTGGTCTGGCTGGGCCGCTACCGCGAGGCGCTCGAGCTGCTCGAACCGCTGGCCGGGCCCGACAGCCCGCTGGACCCCGGCAGCCGGGCCCGTGCCTGGCTGGCACTGGCCGAGCTCTGGCTGCGCCTGGGCCAGGGCCACCGGGCGCGCCAGGCGCTGGAGCGGGCGCGTCCGACGGTCGACTCGCTCATCGAGCAGCGCGTGCTCGCCATCACCGTGTGCGAGCAGGCGTGGATGGAATCCGGCCAGGCCGGCAACGCGGTGCAGGACTTCTTCGCGCTCGCCGAAGGCGGCGCCTATCGGGCCCATGCCGAGCTGCTGCAGTGGCGCGAACGGCCCGGCCATCTGCCGGCCGCGATCGCCGGCACGCAGCGCGAGCAATGGGCGGCCCGCGGCCTGGACGGCCATGTCGTCGTCGCCGATGCGCTGGCCGCGCGCGACGCGGCGGCCGCCGGCGACATCGGGCCGGCGGCGACCTGGGCCGCCCGCGCGCACGCCGGGCTGCGCCGGTCGCTGCTGGTCAACGTCTACCGGCCCTGGCTGCACCTGGAGATCGCCCGCGCCGCGGCGGCGGCCGATCCCGAGCTGGCGGCGCGGGTGCTGCAAGAGGGCAGCGACTGGGTGCACAACGTCGCGCGCTTCCAGGTGCCCGAGCCCTTCCGCGACAGCTTCCTGCAGCGCAACCGCATCAACCGCGAGCTGCTATCGCTGGTCGCAGCAGCCCGCGCCGGCCGCGACTGAGGCGCGGCGATCGGCCCGGCACGGCTGGGTTCTCGACACCGACCCCGATGGCGGCACCGACGCCGACGTGTTCGCGGTCGCCCGCGACGGCGCGTCGTGGCCCCCACTAACGGGCCGATAACGCCCGGTCCCTACGGTTCGTCCCGCACGCCAACCAGGGTGCACGCCCACCGGAGGACCCGCATGCCCATCGACCCTTCCGCCCGCCCGGCATCCCCCGCCGCCCGCCCGCAGGGCAGAGCCGATCAGCGCGCCGGAGTCCGGCCATGAGCCCGATCGAACTGTCCGGCTGGAGCGCCGCGAGCCTGACGATGATGACCTTCGTCTGCCGCGACATGGTGCGCCTGCGGATGCTGGCCCTCGGCGCCAACGCCGCGTTCGTCGCCTACGGCGCGATGGCCGCGCTGACGCCGGTGCTGGTGCTGCATCTGGTGCTGGCCCCGATCAACCTCTGGCGCCTGGTCGAGCTGCGCCGGCTGCCTTTCGGCGGCCGGGTGCCAGCCCTGCAGGACGGGCCGGCCCCCGTCGAGCCCGACGGCGCTGCAACCGCCTCCGCCGCGGGCGTGGCCGGTGCTGTCGACCATGCCGCCGGGGGCGAGTCCGGCACGGGCGAGGCCGGCCCCGGGTGCGACGCGGTCGCCACCGCCGGATCGCCACCTCCACGCCCGCCCTCGACGATGCCGTCACCGAGGCGCCCGCTTCGGGCCGGCGCGCTGCCCGACACCGGGTCGCGGTCCGCCATGCCCCACCTGGCGGCCTGTGCCTCGGCGCTGCGCCGCAGGCGCGATGGACCGGCCGACGCCCTGGGCAACGCGCCGGCCGCCCGCCGCGCCGTGCGGCGCGCGGCGGCCGCGCTGCCCCCTACTTGCCGCTGATGCCGAACCAGAGCTGGTCGTAGTAGACGATGCCGCCCACGCCGGCGCTGGGCGCACCGAAGCCAACGAACACGCGGTCGGTGTAGGTGCCGGTCCAGTTGGCGTACTTGCCGGTGCCGCCGACGATGCGGCCGTCGCCACCGCCGGCGATGACGACCGTCGCCCCCAGCTCGGGGTACATCGGTGGCTTGAGCGCGGGGTCGATCGGGGCGCCGCAGGTGCCGCGGTCGCCGGAGGCCACATGGACCTCGCCCTGGTCGAGCACGAAGACGATGAACTCGCTGAAGCACAGCGAGCCGCCGGCACCGAACTGGAAGTTCTTGCCCCACACGCGGATGCTGCCCTTGGGCTGCCCGTTGCCGGGGTCGGTGACGGTCTGGTGGGTGGTCGGGAAGCAGACCCCGGCGCACCAGGCTGCGAACGCGGCGGTGGCGGGCGGTGCCGTGCCGTTGGGCACGGCGACGCCGTGGGTCAGCAGCTGGATGACGTTGGTCGCCCCGGCCGTGCCGCAGACGGCAAGGGCGGACAGCGAGAAGGCGACGGCCAGCAGGGGACGAGCGACTTTCATGGGTAGGCACCTGGATGCGCAGCGATCGAATGAGGACCGGCACCCGACCGGGTGCGGTTCGACGGGATCGATCGACGCTGCCGGTCGACCCTGCGACCTTGTAGTCCTCGGGAGGACCCCGGGCCATGCGGGTACACCCACCCCGGGGGCCCCGGGGGGATCGGCACCGTGGTCACGCCGACCGGCCTTGCGGTTGCGTGGCCTCAACGCAGCGGACGGCACCCGGCTCAGCATCGACGCGTGACCGCTGCCCATTGCCGGGGAGAACCGCCATGTCCGACACCACCGCCTCCTCCGCCGCCGAATCCACCCCTCGCACGCTGCCCGACGATGTGGTCGCCCTCGTGCCGATGCGCAACATGGTGCTGTTCCCGCACGTGATGGTGCCCGTGGCCGTCGGCCGGCCGGGCTCGGTGGCCGCGCTGCGCCATGCCGTCGACGGCAAGACAGCGCTGGGCATCGTGCTGCAGAAGGACGCCGCGGTCGACGAGCCCGGCGGCGAGGACCTGTGCCCCGTGGGCACGCTGGCCAGCGTGGTGCGCGAGGTGGCCACCGACGACGGGCAGATCCACGCCGTGTGCCAGGGCCTGCAGCGCTTCCGCCTGGTCGAGCTGCTGCCGGGCTGGCCCTTCCTGGCCGCGCGCGTCGAGCGCATCGACGAGGACCCCGGCACCTCCACCGCCGCGCAGGCCATGGGCATGCAGCTGCGCGAGCGCGCCGCCGAGGCGCTGTCGCTGCTGCCCGGCATCCCGGCCGAGGTGTCGCTGGCCCTGCAGGCCACGCGCTCGCCGGCCCACCTGGCCGACCTGACCGCCTCGCTGATCGACCTGGAGCTGGTGGAGAAGCAGGCGCTGCTAGAGACCGTCGCCACCGAGGCGCGGCTGACCCAGCTGCTGAAGTTGCTGGCCCACCGCATCGAGGTGCTGCGGCTGTCGCGCGAGATCGGCGAGCGCACCAAGGAACAGCTGCAGGACCGCGAGCGCAGGTACCTGCTGCGCGAGCAGCTGCGCACCATCCAGAAGGAGCTCGGCGAGAACGGCGGCGAGGACCCCGAGGTCGAGCGCCTGACGCAGGCCGTCGACCAGGCCGGCCTGCCGCCCGAGGTGGACACCCAGGTGCGCAAGGAGCTGCAGCGCCTGCGCCGCATGGCCGCCGGTGGCGCCGAGACCGGCCCGCTGCAGACCTGGATCGAGTGGATGACCGAGCTGCCCTGGAAGCTGCCCGCCGATGCCGCGCCGATCGATCTGGCGGCCGCACGGCGCACGCTGGAGGCCGACCACTTCGGCCTCGAGCGCGTCAAGCAGCGCGTGCTGGAGTTCCTGGCCGTGCGCCAGCTCAACCCCGAGGGCCGCGCGCCCATCCTGTGCTTCGTCGGACCACCGGGGGTGGGCAAGACCTCGCTCGGCCAGAGCATCGCGCGCGCGCTGCAGCGGCCCTTCGTGCGCGTGTCGCTGGGCGGCGTGCACGACGAGGCCGAGATGCGCGGCCATCGCCGCACCTACATCGGCGCGCTGCCGGGGCGCATCGTGCAGGGGCTGCGCAAGGCCGCCTCGCGCGACTGCGTGATGATGCTCGACGAGGTCGACAAGCTCTCCGCCAGCTTCCACGGCGACCCGTCGGCGGCGCTGCTGGAGATCCTGGACCCCGAGCAGAACGCCACCTTCCGCGACAACTACCTCGGCGTGCCCTTCGACCTGAGCCGCGTGATGTTCATCGCCACGGCCAACGTCATCGACGCCGTGTCGCCGCCGGTGCGCGACCGCATGGAGGTCGTCGAGCTGCCCGGCTACACGCCCGAGGAGAAGCTGCAGATCGCCCGCCGCTACCTGCTGCCGCGCCAGCTGCAGGCCAACGGCCTGGCCGCGGCGCAATGCCCGCTGGACGACGAGCTGCTGACGACAGTGATCACCGGCTACACGCGCGAGGCCGGCGTGCGCCAGCTCGAACGCGAGATCGCGCGCGTGATGCGCTCGGCAGCGATGCGCATCGCCACCGGCGTGGAAGGCGCCGCCTGCCCGGTCACGACGGCGCAGCTGACCGAGGTGCTGGGCCCGCCGCGCTTCGAGGCCGAGGTGGCGCTGCGCACCAGCGTGCCCGGCGTGGCCACCGGCCTGGCCTGGACGCCGGTGGGCGGCGACATCCTGTTCATCGAGGCCACGCGCGTGCCCGGCAGCGGCCGGCTGATCCTCACCGGCCAGCTCGGCGAGGTGATGAAGGAAAGCGCCCAGGCCGCGCTGACCCTGGTGAAGTCCAAGGCCATGGCGCTGCGCATTCCGCACGAGGCCTTCGAGGCCGTCGACGTGCACCTGCACGTGCCGGCCGGCGCCATCCCCAAGGACGGCCCCAGCGCCGGCGTGGCGATGTTCGTCGCGCTGGCCTCGTTGTTCGGCCACCGCACGGTGCGCCACGACGCCGCGATGACCGGCGAGGTCAGCCTGCGCGGCCTCGTGCTGCCGGTGGGCGGCATCAAGGAGAAGGTGCTGGCCGCGCAGCGTGCCGGGCTGGCGCTGGTGATGCTGCCGGCCCGCAACCGCAAGGACCTGGTCGAGGTGCCGGCCGCGGTGCGCGACGCGCTGCACTTCGAGTTCCTCGACACCGTGGACGACGCGCTGCGCGTCGCCCTGGGTACGCGCACCGAGGTCCAGGAGCGGCCGCACTTCGAGCTGGCCTGACCACCGCACCGACATCGCAAGCAACCAAGGACGACCATGACCCGACCCCGTGGACCCCAGCCTCCCGCACCGATGGACTGGGTGCTGATAGCCAACGCCGCCCGCGCACGCTGCTTCGTGCGCGACCCCGACAACGGCGCCCTGCGCGAGCTCGACGACTTCGTGCACACGCCGTCGCGCCAGAAGGGCCTCGAGCTGGAGCGCGACCGGGGCGGCCACGTGATGAAGAGCGACGCCAGCACGCAGTTGATGCCGCACACCGACCCGCACGACCGCGAGCACCTGCGCTTCGCGCACGAGCTGGCCGAGCACCTGGACACCGCCGCCCTGGGCCACCGCATGCCGGGCCTGGTGCTGATGGCCTCCAACCCCTTCCTGGGCGTGCTGCGCGGTCAGCTCGGCGCGGCCACCACGGCGAAGCTGCGCGGCAGCGTGGCGCTCGACCTGGTGCGCTACGAAGGGCCCGAACTCGAACGCCGCGTCAGCGAGGCGCTGGCCTCGCACGCGGCACGTTCGGCAGCCTGATCGACGCCGGCGAGGATGCACAAGCGCCGGCGTGGCAGCCGTCCCATGAACCGGCGCAGGACCCGACCGGCGCGGCGGCCGGTGCGGGTGCTGACGCGGTTGGGGCCAAGGCCCCGGGACGGCGCGACACCGACGCTCGGGCAAGGGGTCGCGCGCGGCGCTGGCGGCGGATCGATCGGCACCCTGCCGGCGGCGACCCTGCAGCACAGGGGATGCCGCATGCAGCGTGCATGGCAGCGGTCATGCTTCAACGGTCAACGGCCTCTCGGCGGGCCATCGAAGGGGTTGCCCGACGGCGGTCCGACCCGTTCGGACCCGACCTCGTCGCCGGTGTCGAAGTAGAAGAACACCTGCCGCCGCTCGCCGCTGCGGATGGTCGTCGTGCGGCGCTGGGTCTGGCCGGCGTGCACCGCCTCCAGCTCGTGCCGGCCCGGCGCCAGATCGATGAACAGCCAGGGCCCGTCGAGGGGTCCGTCGAACTCGGTGCGACCCTGGGCATCGCGCACGCGCAGGCGCACGTTGGCCAGGTAGGCGCCCGACTTGCTGACCGCCGTGACCACCCACAGGTCGTAGTCGCCGCGCCGCGCGTGCAAGGCCTGGCGCTCGTCCATCGAGACGCCGCCGGTGGCAAACAGCCGGCCGCTCGCCGTGTGGCCGAGTTGCACGGCACCGGCCACGCCCGCCACGCCGGTCGCACAGGCCAGCAGCACCATCCCCCGAGCGCGCAGCGCCGTCCCCGTCTTCACGTTCCGAACTCCTGACACCGACCAACTCCTCGACGCCTGCTGGCAATCGACGGCGGACCGCGGTCCTGCGCACGACGCGGCACCGGCCCGTCACCCAAGACCCTACGACCGCGCAGCGGGGCGCGCCTGCGTGCGCTCAACGGAACGGCCCGGCGGACTGCCGCGCCGGTCTGCATTGAGCGGGCTCAATCGGCCGCGCGGTCCACGCGCTGAAATCGCGCGGCGCATCCGCACCCCCCAACGATCTGCTGCACCGAACCCAGGAGAGCCTGCATGGCCAGCCCCAAGACCACCGCCCCGGGCAGCGCCCGGACCCCGACCCGGCGGGCCGCCACCAAGGCGCGTCCGGGCGATGCGGCGTCGGCCCACACGGGCGCGCCGGCAGCGGCCGACGGGCCCCTGGACCGTCCGTCGGCCCCGGCCAAGCCTCGACCCGCGGCCAGGTCCGAGTCCAAGACGTCGGTCAAGGCCGCGGCCCGGCCTGCGAACGAAACCGCGCCGAGGCCGGCTGCGCGGCCCCAGACCCCCGCCACGGCAGGCTCTGCGGCGCCGGCCACCCGCGCGGCCCGGCCGCGTCCGCTGCGCCGGGCCGCGGACGAACCGGTCGGCGCGACGGTGCACCCGATGGCCATCGACTCCGGTGACCGGCTCCGGCCGGCCGACCCGGCGGTCGCGGTGCTGGCAGCGCCGGCACCGCACCGGCCCGCGGTGGACCTGCACCTGCGCCACCACGCCATCGCCGAGGCGGCCTACCTCACGGCCGAGCGGCGCGGCTTCGCGCCCGGCTTCGAGCTCGACGACTGGCTGCAGGCCGAAGCGGCCTACGAAGCGCGCGCGCGACGCGACTGAGCATCCGCGACAGGCCCCGCGGCGGCCTCGTCCTCGCTGCCCCCGCCGGCCCGATGGTCCGATGCGTGGCCACGCGCCGAGCCGCGCGTCCGAGCACCGCTGGTCGGTGCGGCACGACGGCCGCGACGTCGGCCCGATCGGCTGCGTCGGTCCGCTGCGGGCCCGCCGGGCCGCGTTCTTGAGTGCGCTCAGCGCCCCGTCCGCCCGTGGGCCGGAGCATGCAAGCGGTCGGGCGGCCCTCGCGCCACGGCAACTTGGGCCGGCCCGGTGGGTCCATGCCGACAAGCAGGGGGTCGTATGCACACCAACGCACCCATCCACCACCTCGCGGCGGCCCGGGCACTGGCCTTCGTGGTCGCCGGCAACGGCTTCGTCGATGCCCACGAACTGGACGTGCTCGAACGCCATCGTGCGTTCGGCGCGCTGGGTGTCGACCGGGACGGCTTCGCCGCACTCGTGCGCCAGCGCGTGGCCGAGATCGACGGCAGCCTGTCCGAGCACGCCTGGATACCCGCCGGCATCGAGACCGCGTTCGACGACGTCCTGGATGCCGTCGGCGACGACACGCAGCGCCTGCTGGTGTGCCGCCTGGCCGAGGCCGTCGTCACCGCCGAGCCGCAGCCGGGGCATGACCAGCGGCTCCTCATCGACCACATGCGGGCCCGCTGGCACGTGTGCCGCGAGCAACCCGACTGCGGGGCGCCGCCGCCCTGAGCCCGCTCGCGCGCGCCGGCCTGTCGCTGGCCCGCGGGCCTGGCGCGCCCGCAGGCACCGCGCGAAGTGCCGCGCTGCGCTACAGGCTCGGCGCTCCTGTCCGTGGGGGCGCCTCGACCGGATGGCGCTGCGACGCGCCCACCGCCGCGGCCACCGCCTGCATCTCCTGCGCGATGACCTCGAGCACGTCGTCGATCGAGACGATCCCAAGCAACTGCCCACGCGGGCCGGTGACCGGGATGCGCCGCACCGCCTTGCGCCGCATCGCCGCCAGCAGGTCGAGCACCGAGTCCTGCTCGCGCGCGGTGACCACGTCGCGCGTCATCACGTCGGCCACGCGCAGGCCGTGCGGGTCGCGGTCGCGGGCCACCACCTCGGTGGCGATGTCGCGGTCGGTCAGCATGCCCACGACGATGCGCTCGTCGCGGCCGGTCTCGTCGACGACGACCAAGGCGCCCACCTGGTGCGCCTGCAGCAGGCGCGCGGCTTCGTTGAGGACCATCGCCGGGTAGACGAAGGTGACGTGCCGGGTGCAGATGTCGCCGGCGCTCAGGGGTTGGGTCAGCATGGCGCGCTCCAGGGTTCGGTGCCGGGTGGCGCGGTGGCGGCGCTGCCGCATCCGGTTGGAGTCGTGCACGCCGGGGGCGCCATCGACGATCAGCCTAGGCCGCTGCGCCGGCGAGGCCTGTGAGGGCGCTCAATCGAGCGGGAGGCGCACCGCCCAGATTCGAGGTCCGGCACCCGACCCTCCCCGGCCAACGCCGATGCCGACGAACTGCACGGGGCCCGTGTGGCGCCGGGGCCGACCCCGACGCGGCCGTGCCCGGCGTTGAGGAGTGCCGCCACCGCCCCGACCGCAGCGGGAATACTCGCCGCCATGACGTCACCCCCGGTCTCGCCCGGCACGCAGCCGCCGGCGACCCTCGTCCTGAGCCTGCGCGGTGCGCCGCGCTGGCAGCGGCCCGACGGGAGGCAGGGCCCGCTGGGCCGTCTCGACGCGGCCTTGCTGGCCCTGGTGACCTGGAGCGGGGAGTTCCCGCGCGACCGGGCCGCTGCCTGGCTGTGGCCGACGGTGCCGCTGAAGACCGCGCAGACCAACCTGCGCCAGCGCGTCTTCAAGCTGCGGCAAGTCACCGGCCACGGCGTGGTGGACACCGGCGCGCTGCTGCGGCCGGCCCCCGGCACGGTGGCCGACCTGCCCGCGACGTCGGTCGAGGCGGCACTCGACGACGGCGAGTTGCTGGCCGGCTACGACTACGGCGACCTCGAGGCGCTGGACGAGTGGCTGCACGGCGCGCGCGAGCAGTTGCGGCATGCCCGCGCCGACGCCCTCGCGGCCCGCGCCGCGGCCCGCGAGGCCCAGGGTGCGCTGGCCGCGGCGATCGACGACTGCCGGCAGCTGCTGGCCCTGGCCCCCACGCAGGAGCGGGGCTGGCGCCAGCTGATGCGCCTGCACTACCTGCGCGGCGACCGCAGCGCGGCGATCGCCACCTTCGAACGCTTCGAGCAGCAGGTCTGCCGCGAACTCGGCCTGATGCCCGCCGACGAGACGCTGACCCTGCTGCACACCATCGAACGCGCGCGCGATGCGGCGCCGGCCGGACGCGGCCCGCTGCCGGCCGCGCTGGTGCGGCCGCCCGCACTCATCGGACGCGACGAGGCCTGGACCGCCGTGCAGGCTGCCTGGGACGCCGGGCGCGCGGTGCTGCTGCTGGGCGAGGGCGGCATCGGCAAGTCGCGCCTGATGGCCGACTTGATGCAGCCCCTGCCCGGTGTCGAACACACCGTGCTGCGGCTGTCGGCACGGCCGGGCGACGCGGCGGCGCCCTATGCGACGCTGGCGCCGCTGCTGTCGCAGGCGCTGCAGCGCTGCAGCGTCCAGGCCCTGACCGACGCCGAGCGCGCGGAGCTGGCCCGCGTGCTGCCGGCCCTGGGCGAAGCACCGGCCGCGCCGGCGCGCCAGCCGGCCCTGTGGCAGGCGGCCGAATCGCTGCTGAAGGCCGTCGTGCGGCAGGATCTGCAGCGCCTGGCCGTGGACGACCTGCACCACGCCGACGTGGCGACGCTCGAGTTCCTGCGCTGGGCGATGGCCTCGGCCGACCTTGCCGGCCTGCGCTGGCTGCTCGCCGCGCGACCCGACGAACCGGTGCCGGCGGCGGCCGTGCTGCAGCAGTGGCTGGGCGACTCCCTGCGCATCGAGCCCGTGCGCCTGCGGGCCTTCGACGACCAGCAGATGCACGCCTTGCTGCGGACCCTGGCGCTGCCCGACTGGCCGGCCGACGACGCCGAACGGCGCCGCACCCTGATGCGCCACGCCGGTGGCCATCCGTTCTTCACGCTCGAGACCCTGAAGGCCCACTGGCTGCAGGCCGGGTCGGCCGACGGCGCGCTGCCGCTGCCGGCTGCCGCGGGGGCGATGCTGGCGCGGCGCATCGGCCAGCTCACCGCGCCGGCCCTGCGCCTGCTGCAATGGCTGGCGCTGGCGCCCGGTGCGCTGCGTCCGTCGCTGGTGGCCGGGCTGTGGGCCTGCCCTGCCGACGCCGTGGCCCAGGCCTGGAGCGAGCTCGAAGCCACCCAGCTGGCCCAGGGCGCCTGGCCGACGCACGAGCTGGTGCGCGAACAGGTCCTGGCCATGTGGCCCGCCGCCGCACGCGCCCCGGTCGCGCGGCAGCTGGCGCAGGCGCTGCAGCACCACGCCGGGGTCGGCGCGGCGCGCCTGGTGTCCCTGTGGCAGCAGGCCGACGAGCCGCACGAGGCCGCGCAGGCTCTGATGGGCCTTGCCGCCGCCGCCGGCCGGGCCGGACGCCTGGCCGAGCACGCGGCGCTGCTGCGCCAGGCGGCACAGTCTTGGCAGCGCGCAGGCCACGCCGGCGCGGCCTTCGACGCCGAGCTGTTGGCCGCGCACGACGGCCTGCTGCTGGACGGCGCGCCGGCGACGCTTCAACGCTGCACCGGCTTGCTGGCACGCGCCGACACCCCGTTGCGCCGCGCCGCGGTCCGGGCGCTGCAGGCCAACGCACTGCTCAACGATGCGCGCTTCGTGGAGGCGCGCGCCAGTGCCGAGGACGCCCTGTCCGAAGCGCCCGCCGATTCGGCCGTGGCCCAGGACGCCGCCACGCTGCATGGCCGTGCGCTGGCCCTCACCGGCGACGCCGAGCGGGCCGTGCACGCGCTGCAGGGCGCAGCCGCCCGGGCCGATGCCGCCGACGACACGCCGCGCGCACTGGCCGCCCACGGGGCCCTGGCCCATGCCCTGCAAGTCGCCGGGCACTATGGCCGGGCCGTGCAGCACCAGCAGCAGGCGCACCGGCTGGCCCTGCGCCTGGGCGATCCCACCGAGGTGGCCCAGAGCGGCTGCAACCTGGCCACGCTGCTGGCCTATCGGGGCCAGCCGCAGGCTGCGCTGCTGGCGGCCCGCGACGCCGATCAGCGCCTGCACGCGCTCGGGGTGGCCGATGCCCACTGGGTGTTCAACCGCATGACCTGGGCCCGCTGCGCCGCCCATCTGGGCCTGCTGGCCGAGGCGCTGGCCGCGCTGGATCTTGCGCTCGCCGGTGCCGAGGGCGTGGGCGCGTCGATGGCCACGCTGCTGCGGATCCAGCGCTTCTCGGTGCTCGACTGGCTCGGCCGCGGCGACCTCGCATCCCTGCCTCAGGCTCC
>WBZL01002805.1_pt1 | contig 16569 bp, 14 predicted proteins | sample 5204291 | NCBI WGS metagenome assembly WBZL01 (sample SAMN12344345, study PRJNA552823) | activated sludge metagenome | biome: Activated sludge suspended growth; feature: Nitrification reactor; material: Wastewater; isolation source: activated sludge from nitrification reactor of wastewater...
CCCCAATATGCAAAAAGTGAATAACATCTCCGTATCCGCAGTTTTGAGCGCGCCTCCTGTTTGCATTGGATAACCACGTTTGTCATAAAGACTTCCATCATCCATTCGGCCACAGGTGCGTTCAGTTTGCCCTGTGGTCTTTTCTTTTAAATACGTAAAAACAAAGAAACAGACTCTCCCCCATTCGGACCACAGGGATCATCATCTCCTGTGGTCTTTTTATTTAATCTCTCTATTCCGTATTTCGTATTCCGTCGAGAAACTTATACGGAATACGAAATACGCAACACGTAATACGAAACAACCTCATGTCTCCCAAATACGATCCATACGATCTTCTCGAAGAACTCAACGAACTCAAGGGCGCAAAGCCCCGCATGAAAAACGTCCCGAATAAAGTCCAACGCCCTCGGCGCAAAGACAAATACAACCTCATCACCGAACCCGAAGCCGCCCAGGCCATCATCACCCAGCGCGACGACATCCACACGCTCGACTTCACCTACCAGGCGTCCAAAACCGAACGCGTCTGGCTCATGGACTCCCTCGGCAGTTTCTACGACGAACGCTGGTTCGATGATGTCCTGCAAGTCGTCAAAGGCGGCAAAGAAGCCTCCGTCTACCAGTGCAAAGGCAACGCCACGACCGGGACGGACTTCGTCGCCGCCAAAGTCTACCGCCCGCGCATGTTCCGCGCCCTCCGCAACGATTCCGCCTACAAAGAAGGGCGTGGCCTGCTGGACGAAGACGGTTTGCTCGTCAAAGACCACGGCAAGCTGAAAGCCGTCCACAAAGGGTCCGCCTTCGGCAAAGAAGTCACCCACACCTCGTGGATCGAACATGAAGTCAAAACCATGCAAGCCCTCCACGCCGCCGATTTGGACGTGCCGCAGTTCTACGCCAGCAACACCAACGCCATCCTCATGGAATACATTGGCGATGAAGAATCTGCCGCCCCCGCCCTGATTGACGTCGGCCTCACCGCCTCCGAAGCACGCCCCCTCTTCCAGCGCGTCCTGCACAACCTGGAAGAAATGCTCCGCCTCGGCGTCATCCACGGCGACCTCTCCGCCTACAACATTCTCTACCTGGACGGCGACATCACCCTCATTGACTTCCCGCAGGCGATCAACCCGCGCCAAAATCGCAACGCCTACACCGTCTTTGAGCGCGACGTCACCCGCGTCAGCGAATACTTCATGCGCTACGGCGTCAAAACCGATCCCAAACGCCTCACCACCAAACTTTGGTCCGCCCGTTTCCCCCTCACCCCCGACTTCGACCTCGCCGTTCTCGACCCGGATGACGAGAAAGATCGGGCGTTTTGGGAGAAATATAAGTAACCAGGTAGATAGAGTAAATACAGTAGATAAGGTAAATAAAGTACTTTGTTTCCAGTATCTACCTTATTTACTTTGTCTACCTTATCTACCGTATCTACAGGAAGCCTCCCATGCCCCTCCACCTTGCCCTCCTCCAAACCGTAACCGAACACCCTCACACGATTGACTACACCGTGCAATTACTCAACACCGGCGAAACCCGCGAAGCCAAACGCTCCAGCCCGGTGACCAATCTCAACCTCTTTCCCCAACCCGGACAACTCGTCGCGGTAGATGACACGATCTCGCCCCTCGAAATTGTCCACCTCTACGAATCCGTTGACCCCACCACCCTGACCCCCGCGGATCGCGCCGCCCTCGAACAAGATACCTTCCCCACCATCCTCGCCCGCCACACCCCGCCCGAACAGCAATTCTTCGCCCGCCGCCGCTATCGCCTCATCCGCAACGGCCAGGTCATCCATGAAGAAATCTTCCCCTCCCACGAACGCGTTTACGGCAAATACGAAATCCAAATGATGCTCGAACTGACCGGCTTTCGCGATGTACAAATATACGATGGCTGGATGAACCAAGAACCGTTTGCCGGAAAACATGATGTGATGGTGATTCACGGGAGAAAACCATGAACTTCCGTATTCCTGCCCTCGAAACCGAACGTCTCCTCATCCGCGATTTGACGATGGAGGACCTTGAACCTATCCACCGTATTCTGAACGAAGCCTTTGGCAGTGAAATCCCCCTGGATGAACGCAAACGCTGGCTGGCGTGGACAATGCTTAGCTATGAGATGTGCGCAATGCTCGAACAACCGCATTACGGCGAACGCGGCGTTTTCCTAAAAGAAACCGGTGCCTTGATCGGGGCAGTTGGCGTGGTGGCGTATATCGACACCTTCAGACGAGTGCCCGCCTTCAACCGCTCACCCGATGCCCCGGCGACCGCCGAAGTCGGTCTGTTTTGGGCCATTGATCCGGCCCACCAACGGAAGGGCTACGCGCCCGAAGCCGCCCGCGCCCTGGTGGATTTCCTCTTCGAGGAATACCGTCTGGGACGCATCATTGCCACAACCGCCTACGAGAACCTTGCCTCGCAATCCGTCATGCGTAAAATCGGCATGAAGGTCGAGTACATCGAACGCCCCGAAATCGGTGATACCGCCGTGATCGGAGTGATTCAGCGAACTACAATATGAGACGCATCCCCAAACTCCACACAGAAAGACTGGTTGTCCGCGAATTAATCACGGATGACCTCCCCAACGTCCACCGCATCCTCAACGAAGCCTTTGACACAGCCACACCGCTTGAAGACCGCGCCCAATGGCTCCAATGGACGACCATGGGCTACACCCAATTCAGCCACCTCGCCCAGCCCCCTCTCGGTGAACGCGGCTTTGCCCTCAAAGACACAGGCAAACTGGTTGGCCTCATCGGCGTCGTGCCCTACATCTACCCGTTTGGACAGTTTCCCTACTTCGGCGGCACGAATAGCCTGTTTTCTGCCAAAATCGGTCTATTCTGGGCCACTGATCCCCAACATCATGGCAAAGGCTACGCGACCGAAGCCGCCCGCGCGGTGATCGACTACCTCTTCACCCAAGAGCACCTCGATCAGATCATCGCCACCACCGAATACGACAACCTCGCCTCTCAAGCCGTCATGCGAAAGCTGGGCATGATCCTCGAACGCAACCCCTTCGACGGCCCACCCTGGGCACAGATCTTGGGTATTTTGGAGAACCCAGCCCAATGACCCGTCACCTCTACACCCTCCCCCTCCCCGAATACACCCCATCTCCCCCTCACCTTTTCCCCTTATCTCCGTTTCTCCTCCGCAACCCCACCCCCGCTGACCTCTCCGCCCTCGCCGCACTGATGATCGACTCCTACATGGGCACAATAGACTACGACGGCGAAACCCTCGAAGACGCCCTCGGCGAAATCCAAGCCTACTTCAACGGCGCGTCCGGCGAACCCCTGCTCGACGCCTCGTGGCTGTGTTTTGATGGAGAAACGCTCGCGTCCGCTATCCTGATCAGCCTGTGGGAAGGGCACCCGCTCGTCGCCTACGTGATGACCGCCGCCGCGTACAAAGGCCAGGGGTTGGGTCGCGCCTTGCTCGCACAATCCCTAAAAACCTTCCAGGCTCAGGGCCACTCACAAATCCGCGCCGTCATTACCGAAGGCAACACCCCATCCGAAATCCTCTTCCAACGCGCCGGGTTTGTGAGATATACCCCTGACTCCCTGTAAAAATTCGCAAAATTCGTGGCAAAAAAATGACCGCCCACCTCTACGCCGCCCTCCGGCACCCCACCGAACCCCGCATCCTCCTGCTCCCGCACGCGCACGGATGGCAACTTCCCTACGCACACTACCCCGAAGAATTCTGGTACGCCAACGTCCCCATCGTCAATAAAACCTTCGGCGCGCAATTGAACACCCCGTTATGGACACTCCGCCAGTTTTACTGCGCCTCGGATCAGGAGAAAAAGGAAGAGACCGTGCTCTTTGAAGTGATTCTGCTTGACCGGGAATGGCAACCCCCGCACGGGACACGGTGGGTGAATGCGGCAGAATTCGGCGGATTACCGTTCGCCCGACCTGATCTCGCCGCGATCATCTCCGCGTACCTGACCGCGCTCGCAACGGGGACGGTACCCGATCAGCGTCCGGCGTGGGCGCGGGTGGGGTGGGCGGAAGAAGTCCGGGCGTGGATCGGGGCGGAACTCGCGCGGCACGGGCACACGCTCCGGGCGTTGGAACAGGTCAAACAATGGGGCATTTCCAGCGTCCTGCGGGCGAAAACGGACGGGAAAGCCTTCTACTTCAAAACGACCAACCCGCACATGACCCTGTTCGTCAACGAGGCTTGTGTGACCCAACGCCTATCCGCGTTATTCCCCGCGTACATCCCCGCGCCCCTGAGCGTGGATCTTGATCGGGACTGGATGCTGTTGGCGGAGTTTGATCAACTCTTCCAACGCGAGATGCCCATCGAAACCAAAGCCGAAGCCTTCCGCTGGTTCGCCGAACTGCAAATCCAAACCATCGGGCAAGAAGAGGCACTCATCGCCGCCGGATGTCTCGACCGCCGCATAGACGTGATGCGCGCCCAACTCGACCCGCTCCTCGCCGACCCCACCGCCACCCACAACCTCACCCCCGAACAGGCTAACGAACTCCGCACCCTCGCCCCCACCATCAAAGACCTCCTCCTTCAACTTTCAACCTTCAACCTCCCCCCCACCCTCGTCCACGGCGACCTCCACCTGGGCAACGCCGCCCTTGTCAACGGGCAAACCATCTACTTCGACTGGACAGACGCGTGCGTTGCCCACCCGTTCATTGATCTGCACTCCCTCATGTGGGTGAAAGACGAGGCCCACCGCGAAACGATCCTGACCGCCTACCTCGAACCCTGGACCGCCTTCGCCCCCCTGCCCCGCCTGCGGGAGATTTTCCGCCTCGCCTACACCCTCCTTCCCCTGCACCACGCCGTTTCCTACCAACACATCGTCAACAACCTTGAACCCGATTCCAAATGCGAGTTGGACTCTGCCCACGAATTTTTGGAGCACTTGCGCGTGCGGGTAAAGGAATATCTAGGATTGGTAATTGGTGATAAGTTGATCGGTTGATAAATGATCGGTATCCAAACAACCAATCAACCAGTTCACCTTTAAAACTGCCCTATGAAAAAACTCTCCCCCACCACCATCTTCTACACCCACGCCTTCTGGCTGGATATTTCGTTTACGATCATTTTTACGATCAACATGATCTACCAGGTCGAGATGGCGCACCTCACGCCGTTGCAACTGGTGTTGGTCGGTACCGCATTGGAGGTGTCGGCGTTCATTTTCGAGATTCCGACGGGGGTGGTGGCGGATGTGATCTCGCGGCGGTTATCGGTCATCATCGGGATATTCATTACCAGCGTGGCGATGTCCATTCAGGCGATCCCGTCGTTTTGGCCGATCATGTTCGGGTCGGCGCTGTGGGGGTTGGGTTACACGTTTACGAGTGGGGCACACCAGGCGTGGATTACGGACGAGGTCGGGGCGGACAATGTCGGGCCGGTGTTCATTCGGGCGGGGCAGTTTGGACGGGCGGGGGGGCTGATCGGGATTCCGATCAGTGTCGCGCTGGCGAGTTTCGGCTTGCAGGTGCCGATCCTGACCGGGGCGGCGTTGATTTTGGGGCTGGGCATTTTCCTGATCGGGTGGATGCCCGAACATGGGTTCACCCCCACGCCCCGCGAGGAACGCGAAACCTGGACGGAGATGAAAGCTACCTTGCGAGAGGGTTTTTCGCTCGTGCGGCGGCGTCCCGTTCTGCGGGATTTTATGCTGATCGGGCTGTTTGTCGGGCTGTATAGCGAGGGGTATGACCGCCTGTGGACAAAGCACATGCTCGACAATTTTACGTTTCCCGTGCTGTTTAGCCTGACGGCGGTGCAATGGTTCGGGGTGATTGAGTTTATGATGACGGGGATTTCGATCTTCTCGAACGAAATCGCCCGGCGGAAGTTGGATTTGGCGGACATGCGGAAGTCGGTGGTGGCGTTGCAGTGGTTGTACGGGGGGATGGTGGCGGCGCTGATCGTGTTTGCGTGGGCGAAGGACTTCCCGGTGGCGGTGGCGGTGCTGTTGGTGTTCGACATCTGCCGGGGGCTGACGTTCCCGATTCAGGATACGTGGACAAACCAGTTCGTGGACTCGAAGGTGCGGGCGACGGTGCTGTCGTTCCGGTCGCAGGTGGACGCGTTGGGGCAGGGCGGGGGCGGGCCGGTGATCGGGGCGGTGGGCAACCGGTTCGGCGTGCGGGCGGCGATTTCGCTCGCGGCGCTGATCCTGTTCCCGGTCGTGCCGCTGTTTCGGGACTCGCTCCGGCGGGCCAGTAAGCAGGTTTCAGTGGAAAGTGTTCAGTTAGCAGAATAGTTATGTCAAAACCTTTCGATATTCTCCCTTCTGAAGAGACCGTCCGGCGGGTGCTGGATCGGGTAGAACCGGGGAGCACGCTCGTGAAATTCGAGGCGTCCCCGGGAAGTTTTTCCAATTACACGCATGTGGTGGATGCCCGGACCGCGCGGGGGGCGGATTTCCGGCTGGTGATCCGGCGATATAAGGTGTTTGGGGACTATGACCGGGGCGAGAAGGCCGCGCGGGAGTTCAAAACGTTTGAATTGCTGACCCGGCACGGCATCCCCGCCCCCCGTCCGCTATTGCTCGACACGACCGGGGAATTACTGGAGATTCCGGGGATTGTGACCAGTTTTGTTCCCGGCGCGTCGCTGTACGAACCCACTGACCCTGTGCGGTGGGCGCGCACCCTGGCAGTCACGCTGGCGAACATCCACGCCCTCCCGGTTGATCCCGAAACGCAAAAAACCCTCCTGGACGGCGACCCGCAAGCGACGTGGTTCATCCGGCGCGAGTCCCCGCCCGATTACATGCGCAAGCACCCGGACGGGGCGCGGGTTTGGGAAACCCTCCGGGCGTGGTACTCCGACCGGGCCATGCCCCCCGCGAGCCTCCTGCACATGGATTTTTGGGCCGGGAATCTGCTGTGGGAGGGAGATCAGCTTTCGGCGGTGCTGGATTGGGAGGAGGCGTCGTTCGGCAATCCGGCGTATGATGTCGGGTATAGCTTGCTGGACATCACGATGCTCGGGTACGGGCATGTGGCGGACGAGTTCCTGCGCGTGTACGAGGCGGAAATGGGGCGTCCAGTGGCAGATTTGGGGTTCTGGCAACTGGCCGCGGCGGTGCGTACGATGTTTGGGTGGGGTGATGAGATTTACGAATCCCCTGCAAAGGAGCGGTTGGAGGGGTTCATCGCAGAGGGAGTAAAAAACATATTCATATAAAGACGAAATATTTGGAGAGATATATGTCTAAAAGAACCAAGATTTTCATTGGGATGCTATTTTTTATTACCATCTTATGTGTTTCTATCTGCGTGTTTTCTTATTACTATTACGTTTATATTATTCCCAATCCGGCTGATTTTGCGACACCTCTTCCAAATAATGTCGTGAGGGATTTATGTGCCAAACTTGAAATAGTTGAGACTGACTCACGTTGTCAAGGAAACAAGGAAGTCTATGAACGTGATTTTTATCCGGATTTTCGTGCTTTGATTGACGAAGGTAAATTCCGCACAATGAAAGATTGGCAAGAAACGTTTGGAGATTACCTGGAAGAATGTCACGAGATGTATTTAGCAAATAAAGATGGAGTCAAGCCTGTCGAGTGTACATTCAACTTTGATGACACCAAAATTTTCTACATAAAGCTTGAATTTATCCACGATGAGCTTTCAATAGCATTTTTTCTCGCCCCAGACAGCCCTTGAGCAAACATAAAAACGTTTAGATTCTATAAGTCGGAAGGTTATGAATCCTCGAACTAAAAAATTCTTCTCCTACTACAAACCCTATCGGGGCTTGTTTTTTGCGGATATGGCCTGTGCGCTGATCGCGTCGGGGACGATTTTGCTGATCCCGTTGGGGGCGAACTTTATTACAAAGCAGGTGTTGGCGAACGGTCTGCCGGTGGCGCTGACGCAGATTTACGGCATGGGCGCGGGGATGCTGGCGTTGATTGCGCTCCATACGGCGGCGAATATGTTTGTGGATTATCAGGGGCACCGGATGGGGGCGATGATGGAGCGGGATATGCGGGGGGAGTTGTTTGAGCATTTGCAGAAGCTGTCGTTTGGGTTTTATGATGAACAACGTACCGGTCAGTTGACGACGCGGATCACAAACGATTCGTTTGACCTGTCCGAGTTGTACCATCACGGGCCGGAAGATGCGGTCATTTCGCTGTTGAACTTTTTGGGGGCGTTTGCCATCCTGCTCACGATCAACGTGGAACTGGCGTGGATTGTGTTTCTGTTCCTGCCGCCAATGGCTGTTTTCGTGATCTACTTCAACGACAAGATGAAAGCGGCGCTCCGCCGGAGCAAGGATCGGATCGGGGATGTGAACGCGCAGGTGGAGGATACCCTGGCGGGGATTCGGGTGGTTCAGTCGTTCACGAACGAGGCCATAGAGAGCCGGAAGTTTGCCCGCGAAAATGATCGTTTTCTGGACAGTCGGACGGATGGGTACAAAAACGAGGCGTATTTTTCGGCGGGGATGAGCGCGTTTACCCAACTTCTGCCCGTGGCGGTGATTGTGTTCGGGGGGATCAGGATCGTGAACGCCCAACTTGATCTGGCGGATTTGATCACGTTTTTGTTGTACGTGGGGATTTTGATCGAACCGATCCGGCGGTTTAGCAATTTCACCCGGTTGTATCAGGAGGGGATGACCGGGTTTGAGCGGTTTATGGAGGTGTTGGAGGTTCAGCCGGACATTCGGGACGCGCCCCACGCGGTGGAAGTGGAGCGCGTGCAGGGGAACGTGACCTTTCGCGGGGTCCGTTTTAAGTACAAAGCAGATCATCAGGAAGTGTTGAAAAACATTTCGCTGGACATCCGGGCGGGTGAATACATCGCGCTGGTTGGCCCGTCTGGAGTGGGGAAGACGACGCTTTGTTCGTTGATCCCCCGGTTTTACGAAATCAGCGAGGGGCAAATCCTGCTCGATGGGCGGGACCTCCGCGAGATTCGCTTGCGATCCCTGCGGCGCAACATCGGCGTCGTCCAGCAGGATGTGTATCTGTTTGCCGGGACGGTGGCGGAAAATATCCGGTACGGAAAACTCGATGCGACGATGGATGACATTGTGGACGCGGCGAAAAAGGCGAACGCGCACGATTTCATCATGGGGTTGCCCGAGGGATACCATACGGACATCGGTCAGCGCGGCGTCAAGTTATCGGGCGGACAAAAACAACGATTGAGCATCGCCCGCGTCTTCTTAAAAGACCCGCCCATTCTCATTTTCGATGAGGCCACGAGCGCGCTGGACAATGAAAGCGAAAAGGCAGTCAAAGATTCCCTGGAAAAATTGACCAACAATCGCACAACCCTGGTCATCGCCCACCGCCTGTCCACCGTCCGAAATGCCCAACGGATTATCGTGTTGACGGATAACGGGGTTGACGAACAGGGCACCCACGAAAGCCTCATCGCCATGGGGGGCACGTATGCAAATTTGTATAATGTGCAAGCGAGGATATAATTCACTTCACCCTTCACAATTCCTCATTCACAATTCACTATTCACGATTCCCATGCCCTACCCTACCCTCACCGCCCGCAACCACCGCACCTTTGCCTGTTACCCTGCCGCCGTTGTCGTCTTCATCATCAACGAGCGGGAAGAAATCCTGCTGATGCAAAACCCGAAACGTCACCGCTGGGAAGTCGTCAGCGGCGCGATGGAGGCGGGGGAAACCGTGTTGGCGGGCGCACTCCGCGAGGTCCGGGAAGAGATCGGGCCGCATGCGCGGGTTCGTCCGCTGGGGGCGTTGCATAGCGCGACGTTTGCGTACGATGAAGAGGTCCCGTTCATGATCAGCCTCTCCTATCTGATGGCTTACGAAGGCGGCGAGATCATCCCCGGCGATGACATGGCGGGCGCGCCCTTCCGCTGGGCTACCCCCGCCGAAATGGAAACGCTCTCGATCACCTCCCCCGCCCACCAACCCTGGCTGGTCCAACGCGCCCTTGAACTCTATCGTCTCTACACCCGGCAGAATATCGGGTTGGGGCATGAGACGGAGATTGTGCCGTAAGTTTCAAGAATAGGATTTTCACCAAAAAAGGCTGTGTGGGAATATTCATTCTCACACAGCCTTTTTTCGGGTGTTTATTCTATTTCCTCCCTACTTCGTAATCATGGGCAAGAACGTAAAGAAGATAGGCCGAAATGGGGGGGTCGAGGAAACTGTGGGGGTTGGGGAAGGGATCGGCGTCACGGAACCCTGTGGGGTCGGGGTCCGCGTTTGAGACGGGGAGGGGGTTTCTGTTGGCATGAGGGTAGAAGTCTGAGGCGGTCCATCCACGTCTTCCGCGGCGAAATAGACGCCTGTGATTTTGAACCCTTCCGGGCTAGGGAGCTTGGCGTGAATTTCGACCTTGTAATAGGAATATCCGCTGGGAATAATCGTTTCGACGGGCGGGGTCCAGGAGGTCATTTCCATCCACAACCAACTGGTATCCTGGCCGGGAGGGGGCGTAATCAGGGTCAACACGACTTGATGGACTGGGTTCCACACCAGCGTCCACGGGCCATTGGGGCTAGCACTTCCGTAGATGTTGACGTCAAAGGGATCGACAAAATGCGTCACCCAATGGGTCGAAAATTTCAATTTGGTGTGGTCCGGGTTAGCGGCGACAATTTGGTACAAATAGGAATCCACGCCCACTTGCCCATTGCCGTCGTCAGCGGACAATTTTCCGCCCGTCCCGCAATAAGTGGGGGTATTCCCATCACATTTTGCGGAAATATACGCATCCGGAGAGGGATTCGAGGTCTTTTGGCTGAGGGTCCAGAAATTATTGACGTTCACCCAGTGGTCAAACCCAGGCAGAGACGGATTGGTAGGGTCACGAAACCAGGGATTTTGCAGGAGATTATCGTTGGGCAAAGAGGGCACCTGGAAAGCATAGACCTTGTGAACCAGTGCGAAAACGAAGATTACCCCCAATAGGATCAAAACGACTTTATTCAGTTGTTTCTTCATCGAGCAATACCTCTTAATGAGTGCTCCAAACAAAAAAAGATGCGCCGAGGTGTATGCCTCGACGCACCTTTTTATTTGAAGAGCATAAACATAAGCTCGCGCTTATGTGAAAACAAATGGAACGAAAATCAGTGTAACCCCCTTACACCTTGCTTCATAGGGACAGGTGTCCTTATTGCCCGCTGGCAAATCCTAAAAAGCGTTGCCGCTTTTTGACCCAAAAACGTCCCATTTCCGCCTTAAATCAGGATAGAGCGACCATAAAACAGGCGATTTGTCCTCCCGCCCCTTGTTTTTCAAACCCGAGCCTCCGGGCGCATCGGTCAAAAAAACAGGACACAGTCCCCTCCCTGGGCATCCGCGGACAGCAAAAAAATCCGCCGGGTTCGCCACACGCAAACATACGGTAAAATACCCACCACCCCTTATCAGTTCCCCGTTCTACGTTCTACGCTTTACGTTCTACGTTCAACATCCCCTCCTGGAGAGACCTATGCCAACCATCCAATCTATCGTTTACATGCCCCGCAACGAAGAGGACTACGACCGCAACGGCCCGTTCCTACGCATCCCCCTCGAAACCGCCCATCTGATCGCCGACTATGGGCTGGAAGGCGACCACAAAGCGGGTCATCACCCCGAACGCCAACTCAACCTCATCCCCACCGACTGGCTCGCCACCCGCGCCGCCGAAGGCTACTGCACCGGCCCCGGCGAAATGGGCGAACAACTCATCCTCGACGGCCTCACGATGGCGGAAATGTCTCCCGGCCTCCAACTCCAACTCGGCGACACCGCCATCATCGAACTCATCAAAACCCGCACCGGCTGTGAACGCCTGGACGAATCCCAACCCAAACCCATCCCCGCCGACATCAAACTCGCCGGCATTGGTTACCTCGCCAAAATCGTCCAAACCGGCACCATCCGCGTCGGCGACCCCGTCACCCTCCTCACCCCCGAACTCGCCTAACCAAAAAGGACGAAGGCCCCCCTTCGTCCTTTTTCATCCCCACTTCCCCCGTTCTACGTTCTACACTCTACATTCTACGTTTCCCCATGCCCGCTCCCAAATCCACCGACATTTTCCGCGCCCTTCGTGCCCACCGGAATGTTAACATCCACTCCTATCGCCGCTTCAACACCGGCCTCGCCCACTACGTCTACGAAGTGATGACCGACGATGGCCCCTTCGTCGTGCGGATGGCCGATCCCGAACATTCAAACGGCATCCCCGGCGGCGTGTACTGGCACCCCTACTTGCGCGGCGTCGGCGTCCCGATCCCCAACCTCCTCGGGCATGATCTCACTGCCCCGTTCCCCTACATGATCCTGGAACGCCTGCCCGGCACCGACCTCGGTCACATCTACGACACCCTCACCCCCGCCCAAAAACAAACCCTCGCCACCCAAATCGCCGAAATCCAAAACCGCGTCGCCACACTCCCCCACGCCAAATCCTACGGTTACCTCAGTTCCTACGAAATCCCTTCAAATCCCTTGAGTTCCTGGTCTTCCGTCCTCGCCTCCGGCCTCGACGCCGCCACCCGTCTGATCACCTCCGCAGGCATCTTCGACCCCGCCGTCGTAGACCGCGTCCGTCACGCCGCCGCCCCCTACGAACCCTACTTCGCCAGCATCCTCCCCGCCCCCTTCCTCGACGACACCACCACCAAAAACGTCATCCTCCATGAAGGCACCCTCACCGGCATCGTAGACACCGACGAAATCTGCTTCGGCGACCGGATCAACGCCCTCGCCCTCACCCACATGGCCCTCCTCAGCCAAAAAGCCGACCTCGACTACATCGCGTACTGGGCCGAGGCCTGGCACCTCACCGCCGCACAAATGCGGATCATGCACCTGTACACTGCCTGTCATTGCGTCTACTTCATGGGCGAGATGGGCCAAAAGTTCAATAAAGACGCCCCCGAACCCGTTGACCCCGCCCGCGTGGACTATCTGCACACTGTTTTGGGCCACCTTCTCAAAAATGTTGAAGCAAGCGCTCAATCGTAACTACTCAGCATAGAGTCGAAAATTCCGAAAAAGAGATGAAAGGGGGGAAGGCCTTCCCCCCTTTCATCTCTTTTTCGGAGATTCTCCGCATTACCCCTGAGCAGTTACAATCGAACAGCATTTCTCGGTATGGACACAAGCCGACGAACGGCGTTCCTTAAAACGATTTCCCTGAAGCCAAATGACGCACGTAAAGGAACGCCGTTCGTTCAAAATGAGAATTGCTGAAGATCAAATCTCGTCTCGCACAATTGCGCGCAAGCGGGATAAAATCACGCAGTTTAATTTTTTGCATCATTCAAACCTTTACATATTGTTCAAATAACTTTTACCCCCCTTAACACCCCTATAAAAACCTGTTGATATGATCCTCAGGGCTTGTGCAAACGCCCGAAGATTTCACCTCGCTTAAATGCCAACCATCCCACTATCCCCCCAAGGAGTACCCAATGAAAGGAAAAAAGCTAATTACTGCTATTTTTGCCATTATCACAATCTTTTTACTCATCCCCGGCAGTGTGTTTGCCAACAACAGCCCCCAAACCCTCCCCTTTAGCCAAAACTGGACCAACACCGGCCTGATCACCACCACCGATGACTGGTCCGGCGTCCCCGGCGTCGTCGGCTTCCTCGGGCAGGACATCACCACGGGCACAGGTGTTGACCCTCAAACCCTCTTGGGTGTCAGTGCTTCCGCCAACGATGTAGATGTCATCGCCAACCAGACCAGCACCAGCCTCACCACCGGCGGCGTCGCCGAGTTTGAAATCACCGATGCCGGCGTCGCCCTCCAAGGCTCCGGCACCGCCGATGCCCCCCACCTCATTCTCTACCTCAACACCACCGGCCAAAGCAATATCACCGTCTCGTACAACGTCCGCGACATTGACGGCACCGCCGACAACGCCGTTCAGCCCGTCGCTCTGCAATACCGCGTCGGTTCCAGTGGCAACTTCACCAACCTCCCCGCCGGGTTCATCGCCGACGCCACCACTGGCCCCAGCCTCGCCACCCTCGTCACCCCGATCAACGTCACCCTGCCCAGCGCAGTCGATAACCAACCGGAAGTTCAGGTGCGCGTCATCACCACCAACGCCGCCGGGAGCGATGAATGGATCGCCATTGACGACCTCAACGTAAGTACCGCCTCCGAACAAACCCCCACCCCCACGAGCGAATTCACCGCCACCCCGACAGAGACCCCCACCATCACCCCCACGGCCACGCCCGCCGGCACCTGCACCGACCCCTACACCGCTGTCTACGCCATCCAGGGCAATGGTCCCACCGCCGCCATCACCGGCGCGGTCACCACGCAAGGGGTTGTCGTCGGGGACAATGAAGGCGCTTCCCCGGCCTTGCGCGGCTTCTACCTCCAAGACCTCACCGGCGATAGCGATGCCAGCACCTCCGACGGCATCTTCGTCTTCAACGGGAACAACAACACGGTCAGCGTCGGCGATGTCGTGCGCGTCACCGGCACCGCGGCAGAATTCCAGGATCAGACCCAAATCAGCGCCACGACAATCATCGCATGCGGTACGGGTTCTGTGCCCCCGGTCGATGTCACCCTGCCCGTGCCCTCCACCACGTTCCTCGAACAATACGAGGGCATGTTGGTCCACTTCCCCCAGACCCTCTACGTGACCGAACACTTCCAACTCGGACGGTTCGGGCAGGTTGTGCTGTCTTCCAGCGCCCGCTTGCAACAGCCCACAAACGTCACCCTGCCCGGTGCGCCCGCCATTGCTCTGCAAACGGCGAACAACCTCAACCGGATTATTCTCGACGACGACCTCCAAAGCCAGAACCCTGACCCGATCCTGTTCGGGCGGGGGGGCCTGCCCCTGAGCGCCAGCAATACCCTGCGCGGCGGCGACACCGCGACCGGTCTCGTCGGCGTGATGACCTACACCTGGTCGGGCAACGCCGCCAGCGGCAACGCCTACCGCCTGCGCCCTGTGAGCGCCCTCGGCGGGGGCCTCCCCAACTTCCAACCCGCGAACCCCCGTCCGGTCTCGGTTCCCGCGGTCGGTGGTTCGCTCAAAGTCGTGGGCATGAACCTGCTCAACTTTTTCAACACGTTTGGCGTCGGAGCCTGTACGAACGGGGTCGGTGGGTCCGCCACCGATTGCCGCGGGGCAGATGATGCTTTTGAATTTGGCCGCCAGTGGCCTAAAACAGTCGCCGCCATCGTTGCGCTCAACCCCGATGTGATCGGCGTCAACGAAATCGAAAACGACGGCTACGGCCCCTCCAGTTCGCTCCAATTCCTTGTGGATCAACTCAATGCCGCCACCGCCCCCGGCACCTACGCCTTCATTGACGTGGACACCGCCACCGGGCAAATGAACGCGATGGGCAACGATGCCATCCGCGTGGCCCTGATTTACAAACCCGCCACCGTCACCCCCGTTGGGCAAACGAGCGCCCTCAACACCACCGCCTTCATCAACGGTGGCGATAGTGGTGCGCGCAACCGGGCCTCCGTCTTACAAGCGTTCCAGGAAATCGCCTCGGGCGAAGTTTTCCTCGTTAACGTCAACCACCTCAAGAGCAAAGGCTCCGCCTGCGATGCGCCCGATGCGGGCGACGGACAGGGCAACTGTAACCTTGTCCGTGTGAATGCGGTCAACGAACTGCTCACCTGGTTCACCAGCAATCCTACTGGCACGAACGACCCCGACATTTTGATGGTCGGCGATTACAACTCGTATGCGTTGGAAGACCCGATCACCACCCTCCAAAGCGGCGGCTTTACCAACCTGATTTCTACCTTCCTCGGCCCGGATGCGTACTCCTACGTGTTCGACGGGCAATGGGGCTATCTCGATCATGCGTTGGCCTCCGCTTCCATCGTATCCCAGGTCTCTGGTGTGGGCGATTACCACATCAACTCCGATGAACCCTCCGTCCTCGACTACAACGACGATTTCAAGAGCGCGGGGCAAATCATCAGCCTCTACGCCGCCGATCAATTCCGCGTGTCCGATCACGATCCCGTCATCATTGGGTTGAACCTCGGAAGTGTGACCCCAACTTCCACCCCGACCAATACACCCACCGAGACCCCAACTCCGACCAATACCCCAACGGAGACTCCGACCCCCACCCATACGCCCACGGAAACCCCCACGAATACCCCAACTAACACGCCTACCAACACCCCAACGGAAACACCGACTCCTACCGACACCCCCACGGAAACGCCAACTCCGACAAATACCCCGACGAATACGCCCACCAACACCCCGACAAATACCCCGACCAACACGCCTACGAACACTCCAACCAACACGCCTCCACCCAACGTGGCCCCCACGGTTGCGGTAGCCGCAGGCGGCAGTTGTAGCGTCAACGGCGGTACGATGAACCTGCTCGTCGGGGATGCCAATGGCGATCCGCTGACCTTAACAGCCAACTCGTCCAACACCAGTGTGGTGCCCAATGGCAATATCATCTTCGGTGGGAGCGGGGCCAACCGCATGGTCACGATCACAGCCGTGCCCGCGACCACGATCCGCACCGCTATCATCACGATCACCGTAGATGATGGCAATG
>WBZL01002806.1_pt1 | contig 16568 bp, 12 predicted proteins | sample 5204291 | NCBI WGS metagenome assembly WBZL01 (sample SAMN12344345, study PRJNA552823) | activated sludge metagenome | biome: Activated sludge suspended growth; feature: Nitrification reactor; material: Wastewater; isolation source: activated sludge from nitrification reactor of wastewater...
GCCACGGGCGAGTCGGCCGCCGGCTGAGCTCTCGCCGAACTCTCACGCGTCGGCGGTCGGGCTCACACCTCGGCGGTCGATGCTGATGGCGTTCCCCTCAGGAGGCCGCCATGCTCGACACCCCCGTCACGCCCGAGATCCCCGCCCGTGAGAACCGTCCGGTCGACCCGCTCGACCAGGTCAGCTCGTGGCCGCCGCCGGCACCGCACCGCCCGTCGCGCCGCCGTCGTGGGCTCGGCGCAGTGGTCGCCTTGGTGGTGGGCACCTCGGCCGCGACGGGCGGCGCCGCCGGCTGGTTCGCAGCGAGGGCCTCGCAGGACGCCGCCGCCTCGTCCAGCACGCCCACGCCCACGGCCGTCGCCACGTCGATGGGCTCGAGCGTGCTCGCCGACGGCGGGATGGACGTCGCCGCCGTCCTGGCGTCGGCCGAGGCCTCGATCGTCGAGATCAACACCACCATGAGCTACCGGCAGGGCCCGTTCCGTATGGAGGGCGAGGGCGCCGGGACCGGCATGGTGCTCACCGCCGACGGGCTGGTGCTCACCAACGCTCACGTGGTGGCCGACGCCACCTCGATCACCGTGAAGCTGAGCGACGGCACGTCGTACGACGCCACGGTCGTGCAGTCCGACAGCGCCGCCGACGTGGCGGTGATCCAGCTCGACGGCGCGACCGGGCTCACGCCGGCGACGTTCGGTTCGGCCGCCGACGTGGCGGTCGGTGACGACGTGGTGGTGATCGGCAACGCGCTCGACCTCGGCGACACGATGAGCGTGTCACGGGGCATCGTGTCGGCACTCGACCGCACCATCACCACGAGCGAGGGCACGCTCACCGGCCTGATCCAGACCGACGCGGCCATCAGCTCGGGCGACTCGGGTGGGGCGATGCTCGACGCGGCCGGCCGCGTGATCGGCATCAACTCGGCCGGCGCCACCGACTCGAGCGGCGTGACCGTCGAGAACATCGGCTTCGCGATCCCGATCGACACCGCTCTGGCGATCGTCGCCGACTGGGGCATCTCGGTCGGCTGAGACCGTCGCGGGTGGGGTGCGATGTGAGGCGCCCCCACCCGCGATGCCTCGACAGGGCTGCCGTCAGAGGTCGAGGCGAGCGACGATCTCCTCGCCGTCGAGCTCGCCGGTGGGCACGAACCCGAGTCGTTCGTAGAAGCGCCGAGGACCACCCGGAGCGTCGACCCACGAGACGCCGAGCGCCTCGTGGCCCTCGGCCCGGACGTGGTCGACGAGTGCTGCGATCGCCTTCGCGCCGATGCCGCGCCGCTGGTGCATGCGGTCGATCAGGAATCGCCAGAGGAAGGGGTAGGGCTCGACCGACGACACGTCTGAGTACATCAGGAAGCCGACGATCTGTCCGTCGGCCTCGACCGCCCAGTACCGCGGCACCGCCGCGACACCGTCCTTCACCACCGGTGGTATCAGCGCCTGGGCGAGGTTGCGCTCCATCGGGGCGACGAACCGACGCTGGAAGCGATGGGTTTGCAGCGCGCTCACGTCGCGCAGGTTCGCCTCGGTCAGCTCGACCAGTTCGACGAGCTCGCACGTCGTGGGCCGGGCGAGCCAGGCCGCACGGTCCTCGGCGAGCAGACCGAAACGCATGTCGTCGAGCCACTCGCCACGGATCGGCTCGGCCTTGCGAGCGAGGCCCTCGAACGTGAATCCGAGCTGCTCGAGGAGGCGCATGGAGGCGAAGTTCTCGGGATCGAGCGTGGCGACGATGCGATGCACGGGGGTGCGTTCGAACAGCGCGTCGACCATCGCTGCCGCCGCCTCGGTCGCGAACCCCTTGCCCTGGTGGGCGGTCGCGAGGGTGTAGCCGAGGAACGCCACGGCGCCGCCCGGGTGCTCGTCACCGATGCCGACGAACAGGTCGCCCACGACCGCGCCCTCGTGCTCGATCATCACGTTCACCGATCGGCCGATGGCCGGACCGGTGAGGTCGGCGACGCGCCGGAAACCCGCGACGGCGTCGTCGAGCGTGTAGGGGAGTGGCCAGTCCTGGTAGCGGGCGACCTCGGGATCGTCGCGGTAGGCGGCGATGGTCGGGAGATCCTCCCTCGTCGCCATGCGCAGCAGGAGGCGCTCGGTCCGCATGGGCAGCGTGATCACCGCGCCAGTCTGGCAGGTCGAACGTGCGTTCTGCCCGTGCATTCCCACGGATAGGATCGAGCCATGACGAACTCCGGCGCCCCCGTCCTCACCGGCGAACCGTTCCAGGTCGTCTCCGAGTTCCAACCGGCCGGCGATCAGCCGAAGGCGATCGAGCTGCTCAGCGAGGGCATCCAGCGCGGCGACCGGTTCCAGACCTTGCTCGGCATCACCGGTTCGGGCAAGAGCGCCACCATCGCATGGACGATCCAGAACGTGCAGCGACCGACGCTGATCCTGGCGCCCAACAAGTCGCTCGCCGCCCAGCTCGCGCAGGAGATGCGCGAGTTCTTCCCCAACAACCGGGTCGAGTACTTCGTCAGCTACTACGACTACTACCAACCCGAGGCGTACATCGCGTCGAGCGACACGTACATCGAGAAGGACTCGTCGATCAACGACGAGATCGACCGGCTGCGTCACTCGGCCACCGCTGCGCTGCTCACCCGTCGCGACACGATCGTGGTCGCGTCGGTCAGCTGCATCTACGGCATGGGCAACCCCGAGGAGTACAAGGGGCAGCTGCTCGACCTCAGCGTCGGGGTCGACTACGACCAGCGCAGCATCCTGCGGCGGTTGGTCGACCTGCAGTTCGACCGCAACGACATGACGCTCGGCCGCGGCAAGTTCCGTGTGCGCGGCGACACCATCGAGGTGCACCCGTCGTACGAGGAGACGGTGCTGCGCATCGAGATGTTCGGCGACACGGTCGACCGGCTCACGATCATCGACCCGCTCACCGGCGAACAGCTGCGCGAGCTGAACCGCACCCAGATCTTCCCGGCCACCCACTACGTCGCCGGTGACGAGCGGATGCGCAAGGCGGTGCTCGGCATCGAGGCCGAGCTGCAGGAGCGGCTCGCCTGGTTCGAGGCCAACGGCAAGCTGCTCGAAGCGCAGCGGTTGCGCATGCGCACCCAGTACGACCTCGAGATGATCCAGGAGGTCGGCTACTGCAACGGCATCGAGAACTACTCGATGCACATCGACGGCCGCACGTACGGCGAGCCCCCGTTCACCCTGCTCGACTACTTCCCCGACGACTACCTGCTCGTCATCGACGAGAGCCATGTGGCGGTGCCGCAGCTGCACGGTCAGTACGAGGGCGACCGCAGCCGCAAGGACCAGCTCGTCGAGCACGGGTTCCGCCTGCCGAGCGCCCGCGACAACCGCCCCCTTCGTTTCGACGAGATCATGGAGCGGCTCAACCAGGTCGTGTTCCTGTCGGCCACCCCGGCGGCGTACGAGTTGCGCGTGAGCGAGCAGGTGGTCGAACAGATCGTGCGGCCCACAGGCCTGGTCGACCCCGAGGCGATCATCAAGCCCACCAAGGGCCAGATCGACGACATCATCGAGCAGGTCAACCAGCGCGTCGAGAAGGGTGATCGCGTCCTCATCACCACGCTCACCAAGAAGATGGCCGAGGACCTCACCGACTACCTGCTCGAGCAGGGCCTGAAGGTTCGCTATCTGCACAGCAACGTCGACACGATCCAACGCATCGAGCTGCTGCGAGCGTTGCGTCTCGGCGAGTTCGACGTGCTCGTCGGCATCAACCTGCTCCGCGAGGGTCTCGACCTGCCCGAGGTGAGCCTCGTGTGCATCCTCGATGCCGACAAGGAGGGTTTCCTCCGCAGCGAGACGTCGCTCATCCAGACGATGGGTCGCGCCGCGCGAAACGTCGATGGTCAGGTGATCATGTATGCCGACAAGATCACCGACTCGATGCAGCGGGCGATCGACGAGACCCAGCGCCGCCGCCAACGTCAGATCGCGTACAACGAAGAGCACGGGATCGACCCGCAGACCATCCGCAAAGCGGTCGGCGACATCCTGTCGATGCTCGGTCTGTCGAGCGACGGCACGGCGCCGGTGCCGGGCAAGGACCGCCGTCGGATCAGCGAGCGCGACAAGGTGAAGCGCGACCTGAAGACCCTGCCGCAGCAAGAGCTCGCGCGACTCATCCAGACGCTCGAGGAGGAGATGCACGAGGCGGCCGCCGAGCTCAAGTTCGAGTACGCGGCTCGCCTGCGCGACGAGGTCAACGAGCTCCGCCGCGAGTTGCGCGACGCCGGCTGAGGCCGCGTCCGGCGGTTAGCATGTCGTGCGGCGACACGCCTCGCCGGACTCTCTCCTCGGCACCCGCGCCGCCGAGCATCGGAGAGCACAGGGGACCTCGAGTGCTCGGCGTGACGGAACCGGTGTGTCCAGTCGCGACCCATCACGAGCGCGGGTCGTCCATGGGATCGCGTGACACGCGAGGTGACCTCACATGACCAAGCACGAGTCGTTCAAGCGCCGGGTGCGCGAACGGATGGAGAAGACCGGCGAGCGCTACGGCGCAGCCAGGAGAGTGCTGCTCGGCGGCCTCTCGCCCGACACCGACATCGGCGTCACGTCCGGCGTTGCCGGGCGCAGGGTTCGGGTGTCCGAGCCCGAGGTCGACGACGCGTCGATCCTGCGGGCGACCGGCCGGGACTGGGACGAGTGGTGCGACCTGATCGACGCCTGGCCCGGCCGCGACGGTGGCCATACCGCCATCGCCGCGCATGTCGCCGACACGTACGGCATCGACGGATGGTGGGGCCAAGGTGTCACGGTCGGCTACGAACGGATCACCGGCCGACGAGTGGTGAACCAGATGGCCGACGGAACGTTCAGCGCGGGCAAGTCGCGGACCGTCACGGTCGACCTCGACGCGTTGCGGGCTGCGATCGTCGACGAGAACGATCACGCCGAGCTCTTCCCGGGTCTGGAGACGCGGTTGCGATCGAAGCCGACGAGCAAGGCGTTGCGTGTCGGGATCTCGATCGACGGCAGCGACGTGGGCTCGGTGCTGTTCTCGTTCGCCCCCAAGGGAGACGGACGGGTGACGATCAGCCTGAGCCACGACGGGCTGCCCGATTCGGCGGCCGTCGAACGCTGGAAGACCTACTGGAGCGACTGGCTGGTAGCCATCGACGCGGTGTGATCAGCGCAGCGTGGTGGCGGCGTCGTGCAGCGCCGCCACCACGGCTCGCACGGCGGGGGATTCCTGCATGGTCTGGCGGTACACGACCGAGATCTCGCGCCACGGCTCGGGTTCGCGTACCTGCAGCGCCCGCACCGTGCGGGGCAGGGGAGCGCGGCCGAGGCGGGGGACCAGTGCGATGCCGAGACCGGCCGCCACCAGCGCGATGTGCGTCTCGAACTCGCTGGAGCGGTGGACGATGTGCGGCAGGGTGCCGCTGCCGTCGTGCATCCGCATCAGCCACTCGCGGCAGATCGTGCCCTCCGGCGAGGCGATCCAACGTTCGCCGTGCAGGTCGTGCGGGCGGACGGTGCGGCGGCCGGCCAGACGGTGGTCGGCGGGGACCAGGAGGTCGGCCTGGTCGCGTCCGATGGCTGCGCGCGTGACGTGGTCGGGGACGTGGAGCGGCACCTCGCCCCAGCTGTGCACCACGCCGACATCGCTCTGTCCGGTGGCGACGAGGTCGATCGCCTCCCAGGGGTCGCGCTCGAGGAGGTGGACGTCGAGGCCCGGGTGCCGGTCGACGAGGCGGGGGAGGGCGACGGTGATCAGGCCGCGCATCGCCGTCGCGAAGGCCACGAGTCGGATGGTGCCGGTGACGGTGCCCGCCCGGCGGTGCAACCCCGCCTCGAGCACCTCCAGCTCGTCGATGAGCCTCGTGCCGCGCTCGACGAGCGAGCGGCCCTCGTGGGTGAGGACCACGCCGCGCCCGACACGCTCGAGCAGGGCCACGCCGAGCTGCCGTTCGAGCCGTTTGATCTGCTGCGAGACCGCGCTGGGCGTGAAGCCGAGCGCGCCGGCGGCCGCGCCCACCGAGCCCTGTTGCTGCACCGCACGCAGCGACGCCACGGCATCGAGATCGATCATGTAGCAACGCTACATGGAACACGGCAGATCAATTCGCTGGTGCTTCACGGTGGGATGGTGCACGCTCGACCCTCGTGAACCGCCGCGACACCCTCCTCGCCGCCCTCGTGGTCACCGTCTGGGGCTTCAACTTCGTCGTCATCCAGTGGGGCATGCGTGGTGTGCCGGCGTTGCTGTTCGCGGCGATCCGTTTCACCGTGGTGCTGATCCCCGCGGTGTTCCTGGTGCCGAAGCCCGATGCGCCGTGGCGCACGATCCTCGGGGTCGGCGCGTTCATGTCGCTCGGCCAGTTCGCGCTGCTGTACTCGTCGATGCACGCCGGCATGCCTCCCGGGCTCGCGGCGCTCGTGCTGCAGTCGCAGGTGATCCTGACGATCGTCTTCGCCGCCGGTGTACTCCGCGAGCGACCGACGACCGCCCAGGTGGCCGGGGTGGCGCTGGGTTCGGTGGGACTCGTGGTGGTGGCCGTCGGCCGTGGCGGGCACGTCACGGTGGGTGCCTTGGTGCTGTGCCTGCTGGCCGGCGTGTCGTGGGCGGTCGGCAACGTGATCTCACGTTCGTCGGGGATTCGGGGCGGGCTGTCGCTGACCGTGTGGTCGGCGGTCGTCGTGCCCGTGCCGCTGTTCGTGTTGTCGCTCCTGCTCGACGGGCCGGCCGCCGTCGGCGACGCACTCGCCGGGTTCGGGTGGCGCAACGTCGCGTCGACCGCGTACACCGCGTGCCTCGCCTCGCTCTTCGGCTACGCGATCTACAACGGGCTGCTGTCGCGGTACCCGTCGTCGGCCGTGGTGCCGTGGGCGCTGTGGGGTCCGGTGGTGGCGATGGCCGCCGGGTGGGCGCTGCTCGACCAGCGCCCGAACGGAGCCGAGTTGACGGGTGGCGGCCTGCTGCTCGTCGGGGTGCTGATCGCGCTCCGGCCGCGTCGGACCGTGGTGGCGCCGGCGACGGCGGACGCCCCGACGGGTGTCGCTACAGCACCACCGTGAGGACGTGGATGAGCACGCCCGCGAGACCGCCCACCACGGTGCCGTTGATGCGGATGAACTGGAGGTCGCGGCCGACCTGGAGCTCGAGTCGCTTGCTCGTGCTCTCCGCGTCCCATCGCTCGACGGTGCTCGAGATCATGTTCGCCACCTCGTGGCGGTAGTTGGCGACCACGTAGCCGCCCGCCGAGGCGACCCACCGGTCGACCTTGCCCTGCAGTTCGGCGTCGTCGCGGAGCCGCTGGCCGAGCTGGGCCAGGCTGGTGGCCATCCGGCGACGGAGCTCGCTGTCGGGGTCGACGGCAGCGTCCTCGAGCGAGCGCTTCACCTCGCCCCACAGCGATGCGATCCAGGCGCGCACGTCGGGGTGGGCGAGCAGCTCGTCCATCAGCTCCTCGCCCTTCGCGACCAGCTCGGGATCGTCGCGCAGCCGACTGGCGAAGGCGACGATGCGCTGTTCGATCGAGCGGCGCACCTCGTGCCCGTGGTCGCGGCCGACGTCGTCGAGGAACCGGTGGACGCCGCTGTAGATCTTGTCGAAGATCCGGTCGTCGATGCTCTCGGGCACCCACCACGGCGACTCGTGCTGCAACCGCTCGCGGAACGTCGAGCGGTTGTCGTCGAGGAAGTTGCGCAGCCCCGTCAGTGTCGCGTCGAGCAGCCGCTGGTGGTGCCCGCCCTCGACTGCGAGATCGACGGCGCGTCCCACGAGCGGCGCCACCGGGGTGGCGCGGATGCGCCGCTCGACCATGGCCTCGATCGACCCCGAGATGGCCGCGTCGTCGACGACCTCGAGTGCGCCGCGGATGACGTCGCCGGCAGCCGACGACGCCCGCCGAGCGTTGGCGGGGTGGGTCAGCCAGTCGCCGAGCCGAGCGCCGACACGTGCCTTCGCGAGCCGCTCGTTCAACAGCTCCTCGGTGAGGAAGTTCTCCTGCACGAACTGGCCGAGCGACTCGCCGATCTGGTCCTTGCGCTTCGGGATGATCGCGGTGTGGGGGATGGGGACGCCGAGCGGGTGGCGGAACAGCGCCGTGACGGCGAACCAGTCCGCAAGGGCACCGACCATCGCGGCCTCGGCGAACGCCTCGACGTACTCGAGCCACCCGGCGTCGTCACGGAAGGTGCGGGCGAGCACGAACACGATCGCCACCGCGACGAGCAAGCCGGTGGCGACGAGCTTCATCCGTCGGAGATCGGTGGCGCGCTGCTGGTCGAGCGTGGGGGGACTGCCGGCCATGATCGGCCACGTTACGGCGAGCTGTGACGGCCCGCGCCGTCACCACCGGTCACCCGAACGTCAGGCGACGGGCCGGCCGAGGAGGCCGCGGGTCACCAGCTGCCGACGAGCGGCTCGCCGAGCACGGCGCTCAGCGACGACGCGGGCTGCGGCACGGCGAACAGGTAGCCCTGGCCGAATCGGCAGCCGAGCTGGACCAGTCGGTCGCACTGGGCCTGTGTCTCGACGCCCTCGGCGATCACCTCGATCTCGTGCGAGGTGGCCTCCGCGAGGATCCGCTCGATCTCGAGCACCTCGCGCTCGGACCCGGTGACCTGCTGCACGTAGCGGCGGTCGAGCTTCGCGCCCGAGATCGGGACGCCGGCGAGTTGCCCGAGTGCGGTGAAGCTGTGCGGCACGTCGTCGAGCAGCAGCTTGACGCCGAGGTCGACGAGCTTGCGGAGCTGGTCGAGCGCGCCGGGGGTGAGCCGGTAGGCGATCCGCTCGTTGAGCTCGATCGTCACCGCGTCGCTCTCGATGTCGTACTGGCGCAAGCGTTGCGCGACGAGCTCGGCCAGGCCGTGGTCGGGCACGCCGGCGAACTCGAGGTTGAGCGCCGCGCTCAGGTCGGGGATCCGGTGGCTGAAGTCCGACAGGAACTGCAACGACGACTCGAGCATCCGGTCGAACAGCGACAGCATCGCCGGCGGGGTGCTGTAGGCGTCGAGGAACGAGTCCGGGCTCAGCACGCCGTCGGCGGTCTGCATCCGGGCCAGCGCCTCGATCGCGACGACCTCGCCGGTCGACAGTTCGACGATCGGCTGGAAGTAGGCGATCATCCGGCCGTCCAGCTCCCCGGAGGGTGTGGGAGCCAGGTCGGCCGGGTCCTGCACGACCACCACGCTGCGGGTCTCGGCCTCGGCGATCGCGCCGAGCGCGCCCGCCACGGCCGCGCCGAGCCGCTGGTAGCGGGACGGGTCGACCGGGTCGTGCAGGCAGAGGAAGGCCAGAGCCGTCCCGTCGTGGCCGGGCACGCCGAACGCGGTCCCGACCGGGGATGCGTTCAGCGACCAGGCGGCATCGGTCTCCTGGTGCAGGTACTGCAGCAGGTGCAGACCGATGCGACTCAGCGCCGCGTCGAGGCTCGGACTTCCAACCATCGAGGTGACTATCGGCACCCGATCGGCGGATCTTCAATCTTTCTGCGGCCGATTCTCGGGAATCCCTGAGCGTTCCTTCGAATCGGCCACGCCGGGTGGTCGCCGTGCGGTCGCCGATCCGCTCGCGAAATGCCTCGACAGAACGTGTGTTCGGTGCTGGTCGAGACTAGCCTTGCCCACCAATGCCTCCCGCGAAGACCGCCGAATCGGGGAAGCTCCAGCGAGGCACCGGTGGCACGATCACCGTGCGCGGTGCCCGCGAGCACAACCTGAAGAACATCAGTGTCGACCTGCCGCGCGATCGGCTGATCGTGTTCACCGGGCTCTCCGGCTCGGGGAAGAGCAGCCTCGCGTTCGACACCATCTACGCCGAGGGTCAGCGTCGGTACGTCGAGAGCCTCAGCGCCTACGCCCGCCAGTTCCTCGGGCAGATGGACAAGCCCGACGTCGACGTCATCGAGGGGCTGTCGCCGGCGATCTCGATCGACCAGAAGTCGGCCAGCCGCAACCCGCGCTCCACGGTCGGCACGATCACCGAGGTCTACGACTATCTGCGTCTGCTCTACGCGCGCATCGGCGTGCAGCACTGCCCGAACGACGACACCCGGCTCGAGCGGCAGACGCCGCAGCAGATCGTCGATCGCATCCTCGAGCTGCCCGAGGGCACGCGCTTCCAGGTGCTCGCACCGGTCGTGCGCGGCCGCAAGGGCGAGTACGACACCTTGTTGCAGGACCTCACCGCGCAGGGCTTCGTCCGCGCCAAGATCGACGGCGAGATCGTCGACATCGCCGAGTTCCTGAAGCGCGACGAGAAGCTCGCCCGCTACGAGAACCACCACATCGACGTGGTGATCGACCGCCTCGTGCGCCGCGAGGGCATCGAGCGCCGGCTCACCGACAGCCTCGAGACCGCGCTGCGACTGGCGGAGGGCGTGGCCCAGGTCGAGCTCGTCAATCGCGACGGGCAGGACGACGAGACGCTCACGTTCAGCCAGCACCTCGTGTGCCCGTCGTGCGGCCTGTCGTTCGAGGAGCTCGCGCCCCGCAACTTCTCGTTCAACTCGCCCTACGGCGCGTGCGAGGCGTGCGACGGCCTGGGCACCACGTTCGAGGTCGATCCCGAGCTGATCGTCCCCGACCCCGACCAGAGCATCAACGAGGGCGCGATCGCCCCGTGGCGTTCGGCCCACACGCAGTACTTCACCCGCATGCTCGAAGCGGTGGCCGAGGTGTACGAGATCGACCTCGACGCCCCGTACCGCACGCTCAACGCCAAGCAGCAGAAGGTGGTGATGCACGGCGTCACCGGCAACCTGCAGGTGAAGTACAAGAACCGCTACGGGCGCACGCGGCAGTACAACACCAGCTACGAGGGCGTGATCCCGTGGATCAAGCGCCGCCACGAGGGGGCCGAGAGCGACTGGGCGCGCGAACAGTACGAGGGGTACATGCGGCTCGTGCCGTGCCCCACGTGCAACGGCGCCCGGCTCAAGCCGGCATCGCTGGCCGTGCGGGTGAACGACAAGCACATCTCCGAGATCTGCGACATGAGCATCGGCGAGTCGTCGAAGTTCCTCGCCGGTCTCGAGCTCAGCGAGCGCGACCGGCTGATCGCCGAGCGGGTCACCAAGGAGATCAACGCCCGCCTCGGCTTCCTGCTCGACGTCGGCCTCGACTACCTCACGCTGTCGCGCTCGGCCGGCACCTTGGCCGGCGGCGAGGCGCAGCGCATCCGGCTCGCGAGCCAGATCGGCTCGGGTCTGGTCGGCACGCTGTACGTGCTCGACGAGCCGTCGATCGGTCTGCACCAGCGAGACAACCGCCGGCTCATCGACACCCTGGTCCGGTTGCGCGACCTCGGCAACACGGTGCTCGTGGTCGAGCACGACGAGGACACCATCCGCGAGAGCGACTGGATCGTCGACATCGGCCCCGGTGCGGGCGAGCACGGTGGTGCGGTCGTCTACAGCGGTCCGGTCAAGGGGATCCTCAAGTCGAAGGAGTCGATCACCGGCCAGTACCTCGCGGGCAAGCGCACCGTGCCGGTGCCGCAGGTGCGCCGCACGCCCGGCGACGACTGGCTGCGCATCAAGGGTGCTCGCGAACACAACCTGCGCAACATCGACGTCGACATCCCGCTCGGCTGCCTCGTCGCCGTCACCGGCGTGTCGGGCAGCGGCAAGAGCACGCTGGTGCGCGACATCCTGCTGCCGGTGCTGATGCAGCGCATCTACAAGAGCAAGGACGCGGCCGGCAAGCACAAGCGGATCGACGGCATCGAGCTGCTCGACAAGGTGATCGACATGGACCAGTCGCCGATCGGGCGTACCCCGCGGTCCAACCCGGCCACCTACACGGGCGTGTTCGACAACATCCGCAAGCTGTTCGCGACCACCAGCGAGGCCAAGGTGCGCGGCTATCTGCCGGGCCGGTTCAGCTTCAACGTCGCCGGCGGTCGCTGCGAGGCGTGTGCGGGCGACGGCACGATCAAGATCGAGATGCACTTCCTGCCCGACGTGTACGTGCCGTGCGAGGTGTGCAAGGGCGATCGCTACAACCGCGACACGCTCGACATCACGTTCAAGGGCAAGAACATCGCCGAGGTGCTCGACATGCCGATCGCCGAGGCGGTCGACTTCTTCTCGAACCAGCCCGCGATCTCGCGGCACATGCAGACGCTCCTCGACGTCGGGCTCGGGTACGTGCGTCTCGGGCAGAGCGCGCCCACGCTGTCGGGCGGCGAGGCGCAGCGCGTCAAACTCGCGAGCGAGCTCGCCAAGCGCAGCACGGGTCACACGATCTACCTGCTCGACGAGCCGACCACCGGCCTGCACTTCGAGGACGTGCGTCGCCTGCTCACCGTGCTGTCACGCCTGGTCGACCAGGGCAACACCGTGCTCGTGATCGAACACAACCTCGACGTCATCAAGACCGCCGACTGGATCATCGACCTCGGTCCCGAGGGCGGTAGCGGCGGCGGCACGGTGGTGGGCGAGGGTTCGCCCGAGCACATCGCCACGATCGACGCCAGCCACACCGGCCGCTTCCTGCGTCCCCTGCTGTCGCGCTAGAGGCCTCGTTCGCGCACGAATCGAGTGATCAGTCGGACGATCGTGTCGGGCTGCTCGTCGAGCATGCTGTGGCCGCAGTTCGAGAGCCCGATCAGCGTGGTGTCGGGGCGCGCCTCGGCGAGGCGGAGCCCGTTCTCGGGCAGGGCCACGACGTCGTCGAGCCCGACCATCACCAGCATGGGCGCGGTGCCGCCGTGCGACCACTGGTCGAGCGGGGTCCTTCCCGACGCCTCGGCCTGGGCGCCGGCGACCAGCGGGAACGTGCCGAGATCGGCGGCAGCGGCGGCGAGGTGCGCGTTCGCCGGGGCGTAGTTCACCTCGGCGTGGAGTCGGGTCCATTCGTCCTTCGAGATCGACGGATCGAAGTACCGCCGGAACTTCGTCTGCACCTCGCTCGACGGCGGGATCTCGCCACCGGCAGCGAGCAAGGTGATCGTGGCCACTCGGTCCGGTCGGTCGCTCGACGCCGTTCGCATCACGCGGTTGCCGAAGGCCTTGCCCAGCAGATGCACCGTCGCACCCTCGAACGAGTCGGCGATCCTCCACGCGTCGGCGGCGAAGTCGTGCAGCGTGAGGCCTTCGAGCGAGCCGGTGCTCCGACCGATGCCGCGGTAGTTGTAGGTGACGACCCGGAGCCCGCTCTCGGCCAGGCGCACCGCTGCCTCGTCGAACTGTGCAGCCGGTCGGCCGTTGCCGGCTGCACAGATCAGGATGTCGTTACCGTCGCCGATGTCGAACACCTCGATGTCACCGTCCTCGCCGGTGAGGAGGGTCGTGCGTGCGGCGGGACTCGTCGGCATGGGCGGATGGTAGCGACGCAGGTCTCGTCCTCTCGCGGGTGGGTGGTGGCGAGGGCACCCGGTGGGTCGGGCACTGACGTCGTGTACACCCCCAGAGGTATGTGACACTGGCCCCGTGACCTCCACCGGCCTCGTCGACATCGACCGCGGCGCGCTCCAGCGGCGCACGCTCGTCACCCTCCGGCTGGCGCAGGTGCCGTCGCAGGCAGCGGTGTCGGGGATGATCGCGGTCGTCGCGCTGCTGGTCGGCGAACTGATCGACAACGAGCGGCTCGCCGGGACCGGCAGCGCCACGTTCACGCTGGGCTCGGCGTTGGTGGCGGTGCCGCTGTCGGCGGCGATGCGCCGGCACGGACGGCGGGTGCCGCTCGTGCGCGCGTGGTCTGCCGCCGCGGTCGGCGCGTTCGTCGCCGGGGTCGCCGGTCAACTCGACTCGTTCCCGCTGTTCGTCGTGGGCATGCTCGCGTTCGGCGCCGGCCAGGCCGCCGCGCTGCAGGGACGGTTCGTCGCCGCCGATCTGGCCGACGCGTCCACCCGTTCGCAGGCGATCGGCTCGGTCGTCTGGGTCGGCACGCTCGGCGCCGCGTTCGGCCCGTTGCTCACGCCGTGGGAGCGCCGTCTCGCCGAGTCGGTGGGCCTCGAGCCGCTGGTCGGCCCGTTCTTCTTCGCCTCGGCGTTCTTCGCCGTGTCGGCGGTGCTGATCTTCCTACGGCTTCGCCCCGATCCGCTGATCGCGGCCGGCCTCACCGATCCCCATGCGCAGCGTGTCCGCCCGTTGCAGCAGGTGCGAGGTGCCGCGCGTGTGGTGGCGGCCCGTCCGTTGGCGCAGTTGGGACTCGCGTCGATGGTGATCTCGCAGACCGCGATGGTGGCGGTGATGACGATGACGCCGCCGTACATGAAGGACCACCACCACAGCGACCTGAGCGCCTATGTGATCGCGTTGCACATCGTCGGCATGTACGGCTTCTCGCCCTTCGTGGGCCGGGCGATCGAGCGGTTCGGGCGCATCCCGTCGATCGTGATCGGATCGCTGATCCTCGGCGTGGGCACGTTCGTCACGGTGATGGTGGGCTACAACGCCGTGCTGGTGTTCATCGGCCTGTTCCTCCTGGGCGTCGGGTGGAGCTTCGGCCTCGTGGCCGGGAGCACGCTGCTCACCGAGAGCGTGCCGGCCGAGTCGCGAGTCGAGGTGCAGGGCTCGGGCGACCTGCTGATGAGCCTGTGCGGCGGCAGCGCCGCCTTCGCCTCGGGCTTCGTGAAGGCGTCGTTCGGCTACGGATCGCTGGCGTACGCGGGCACGGCGCTGGGCGGGGTGCTGTTGATCTACGCGATGGCGAGCCGCAAGCTTCCGCCGGCGGTCGACACTGCCAGGTGAGGCGCGGGACGGATGTGCCCACGTCGGGCGTTCGCGTCCCGCGGTGCCGACCGAACGGTCAGTTGCCGCGGAGGCGCTTGCCGAGCTCGCTGAGGCGCTTGCGCTCGGCCTCGCTGAGGCCCACCGAGTTCATCTTGTCGAGCAGGCGGTCCATCTCGGCCTGGTCGGTCGGCGAGGGCCCGTCCCACGGTCCGGGCGTGACCACCCGGTCGAAGTCGCGGCTCTGCTTCTTGCGCTTCGCGCCGGCACGCGCCGGGGTGCGACCGCGAGACGAGCTGCCCTTGCCGCCGACGAGCTGTGGGATGAACCCCATCGTCTCGCGCAGCTCGCCGAACTGACGCACGACGACCAGGGCCAGTGCGACGGTGAGCAGCAGTTGGATGAGGCTGCCCCAGATGCGATCGCCGACGTACTGGAGGACGTCGAGCACGACGAAGATCACCGCGATCACCCACGCGGGGATGCCGAAGAAGAACGGCGCGTTCGGTGCGTCGGCGGCGAAGATCACCAGCATCGCAGTGCCCAGCAGACCGATGCCGACGGCCACCGCCCGGTCGGCGCCGATGATCGTGACGATCGCGGCGGGCACCACGATCAGCACGAGGATCAACTTGAGGTATCTCGACTTGCCGAGCATCTCCTCGACCCGATGGCCGAAGATCCAGAAGAACACGAGCGAGATGACCGCCCAGATCGACGGTTCGGTGGCGACCGGCCAGGTGATCAACCGCCAGATGTCGCCGTCGCGCACGAAGGGCGGGAAGAAGACCAGGTTGTCGAGCGTGCTGGGGCTGATCGCGTAGGCGAACATCGACAGGACACCCAGACCGACGAGCAGGACCGTCGTGGTGACGTCGTACCCGCCGAGCTGGAACCAGCCGTCACGGCGGCGAGGCTCGGGGAAGTTGAGCTGGAAACGTCCGGTCACGTCCCGCACCCTACCGGCCGTAGCCTGGGGCTCGATGGTCACTCGTCCCCCCGCCGGCACCATCCCCGACACGCCCGGGTCGTACCAGTTCAAGGACGCGAACGGTCGCGTCATCTACGTCGGCAAGGCGTCGAGCCTGCGCCAACGGCTGTCGAACTACTTCCAGGATCCGCGCAACCTGCACCCGCGCACGGCGCAGATGGTGGCGACGGCCGAGTCGGTCGAGTGGATCCAGGTGGCCAACGAGGTCGAGGCGCTCATGCTCGAGTACAGCCTCATCAAGCAGCACCGGCCGCGATTCAACGTGCGGCTGCGCGACGACAAGAGCTATCCGTTCCTGGCGGTCACGCTCGACGAGCAGTACCCCCGTGCACTGGTGATGCGCGGCCGCAAGCGCAAGGGCACGCGCTACTTCGGCCCGTACGCGCACGCCTACGCGATCCGCGAGACGCTCGATCTGTTGCTGCGCAGCTTCCCGATCCGCACGTGCAGCCCGAGCAAGTTCCACGAGCACCACCGCCTCGGTCGGCCGTGCCTGCTGTTCCACATCGAGAAGTGCAGTGGCCCGTGCGTGGGCGAGATCGACGAGATGCCGTACCGGCAGCTGGTGCACGAGTTGTGCGAGTTCCTCGACGGCGACACCGACGAGATCGTGCGCCGGCTCGAGGGCGACATGCGCGGCGCGGCCGCCGAGCTCGAGTACGAGCGCGCGGCCCGACTGCGCGACCGGTTGGCGTCGGTGCAGCGCGCGATCGAGAAGCAGCAGATGGTCGCCGAGCGCAACGAGGACCTCGACGTGATCGGCATCGCCGACGACGAGCTCGAAGCAGCCGTGCAGGTGTTCTTCGTGCGCAAGGGCCGCGTGGTCGGACGCAAGGGCTTCATCCTCGACAAGGTCGAGGAGCTCACCGCCGGCGGGCTCGTCGATCGCATCCTCGAGGAGATGTACGGCGACGAGCCGCCGGCGGGCGTGCCCAAGCAGGT
>WBZL01002807.1_pt1 | contig 16563 bp, 12 predicted proteins | sample 5204291 | NCBI WGS metagenome assembly WBZL01 (sample SAMN12344345, study PRJNA552823) | activated sludge metagenome | biome: Activated sludge suspended growth; feature: Nitrification reactor; material: Wastewater; isolation source: activated sludge from nitrification reactor of wastewater...
GTTGCGGACGTTGGGGTAGCCTAGCAGGTAGGTGAGGACAAACCAGGTGTGGGAGCTGCGTTCGCCGATGCGGCAATAAGCGATCACGCTGTCGTTGGAGGCCAGCCCCTGCTCGGTTTCGTAGATGCCACGCAAATCGTCGGCGGTTTTGAAGGTGCCGTCTTCGGCCACGGCGCGACTCCAGGGAACGCTTTTGGCGCCGCGAATGTGGCCGCCGCGCAACGCCCCTTCCTGCGGCGAGCCGGGCATGTGGAGCAGTTCACCGCTGAATTCCTGGGGGCTGCGAACGTCAACTAACGGCCGTTCTGCCCGTACATGCTCCAGCACCTGATCCCGAAACGCCCGAATCTTGTAATCCGTCCGGTTTGGCACCGCATACGTCGTCGCCTCAAACATTGGTGCTGCCTTTGTCAGCTCACGCCCCTCATCAATCCACTTCTTGCGCCCGCCGTCCATTACCCGGCAGTCGCCGTGGTCAAACAGCTTGAACACCCAAAACGCATAACACGCCCACCAATTGTTTTTATCCCCATAAAAAACAACCGTCGTATCCTTGGCAATACCATGTTTTGCCATCAGTGCCGCAAACCCCGCTTCATCCAGGTAATCACGGCGAATTGCGTCATTCAAGTCAGCTACCCAGTCAATGTGAACCGCATTCGGCACATGCCCCGTGCGATACAGCAGCACATCCTCATTGGACTCAACCAGCCGCACCTTGTCGGTGTTGTGCAAATTTGTCGCCACCCATTCCGTGCTAACCAGTACATCCGGGTGAATATATCCTTTGTCGCTCATGCTTTTTCCTTTTCGGGTTTACCCGCTTTGTCTTAAATAGGACGCAGATTAACCTGATTTTCCTGATTTGATGTAACTATCAGGTCTGTCGTCAATGAACCAATTGTCGGCCAAAACATGTCATTTCGACGAGTCTTCGAGGAGAAATCCCGTTCCCTTTGCCAATAAGAATGGGATTTCTCGGAAGACGCTTCGGCAGTCTCAGTGCAGGCTCTCGAAATGACATTTGTGTAATTGCGATTTCTCTTAAATTTCTCTGTAAGCCTCTGTGTCTTCTCGGAGAATCTCTGTGTAACAAATGCCGACACCCCAATTTTACCAAATTTCTTTGGCCAAGATCATAAAACGGTGGCACCGCCCTCGCCACTTGATGAACAAAAGCGAGAGCAGCAGCCACCGTTACTGATTTATCCGCGAAAATCCGCCCTGATCCGCGTCATCCGCGCATCCATTTTTCTAGCCCATCTTTTCTAAAATGCGGGAGAAGATGCGGTCGCGCACCCCTTCCACCGGAATGCGGCGCAGCAGCGGATCAAAGAACCCTTCCACCACCATTTGCTCGGCGCGGTTGCGCGGAATGCCGCGTGCCATCAGGTAGAACACCTCTTCCTGATCCATTTTGCCGATGGTGGAGGCGTGGGTGCAGGCCACATCGTCGGCCTCAATTTCCAAACCGGGAATCGAGTCGGCGCGGGCGGTTTTGTCCAGCATCAGGTTGCGGTTGGCCTGAAAGCCGTCAATTTTCTGCGAATCTTTTTGTGCCTTGATCATCCCCTGCCAAACAATGCGGGAATTTTCCTTGAGTGCCCCTTTGTAGAGCAGATCGCTAACGGTGTCGCCGGCGTTGTGGTTTTGCTGGGTGTCCAGGTCAAGGTGTTGACGGCCGTTTGTGAAAAACACCCCCGACATCCGTCCCCAGCTACCCGGCTGATCCAGTTCCAGCGTTTGGAACGCCTTCGAGAGGCGCGTACCCATCCAGCTTGTCACCCAGTCCAGCTTGCCATCGCGCCCCACGCGCCCGCGTTCGTGGTTAAACTGCCAGACGTTGGCGCCAAAATCCTGCAAACCAGAGTAGATGAGGCTGGCGTTGTCGCCCACCAGCAGCTCAATCACGCCGTTGTGGAGGGCCTGCGCTTCCCCTTCGGCCGAAGCGTAGAAGTCGAGGAAGTCGGCTTCGGCGCCTTCTTCCAGCACGACGAGGGTGTGGGTAAAAGTACGGCCGTTTACCGACCACAAAACGCTGTGAACGGGTGCCGCTGCTCTGACATTCTTTGGCACATAGAGGAAGGTGCCGCCGCGCCAGAACGCGCCGTGCATGGCGGCAAATTTGCCTTCGTCCACTTTCACGCCCTGGGTCATGAAATATTTTTGAATGAGGTCGGGGTGGTTGCGAACGGCCGTTGACATATCACAGAAGATCACCCCCTGCGCTTTCAACGCATCGCTCAACGCATACGATGTGGTGACACCATCCACTTGAATAAGCTGACCACCCGCCGCTTCCGCCGCAAACTGTTCCGTCAACGATGCTGGTAGCGTTGCCTCTATTGCTGCATCCCCATTGACCGACGGCCCAGTTTCACTCATTCTGAACCGACGCAAATTTGTCCGCCGCCACGCCTCATCCTGTGTTGTGGGCATGGGCAAACTCTCAAACACGTCAAACGCCTTTAGCCGGAATTCCAGCATCCACGCTGGCTCCTGCAAATAGGCAGATAGTTGTTGTACTGCTTCTCTTGTAAATCCACTCATGTCGGTAATCAGTAATCGGTAATCGGTAATCGGTAATCAGTAATCAGTCAAAAACTGATTACTGATTACTGATAACTGTTTACTGACTACTATCCAATAGACCCTTCCATCTGAAGCTGGATCAGGCGATTCATTTCAATCGCATATTCCATCGGCAGCTCTTTCACTAGCGGTTCAATAAAGCCATTGACGATCATCGTGTTGGCTGTTTCCTCGTCAATGCCCCGGCTCATCAGGTAGAACAACTGCTCTTCACCCACCTTGCTCACCGATGCTTCATGCCCAATCGTCACATCCTGTTCGTCAATCTCGATATAAGGATAGGTGTCGGAGCGGCTACGTTCATCCAGCAGCAGCGCATCGCAAACAACGTTGGATTTGACGTTGTAGGCCCCATCCTGCACCTTGAGCAGACCGCGATAGGAAGAACGGCCGCCGTCCTTGCTAATGGACTTGGAAATAATCCGGCTGCTAGTATTAGGAGCCACATGCACCACCTTGCCGCCAGCGTCCTGGTGCTGCCCTTTGCCCGCAAAGGCAATGGACAAAATTTCGCCGTGCGCCCCTTCGCCTGTCATGTAAACGGCCGGATACTTCATGGTGACCTTACTCCCCAAGTTCCCATCCACCCATTCCATCGTCGCTTTCTCTTCGGCCACGGCTCGTTTCGTCACCAGGTTGTAGACGTTATTAGACCAGTTCTGAATGGTGGTGTAGCGGCAGCGCCCGCCCTTGCGGACAATGATTTCCACCACAGCCGAATGCAGCGAGTCGGAGGAGTAGATAGGTGCTGTGCAGCCCTCAACATAATGCACATACGCCCCCTCATCCACAATAATCAGGGTACGCTCGAACTGCCCCACGTTTTTGGCGTTGATGCGGAAGTACGCTTGCAGCGGCATGTCAATGTGGACACCCGGCGGGACGTAAATAAAGCTGCCGCCCGACCAAACGGCCGTATTTAACGCCGCAAACTTGTTGTCATTGTAGGGAATAATGGTGCCAAAATATTCCTTCACCAGTTCAGGGTATTGCGCCAGTCCATCATCCATCCCTAAAAAGACAACCCCTTTTTCTTCAAGCTCCTTCTTGATGTTATGGTACACCACCTCAGACTCATATTGTGCGGCCACCCCAGAAAGGAACTTTTGTTCGGCTTCAGGGATGCCGAGCTTGTTGAAAGTGTCTTTAATGTAGCTGGGAATATCTTCCCAGGTGTCACCCTGCCGATCCGATGGCTTGATGTAATAGTAGATGTCGTCAAAATTAATGCCCGCCAAATCAGCGCCCCAGGTGGGCATTGGACGGCTGAGAAAGTGTTGGTATGCCTTTAGACGAATGTCCAGCATCCATTCCGGCTCGTTTTTCATCCGCGACATCATGCGGATCATCTCTTCATTCAGCCCTTTCTCGGCCTTGAAGACATAATCTTCTTTGTCGGCAAAGCCATACTTTTCGGCGTAGTCGGCATTAACGTCGGCAATAATTTCTTCTTCGCTTAGTTCACGCTCAATCAATTCAGCCATTTTTATGCCTCCTCGGCAACACCATGCTTTTCACGAATCCAGTCGTAGCCGCGTTCTTCCATGACTAATGCCAGTTCAGGGCCGCCGCTTTCTACAATACGGCCGTTTAGCATGATGTGAACATGGTCTGGCTTGATGTAATTCAGAATTCGGTGGTAGTGAGTGATAACCAGCATCCCCATCCCGTAAGATTCCTTAAGCCGGTTTGCGCCTTCGGACACGACGCGCAGCGCGTCAATGTCCAGCCCGGAGTCCGTTTCGTCCATAATGGCAATCTTTGGCTCCAGCGTTGCCATCTGTAAAATTTCCGCCCGTTTCTTTTCACCGCCAGAGAACCCTTCGTTCAGGTAGCGGCCGGCGAATTTGTGGTCAATCCCCAGCAAATCCATCTTTTCCTTGAGCAGGCGGCGGAACATGGGAATTGGAATGCCCGTGTCTTCGGGGTTTTCCCCCTTGCGTTTGGAGTTGATGGCCTGGCGCAGGAATTTGGCAAGGGTGACACCCGGCACGGCTGACGGGTACTGGAAGGCAAGGAAAAGACCAGCGCGGGCGCGTTCGTCTGCTTCCATTTCCAGCAAATCTTCACCGTTAAAGATGACTTGCCCAGCGGTGGGTTCATAGGCGGGATGCCCGGCCAGTGTATAAGCCAGGGTGCTTTTACCAGAGCCGTTTGGCCCCATCATGGCGTGTACTTCACCCTGCTTAATCAGCAGGTCAATCCCTTTTAAAATATGGGTGTTCCCCACATTGGCGTGCAAATTTTTGATTTCTAGTGCAGCACTCATCTGATTTTACATCTCCTGTCGTGCGTATCGAATTGTAAAACATCAGCTAAAAAGCTGTTCGTTAATTTTACAAAATATAGACGTTACCTTTTCAAGGGGCGTTTACAAGGTTAAATTATAGCAAAGCGGTTGTTTTGCGTCAATATTTATGATAAAAATGATAAAAATAGTGAAAATTGACAGGGATATGGCCGAATGCTATAATTTTTTGCGTTTGGTGGGTGCGAAATCTCGCAATAGGCAGGGATTGTATCGTGAAATTTGTTACAAGCAACAAAACGGGCACACGTGATGTTGTGCTACAAACCATAAAAGAATCGGGGCAGGTGACGGTGGAGGAGTTGGCTCAGGCGGCTGATGTTTCTCCGGTGACGGTGCGGCACCATGTTAATACGTTGCAGGCGGAGGGGCTGATTGAAGCAACGGCCGTTCGTCGCAAGGTCGGTCGGCCGTATTATGTCTACGCACTCAGTGAAAAAGGACAAGAGCTGTTTCCCAAACGGTACGTTAGCCTTACCAATCGTCTGCTCAGTGAACTAAAATCACGTTTGCCCGCCGACACCGTTGCCGAAATCTTTAGAGGTGTCGTAGACGGCGTTATTACCGAACACGAAGGTGCCTTTGAACATTTGGCACTCGAAGAAAAGCTCGATTATCTGGTGCAGCTTTTGGGCAAAGAGGGGTTCCTGGCACGTTGGGAACAGGACGAAGACGGTTACAAACTCATCGAATATAGCTGCCCCTACATTTCTGTGGGTTCCAAGCACAGCGATGTGTGCAACATTGACAAGGAACTCATGCTCAACGTGCTGCAACTGCCCGTGAAGCAGCACAGCTGTATGCTAGAAGGGGCAGATTGTTGCGAATTTTCTGTGACAGCACAAACTACATGATAAGGACTGAGAAAATGGTTATTAGTAAAGAAGAAGAGTTGGTAGAGTCATTGCGAGTTGTCATTGATCCTGAAATTGGCATGAACATTATCGAACTTGGCCTGGTGCGTAACATTGAGTTGAACGAAGAAACTGACTCGGCCAAGATTACAATGATTTTGACGACACCTTTTTGCCCCTATGGCCCGCAAATCATTGAGCAGGTGCGGATGGTTGCCAACAACGTCATGGCCGGTAATGTTACTGTGGAAATCGGTACCGAACTGTGGGATCCTTCCATGATGGAAGAGGGTGCCGGTGGCGATTGGGGTCTTTTTTAATACCTTTTATCTCCGACCAAGGGTTCAACCAAAAATAACTTTGCAGTTCCAGAAGTTCAACTTCTGAGAGAAGTTGAACTTCTAAGAAACTGTTTTAAAAACGCAAAAAGCCCCTGATGTTCCCATTAGGGGCATTATAAAATACAGGTTCTTTGGGATTTCGTGGGGTGATCGGCACATTTAGTCGGGCAGATTGCTTGAAGACTAACCATTTAATCGGGTAAAAGCAGAAACTGGGAGATTAAGATACTGGGAGAACTAACCACGGCTAATCTCTCAATCTCCTAGTCTCGCAATCTCAAGGCGCATTTACCCGTTTATTTTGTAAACATCCAGGCTCTCCTTTATCTGTTGCGCACGGGCTACCAATGGAGGTAGGGGTACTTTTTAAACAGTCTCTGAGAGAAGTTAAACTTCTACACCCCAGGGTATTAACGAATGAACCCTTAGCCGCGAATGAGATGATTTTCCAATTCGGCCAGCATTGTCCACAATTTAGCCGCCATGATCCGACGATTGATGATTTACCTGCTGTCGTTCGCGCTGCTGATGGGATGTCGTGAAACCGACACGCCGGCCACACAAACGGCCGTTTCTCCCCCCCTCGCCCACATCACCGCCACGCCAACCCTTGCCCCCACTCCCACCCTCGCCCCCACCCTGACCACCCCCACGCCAACCAACACCCCCACCCCCACCGCCACCCCCTTGCCCCAACAGCGGCTCCAACTGGGCAGCCAGGCGATGGCCGTCGGCAACGACGAGCTGGCGGCGCAACAATTTACTGCCTTGGTGACACAGCCCAACGCGCTGGACACAGAAAAGCAGCAGCAGGTGCTGTTTGATTTGGGGGTGACGCAGTGGCGCAACGGCCGTTTTGCCGAAGCCACCACCACCCTCACCCAGCTCCTCGAAACGGGCAACCCCAACCCCGATGTCTCATTTTATCTGGGCGAAGCGTATGCCGGGCAAGGGCTGTACAGTGAAGCGACTGCTGCCTACACGAACTATTTGGCCGTTTACCCCGATATGGCCGCCTACATTCAGCCCCGTATCGCCCAGGCGCAGTTGGCGTTGGGCAACCGGGCGGCGGCGATTGCGGCGTATGAAACGGCCGTTTCTGCCCCCGCCCACCGCATCAAACACGTCCTTCTGCGCCAAACCCTGGCCGATTTGTATCTGGCCGACGGCAACTTCGCGGCGGCCATCGGCCAGTACGACGGAATTTTGGCGGTGGCGCAAACGGAGTTTACGCGGGGGCAGGTGACGTATTTGGCGGGCAAGGCGGCGTTTGCGGCGGGGGATGAGGCGGCGGGGTGGGAGCGGTATGAAACGGCCGTTTTCGACTATCCCCGCGCTGCCGAAAGCTACCAGGCGTTGGTGGCGCTGGTGGAAGCGGGGCGCGAGGTGGACGACTACCAGCGCGGGCTGGTGGATTTTTACGCCAAGGCGTATGCGCCCGGAGTCGAAGCGTTTGAGCGGTATTTGGCCGCTGCCGCTACCCCGCGTGAGGAAGCGTACCTCTTTTTGGCCTGGTGCTATGAGGGGCTGGGCAATGGCGAGGCGGCGCGGCAAACGCTGGCGCGGCTGGCGGCGGTGAACCCGGCGCGTGCCTTATTAGAGGAAGGGCGGCTGCTGGCGCGGCTGGGCGACACGGCCGGGGCGATCAACAACTACGACCGCTTTTTGGCTGAATTCCCCGACCATGAGGCGGCGGCGGAAGTGGCGTGGGCGGGGGCAGAGTTGGCGGGAGAAACGGCCGTTAACCGCTACCTCGACATGGCAAACCGCTACCCCAGCGACAAAAACGCCCCCGAAGCCCTCTTCTGGGCGGGGTGGCTGGCAAACCAGCAGGGGGATGAGGCGGCGGCGATTGCCGCATGGCGGCAGGGCGCGGCCAGCTACCCCAATGCGCTTTACGGCGGGGCGGCGCAGGTGTGGCTGCTGCGGCTGCTGCCAGACGGGGAGGAACGGGCGGCACTGCTGGCGGCGGTTCAGACGGGCAGCGGCGAGGGGTATTACAATTTGCGGGCGCGGGATAGAGTGGGGGAAGAACGGCCGTTTTTCGCCCCCAGCCCCTTCACCCTGCCCCCCACCGATGATGCCGCCCTGCAAGCCGAAGCCGAGCAGTGGCTGCGCGACTGGCTGCGGCTCCCCGCCGAAACCGACGTTGCTGCGCTCAACCCGACCCTGGCCGACGACCCCCGGCGGCAGGTGGGGGAGCGGCTGTGGCGGCTGGGGCTGCTGGAAGAAGCCAAGGGGGAGCTGGAATCGCTGCGCCAAAGCCACAGTGACAACCCGCTCTTTAGCTACCAGCTTGCCCTCTATTTTCGGGAGCTGGGGCTGTATCGCTCCTCAATTGTGGCGGCAGCTTCGCTGCAAGTAGCGGCGGGGGAGCCGGTGCTGGCGTTGCCAACATTTATCGGCCGTTTGCTCTACCCCGTTTATTATGGCGACCTCATCACCACGCTGGCGCGGGAATATGGCTACGACCCACGCCTGCAATTTGCCCTGGTGCGGCAGGAGAGCTTGTTTGAGAGCTTTGCCCGCTCCGGTGCGGCAGCGCAGGGGTTGAGCCAGGTCATCCCCGACACCGGCAGCTATATCGCCCAGCAGCTCAATTGGCCCGATTACGAAAACGACGACCTGTACCGCCCCTACGTCGGGCTGGCCTTTGGCGCCTACTACCTGGATCTCCAGCTAGACCATTTTGACCGCCACCCCCACATCGCTTTGGCCGCCTACAACGCCGGCCCCGGCAACGCCGCTCGCTGGTATGAAGCGGCCGGGGGTGATATTGACCTTTTTGTGGAAACAGTTGATTTTTCCGAGACACGGCAATATATTGAACGTATCTACACAGGTTTTGTAATGTATCGTGAATTGTATGGGGATTAGAGATTAGAGATTGGAGACTGGAGACTATCTAACCTTGACACGCTGGAACCAAAGCAGTTGCACAGAGTCTCACGGAGAAGGCACAGAGAGACACAGAGGACAATTTCATATTTCCTCTGTGCAACTCTGTGCGATCTCTGTGCAACTCTGTGTCATTTCTTGCCTTTGGCACAAGAAGTCCATCGTTAAGGCAGCAAATTCTCCAATCTCCAATCTCTAATCCCCAATCTCCATTTTCCCCGCACCATGTCGTTTGAATGGCAAACCGAAGAAGAATACAACTGGGATGAGGAACCGGCTCCGGCGCCGGAGAAGCCAAAGCGGCGGCGACCGCGCTGGCTGTGGCTGCTGCTGCTGATTCCGCTGCTGCTGGCGGGTGGGGCGTGGGCGGCATACCGGCAGGTAAACCAGCGGGTGGAGGTGGTGGCCGAACGGACACAGGAGGAGATTTTAGCCAGCCACAAGCTCATCCAAACGGCGGCGGTCAACCGCGACAGTGATTTGTTTATCTCTTTTTTGTCGGGGCGGGAACCGGAATGGGCGTTTGGGCTGGAGGAGGCGGTGCGGCAGGGGGTAATGCTGGACAAACCCCACTTAGGTCTCGTTTGGCAGCCACGCAACAGCGACGACGTGCTAACGGTGCAAAACGTGTCTCCCGATTTGGCGGCGGCGGAGGTGGTGTACGACCATACCTATCTGGTTCCGGTGGGCAATGGGGTGGCCGAAACGGTGTCGCTGCGCCATACGGATGTGTACCGGCTGGGGCCAAACAAATGGCTGCTGGCTCCGCCGGAGCCGGAATTTTGGGGGGAGATGCTGGTACACCACGGCCATATTTTGCACTTGACCTACCCGGAGCGGGATAAGGAGGTGGCGCGGCGGCTGGCGGTGGATCTAGACGAAAAGCTGATGCAGGCGTGCGCCACGTTGGGGTTGGAATGTGCCGAGGATATTGCCATCAACCTGCTGCTTTCCACCAACCCAGAGACGCTAACGGCCGTTTATGAAGCCAACACCCCCTCCTTCAACCTCACCGACCTCCGCCTGCCCACCCCGTCCCTGGTTGGCGTGCCAATCAACGAAGCGGGATACCAGACCCTGCTGCGCGGCTACGGCTCACAGGTGGTGGCGGCCCTGGTGGGGGATGCGACCGGGTATGAATGCTGCCGCTATGTCCATCTTTACCAGGCACTGCTGGACCGGGAGCTGTTTGCCCTGGGGCTGCGGCCGTGGCCGCTGACGCAGAGCATGATGGCTGAGGTGGCAAAACGGCCGTTTTCCCTCGCCACCCTCGACCCATTTTGGGGCATTGACCAGGGGACGCGCCGCGTGGAGGACGTGGCTCCCATTTACGCGATGGTTGAATTTGTTGCCACCCGGTTTGCCGAAACGCCGCTGGCGGAGTTGCAAACCCGCATCAACCGCTTCCCCAACCAGTCGGCGGCGGATTGGCTGCTGGAAGCGGCGGCGGGAACAGCGATGAACGGCCGTTTAGACACCCCCGTCGAACTCCAGCTTGCCCTGCACCACTACATCACCGAGCGGGGAGCGTTGGCAGAAACGGCCGTTCCCAGCCAGCAGCTTCTGGCCCTGTGCAGCAACAACGACCGGCAAATTCTCTACCGCTACGACCCGGCCAGCGGCGAACTGGCGCAGGTGCGGACGCAGGGAGAAGTTTTTGCCCGCATGGTGGCCCTGCCCAACGACAATGGCGTGGCGATGGTGGAATTTGCCGAGACAGCCACGGCCAGACCCCGCACCTTGATTTGGCAAAACGGGCGCGAACTGCCAGTGCAAAACCCAAGGATGCAACCCTATATTGTGGAGCCAATTGGAAGTGACCAAAACGGCCGTTTTCTCCTGCTCCGCCAAAGCAGCAACGACAACGCCCCCCCCTATGCCATCATGCCGCTCGACACCTGCCTCAATCAAGGCATTTGCACCAGCGACACGCTTCTGGGTCGCCCCATCTGGTCGCCCAACGGCGAACAAATGATGAGCATGATGCCCATCAGCGGCGGCGAGCGGCTGAACACCGGGCTGCTGTTTATTGGCAACGGGGCAGGCGGCGACCTGGTTTACCGTGCCGAGGGGGGGACCCCGTTTTGGCTGGACGAGGCCACCATTGCCTACTCCCCCAACGGCCGCACCATCAACACCCAGCCAACGACGGGCGGCATTCCCGAAACGCTCTTTAGCACGCTGGATTTGATTAGCACACTGGCAACGGTGGACCAACCCAGTGCCGGGGCGGTCGTCATTGACCACCTCCTCCGCTTTCCCGATGACCCCGATTTGCTGCTGGTGGTGACAGCCGACCCGACGGGGCAGGCCGGGCAAAGTTTTCTGTTCTCCTACCGGCTTTCGACGCGGGAGCCGGTGCTGTTGCGGGTGCTGGATACAAACTGGCGCGATCTGGAACGTGTTTATAGCGTGTCGCCAAACGGCCGTTTTCTGGCAATCAGCAGTTCTGATGGGCGTGCGCGGCGGCTCTACTTGTACGACCTGCTAAACAATGCGCTAAACGTGCTGTTTGAAAGCAGTAACACCCCCCAGTCACCGGAGCAACTGCTGGATTGGTCGGCCGACGGGCAGTGGCTGCTGCTGGCGCGGGACGGCTATTTTTGGCTGGTGGCGCTGGACGGGAGCGGGGAAGAACGGCCGTTGTTTGTGGGCGACGGGTATTGCGGAACGGCCGTTTGGTACACCGGCTAACCCCACGCCTTTGTGACTTTTTCATGAAAAGCCCACCAATACCCAACCCGCCGCTTTTGTAATTACCCGATTTCCTATAAAATCGCCTTTGTCATTATCCTGACGACAAAAATGCCAAAGTCGAGAGCTTGTTTCCCGACTTCATGGAGTAGAAGACATGAAAAAAACAACGTTGACAGGGTTCATCACCCTTCTTTTTTGGCTTACCGCCTGCGGCAGCGCAGCCCAGCCAGCCAGCACAGACATAGCCGCAAGCGAAACGCTGCCAGAGGTTGCCCAGGAAGTGGCGGCTGAACCAGCGGGCAGCAAAGCCGAGCAGGTGGCCGATGCAGCCCCCGCCGCCACCAGCCGCCCCGACATGACGATTACTGAAGCCGCCATCGAAACAGATGCCAAAGGTTTGCCCGTTGGCTTTACCGATGACGGCCGGCCGTATCGCGGCAACCCCCACGCCCCGGTCATCATTGAAGAGTTTTCCGACTTCCAATGCCCGTTTTGCGCCCGCTTTGCCGCCCAAACGCTGCCCAGCATCGAAGAAAACCAGATTCGCAGCGGCGACGCCCTGCTCATTTTCTACGACTTTCCCCTGACCAACCTACACCCCCAGGCCACGGCAGCCGCCAACGCCGCCCGCTGCGCCGGGGAGCAGGGTGCACCAGCTTATTGGGCCATGCACGACCTGCTCTTTACCGACACCCCCGCCTGGAGCAGCAGCAACGCAACGGCCGTTTTTATTAGCTATGCCGAAGACCTGGGGCTGGAAATTGAGAGCTTTACCACCTGCGTTGAGAACGACACCTACATGGACGCCATCCAGGCCGATTTCGACCTGGGGCGCAGTCGCGGCGTTAGCAGCACTCCCAGCTTCTTTATCAACGAGCAGCCACTTATTGGTGCCCAGCCGCTGGCCGTTTTCGACCAAGCCATTGCCACCATCCAAGACGGCGGCGAACTGCCCAGCAACGGACAGCAGCAGGCGGCAGAGCAGCCCTTTGTTGCCCCCACCCCGGCCACCATCGTGTTTGCCGACCACGCCGGCGTGTTGGGTGACGACAGTGCCCCGGTGACGATTGTCGAGTTTACCGACTACCAATGCCCCTATTGCCAGCGCCACAACCAGCAAACCATGCCCCAAATTCTGGAGCAGCTTGTCGCCTCCGGGCGCGTGCGCTATGTGCTAAAGGATTTCCCGCTTGACAGCATTCACCCCGATGCCCGCCAGGCGGCAGTGGCGGCTCGCTGTGCCGGGGAGCAGGATTTGTATTGGGAAATGCACGATGCGCTATTTGAAAACCAGCAGCAGTGGGCAGGAATGGGTACAGGAGCCAGCACCATTTTTACTAACCTGGCAATTAGCCTGGGTGCCGACAGCGGCAGTTTTGAACAATGCCTGAGCAGTGATCGGCACGACAACATCATTGAGGACAATTTGCAAGAGGGTGTGCGGCTGGGCGTACGCGGCACACCGGCGTTCTTTATTGACGGGTTCCCTGTCAACGGGGCGCAGCCATATGAGCTGTTTGAGTATGCGGTGGCACTGGCAGAGGAAGGCACGCTGGCCGATGCCTACCAGCCCAAAGAGCAGCCGCAGCAGGAGCAGCCACAGCCACCGCAGGAGCCGGTGGAGGTTAGCACAGAAACGGCCGTTTTTGCCGTTGGCGACCCCAATGCTCCCGTGGAAATTATTGAATACACCGACTTCCAATGCCCATTCTGCCAGCGCCACTTCCTGCAAACCTTCCCGCAGATCAAGGCGCAATACATTGATACAGGTCAGGTGTACTATGTCTTCAAGGATTTGCCGCTGACCACCATTCACCCGCAGGCGTTCTTGGCTGCCGAAGCGGCTCGCTGCGCCGCTGACCAGGGGGCGTATCTGGAAATGCACAACCTGCTCTTTACCAAACAGGGTGAGTGGAGCGGCAGTTCGGCGGCGGCAACGGCCTTTACCGACTACGCCAGCCAGCTTGGGCTGGACAGAGACACGTTTTCGGCTTGCTTGACAAACCACGCGCAGGAAACGGCCGTTCAGGCCGATATGGACGAAGCGATTGGCTTTGGCATCAGCGGCACCCCCGCCTTCTTTGTCAACGGCAACTTTGTCAACGGCGCCCAGCCGTTTAGCGTCTTTTCGCAGGTTATTGACAAGATGCTGGCAGACATGGATGAATAAAATCTTGTAGGGAGTGGGGAGTAGGGAGTAGAGTGTGACTCACACCCCACTCCCTACTCCCCACTCCCCACCTCCCCATGCGCCTTTCTCTCCACAACCTGCTCATCCGCCTTCAGACCAACACCCCCCAAATTGAGCAGCAGCTTCGCGCCATTTTGGCCGGGTGGCCGACGGATGGCGCTGCTGCCGCAGCCAACATTACCGTTAAGCTACAGCTAGTGGAAACACTGCCCCCTCTACCTGCCCCCGCCCCCATTTTCACCGACGGCAGCGACCGCATTCTGCACGTCTACCAGACAGACGACAGCGCGGCATGGCTCCACTTTCTGGATGGTGGGCTGGTGCGTGTGCCATTGACCGATGAAACGGTGGTTGAAGGGATGGTAACGGCGGGATTGTTGGGGGTAAACGGCCGTTTGGAAGACGTCCTCTACACCAGCCTTGCCCCCCTGCTGCGGCGGCGCGGGCTGTTTATGGTTCATGCCTTTGCCGCCAGCAAAAACGGCCGTTGTGTGATGCTGGTTGGCCCCAGCCAATGCGGCAAGACAACCACCGGCCTCAGCCTGCTGCTATACGGCTGGGAGCTACTTGCCAACGACGTGGTGCTGCTGCACCAACAGGGCGACGGCGTGTATGCGCTGCCCACGCCCGGCACGCTGGGCATCCGCCCCCGGACATTCAGCTTGTTGCCTGAGCTACACGAAAAATTGGGGGGGATAAACGGCCGTTGGGCAGACCCCAGCCCAGTGACGGCACTGCTGTTTCCACAAATTGTTGCTGGCGGGGTGGAAAAAACGGCCGTTTTGCCTCATAACCGCGCCATTGCCCTTACCCAGCTAATGGCCGAAAGCATGGATCGTTGGGATGCGCCCACATTTACCCCCCACCTCACCCTGCTGCAACAGCTTTGCCAACAAGCAAGAATATATCAACTCCACCTGGGGCGTGATGTAGATGCCATTCCATCTCATATTGAGCAGGCTGTTTTATAAACGCCAAAAAGACGGTACAGCTCTGCACCGTCTCTTTTTGCGTGTTTAGGGTATTGTCAGTCGGTAAACGTTACCGGTAAGTGCCGCCAGACATTTCAGCCATATCGGCCCGCAGGCGGCTCATGCGGCTCTTGAGCCGTGTCCCCACAGTCATAGACTGCGCCACTGCTTCAGGCAGCAGTTGCATGGTCATGCCAAAGCCAACCACAAATGACAGTTCGGAGCCGATGGTGAAAATGCCGACGGTTTGGAAAACGGCCGTTAATACAATCTGCCAGCTCGTCCCGTTCGGCACACTCATCCGATAGGTCATATCGGTAAAAGCGTCAATACTAAACAGCAGCAACCAGATTAAAATACTGATAACTGTATACTTTCGGTCTTCCTTTGCGTCCCAGCCCAGTGCCAGCGCAATGTACCCGGATGCAATCTGCCCAACCGAAGGCAACGCCGCTACCACATAACCAGTCCACCAAAACCCAGCTTTAGTGGGCAGTCCTGCATAACCCAGTAAACTCGTCCAATAATCTTCTGCGGTGAAAAACATGGACATAATCCACAGAAGCAAAAATACAATAAAAACGGGAACCACAAACTCGCTTTCCCGTATCCGCTCAGCGGCTTTCCTAAAAGTTGTGTGATGTCTACTCACGTTAAAATACCTCCTATGCAATACCCTTCACAGATATGTTGCCAAGAATTGTCTATGCGCTGCCGAACACGACCGGGCAACGCCTTAAACCAAACCAAAATGTTGAATCCATTCGGGGGAGCACCAAATGAGGAACAAGCATCCACACGGCATATATGGCTGTGTGCTGTCCAGGTGACAGTGGTTACTTCCGAAATCTATCAAAAAACTACAATAAAAAACTACTCAAAACTGCTTCATCACCATTTGTTTTATGCCAGTGGATGCATCTATAATGTTATTTCACTACATTCGGTAGACTCCCATATTATAAGAGAGTCACCTCAGAAAAACATTAGAACAGATTTTCCAAAAGAAACCTTAGAAAATATTAAGGTCATCAGTGATTTTCCTGTAGCACTGATGACAAGAAAGAGGTCACTGTGGATCAAAAAAGGAAAGAGAACCTGGCCTTTGCCAGCAAAGCCGTTTATTATGCGCCAGAAAGTGCATCCAAATCCATTGGAATGCCCATTTATATGTCGTCGTCGTTTCAGTATGATGCCGAAAGCTATCAGCGGGTGGTAGATGGCGAAAGGAAGGAGGTAAATATTTACGGCCGTTGTGGCAACCCCTCGGAGTACGCTTTCGAGGAACAAATTGCCGCCATTGAAAGCGCCGATAGCTGTTTAGCAACGGCTTCGGGTATGGCGGCCATTGCCATCACCCTCTTTGGCCTGCTCAAAAATGGCGACCACATTGTGTGCGACTGGACGACCTACAGCTCGACACACGAAATGCTGGATCACCGGCTGACCGATTTTGGCATCACCACCACCTTTGTAGACACGGCCAACATTGAGGCAGTGGCGGCGGCGATTCGGCCAAACACAAAGGTACTGTACTTTGAAACCATCGCCAACCCCTCGATGAAAGTGCCAGCCATTCCGCCGTTGGTGGAGCTGGCGCACAAGCAAGGCATTGTGGTGGTGTGTGACAACACCTTTGCCAGCCCCTGGCTCATCCGTCCGCTGGAGTGGGGTGTGGATATTGTGGTGGAAAGCGCCACCAAGTTTATTG
>WBZL01002808.1_pt1 | contig 16563 bp, 13 predicted proteins | sample 5204291 | NCBI WGS metagenome assembly WBZL01 (sample SAMN12344345, study PRJNA552823) | activated sludge metagenome | biome: Activated sludge suspended growth; feature: Nitrification reactor; material: Wastewater; isolation source: activated sludge from nitrification reactor of wastewater...
ATCGATTATCGGGGTGTGGCGCAGTTGGCTAGCGCGTACGGCTGGGGGCCGTGAGGTCGCAGGTTCAAGTCCTGTCACCCCGACCAGACAAAATAGTTTTACCACTGAGCAACTTTTCATTCAGTTTTCTCTCACGCCGTGTCATAATAAGAGCAATGAAAATATTAAAATTCGCTCCCGAGCAAATAGATAAAATATTAAGTAACGAATACACCTCAACTTGGCGTCTAGCAGACGAAAAAAATATTCAAGTTGACGACGAAATACAATTAATTAATTCAGAAAATGGGCAAAGTTTTGCAAATATTATTGTTGATAAAATTACAATAAAAAGAATTTCAGACATTAATGAGACCGATATGGTTGGTCACGCTCAGTATGAAACTAAAGATGATATTTTGAATAGTTTTAGGAAGTATTACGGTAATAATATTAGCTTTAACAGTACGGTTAAAATAATTAGCTTTCATTTAAATTCAAAACAAACTGATGTAAAAAAAGTAACATCATTTGAGAAGGTCAAATTGTTTACAGACGGTGGTTCACGTGGAAACCCGGGTCCTTCGGCGACTGGTTATGTTATTTACGATGAACAAGACAATGTACTGTTTGCTGGTGGTGATTATTTAGGAGTGACTACTAACAATCAAGCTGAATACCAAGCAGTTCGCACGGGTCTGAAGCAATGCCAGCAATTTAACCCTAAACATGTACAAGTATTTATGGACAGTCTTTTGGTGGTCAACCAAATGAATGGTGTATTTAAAATTAAAAACAGAGACTTATGGCCAATTCATTCAGATATAAAAGCTATAGCCCAGAAATTTGATAAAGTCACGTTTACCCATGTTCCCAGAGAGCTGAATAAAGCCGCTGACGCTGAGGTAAATAAGGTCCTCGACTCCGCAGATGTCTAGAGCCGGCAGTTAATTTGCTATAATAATTAAGCTAGATCATTGACTGGTCGCCCCTCACCACTTCACGCGACAAATTGGCATTTTTATCGATTGAAGTGGCGAGGGGAGGAAAGTCCGGGCAACATAGAGCAGGACAGTTGCTAACGGCAACCAAAGGAGACTTTAGGGAAAGTGCCACAGAAACAATACCGCCCCTCACCACTTTAGCGAGATATTAATTTATTTAACTAAAGTGGTGAGGGGTAAGGGTGAAATGAGTAGGGTAAGAGCCTACAATTTGCTAGGGTGACTTAGTAAAATGGTAAACCCTGTCTGTTGCAAGGAGTGGATTTTTGCCTTTACGGGCTAGTTGCTCGCTAAAATTCACGTTACTAAAACCGCACGAATTAGCTAGCAATAGCTAATCTAGATAGATGGCCAGATAAAACAGAACCCGGCTTATGAGTGGTCTAGCATCAAAAAATCAGCTTTATTGCTCAGACAGGAGCTTAAAGCTGATTTTTTTATTGATTTCTTAGATTATGCTACTTGGCAGTCTTAACTACTGCCTGAAAAGCAGCTGGTTCGTTAACTGCTAGTTCGGCGAGTATTTTTCTATCGAGTTCAACGTTAGCTTTTTTTAAGCCGTTAATTAATTGGCTGTAGGTAGTGCCATTAATTCTAGCAGCTGCATTAATGCGGGTGTTCCATAAAGACCTAAATGAGCGCTTTCTATTTTTACGGTCACGGGTTGCGTACTGCAGGGCTTTAATAACACCCTGGCGACCCATTTTAATACTTCGCCTACGCGAGTGGGTCATGCCTTTTGTAGCATGACGAATTTTCAAATGCTTCTGGTGTGAGGTTTTACCTCTTTTAACTCTCATATTCCTAAACTCCTAGCTTGCGCTTAATATTCTTTTTAATCTTGCCGTCAATTGACTGCATTCCGGCATAAGTTCGCTTCCTAGAAGCGCTTTTCTTTTCCAAAAAGTGAGTACTGTGATTACGGCGAGTCATGGCTTTGCCAGTTTTAGTTATTTTGACTCTATCTTTTGTTCCACTATGACTTTTTAACTTTGGCATTATTGCTCCTTACTACAGCGCTTAATTGTCTTCCTGCGAATTGTGGAGGTTGATCGGTTGTGACACCCTCTCCTAGTTCATTAATTATTTTTTGCATCAACTTGTTGCCGAGTTCTTTATGAGCCAGCTCACGGCCTTTATACATAACGCTAATGCGTACTTTATGTCCTTCTTCTAGAAAGGTAGTAATTTTTCTGAGCTTAACACCCATATCGTTATCGCTGATCTTCAGGCCAAAACGCATTTGCTTTAGCTCGCTGACCTTGGTGTTCCGCCTGGACTTTTGTAGCTGTTTAGTTTTTTGGTAGTTATACTTTCCCCAATCTACTATCTTGGCTACTGGTGGTTTGGCGTCTGGTGATATTTCTACCAGGTCAAGTTCGGCGTTTCGTGCTGCTGCCAGTGCCTCATGGCGCGTCATAACCCCAAGCTGATTTCCGTCTTGGTCAATAACTCTTAATTCGGCTGCCCTTATTGCCTCATTGAGGCGGGTGAACTTGTTAATGTATTTTCTCCTTTTTCAGATACGAATTATAACAGAAGTGGTAACAGTGGTCAAACTTTTAATATTATTTTACAAAATATTTTGTTTTTCTCTGTACTGCAAGGCTTCAGCGATATGGTTGCTTTTAATAAATTCAGAGTTCTCAATGTCGGCAATAGTCCGAGCTACTCTTACTGTTCGCATGTAGGCGCGGGCCGAGAGGTCCATTTTGCTACTGGCCTTTAAAAGCAGAGTTTCTGCTTGTTTATCTATTTTCAGATTATTTTTTAGCATTTTATCTGGTATGTGAGCATTAAGTTGATTTTTTTGCCTGCCCAGTTGGGTTTGACGAGCTTGGTGGACTTGTTTTTTAAGGCTCGGCGACTCAACTGACTGGTTGTTAGAGAGCAAAGACGCGTGCTCGACTTCGTCGACGTTTATGAAAATATCAATTCTATCTAAGATTGGGCCAGATAACTTTTTGTTATAGCGATTAATTTCCGCCGCTGTACAAGTGCAGTTTTTTGTCGAGCCAAAGTAGCCACAAGGGCAGGGGTTAGCGGTTGCCAGTAATATGAATTTAGCCGGAAAAACAGCTGTCCGCTGAGCGCGAGCGATAGTTATTTTTTTGTCTTCGAGTGGTTGTCTTAGAGACTCGATGCTACTACGGCTGAATTCTGGGAATTCGTCCATAAACAAGACGCCATTATGAGCAAGGCTTATTTCACCCGGCCTTAAGCTATGGCCACCGCCAATAATCGATATATCGCTAGAGCTATGGTGGGGCATTCTAAGCGGTGGTTCATACACTACTATTTCGGCAACTGCAGATGATAAGCTATGAATTTGAGTCGATTCGAGTAATTCTTGCTTATTTAGTGAAGGCAAAATACCTATGAACGCTTTAGCTAGCATTGACTTACCGGTTCCAGGAGGGCCGCTTAATAAAATATTATGTCCCCCAGCCGCAGCTATTAAAAGTGCTCTCTTGGCAGTAGCTTGGCCAATAATTTCACCAAAATCTAAACTGTTGGTTTGTTTTACTTTTTGTTTTTGGGTAGATAACTGTTGTTTAATCTGAAGATGATTTAGTAGTGGTTGGTTTGAGTTCAGAGCTTCCACTAAACTTTTTAAATTTTTAAAGCTAATAATTCGATCACTATCTAAGAGGTTTGCTTGTTCCTGGTTGCCACTTGGAATAATAATGGTCGTTTTAGTCTGGCTGATGCCAGAAATGAGTTTTCCTAGTATGCCTCTAACAGGTCTAATTTGGCCATCGAGTGCCAGTTCACCAATAAAGCTGTACTTATCAACTTGACCCTTTATTTGTTTATCGGCTGCTAATATGGCAATAGCCATAGAAACATCTAAACTGGACGAATCCTTAGGGGTATCAGCCGGAGCAAGATTTATAACAATTCTTCCTTTAGGAAATTGGTATCCTGACTGGACAATAGCCGACCTGATTCTTTCCTTAGATTCTTCAACTGCTTTTGTAGCCATGCCAACAATACTCACCGAGGGCAAACCCCTAGTAATGTTGCATTCGACAGTCACACAAGAACCTTCAAGGCCGTTATTAATATAGGAAGTTGTTGCCATTTGAGGCTATTGTAATTTAAGAGTAAGCGCTTATGCAAATAAAAAAGCCGTTATCGAGCTGCGTACGACAACGGCTATTAAGGTTTTTGTTTCTTTTATCTTTAGCTGTTTTTATAAACCGTTACTCTGCGAGTTAGAACTGTTTAAGATTGCTAAAGGTTTTTGAGCACCTTTTTTATTCAAAGATGCTGAGTTAATAATAGGCAATAAGCTAAAGCGTTGTCAATACACTTTTTTATTTTTTTGTAGTTTGTGCACAGGAATTAAGCATTAAGCTATAATTTCGTTTGGGAAAGTTTGCTTTTTAGAGCTAGATATATTGCAAAAATCGTAAACTACACGAATAGATTAATAGCTAGGGTCAATTTAACTACAGTTACGTTAGTGATATTTTGTAGGTTTGAAACAACAGCATTGATTAAGAGTTAAGACAGACGGGCACTAACTTTTGTGCCCGTCTGTCTGGTCTACCTAATATACAAATGATTACTATATTAAAATAGACAATAGAGAGCATTGATTTACAATTGTAAAAAAAACAATAACATATTTAAATTATAAACAGATCAACGTAGTAAAAAATACATAAATTATAGTTGACATATTTTATTTTAGATGCTATACTTCATGCAGTAAGTCAAAAACAAAAACTTACCAAAATTCGTCGCCCTCCAAGTCTAAAGCTTAGGAGAGCGGTCAGTCGGAAACCTCTCGCAAATGCTTAAGTAAGCGCCATAGAAGTAATATTTATTGGGCGGTTTTACTGCAACTTTGCGAGGGTTGTCCAAGTTACTTTCTGTTGGAAAAATACTCACTTTAGCTAAAACTAAAGTGAGTATTTTATTTATTTATAAAAATGTTATAAGGTTTAATGACAATGCTAAGTAGTATAAAAAGCAGAATCGTAGCCCTAGGTATATTAGTATTTCTTTTAGTAGTTTATACTGCTTTTAATTCACCTACAGCAAGTAAAATGTTTACTACAGTCGGGTTTTTACTTCTAGTTTATTTAATTATTTACCTATTTTCTTCGATTATAGTCAGCTTGAGTCTGAAAAATGTTAGCTCATTGAAGCTAAACGTACTTTCTTTAGTTATTGCTCTTGGGCCAACTTATTTGCTAGCGCTAGCTAGCCTAAACACCATTGGACTCATAGACGTTGTTTTCGTTGTTATAACAGCAGTGTTATTTGTTTGGTATTTGTCCAAAATAATTGACTAAAATAAAAATATTTTTTTAGCGCATAAGCTTATAAAATTTGATATACTAACCTCTGATGGATAGTATGCCAAAAATGAACAGTCCTGAGCTACCAAAACCACAGACCAGTGGAGGCGGGGCGGAAAGTGGTCCAAATACAGATCGTGCTATTTCCGGTAGCCCGGAAGTTCAAGGTCTATCGCCTATAGAATTGCTCACTCAAGCGCAAGGTGCGGTAGTCCAAGCAGTTCAGGCAGATGATTCGACGGCTACTCCTTCTGCTTTGCCAGTCATACCTGTCAACGACCCACATTTATCTAGCGTTAGTTCCTCTAACCCGGTTGTGGCAGACGACAATGATGCCTTAGAAAAGGAATGGGTAGACCGTGCTAAAGATATCGTCAACAAAACAAAAGATGATCCACGTAAACAAACTGACGAATTTGTCAAAATGAGATACGATTATGTCAGAAAGCGCTTTGGCAAAGAGATAGTTGTGTCTAATGGCAATCAAGCTGCTTAATAAGATACTAGGTTGAAAATTATGGCAATTATATTCCTTTTAATTATGATATTGGGCCTAGCTGGGCTAGGTGGCTATATATTGTATAAATCTAGAAAACTACTTCGAGAAGCGAAGAACTACGAGCGTGGCTTAAAAATGGTGCCTTTGTTGATTCATTTGCCGCCATCGAGTGATGATATTGACGCTAAAGGTAGAGATGCTAGAGACATTGCCGATGAAAATATATCAAAAGCGAGCGTTCTTTATGGTATTTTGTCTAGTACCGTTTCCAAGGGCTTTAAAAGTAAGCTTTATGGTCAGCGACACATTGCTCTAGAGTTAGTTGCACACAATGGAAGGGTTCAGTTTTTTACGGCTGTACCCGTGAATTTAGTATCCGTGGTTGAACAAGCTTTACTTAGTGCTTACCCAAATAGCCGGCTCGAAGAAGTACCAGAACATAATATTTTTAATTCTGTCGGCAAAATATCAGGTACTATAGGCGGAGAACTAGTCTTAAAAAAAAGTTACGTTAACCCTATTTCTACTTACCTAGACTTAAAAAGAGATACTATGCAAGCTCTTCTTAACTCTTTATCTAAACTAGAAAAAGAGGATGGTGTAGGGCTACAAATTTTAATTCGGCCGGCGCGTGAAGGTTGGGTCAAAAAGTCTAAAGATGAAGCTTCTAAACTGAGAGACGGTAAAAAGAAAAGAGAGGGAGCAGACCTGGCTTTTTGGTGGATTAGGCAAATATTTATCGCGCCCGTTAAGCCACCTGAGGCTAAGGAAGATGGTAAGCCACCAGAAGATGACAAACCTGTGTCTGGTCTAGATCAAGCCTTAGCGGAAGCTATTGAAGAAAAGACTAAGCACCCAGGCTTCGAAGTCTTAATAAGGGTAATCGCATCGTCGAACATTTCGCACAGAGCACAGACGGTACTTAGTAATATAACAGCTAGTTTCGCCCTGTTCGACGCGCAAGGAAAAAACGGCTTTAAGTTTGTGCCCGCTAGAGACATTGAGAGTTTTGTGACGTCTTATATTTTAAGATTTTTCCCAGCCGAACAGAGAAGTAACATTCTAAACTCAGTTGAACTAGCAACCATTTTTCACTTACCTGACACCTCCACGAGTCCGACAACTCAGCTGGAAAGGCAACAGTCCAAGCAAGTAGATGGTCCTAGAAATGTTACCGACAATGGACTATTGCTTGGCTATAACGTTTTTCGGGGAGTTAAAAAACCTATTCGGCTCGGTGAGAATGATCGTCGTCGTCATATGTACGTAGTTGGTCAGACCGGTACTGGTAAGTCTACCTTCTTAGAGAATATTGCACTTCAGGACATGCTTGACGGCCGTGGTTTCGCTTTTGTTGACCCTCACGGTGATGTATCTGAAAGACTCCTAGGTATGGTTCCAAAAGAACGCACAGAAGATGTGATTTATTTTTGCCCTGCAGAGATGGATTATCCACTAGGTTTTAATTTGTTTGAATTTCATAACCCAGAACAAAAAGACTTCATTATTCAAGAGGTCATTAATATGATTTACAAGCTTTACGATCCCCAGCGACAGGGAATTGTTGGGCCCAGGTTTGAGCACATATTTAGGAACTGTGCCTTACTCTTAATGGCCGATCCTAATGGGGGCACTTTTATAGACGTGCCTAAGCTGCTCATTGACCCTGATTTTGTGAAGCAAAAACTAAAGTACACTAACGACCGAACGGTAATTGACTTTTGGACAAAAGAATTCCCCAATTCTCAGAGGTCGAATGATGCTGGTGAAGTTACGGCTTGGGTGGTTAGTAAGTTCTCGGCCTTTATGTCCAATGAAATGATGCGCAATATAATTGGCCAGAACAAAAGCTCGTTTAATATGCGCGAAATTATGGACGAAGGTAAAATCCTACTTGTTAATCTCAGCAAAGGTCGTACTGGTGAATTGAACTCTAAGCTACTAGGCATGATTTTTGTGATGAAGTTTCAAGCAGCTGCCATGAGCCGAGCAGACATACCCGAAGATGATCGTAAGGACTTTTGTTTGTATGTTGATGAGTTCCAGAACTTTGCGACTGATTCGTTTGAATCTATATTGAGTGAAGCGCGAAAGTTTAAACTTAACTTAATTGTCGCCAATCAGTTTATTACTCAGCTAGAAGAAGGTGTGAGAGATGCCATTTTTGGTAATATTGGTGCTGTTGTAGCTCACCGCGTTGGTACTAATGATGCTGAGCAGCTCGAGAAATATTTTAGACCCGTTTTCGATGTCGATGATTTGCAGCAACTACCAAACTATAATGCAGTAGTTAAGATGCTGATAGGAGGTGTGCCAACGCAGCCATTTAGTATGGCTGATTTACCATATCTTGGTAAATCTAATCAGAATTTAGCAGATGCCCTAAAACAACTTTCGGCTGCTAAAAATGGCCGTCCTCGGGCTGTCGTGGAAAAAGAAATATTCGACAGACTAACAGTTATCCCTCAGCCTAAACCGGCTTTTGGTGGTGGGGCGTTCGGCTCTGGTTCACCGTTTGGTCAGCCAGGCGGTATCGGTCCTGGCCAGCAAGCTCCCAAGCCAGCTGGACAGAGTTCTTTCCTAGACGAGTGGCTAGCAAAACGTAAAAAACAAACTACTGCTCCCTCTATAAATCCAGCTTCTGGAATAACTAAATCGGCAACCAATATGAAGCTACAGCCACCAGCAAACAATTTGCAAGCTACTGATACAACAAGCATGACTAACTTAAGTGGATTGAACAATAACTCTGCAAGTTCTACCGAACAGTCATCTGGTGTAACTGCTAAAGAAGCAGTAATTGGTAATCAAGAGCTTAGTCAACCAGCAGATCAACCTAAGATTAAAGCTAAAAGTACTGTTAAAAGTGGCGATAAAGGCCACTTTAAACACGAAGACACCATAGTTATAGATCGAGATGGTAATTTTTCTAGTAACGAATAAAGGCCAGCTAGTAGCTTAAGCCGCGTCGTTTTTTACCGTATTTTTTTCGGAGGATTAGCGACCAACCAAATTCGATTAATAAGCCAATAGCAAACCCAACTAAAAAGAGCACGATAAATGAACTTGGACGAATTTCAAAGCCAATGTTCTTGGCGTAAAATACGAGCAACATACTGCCGAAGAACCCAAATAGACCGCCACTTAAAACTCCACTGGGTCTGACAATAGTTTTAGCAGCATTTTCACTTATAGCCTCTACTACAGGTTGGTGAATTATTTTGCTTAACACTTGGTCTGGTTTACTTAAGTTGTCTCTAACTGACTGCAAAGTTTTTTGGTAGGACTCTTGCTTAATCTTTTTAGTTATATAATGGCGATGGTGTTCAGGTTTTTGAGCATCATCTAGCTTATTAAAATGACTATTTTTTTCGTGCTTAGATTCAGCTTCTTGTTCAATGGCTGAACGAATTTTTTCAACATTTTTACTTAATGCCTCAGAGGACTCTCTAACAATTTCGTTGTGTTTTTCGCTACTAATATTATAATTTTTTAAAGTCTCATGTTGTGATTCATGCTTTTCATGATTAACTAATTTTTCTGTCATTCTATAGTCCTCCTGTGCTAAATTCATATCTTACTACTTCTATTTCTCTACCAAGTAACCTAGATCGGTAAAAGAAGAAAGCAATAACCATTGTAGAAATAACACTAATAATCATGCCAGTTCCAGGTCCAGTGTTTGGCAAATATGTAGTAGCTATTTCAACGTTTTTAGATGCAGGTTTATCTAGCTTAACGGTAACTTCACGTCCATATTTATTGGTCATCACAAAGTCGAATGAAAGTGGGTTAGAGGCAGATATTGGGGTTGCAGGCAATGGATTTTTAACTCTCACAGTGAATACTTTTTCTATCTTTTGGCCTGCAGGAATAGTTACTTTGCCCCATGATAAAACTTGGGTACTTTCGTTTAATGTTGCATCTCCCTTATCTAGTAAGTCTGCATATTCTAAAATGTCAGCAATATTTTCAGAGTATTCACCATTAAGCTCTAAATTGACCGCATCTGCATCACCGGTATTTTCTGTAATCAGTGTGTACTTTAGGGTGTCGCCAGCTGCGGCCGTTGTGCCATTGGCATCTTCTATACTTTGAGTTAAGTTGCTAACCCCTTTATCGGTAACTATTCTAACAACCGGGTTAACTGGTTTCTCAATTACTACACTTACTTCACAAGCTTGACCGGGAATAATATTACTACCAGCTGCGGGTATTACATCGGCCCGTATTTTATAGGTTCCATTCTCTTTGAACTGATGGGTATAGAAGTCGCTACTGGCTGCTGGGTCTACTGATTGGCTAGCAACCTGAACATCGTTTACGAAGTATTTTACAGCTGAAGCTGAAGCACCGGGTTGTTTCAGGAATGTTGTCTCGAATTTTCGCTTATCCCATGATGGACTAGCTATTTCTTTGAAACTTTGGCAAGCTAATTGTGGGGCTCCTGGGCAGACTTTGTCGTAAGGAATAACACTGCCATCTGGGCAGGTAATTGTACATTTCTCGATACCTTCTGGTGGTATAGGTAGGCCAGAACCGGGACAAGTTGGTGTGACAGTAACCGTAATGCAGTCTTTTGGGCCTCCAGATGAAATGTCTTTTGTTTTAGTCCCGCGAACTGTTGCTTCGTTACAAATTTTTGTGCCCGATGGAGTAGATTTCTTGACCGTCGCCTTGACTACAATGCGGTGCCACCTGTCGCTCGGAGCAAGAGAATTGTTTGGTCCCTTGACATGCCAGATTAGTTTTTGGCCATCTTCTTCTTTTCTGAGGTCAATATTACTAGTATAGCTTTCAAACTTTAGATTTTTGTCTAGGACGTCTACAACTCGCACTTCTTCACTGGCTATAATGCCACTATTTCTGAATTCTATAGTGTATTTGACTTCATCACCTGGTTTAACATTTGCTGAGCTAGTTAGTTGTTTGTTTATTTCGAACTTAGGATGTTTTGAACCTTTTTCGATTACGATGTTGCCACAACCTTTAAGCAGTATCCAGAATCTAAAACCGTAGGTACTAATACCGGTTATGGCTGGATAGCCATTCGGAAACTCAGACTTATTCCAGTACTTAAGTGGAAATTCATATATTCCGCCGTCTATAGCACCTGGTATTTTAGTGAAACTAGCACCTGCAGGAGTCGAGCTACGCGAAGTGTTAACATATTTGTCGTTATCGGAGTCTGAAATAACTGTTTTTTTAGCATTTTGAATTTGGTCAAGACCAATACCGTAATAGTTGAATATTTCCCGAATATCGGTTCGGCCTTTCGGGTCTTTGTTTTTGTTGAAGGCCTTAACGATGTCTTCTTTGGAAGTAGCTCCATAGACAATATCACCAGTACTATATGCTATGGTCGATTTTACTGGAGACAAAAATGAGAAAGTTTGAACTGCAAGTGCTAGAAGTACAAAAACTAAGCCAAGTCGACGGATAGCTTCTTCTTGACGAACTCTTTTTAAATAATAGCCTAAATCCCCAAGCAAGGTTGGATGAAAAGGTAGGTTGGATACAATTTTTTTAAACATTTTGGTTTATTTTTTTGAACAGTTTTATTACTCTTTTATTAAATCACTATTAACAGGTAATAACAATAGTTTTTTCAGTTAAATTAAACTTAATATGAATGTTTGAAAATTTTTTAAAGCGGTTACGGTTGTAAAAGATGTGATTATTCCATATAATAATTAAGAATAAATTTAAGTTTGAACGAGGGTTATGGCTAAACAAAAAATAGATAATTCAACTTATGACTCTGCCCAAATACAGGTACTTGAGGGTTTGGAGCCAGTTCGTAAGCGACCTGGAATGTACATTGGTGGAACGGGTAAAGATGGGCTTCATCACTTAATAAAGGAAATTGCCGACAATGGCGTTGACGAAGCTATAGCTGGTCATGCCAGTAGGGTTGAGATTGTGCTCCTCGAAGATGGTGGAGTAAGAGTTTTCGATAATGGTAGAGGTATTCCTGTTGACACTCACCCTAAAACAGGAAAAAGTACCCTTGAAACTGTTCTGACAATTCTGCATGCTGGTGGTAAATTTGGTGGTGGTGGCTACAAAGTGTCAAGCGGTTTACACGGTGTGGGTATAAGTGTTGTCAATGCTTTGTCTTCTAAGTTGGTTGCTGAAGTGGGTAAAGATGGCAAGTTATATAGACAATCTTTTGAGCGTGGAGTTCCGACCAGTGAACTTGAAGTCGTAGGTAAGACAGAAGAAACTGGTACAACAATAACTTTTTGGCCAGATGAAACTATATTTTCATCTACCAAATTTGAGTTTGACTGGATTATCGACTATATGCGACACCAGGCCTACCTGACTAAAGGAGTCAAAGCCTACGCCTACAATGAACAGACTAAACAAGAATGTGCTTTTTATTTTGAAGGTGGAATACAAAGTTATGTTAGGCATTTGAATATTGGTCGCGATACTGTTGGCGATAATGTCTTTTATGTCGAGAAGCAAATTGAAGATGTCATGGTTGAAGTAGCACTTCAGTATAACGATGGCTTCAACGAAACAGTTAAAGCGTTCGCTAACAATGTATTTAACCCAGACGGAGGTACTCACTTAGTTGGTTTTCGAACAGCCCTAACAAGAGTAGTAAACGACTATGCTCGCAAAAACGGATTACTCAAAGAGAAAGAAGAGAATTTAACTGGTGATGATTGTCGTGAAGGTTTAACAGCTGTTATTTTAGTTAAAATCCCAGACCCTCAGTTTGAAGGCCAGACTAAAAATAAATTAGGTAACCCTGAGCTACGCGGTTACGTAGACAAAGTAATGTCGGAGTACTTTTCTTATTATTTAGAAGAAAATCCAGCTGTTGCCAAAAATATAATCGGTAAAGCGCTTCTTGCAGCCAGGGCCAGAAAGGCGGCTCGAGCTGCCAGAGAAAATATTATTCGTAAAGGTGTACTTGACGGTGCATCAATGCCTGGTAAACTAGCGGACTGCTCTAGTAAAAACCCAGCTGATTCTGAAATTTACTTAGTAGAGGGTGACTCGGCTGGTGGATCAGCTAAAAGTGGCAGAGACAGCAAAACCCAAGCAATTTTACCTCTCAGGGGTAAGGTTTTGAATGTTGAACGTGCTCGACTCGATAAAATGCTCGCTAACAATGAAATAGTTAGCCTTATAAAAGCTCTTGGTGTTGGTATTGACGAGCAGTTTGATATTGGTGGACTACGATATCACCGAATAATTATAATGACCGATGCCGACGTTGATGGCTCACACATTAGCACTTTATTACTAACATTTTTCTTTAGATACATGCCATCGATAATAGAAAACGGACACTTGTATTTGGCTAAACCACCCCTTTATTTACTAAAAGGCAGTGGCAATAAAAAAACTTACGTATACTCAGACGTAGAAAGAGACCAAGTTATAGACAAGCTTATTGCAGACAGGAAAGAAGCGGGTGTTAAAATTGACACGACTGACGACAAGAAAAAACAGTCAGGCCTGAGTGACATCCAAAGATATAAAGGTCTTGGTGAAATGGATGCCGAGCAACTGTGGGATACAACTATGAACCCAGAGAATCGTGTTTTGATACAGGTAAAAGTTGAAGATGCCGAAAAAGCAGACGCTATTTTCAACAAATTGATGGGCGAAGAAGTCGAACTACGAAAAAACTTCATTCAAAGTAGAGCAAAATTTGTAAAAGATTTGGATATTTAATATGGAAAATGAAGACAAAATCAAACAGAATATGGATATTATAGAACCTCAAATTCATTCTAGAGAAGTTGAGAACAAGAGCGTCGAAGATGTTATGGAAGACAGCTACCTTCGTTATTCAATGAGCGTTATTGTAGCTAGAGCTTTACCAGATGTGCGCGATGGTTTAAAGCCAGTGCATCGCCGAATACTATATTCTATGGAGAAAAATGGTTGGCGACCAACCTCAAAGTTTGTTAAAAGCGCTCGTATAATTGGTGATGTTATGGGTAAATATCACCCGCATGGAGATAGCTCAATTTATGATTCTATGGTCCGGTTGGCGCAAGATTGGTCAACTAGGTATTTGTTAGTGACTGGTCAAGGAAACTTTGGGTCTATGGACGGAGATCCACCAGCGGCTCATAGGTATACTGAAGCCAAAATGAACAGACACGCCGAGGAACTTCTTGTTGACATAGACAAGAATACTGTCGATTTTCGTGATAACTTCGATGGCTCAGAGCAAGAACCAAGTGTCTTACCAGCCAAACTACCAAACTTACTGCTAAATGGCCAAATGGGTATTGCAGTTGGAATGGCAACATCTATACCCCCACACAATTTAACTGAAGTAGCCAATGCAATAATTCATTTAATTGACAACCCAGAAGCAACAGTCGATGACTTACTTGAATATATTCAAGGTCCAGACTTTCCTACTGGTGGCATTATATATGGTAAAGATAGCCTAAGAACTGCCTATGCAACTGGTAGGGGTGGAGTAGTTGTTCGCGGTGTTGCTAGTGTTGAAGAAAGGTCCAAAAAAGGAACCCACCGAATTGTAATTTCAGAGGTACCATATGGCATTAATAAAGCTACATTGCTCGAAAAAATTGCTGATCTAGTTAAAGATAAAAAAATTGTTGGTATTTCTGATCTTAGAGATGAAAGTGCTAGAGGTGTTGTTAGGGTAGTAGTCGACCTTAAAAAAGATGCATTTCCTAAAAAAATATTAAACCAACTCTATAAGTTAACCTCACTGCAAACAGCTTTTCATTTTAATATGCTAGCACTAGTAGATGGTATTCAGCCAAGGGTACTTGGCTTGACCGACATACTAAGTGAATATGTCAAACATCGACAGGTTGTTGTTAGGCGCCGAACCGAGTATGAACTTAGTAAAGCTGAAGCCCGGGCCCACATATTAGAGGGTTTATCGATTGCGCTAGATCATATAGATGAAGTGATAACAATTATTCGCGGTAGCGAGACAACCGAAGAAGCGCAGGCGAACCTAATAAAAAGATTCAAGTTGTCCGAAATACAGGCAAAGGCCATTTTAGCAATGCAACTTAGAGCTCTAGCAGGACTAGAGAGAAAGAAAATTGAAGATGAGCTGGCCGAACTTAAGAAGCTAATTGCTGAGCTGAAGAAAATTTTAGGCGATGAAAGTCTAATTTTAGCCATAATTAAAGATGAAGTAGTGGCTCTACGAGACAAGTATGGTGATGAGCGTCGAACTAAAGTTATTACTCACGAACTAGGTAAGTTCAGTGATGAAGAACTAATCCCAGATGAACAAGTTGTAGTAACTTTAACATCGGCTAACTATATCAAAAGAAGCCCCGAGGCAGAGTATAAAAAACAGGGCCGAGGCGGTAAAGGTCGAAGAGGAATGACTACAAGAGAAGAAGATATCATCGAACACGTTGTAGTAACTTCAACACATGATTTCCTACTTTTCTTTACCAATAAGGGACGAGTTTTTAGGCTTAAAGCATACGAAATTCCAGCAACTGGGTTGAATGCCAAGGGTGTTGCTATTGTTAACTTATTGCAACTGCAACCCGAAGAAAAGGTTAGTTCAGTTATAAGAGTCGGCCGAGAACAGCAAGATGGTTACTTATTTATGTGTACAGTCCGGGGCGTGGTTAAGAAAACAGCTTTCGAGCAATATAAGAATGTCCGTAATTCAGGCCTTATTGCTATCAATTTAGACGATGGCGATGAGCTAAAATGGATAAGGCAAAGTACTGGCGATAACGAAATTATCATTTCTACATCACATGGGCAAGCGATGCGTTTCCATGAAAAGGGCGTTAGGCCAATGGGTAGAGTTTCTAGGGGTGTCAGGGGTATTAGACTCCGACCCAACGATTACGTCATAGGTATGGATATTGTTAGAGCAGACTCAAGTATATTTGTCATTAGTGAGCAAGGCTATGGAAAGCGCACCAAAGTGGCTCAATTTACTGCCCATACAAGAGGTGGTGTTGGTATAAGGTCGGCAGTAGTTAATGCTAAAACAGGTAAGTTAATTGGAGTTGCCACCTTAACAGAGGAATGCAATGAAGTGATAATTATTTCTTCACAAGGGCAAACAATTAGACTTGGACTTAAGAACATACCAGAACTTGGACGCGCAACTCAAGGCGTCAGAATTATGAGGCTTAACTCTGGCGATAAAGTTGTATCTATGACTCTAGTTGCCGATTCACAAAAAGACGACGAAGAAAGCGTCGATAATAAAGAGTAAGCAATGGAAGGTGCTATATATATTATTGCACCACTACTAGGTTGGGCCGTCGCTCAGGGAATTAAGTTTGTCTTAAGCTTAAGACAGGACGGTGTGACTATATATGATGCCTTCCAGTCAGGCGGAATGCCAAGCTCTCATTCTGCTTTTATGATTTCCTTGAGTACAGTCATAGGTTTAAATAATGGTTTTAGTAGTGCTATTTTTGGGCTTAGTATTGCTCTTAGTGCCATAGTCATGTACGACGCTAGGGGTGTTAGGCTGGCTACTGGTCAGCAAACAGATGTTATAAGACAGCTTGCTAAGTCAGCAAAAATTAATATCAACATTACTAACGCCCGTGGACACCGCGTGTTAGAAGTAGTAGTTGGAGTGGCTATTGGAGTTGTTGTCGGATTAGTAACGGACTTAGTGATTACTTCTTGAGACAAGCTTGTTTTGATAGCCATCTAGCATGAATATTTTGTAGAAATAGTTACAACATATTTTGCTAAATTAATGTTGACTTAGGACGGCATTTCACGATATGATTATTCCTGTTGCTTTTGAGGT
>WBZL01002809.1_pt1 | contig 16561 bp, 13 predicted proteins | sample 5204291 | NCBI WGS metagenome assembly WBZL01 (sample SAMN12344345, study PRJNA552823) | activated sludge metagenome | biome: Activated sludge suspended growth; feature: Nitrification reactor; material: Wastewater; isolation source: activated sludge from nitrification reactor of wastewater...
ATCACGAGCGCAGCCCACAGGGCCACACGAAACGACGTGAAGCGCGCGATGAGAGCGGCCACCATCGCCCGCAGCATCGAGCTGGGGCCGAGTCCGCCGAGTTGGACGGAGCTGGTGTTGATGCCGCCCAGCAAGATCATCGAGACCGTGCCGATGACACCGCTGATCGACCACACGAGCGTGGAGAGGCGCTTCGGGTTGATGCCGTAGACACGGGCAAGGTCGGGGTTGCCCGCTGCGGCACGAACCGTGCGACCGGTGAGCGTGCGCGTGAGGAACCATGTCAGCCCCACCGCCAGCAGGGGCGTGACGATGAAGACCGCCAGCTGGGAACCCTTGACCGTGGCAGTCCCGATCTCGAACGAGCGCCCGATGAACAACGGGTACGGCTCGCGTGGGTGGCGGGTGTCGGGCAGCGCGAGCAACATCGCCTCGGAGAGCTGGCTGACCCCGATGGTGGCGACGAGCACGATGACGCGCGGGGCACGGAAGAGACGACGGATGACGATCATCTCGACGAGCGCGCCCCACAGCAGACCGGCCGCGATCGCCACCAGCAACGCCGGCCACAAGGGCACTCCGTAGTTGTTGGTGAGCAGCACCAAGAGGCCGGAGCCGACCAACCCGATGCTGCCCACGGCGAAGTTGATCACCTTGTTCGAGCGATAGACGAGCACGATCGACAACGCGACGAGGCCGTACACCATGCCGCGCACGAGTCCGTTGACGAAGATCTGCTGGTTGATCCAGGACGCCGCGAGCATCAGCCGCCCTCCGCCCCGAGGAAGACCGCACGGGCGAGATCGTCACGCTCGACGAGATCCTTCATCGCTCCCTCGAACCGCACATGGCCCTTCTCCAGGAACACGGCGCGATCGGCGATCGACATCGCCACGTTCAACGATTGCTCGACGACGATGATCGTCAGACCCTGCGCGTGCAGGTCGCGCACCAGCCCGACCACCCGCTCGACCATGATCGGGGCCAGGCCGAGCGACAGTTCGTCGATGATCAGCACCTTCGGGTCGGTGGTGAGCACGCCGGCCATGGCCAGCAGCTGCTGCTGCCCGCCCGACAGCGACGAACCCAGTTCGTCGGGCCGCTCCGCGAGTTCGGGGAACAGGCCGAGGGTGCGGTCGATCGCCGCGATCATCGCCTCGCGGTCGGCGCGCTGGTTGAACGCCGCCATCTCCAGGTTCTCCCGCACGGTCATGTCGGGAAAGATGCCCTTGCCGCCCGGCAGCATGGCGATCCCGAGCTGCGACCTCATCTCCGGGGACACGAACGTGACCGAGCGGCCGTCGAGGCGCACCACACCCCGCGACGGAGTGCCCAGGCCGGCGATCACGCGCAGGATCGTCGACTTGCCCGCGCCGTTGGTGCCCAGCAGGGCGAGCACCTCGCCGCGCTTCACGTCGAAGCTGACGTCGAACAGGATCTGCACTTGGCCGTATGCGAAATCGATGTCGCGGATCTGCAGCGCCGGCACCGCCTCGGGATCGAGCGATCGCCGCTCGTGCTCCTCCAGCTCTTCCTTGATCTCCGCCGCGGCCATCGCCAGGTCGTTGCGGATGAACGTGGAGCCGCGCAGCAGGAAGTAGCCACCGAGCACGGTGGAAGGAACGAACAGGGCGATGATCGCGGTACGCGTGCCGTACGCCTGGGTGAGCAGGCCCGACAGCAGCGCACCACCGGTGGCGCCGATGAAGAAGATGTACAGCGAGCCGAGCGCCTGGCCCATGCCGCGCAGGCGGTACGGGATCACCGAGGTGAGCACCGGCCCCACCATCACGAACGCGGAGGAGAGCAACACCGTGCTGGGAATGCCGACGATGGTGAAGAGCACCGCGTTGGGCATGAAGAACTGCACCGGCGTGAGCAATGCCGAGGGTAACACCAGTTGGCCGACGAGGCGCAGGGCGCGGGAAGGGTCGGTGCGGTACAGGCCGTCGTAGTACTTGCCGACGAAGGGGATGACCGCGAGCGTGGCGACGCCGCCGGTGGTGCCCACCGCGCCGCGTCCGAACGAGCCGAGGCCGTACTCGTCCTCGAGGAACAGGTTGCCGAGGATCGGTACGGTGAACAGGCCGAAGCCCATTGCCGCGAACGCGAAGATCACACTCTTCATCGTGCGGATCTGCAGCAGGCGGGCGAACGCCGCCTCGACGGAGATCGGCAGAGGGTGCTCGTCCTCGATCACCTGACCGATGACATCCTTCTTCTCGTACTGGCCGCGTGGTGGCTCGGGAAGCCGGAACGCGAGGAAGGAAGCGACCGCGACCGGCAGCGAGAGGATGACGAACACCCAACGCCATGCCGACTGGCCACCTATGAGCGTGGCCAGGCCGCCGACGATCACCGGGCTGAGCGTGCCCGTGATGCGGCCGGCGAAGCCGATCGCCACCCCGAGCCGGCCGCGGGTGCCGATGGGGTACTGGTCGGCGAGCAGCGAGCCCTGCACGCTGAACTCGTTGGAGCGGGCGACACCGACGCCGAGGCGGGCGAGCACCAGCAGGAACGCGTTGGCGAGGCCCGAGGCGGCCACCATCAACGAGAAGAACATCGTCGCGAAGCCGATGATGCGCCCGCGCCGGGCACGGTCGGCGAGCCAGCCCATCGGCAGCGAGCCGAGCATGAGGAACGCACCCGACGCCGCGCTGATGAACACGATCACCGCGTTGCTCATCCCCAGCGTGTCGCGGATGTCAGGGGCGAGGGTCCCGAGTGTTGCGCTCTCCAGGCTGACGAAGGCCGACAGCACTGCCAACACGGTGAACGTGAGCGTGCCGCCGGCCTTCAGGGCGTCTTTCACGGTGAGTTCGACGTCGCCGACGCCGGGCATCACCGCATCGGCAGCGAGTGCTCCCGACGATTCGGCGGATGCCCGGCGTTCGGCCTCCATGTCGAGGATCGCGCCGGCAAGATTGCCGGCGCGATCCTGCGACGTGGTGTCATCAGACACGGGCGACCATCATCTCGGTTGCTTCGTCCCACTCGAACAGGTACAGATCCGGGTTGCCGTCAGGCCGCTCGGCGGTGAAGTGCCACGGGTTGGGCGAGCCGGGCAGCATCACATCGCCGAGGTTGTTCATCGCCGTGGTGAACGTGCCGTAGTTCAGCTCGGGTCCGGCAGCTTCGAGACCTGCGACCAACAGGGCGACGTACCCGCAGGCGATCAGGCTGGCGGTGATCTGCTGTGACCCGCCGTCGGGCACGTCCTTGATCTTCACAAGCTCGAGGCCGGCGGCCTCCTGCAGCGCGAGGCACTCGGTCGTGGGGCTGCCCAAGGTGTCGTAGAAGTTGCCGGCGTCGAACAAGCCCGCGGCGATGGCGCCCTTCATCAGCGACAGGTCGCTGGTGGGGTCGCTGGTGTACACACCGGCATTGTTGGTGAGATCGAAGATCAACTGGGGGCGCCAGTCGGTGCGCACGATGCCGCCGGGGAAGATGTTGCCGAGGCTGAGCATCAACACCTGGTCGGCACCCTCCGAGCTGAACCGCTCGGCGATGGTCTGCGCGTCGCTGTAGGTCTGGTTCGCGTCGAACGTCGGGTCCATGTAGGCGACTTCCAGCGGGGTGATGCCGGCGCCTTCGAGGATCGGCTGCACGACCGACTCGTAGAACACCTGGTCGGCAGTGGTGCTGACCACTGCGAGGTTCTCCGTGAACGCGCCCTCGTCGGCCAGGGTCTGGATCCCCTTGGCCCGCAGGTCGTTGCCGGCGTCGAGCGTCCACCAGCCGACCTTGGCCTCGGCCAATGCCTCGGCGGACTGCGTGCCCCCGATCGTGAGCGTCTCGTGGGTGTTGTAGAGGCAGTTGCCTGCGGCATCGAACACGAACCCGATGGCGATGAACACCTGCTCGTCCTCGGCCAACTTGGTGCATGCAGCGGTCGGGCCGTCGGTGGCACTCGGGTCGACCGGCACCAACACCGGGTCGATCGTGCGACCGTTGATGCCGCCGTTGGCGTTGATGTCGTCGATCACGGCCATGTAGGCAGCCTCGTAATCACCCTGGTCGTAGCCGAGGATGGGGCCGACCCGGGTGAAGTCGGTGTACATGATGCCCACCTTCACCGACGTGTCGGTGACGCCCGGGGCACGATCGTCGACCACGGTGCCGGGCAGGGTGCTGCCGGTGGTTCCGTCGGTGTCCGTGCCGGCCGTGGTGGTGGCCGACCCGTCGGTGGTGACATCGGGTGGCGACGTGGTGTCGCTGTCTTTCTCGGTGCTGCACCCGGCGACGGCGAACGCCGCGACGAGTGCCACCGCGGTGAGCTTGCGCATGGCATGTCCTTTCAGGGGATCTGTGCTGTCCAGCAGGGCGGCGCTGTGACGCCTGTCATGGTCGCACGGGTTGAATCGTTTCACAAACATGAATGTCCAGTCACTCCGGGCGGACCCACCTCCCGCGCGGACGCGAACGCTAGCACCTGTTTCTACCGCATGCTAGAAATCCTGGGCACGAGCGACCGCGCCGCCGAACGAGGGAGAATCCACGGATGGCGAACACCAAGAAGTCAGCCGCGACGGCAGGCGAGAAGCAGGCGAAGGCCGATCGGTTCGAGCGGCAGGACCATGGCGAGCGCACGCGGCAGAAGATCATCGACGCGGCCGTGGAGTTGTTCGCCGAACACGGCTTCCGCGGCACCGGCATCGCGGCCCTGGCCAAGAAGGTGGGGATGTCAGGGCCGGGCCTGCTCTACTACTTCGGGTCGAAGGAGCGCCTGCTCCAGGAGGTGATCGCCGAGCACGACCGCGCCGAACTGCCGCACCGTCTGAGCCGCGTCCGCCTGCGCGACATGCACAAGGCCGGCCGACATACGGTGCGCACCAGAATGCTCGGTCGCCTCAACCTCGTTCTCGGCGCCGAGAGCATCAGCCCCGACCAGCCGCTGCACGACTACTTCGTCGAGCGCTACCGACGCACCCACCGCATGGCCCGCCGGGTGCTGGAGATCGAGCGCAAAGAGGGCCGCGTCAGGGAGGGCGTCGATCTCGACCAGGTGGCACTCGAGATGCAGGCGGTCGCCCTCGGCCTCGAGTTGATGTGGCTCACCGACCCGGCCCACATCGACTTCCGCACGGCGATCGAGCAGTACTTCGCCCGCCTCCAGGAGGACCTTGCCCCATGACCACCCCCACCGCGACCACCCCCACCGCTTCACGCTCATGGGCCGAGCAGACGCTCGCAGGGATGACGATCGAGGAGAAGGTGGCGCAGATCACCGGCACCTGGTTCTCCGGGTTGCTGACCGATGGCGACCTCGACCCGGAGAAGATGGCCACATTGCTGGCCAAGGGCGCGGGCCACATCACGCGCATCGCTGCCGAGAGCAAGCAGGGCCCCGAGCTCACCGCCGGCTGGGCCAACGCGGTGCAACGCCACCTCGTCGACAACACCCGCCTGGGCATTCCGGCGATCATCCACGAGGAAGCCGTCGCCGGCCTCTGCGGCAAGGACGCCACCCAGTTCCCCCAGGCGATCGGCCTCGCCTCCACCTGGGACCCCGATCTGATGGAGCAGGTGGCCGAGTCCGCCGGGCGGCAGCTGAGGGCTGTGGGTGCTCGCCTGGCGTTGTCGCCGGTGATGGACATCGCCCGCGACCCGCGCTGGGGTCGCGTGGAGGAAACCTATGGGGAAGACCCCGAGCTGAGCAGCCGCATGGCAGTGGCCTATGTGCACGGGATGCAGGGCCAGGGTGTGGTGTGCGCGGCGAAGCACTTCCTCGGCTACGGCGTGCCGGATGCCGGGCTCAACCACGGCGAGGTGTCGATCGGTCCGCGACGGTTGCGCGACGTGATCGCCGCACCGTTCCGCGCGTGCATCAACGAAGCGGGCCTTGGTGCGGTGATGAACGCGTACAACGAGATCGACGGGCTGCCCTGCGCCGGCTCACCCGAGATCCTGCGCGACCTGCTGCGTGGCGAGCTGGGGTTCACCGGCACGGTGGTGGCCGACTACTTCGCGGTCATCCTGCTGAAGAGCTGGCACCATGTGGCTGCCGACGCCGAGCACGCCGCACGGCTCGCGCTCACGGCCGGGCTCGACATCGAACTGCCCGACGACGCCGCGTTCAAGACGCTGCCCGACCAGGTGCGCCGCGGACTCGTCGACGAGCGCCTGATCGACGAGGCGTGCCTGCGCATCCTGGAGCAGAAGCACGCCATCGGACTGATCGACGACCCGTACGTGGATGCCGAAGCCGCGCCCGCGCAGTTCGACACCCCGGCCGACCGCGCCCTGGCGCGACGCGCTGCGGCGCGCAGCATCGTGCTGCTGCAGAACGACGGGGTGCTGCCGTTGCGGCCCGGCACGCGGGTGGCGGTGTTCGGCCCGTCGGCCGACGATCCGCGCCTGCTGCTCGGCGACTACCACTTCCCCGCCCACCTCGACTCGATCGCCCAGTTGCAGGGCGCGCCCACCGCGGGCGGGGGCGAGCAGGTGCAGCTCCGCCAGGTGCCCACCAGCACTCCCTTGTCGGCGCTGCGCGAGCGGTTCGAGGTGGTCGATTCGGTGGAGGGCGCCGATGTCGCCGTGGTGTGCGTGGGCGGCCGCAGCGGCCTGTCACCCGAGTGCACCTCGGGCGAGTTCCGCGACGTCACCGACCTGCGGCTCGCGCCCGACCAGCTCGAACTGATCCGCGCCACCGCGGCCACCGGCACGCCCACCGTGGTGGTGGTGATCGGTGGCCGCGCCCATTCGCTGAGCGAGCTCACCGACGTGGCCGACGCGATCGTGATGGCGTGGCTGCCCGGCGAGGAGGGCGGCGCCGGGCTGGCCGACGTGCTGAGTGGCGAGGTGGATGCCGGCGGTCGGTTGCCGGTGTCGTTGCTGCGCTCGGTGGGCCAAGTGGGTCTGCACTCGGGGCATCACCGTGGCGGCGGCAAGAGCATGTTCCTGAGCGACTATGTCGACGCGCCGCACACCACCCTGTTCCCCTTCGGGCACGGGTTGTCGTACACCACGTGGGAGTACCCGCGGGTGGAGGTGCACACCGGGTCGGTGACGGACGACGTCGTGGTGGAGGTCGAGGTGCGCAACACCGGCGAACGCCCCGGCGACGAGGTCGTGCAGATCTTCGCCCGCGACGACCTGGCCACGCTGGGCGTGCCCGAGCGGCGGCTGATGGCGTTCCGCCGCATCAGCGCCGGCGCCGGCGAGCTCGTGCGGCTGAGGTTCACAATCCCCGCTGGTCGCTTCGGGTTCCACGGTCGCGACCTGCACTACCGGGTGGAGCCGGGTGACTTCACGTTCTTCGTCGGCGGCCACGAGGTGGTGGCAACGCTCACCGGCGACATTGCACACCCCGACCTGAACTCCTTGCCGCCGTTCGCGGTGGAGCGGGTCTAGTCCGCACCTACCCGGTGGTGCGCTTGGGCACCACGGCAACGGTGCCGTCCGGGGCGTGCATCACAGTGACGCTCACCCCGTAGAACTCGCTGAGCGTCTCGGCCCTCAGCACCTCGGCGGGGGTGCCGGCCGCCACCACATAGCCCTCGTTGAGCAGTGTCAGACGATCGGCGTAGAGACCGGCCAGGGTGAGGTCGTGCATCGCCGACACGACCGTGAGGCCGTTCTCGCGACGCAACCGATCCACCAGTTCGAGCGCCTGTTGTTGGTGGCCGATGTCCAGCGCGCTCGTCGGTTCGTCGAGCAGCAGGATCGGCGCCTCCTGCGCCACGGCGCGGGCGATCACCAGCCGCTGGCGCTCCCCACCGCTCAGCGTGCCGAGGTGGCGGTCGGCGAACGACAACAGGTCGAGCCGACCGAGCACGTCGCGCACGAGCGCGCGGTCGTGCCTGGTCTCGCTGCCGAAGTAGGAGATGTAGGGGTTGCGGCCGAGCAGCACGTACTCCTGCCCGGTCATGTCGGCGGGCATCAGCGGCGCCTGGGGCACGAACGCCACCAGTGCCGCACGGCGGCGCGGCGATCGTTCGAACAGTGGCGCACCGTCGACCGTGATCGCACCCGTGTGGCCCGCCAGACCGGCCACCGTACGGAGCACGCTCGACTTGCCGGCGCCGTTGGGGCCGATCAGGCACAACCACTCCCCCGGGCGCACATGATCGTTGAACTCGTGCACGGCGACATGGCGTCCGTAGCGCACCTGCACCCGCTCGAAGCCGAGCGAGCTCATGCGAGGGCCCTCCGCGTGCGCAGCACGAAGATGAACATCGGCGCCCCCACCAAGGCGGTCACCACCCCGATCGGCGTCTCCCCACCATGCTCCAACACACGGCCGGGCACATCCGCGAGGATCAGGAAGGCCGCGCCGACGACGATGCTGAGCGGCAGCACCATCCGGTACGACGCGCCCACGAGCAGGCGTACGAGGTGGGGCACCATGATGCCGACGAAGCCGATCAGGCCGCTCACGCTCACCACGGCCGCAGTGCCGAGTGTCGCCGCCACCACCACCGCGAGGCGCACCCGGCCCACCTCAGAGCCGAGCGTCGCTGCTTCCTCGTCGCCGACGCGCAGCACATCGAGATGTCGCCGGTGCAGCAACAACACGATCGCCGCCACCACCACGTAGGGCAGCACCAGCTTCACGTCACCCCAGGTGGCGGTGCTCACGCGACCGCTGATCCAGGAGTAGACCTCCTTGATGACATCGCTGTTGCGCAGCAGCAGCCACTGCTGCACCGCCGTGCCGAGCGCGGCCACCGCCACGCCGGCGAGCACCAGGCTGAGCGTGCTCCCCCCGAATGATGCACCGACGGTGTAGGTGACGAACACCGCCGTCAACGCACCGAGGAAGGCAGCGAGCGGGAGCGGGTCGACCACCCAACCCGAGGTGGTGCCGCTGCCGTAGACGAACACGAGCGTCGCGCCGAGGCCGGCGCCTGCCGCGGCACCGAGCAGGTAGGGGTCGACGAGCGGGTTGCGGAACACACCCTGGTAGCTCGCGCCGGCGAGTGAGAGCATCGCACCGACGATGCCGGCCAGCACCACCCGCGGCAGGCGGATGTGCCAGATGATGTTCCAGTTGGCCGACGAGACGGTGCCCGCGGGCCCGATCATCACGCCGAGCGCGGTGGCGGCGACCAGCAGCAGGAGTGCTGCCGGCAACCACCACCGACGCCCGGCGTGCGACGTGCTCATCAGGCGGCCGGCACCATCGCGAGTGCGGCGGCGATCGCCTTCACGAAGTCGACCAGGCGCGGACCCCAGCGCGAGGCGATGTCGTCGTCGATCACGATCACGTTGCCGTTCTGCACGGCGGCGATCTCACCCCAGCCCGGGCGGGCGGCCACCGTCTCGGGCGACTCACCGCTCCAGTTCGTGTCGGCGAGGAAGATCAGGTCGGGGTTCGACGACACGATGTACTCGGCGCTGAGCTGGGGGTAGTCGTTGCCCTCCTCAACGCCGTCGGCGATGTTCACCAGGCCGAAGAGGCCGTACAACTGGCCGAAGATGGTGTTGCCGGTGAGGGTGAACAGGGTGGGGTCGACCTCGTGGTAATAGCTGGCCGGAACCGCCCGCTCGGGCACCGAGGCGACCGCCGCGTCGATGTCGGTCTTCATCTGCGCCACCAACTCGGCGGCATCGGCGACATGGCCGGTGGCCGCACCGAGCATCTCGATCTGGGAGTACACCTCGTCGAGCGTGGCCGGTGCGGGACTCACCCAGGTGTCGATCCCGAGGGGCTCGAGCTGGGAGGCAAGGTCCTTGAAGTCGTTGCCGATGACCACGAGATCGGGCTTCAGCGCGGCGATGGCCTCGACGCTCGGCTCGAAGCCGGAGAGGTCGTGGGGCTTCTCCAGCGCCTCGGCCGGGTAGTTCGACATGTCGTCGACGGCGATGATCTGGTCGCCGGCCCCGAGTGCGAAGAGCACCTCGGTGTGGGTGGGCGACAGGCTGATGATCGCCTTCGGCCCGCCGCCGGAACCGGACGAGTCGTCGCCACACGCGGTGGCGGTGAGCAGGAACGCCGCGAGTGCGGCAATGGAAGCGAACCGTTTCATCGGATCCTCCGTTTCTCCGGAGGCTCGGCCTCCGGTTCGGGAGGACAAGCTGGATCCCGGGTGGCGTACCACCCGCGAACCCCCCTTGCCTCGAGGGTGAGTTGCGCGCAGGGCACCAGGCGACCGGACTCGTCGTGCGCTTCGTTGCCGAAGGCAGAACCACCGTTGCGGGACAGTGCCGGATTCTCACCGGCTTCGCTGGAGACCTTGCATCCACCCCGAAGGGCGGACAGCGGAAACCGTAGCAGCAACCCCCTAGGCTCCCCAACAAGCCATGGACGCCACAGCCGACCCCGACGCGACCACCCAGCCGCTGGTCGACGACCCGCGGCCCGACGGCCTGCGCAACGCCGACTCACTCGTGCTGGTGAACACCGGCAACGGCAAGGGCAAGAGCTCCGCCGCGTTCGGCGTGATGGTGAGGGCACTGGCCCGCGACTGGAAGGTGGCCGTCGTCCAGTTCATCAAGGGCAGCGACTGGAAGGTGGGCGAGGAGAAGATCGGCCGCCAACTCGGCGTCACGTGGCACGCGCTCGGTGGCGGCTTCACGTGGGACTCGGCCGACCAGAGCCACGACATCGCGCTCGCCCGCGAGGCATGGGGTGTTGCCGCCGGCCTGATCGCCGCCGGTGAGCACCAACTCGTGATCCTCGACGAGGTCACCTACTTGTGCGCGTGGGGGTGGGTGCCCACCGAGGAGATCGTCGCCGCGATCGCGTCGCGGCCGCGCCACGTCAACATCGTGTGCACGGGCCGCGACGCGCCACCGGAACTGATCGAAGTGGCCGACACGGTCACGGAGATGCGCGAAATCAAGCACGCGTTCCAACAGGGCATCAACGCCAAGCGCGGCATCGACTACTGAGCACATCCGCCGCCCATCATCGGCGGCGCACGTTCGCCCGCGCTACTCCATCGGCAGGATGATCGCGTCCACGCCGTCGGCGACCGAGCCGTGGAGGATGACGTGGGCGCGCTCGCCGGCAGCCACCTCCAGCGCGAAGGGGCCGCCCACCGGTGTGCCTGTGCACTCACGGTCGTTGTTGTCGTGGATCGTCACCTGGACCGACGCGCTGGGGAGGAGGAAGGCCGGGGTCTGGTTGCCTCCGATGAGCACACCCGCGAGGTTGAACGGCTCGACACATCCAGGCGTGCCCACCACCGCCATGCGCAGGCCGAAGTCGGCGTCGTCGACCGCGTAACCGGTGACCACCACGATGCCCGCGCTCGGATCGGCGGGCACCATCTCGTTGGCGTTGCCGTAGGTGACGGCCGGCTGTTCCCACAGATCGAGCGACGACGGCACCCCTTCGTCGTTGGTGAGGATCAGGGTGTGTACGGGGCCGTAATCGGCGTAGGTGCCCACCTCGGCGAGGAAGTGGGAGCAGTCGATGACGCACTCCGGGTCGCCGGCGCCGGCGGTGGTGACCACGAGCTCACCATCGGTGGGCGGGTTGTAGAACGCGCTCACCTCGCCGGGGGCCAGACCGGGCGCCACCAGGTATGCCTGCACCAGACCGCTGGTGCGCACGTACACGTCGACCTCGTCGGGCAGCAGGTTCACCACCCTCACCGCCACGTCGCCGCCGTCGTAGGAGTCGTCGATCGTCGCTGCCGTGGTTTCCGTGGCTCCCGTGCCGGTGGGTGCCGTCTCGCTCGCGGCCGACCCGCCGGCCGTGCCGAGGCTCGCCCCGCCCTTGTCGTCGCTGCCACACGCGACCAGCGCGAGGGAGAGCGCGAACGCACCGGCAAGTGCCTGGCGTGTGGATGTGTGCATCATCGGGTTCCTTCCGTCGGCGGGTTCCGCACGCTAGCAAAGCGCCCGCTGGTGGCCTGCGGCACCTCCTGTCGGGAGTCGCGGAACGGCGGCCTACGCTCAACACCATGGGCTTCGACAAGGTCGCCGTTCTCGGTCTCGGCAAGGTCGGCCAACTGGCCGCCACATTCCTCCATCACGCAGGGTTCCAGGTCACCGGCATCGACCAGCGCGTGCCACGCGACGAGGGTGGGTTCGCGGTGCACACGGTCGACATCGCCGACCCGGCGGTGCTGCGCGCCGAGTTGGCCACCAACGACGCCGTGTTGTCGTGCCTGCCCTACCACCTCAACAAGATGGTGGCCGGTGTCGCCCACGAGCTGGGCCTGCACTACTTCGATCTCACCGAAGACGTGTCCACCACTCAGACGATCCTCCAGCTCAGCGCCACCGCCAAGGGGGTGATGGCTCCCCAGTGCGGCCTTGCACCTGGCTTCGTGGGCATCGTCGCCGCGTCGCAGGTGGAGTCGTTCGACGCCTGCCGCGCCGTGCGCATGCGCGTGGGCGCGCTCCCCCAACACCCCACCGGCCTGCTCGGCTACGCGTTCAACTGGTCGCCCGAGGGTGTGGTGAACGAGTACCTCAACGATTGCGAGGTGATCGAGGAGGGGCAGCGCAAGTGGGTGTCGCCGATGGAGTGGCGCGAGTCGCTCTACGTCAACGGCGTGAAGCTGGAAGCGTTCACCACCTCGGGTGGCCTGGGCACGATGTGCGACACCTACCACGGGCGGGTGGCGAACATCGACTACAAGACGATCCGCTACCCCGGGCACATGGAGCTGATGAACTTCTTCTTCCACGAGCTGCTGATGCGCGAGGAGCGCGAGCAGGCCGGGCGCATCCTCACCCACGCCAAGCCGCCGGTGAACGACGACGTCGTGTACATCCACGTCTCCTCCGAGGGCACGATCAACCAACAGTTGAAGCGGGTCGAGTTCGTGCGCGCCTACCTGCCCCGCGAGGTGGACGGCATTCACCGCACCGCCATCGCCTGGACCACGGCCGGCTCGGTGGCCGCGGTGATCGAGATGGTGCGCAACGGCTCGCTGCCCCAACAGGGCTTCATCAAGCAGGAACAGATCAGCCTCGACGCGTTCCTCGCCACGCCCACCGGCCGCCTGTTCTCCTGAACCCTTCTCCGCGGGTGCGCGCAGCCTGAGTTGCGCTGCCGAGGGGGCAGGCGCACGATGGAAGAGGTGGCCGTCGAGAACGGCCGCCGAAGGAGGTGACCATCATGCGTTGGTCACGGAAAGTGCACGCGACGCTGTCGGCTGCCCTGCTGATGGCCTGGGCGACGGGGTGCGCGAGCGACTCACCGACGACGGGGTCGGCCGCTACGACAGGGTCGGGCATCACCAGCGCCACCAGCGGCACCAGCGGCGACACCGGTGCGCAGGTGACGGTGACACACGATGTGTCGTACGCATCGGACAAGGAGGGCCACCTGCCCGCGACGCTCGACGTGTACGCGCCCGAGGGTGCCGCCGACCTGCCGCTCGTCGTGCTGTTCCACGGCGGTGGCCTGGACAAGACCGATGCCCAGTACCCGCGCATCGCCAGCGAACTCGCCGCCAGAGGCGTCGTGGTGGTGGCGCCCAACTGGGGGCCGGAGGATGGTGCACCGCCCACCACCGACACCGCTGCCGCAGCCGAGGCCGACATGGACGGCGCCGCGTGCGCGGTCTCGTACATCGTCGCCAACGCGGCGCAGTGGGGTGCCGACCCGACCCGGATCGTGCTGTTCGGGCACAGCGCCGGCGCCAACGCCGCATCGGTGCTGATGTTCTCCTACACCCGCTCCGTCGGCGATGGGTGCGGGGTGACCGCACAGCAATGGCAGCCACAAACCGTCGTGCTGTGGGACGGTGAGCTGGCCCTGCTCGACGAGGGACTGTGGAGCGGCTACGGGGCAGCCTTGCCCGATCTGTTCGCCGCGATCACACCCTGGACGATCGTCGCCCCGGCGATCTATGACGGCCCTGTGCACCTGTTGGTGACCGCCTCGTTCCGCGAGACCGCCTGCAACTGCAACGACCCTGCAACCTGGACTGCCACGCGTGATCCGAGTGGGCTGATGCTCCAGGCGCTGGAGGCGGTGGAGGCGACCTCCGACGGGTGTGTCGACATCGGCGAAGTCCACATGGCGTTGAAGTGGCACCTCCAGCAGGCCGCGGTGCCCACCGACTACGCCGAGTTCGTCGCGGAGGATTCCGTCCACACCGGGCTCGTCGGTGACGACATGGCCCTGTTGCTCGACAACCTCGAACTGTGGGCGAACGCCACGGTGTCCAACCTGCCCGGCTGAACCCGGCTGAACCCTGCTGAGCCCGGCACCTACTCCTCGCCGCGGCCGCGACGGCTGAGGCGCCACTCGGGCGGGAACTGGGCGTCGTTGTCGCGCACGGCCTTGGCAACGCCTTCGTCGACCTTGTCGCGGCCCATCTCCCAGGCGTCGGGGTCGCTCTTCAACTGGCGCAGAGTGCTCTCCATGATGCCGGTGATCATGCTGCCCATGTACTCGCCCTGGTGCTGCTTGTAGATCTCGAAGAACACCTTCTGCGCGAACACGGTGTCGGTGGGGCGGGTGCGCGAGCAGGCGAGCGCGTACTTCTGCGTCATCGCCTCCAGCTCGTCGTCGGGCACCACCGCGTTCACGAAGTTGCACTCCGCCATCTCCTTGGCGGTGAAGGGGCGGCCGGTGAACACCATCTCCATGAACTTGCGCAGGCCCATCATCGTGCACCACTGCCACATGCGCGCGGCGAAGCCCGCGTAGCGCCAGGCGGAGTGGCCGAACAGCGCGTTCTCGGAGGCGATCACCAGGTCGGCGTCGACCCCGAGGTAGAAGTGCCAGCCGTAGCAGTAGCCGCGCACCTCGAGGATGCTGATCTTCTTGAAGTCCTGCAGCGAGCGGATGCCGGCGCTGGGGTCGGTGTAGTGCTGGATGTTGGTGGCGCCGTAGCGGTAGCTGCCCTTGGGCGGGTAGGTGACATCGACGTCGTCGGGGATGCGCACGATGTGGTTCATCGTCGTGTCGCTGCGCCCGCCCATGATGTCGAGCAGCTCGGCGAGGTCGGCACCGCTGCCGAGGTCGGGACCGTTCGAGCGAATCACCAGCACCTTCACGTCGTCGTCGACGTTGGCCCGATCCACCAGGTCGGCGAAACGATGGCAGGCGTCGACGGTCATCGCGTTGAGATCGTCGGGCCGATTGAGGGTGATCGTGGCGATCTTCGTCGCCGGGTCCTTCTCGTACAGCACCATCTCCTCGGCGGAGGGGCGTTGGGCGGAGGGGCGTTGGGCGGAGGGGCGTTGGGCGGAGGGGCGTTCGCTACCGGGCATGCTCAGGCCTTCCGTGTGGCTTCAGGGCGGTTGGGGTCGTGCGGGCGGCCGGAGTCGCGGGCGCCGTTACGGCGCAGGAATGTCATCGACCGCGTGGCGAGACGCCAACCGAGCTCGGTGCGACGGTAGCTGTCGGTGTACCAACCCATGCGCATGTGGTGGTTGGTCTGATCGATGAACAGCAAGGTCTGTTTGCCGGTGCCCGTGCCCGCCGCCACGTCGAGCTGCAGGGCCGGTGTGCCGGTCATGAAGAGGCCCTTCGGTGCGGCCTCGATGAGGCGCGGGTAATCGGGCAGCTCGTACACGTCGCCGAACGCGCTGTACCAGCCGTCGGGGGTGAAGCAACTCTGCACCGTCTCCACGTCGCCCTGCGTCATCGCCACGGCGTAGGTGGCGAGCAGTTGTTCCAGCTCGATGATGTCGTCGATGGGCAGGTCGCTCACTTACTGCTCTCCTTCTGGATGTACCGGTCGAGGGTCGCGTGCAGGTGGCGGATGCGGCTCTCTTGATAACTGCTCAGCATGGTCTCCGCGCGCACCGACGCGCGCAGCCCACGCTGCACACGACCGAACGTCGCCCCGTCCTGGTTGAAGACACGACCGAACACGCCCAGTTCGGGCACGTCGATCCACGACTCGTCGGCGGTCAGCACCCGGGTGCGCGCCGCTGCTGGACGCTGTTCACCCTCGGGCACCGGCTCGAGCACCATGATCTCGATGATGCACGACTCCGGGTCGTTGCCGTCGGGCCGGAAGGTGTAGGCGAACGAGGTGAGCAGGCCGCCCCAGGGCATGAAGTTGGGGAACAGGAAGTACTCGATGCCGTCGAGGATCTCCGCGTCGGACACGTTCGAGAAGTCGCGCCCCGTGCGCCGCTGCAGCGAGGCACGCACGCCCTCGGCCACCACCTCGCGTGCGGTCGACCCGTGTGCGAGCGCGGTGACATCACCACGCGGGCCGAGCATCGCCTTCACGATCTCCTCCGGCGAGGGGGCATCCTCCAAGTGCTCGCTGCTGATGCCCACGGCGGTGACCATGCGGCTGACGTGATCACCGTAGATGTCGTACTCCGTCAGCGACTCGGCCGCGGTCTTCAGCAGCTGGGGGTGCACCGCCATCACGTGGTACGACTCGATGAACGCCTCCAGCGCGATCTTCCAGTTGCACGGCATCGTGCGCACGATGTGCGCCTTCAGGCAGCGATCGGCTAGCGGCCAGGTGGCGAAGTGCTCGGGCAGGTTCTCCAGGTACTGCTCGAGCGGCGCAGCAGCGGGGTCGGGGTTGACGAACACGAAGCCACCCCAGGTTCCGACGGCGGCCTCCGGCAGGGTCATCGTCGACGGATCGATGCCAGGGAAGTCCCACGGGCTGGGCACCTCGCTGAGTTCGCCGTCGAGGCTCCACGTGAAGCCGTGGTACGGGCAGCGGAACTC
>WBZL01002810.1_pt1 | contig 16560 bp, 20 predicted proteins | sample 5204291 | NCBI WGS metagenome assembly WBZL01 (sample SAMN12344345, study PRJNA552823) | activated sludge metagenome | biome: Activated sludge suspended growth; feature: Nitrification reactor; material: Wastewater; isolation source: activated sludge from nitrification reactor of wastewater...
CGGAGCGGACGAAGCCCTCGCCCTCGAGGCGTGACCTGAGGTGCGCCTCGACCTCCGCCGCCACGAGCGGTTCGCCCGCCCAGTTGTGCTCGCCGACCTGCACAGGATCGGACTCCATCGCCGCCATCCACGCGAGGTCGTCCACCGTTGGTGCTCGCAACCCGATGCGTGCGGCCGTGCGCTGCTGGTCCGATGCCATCCCGTCAGGCTGACAGATCCGGCGACCGGGTGCCGGTGCCCTCACGCCGACGTGCGGCGCGCAGCACACCGAGGTAGCGGCGAACGGCGCGGTCGCCCAGCTCGGTGCGGATCCGGTCGGCGATGGCGTCGAGCAGCGGCTCGCGCTGCGACGATGGCAGTTGTCGGTACAGCGACTGGGTCCGCAGCATGTCGACGAAACCCTCGCCGTCGAGTTCCTGGACCACCTCGTACCAGCGCACGGCGGGCGCGTCGAACAGCCCCTCGCGGTCGACGTTGGGCGGTCCCCACGGGGTCGGTTCGGCCATCGCCTCGACCTCGGTCGGTGGGTGCCCCCACTCGGGCACACCAGGCGCGAACCGCTCGTGCAGGTCGGCCGTGTGCGCGTACACCTCGGGCTCGCCCTCCCGACGCACGACCACGCGGCCGAGGATCGCGAACCATCCGCCGGGCCGGAGCGCTGCGTGCATCCGCTGCCACCCCACCGACGGGTCGACCCAGTGCCAGGACGAGGCCGCGACGGCGAGATCGAACCGCCGGCCGGCGTCGTCCCACGTCTCGAACGGCGACACCTCGATCGTGACCGCACCGGTGCCACCGAGACGGCGGCGCGCCACCTCGGCCAGCCGCAGACCGGGCTCGACCGCGGTGACCCGCCATCCTCGAGCGGCGAGCCCCACCGTCGCCTGACCGGTGCCGCACCCGATCTCCAGCACCTCGGCGGCGTCGCCGGTGCCCGAGAGCAGCGCGAGGTCGTCGAACATCGCGTCCGGATACGGCGGGCGCATCCGGTCGTACAGGTCGGCGTCGTCGTCGAACAACCTGCCGCGCCGCCGCCACTCGTCGCCGACGCTCACGACGCGAGCCGGTCGTCGACGAACAGACAGAACGGATGGCCCTCCGGGTCGAGCATCACCCGCACGTCGTCCTGCGGTTGATGGTCAGCCACGAGCGCCCCCTGACCGAGGGCCCACTCGAGCCCGGCATCGAGGTCGGCCACACCGATGTCGAGGTGCACCATCATCAACTGTTCGCCCTCGACCGCCGGCCACACCGGACGCCGGTAACGCGGCTCGTGCTGTACCTCGATCTTCGAACTGCCGTCCGGCGCCCGCAACATCGCCCACCCGGCCTCGCGGCGCACGATCGGCCAGCCGAGCAGCCGCTCGTAGAACTCGGCCAGCGCGATCGGATCTGCGGCGTCGAGCGTCGGCCCCGACACCCGCATCGACGGTCGGTCCATCGCCATGCCGCGAGTCTGCCCGCCCTGACGAGGCGACGCGGCGGCGGATCGCCGCTCGGGGCCCGGCGCCCGGCGCGCCGTCGAGGTCAGCGGGCCTCGGAGCGGATGCGCTTCAGCGACGCCGCCCAACTGCAGATCGGACAGGTGGTGAGGTCGTGACGCAACGCCGGGCAGTACTCGCGTCCGAAGAAGATGATCTGCAGATGCCGGTCGTTCCAGGTGGACGGGGGGAACACCGCCTTGAGATCGCGCTCGGTGCGCTCGACCGTCGTGCCGTTCGACAATCCCCATCGCGCGGCGAGCCGGTGGATGTGGGTGTCGACGGCGAACGCCGGGATGCCGAACGCCTGTGACATGACCACGCTCGCCGTCTTGTGGCCGACGCCGGCGAGCGACTCGAGGAACGCCCAGTCGGGGATCACCTCGCCGCCGGCGGCGACGATCTGGTTCGCCGCGGTCCACAGGTTCTTCGCCTTGGTCGGCGCGAGGCCGACCTCGCGGATGATCGACAGGATCCGTTCAGGACCGAGGGCCGCCATCTTCTCGGGGGTGTCGGCCACCGCGAACAGCGCCGGCGTCACCTGGTTGACCTTCTTGTCGGTGGTCTGGGCCGACAGGGCGACCGCCACGAGCAGCGTGTAGGGATCGCGGTGGTCGAGCGGGATCGGCGTCGACGGGTACAGCTGGTCGAGGATCTCGCCGATCCGGTCCGCCTTGTCCCGTCGCTTCACGGTCGGGACCATACCGAGGTCGAACCCGACATCGGTGGCCACACGGAACCGGCCTGGTGCCCGAGGTGGGACTCGAACCCACACGATCTTTCAATCGGCGGATTTTGAGTCCGCTGCGTCTGCCATTCCGCCACTCGGGCGAGTGACGGCCACACGTTATCCGCCGCGCCGCAGCTGCCGACGGCCCACCCCTCATGGAGAAGATCGAGGTGAACGGCGACGGCCGCCACCCGATCGACGCCGAGCTCACCACGGTCGCGATCGACGCCGCGCTCGCCTGACGCACCCGGCCGATCGGTCCCACCGATCTCGGTCGCGCGGCGCGCCGGGACCCGTTCCCGCAGGTCGAGGGTTACCCATCGGTAGTGACCTCGGCCTGCAGGGAAGCGTCTAGGGTTGTCGGACAATGCTTGCATTCACGTTTCCGGGGCAGGGCTCGCAACGGCCCGGCATGGGTCGGCCATGGGCCGATCACGAGAGCTGGGAGCTGGTCGACGAGGCCTCGGCCGTCGCCGACCGCGACGTGGCCCGCCTGCTGCTCGACGCCGACGCCGACGAGCTCAAGGACACGCGCAACGCCCAGCTCACCACGTTCGTCAGCAGCCTGATCGTGCTCGATGCGGTCGAGCGCCTCGGCGTCGAGCCGAGCTTCTGCGCCGGCCACAGCCTCGGCGAGTACACCGCCCTCACCGCCACGGGTGCGCTCGGCTTCGACGAAGGCGTGCGCCTGGTGTGCGAGCGCGCCGACGCGATGCACGAGGCCGGCCACGACAACCCGGGCACCATGGCCGCGGTGCTCGGTCTCGACGACGACCTCGTCGAGGTGGCCTGTCGCCGCGCCGACAGCGACGTCTGGGTCGCGAACTTCAACGCACCCGGCCAGGTCGTCGTCGCCGGGTCGCCAGAGGGCGTCGCCGCGGCGAGCGTGCACGCGAAGGAGCTCGGCGCCAAGAAGGTCATGCCGTTGCAGGTGTCCGGTGCGTTCCACACGCCGTTCATGGCGCCTGCTCGCGACCGGCTCCGCAAGGCCATCGCCGAGGCGAATCCGCGCGACACCGAGGTGCCGGTCATCTCCAACGTCGACGCCCTCGCCCACGACCTCGGCGACGACTGGTCGTCGTTGCTGTCCGCACAGCTCTCCAGCCCCGTGCGTTGGAAGCACTGCCTGCTCACCCTGGGCGGGCTCGGGGTCACCGACTTCGTCGAGCTCGGTCCCGGTGGCGTGCTCACCGGCATGGCCAAGCGCACGGTCGACGCCGCGCGCACCATCTCGGTCGCCACGCCCGACGACCTCGACAAGCTCCTCGACTTCGTCGGCACGGCCGTCCCGCGGCCGGCCACCAAGCTCGAGGGCGAGCACCTGTTCGCGTCGGAGCGCCTCGTCGTCAGCCCCGCCGCCGGCGTGTTCGAACCGGTCGCCGGTCTCGACGACGGCTCGTCGATCGACGTCGGCACCGTGCTCGGCCACATCGGCGACACCGAGGTGCGGTCCGCGTTCGCCGGGGTGCTGCAGAGCTACATCGCGGTGTCCGGCGAGCGGGTCACGCCGCGACAACCCATCGCCTGGCTGAGGACGGTCTGACATGCCTGCCATCCCGCCCGGCATCCGTGGTGCCGTCATCACCGGCTGGGGCACCGCGCTGCCGCCGAAGGTGCTCACCAACAAGGACCTCGAAGGGATGTTCGAGACGTCCGACGAGTGGATCGTCGACCGCACCGGCATCCGCGAACGCCACGTCGGCGGTACCACGACCGATCTGTCGGTCGAGGCGGGCCGCAAGGCGCTCGAGATGTCGGGCGTCGACCCGGCCGAGATCGACACGCTCGTGCTCGCCACCACCACGCCCGACCGCTGCGTGCCCGCCAGCTCCCCCGGCATCGCCAACGAGCTCGGCCTGCGCTGCGGTGCGTTCGACGTCAACGCCGCCTGTTCCGGGTTCACCTACGGGCTGGTCGCCGCACACGGCCTGATCGCGATGGGCGCGAAGAAGATCCTGCTCATCGGCACCGACTCGCTCGCCCGCATCACCGACTGGACCGACCGCAACACGGCCATCCTGTTCGCCGACGGCTCGGGCGCGGTCGTGCTCGAGGCCACCGAGTCGGGCGGCCAACTGCTCGGCTGGGATCTCGACGCCGACGGGTCGGCCGAGCGCTTCCTCTACAGCGAGATCGGCGGCCACATCCAGATGGAGGGCAAGGAGGTCTTCCGTCGGGCGGTGCGGATCATGGTCGACTCGGCCACCAAGTCGATGACCGCCGCCGGCGTCACGGCCGACCAGCTCGCACTCGTCGTGCCACACCAGGCCAACATCCGCATCATCCAGGCGTCGTGCGAACGGCTCGGCATCCCGATGGAGAAGGCTGCGATCGTGCTCGACCGCACGGGCAACACCTCGTCGGCATCGATCCCGCTCGCGTTCGCCGATGCCCTCGACGCCGGTCGCGTCCAGCCGGGCGACCTGGTCCTGCTCGTCGGTTTCGGCGCCGGCATGACCGCGGCGAGCGCCGTGATCCGATGGGGTGGTGTGTGAGTCGAACGGTGTTGGTCACGGGCGGCGCCCGTGGCATCGGTCTGGCCTGCGCGCGCCGGTTCGCCGAACTCGGCGACAACGTCGCAGTCACGTACAACTCGTCCCCGCCACCCGACGACCTGTTCGGCGTGCCGTGCGACGTCACGTCCGCCGAGAGCGTCGACGCGGCGTTCGCTGCGGTCGAGGCGAAGTTCGGTCCGGTCGAGGTGCTCGTCTCCAACGCCGGCATCACCAAGGACGGCCTGCTCCTGCGCATGGGCGAGGACCAGTTCACCTCCGTCATCGACACCAACCTCACCGCGGCGTACCGCGTGTGCAAGCGGGCGGCGCAGGGCATGCTCCGTGCCCGCTCCGGCCGCATCGTGCTCGTGTCGTCCGTCGTCGGGCTGCTCGGCTCGGCCGGCCAGGCCAACTACGCCGCCTCGAAGGCCGGCCTCGTGGGTCTCGCCCGCTCGATCGCACGCGAGCTGGGCTCGCGCAGCATCACCGTCAACGTCGTCGCGCCCGGCCCGGTCGAGACCGACATGACCGCCGCGCTCGGCGAGAAGCGCCTGGCCGAGCTCACCGCCGCGGTGCCGCTCGGCCGCATGGCCACGCCGGACGAGATCGCAGGGGTCGTCGCCTTCCTGGCCGGCCCCGACGCCGGGTACATCACCGGAGCCGTCATCCCCGTCGATGGCGGTCTCGGGATGGGCCACTAACCTCAGACCACTCGTCCCGCCGAAGGACGACAAACAAGGAGATTCCACGTGGATCAGGAACTGTTCGCCCGCTTCAAGAAGTGCGCCGTCGAGGTGCTGTCGGTCGACGAGTCGGCCGTCGTGCCCGAGGCGAAGTTCGGCGACGACCTCGACGCCGACAGCCTCGACCTGGTCGAGCTCGTCATGGCGCTCGAGGAGGAGTTCGGCATCGAGGTGCCCGAGGAAGACCTCGAGGGTGTCGAGACCGTCGGCAACGCCTTCGACCTGGTCGTCGGCAAGCTGGGATGAGGCCCGGCGCTCGCCGGGTCGCCATCACCGGATACGGGGTGGTGGCCCCCTGCGGCATCGGGAAGCAGGCGTTCTGGCAGGGGCTCAACGGGCCCGGGATCACCTCCGGCCGGAGCGTCGACGTCATCGACTGGGACCCGACGCCGTACTTCAACAACCCGAAGGAAGCCCGCCGCGCCGACCGCTTCGAGCAGTTCGCGCTCGCCGCTGCGAGCGAGGCCTTCGAGCACGCCGGACGCCCGTCGGCCGAGCCGGGCCGCTTCGGGGTCGTCTTCGCCACCGGCGTGGGCGGCCTGCGCAGCACCGAGGAGCAGATCGGGGTGTTGCTCGAGAAGGGTGAGCGGCGCGTGTCGCCGTTCCTCGTCCCGATGATGATGCCCAACGCGGCCGGCGCCGCGATCTCGATGCGCTACGGCCTGCAAGGCCCCAACGAGACGATCACCACGGCGTGCGCGGCATCCACGCACGCGATCGGCGCGGCTGCCCGGCTCATCGCCTGGGGCATCGTCGACGCCTGCGTCACGGGTGGCAGCGAGAGCGCCGGCTGTGCGATCGGACTGGCCGCGTTCGGCAACATGACCGCGCTCAGCTCGTCGGGCAACAGCCGTCCGTTCTCACCGGAGCGCGACGGCTTCGTGCTCGGCGAGGGATCGGCCGTGCTGATCCTCGAGGAGTGGGAGGCCGCGGTCGCCCGTGGCGCCACGATCCACGGTGAGGTGCTCGGCGCGGCTAGCAACGCCGATGCCCACCACATCACCGCACCGGCGCCGGGTGGCGTGGGCGCGGTGGCCTGCATGCGCACCGCGCTCGACGACGCCGGGCTCACGCCGGCCGACATCAAGCAGATCAACGCCCATGGCACGAGCACCCCGCTCAACGACGCCGCCGAGGCCGCCGCGGTCACCACCGTGTTCGGTGCGGGCGGCGTGCCGGTCACGTCGACGAAGGGCGTCACCGGCCACGCACTGGGCGCCGCCGGCGCGCTCGAGGCGACGGCCGTGCTGCTGTCGATGGAGCACCGGTCGATCCCGCCCACCGCGGGCACCACCGTGCTCGACGAGGGCATGGACATCGACGTGGTGCTCGGCACCGCCCGGCCGTGGGAGCCGGGACCGACGATGTCGAACAGCCTGGGCTTCGGCGGCCACAACGGCACGATCATCCTGGGTCCCGGCGCCTGACGCGCCGGGGCCCCGGGCCGCTCGTCGCCCGGCGTCACGCCGTCGTCGCCCGTCGCCCGACCTCGGTGTCACACCCCCGTCGCATGATGCGGGACATGGCACGCAGCTTCCTCCGCACCCGCACCTCGCTCAGCCGGCCCGCGTCGGTCCCCGCTCGCCCGTCGAACGTCTTCTTCGACGTCGACCATCCCGAGATCGCGCACACCCGCATCGACTGTGTCGAGAACGGCGGGTTGATCGAACTCGTCGAGACCTATCTCGGGCAGCCGTGCGACGACCCGATGATGGTCGAGTACGTCGCCGACCTGCACGGGCTCGTCGCCCCCGCACACCTCGTGCACCAGGCCCGGCCGTGCCCGCACTGCACCCTCGTGGCCGCGCCGTACTGGCTGAGCGCCGCCTGACGTCGCTCGGCGACGCGGCTCAGGCGTCGACGAGCACGAACATCAGCTCGCACTCGCACGCGACCTGGTCGCCGAGCAGCGCTCGGCCGGTGCCCTTGCCCGCCCTGGCCGACATCCGGCCGAGCTCGACCTCGAGCACGAGGGTGTCGCCGGGGCTCACCTGACGCCGGAAGCGAGCGCCGTCGAGGCCACCGAACAGCGGCAGCTTGCCGGCGAAGCGTGCGTCGGCCAGCACGGCGATGGCACCCATCTGCGCGATCGCCTCGCACATGAGCACGCCGGGCAGCGTGGGACGACCGGGGAAGTGCCCGCCGAAGAACCACTCGTCGCCCGTGAGCGTCCAGCGGCCGCGTGCTCGCTGACCGGCCTCGAGCTCGAGCACCTCGTCGACGAACAGGAACGGCGGGCGGTGCGGCAGCAGGTCGGTCGGGGCCGGCAGCGCGCTCATCGGCCGGCCTCGAGCGCGGCGAGCAGCTTCACCGGCGTGTCCTTGGGGCTGATCTTGTACCAGACGGCGCGCAGGGCGCCATCCGGGCCGACCAGGAACGCCGAGCGCACGATGCCCATGTAGGTCTTGCCGTAGTTCTTCTTCTCCTGCCAGACGCCGTACGCCTCGGCGACGGTGTGGTCGACATCGCTGAGCAGGTCGAAGTTGAGGTCGTACTTCCCGTGGAAGCGCGCGAGCGCGGGCACCTTGTCGGGACTGATGCCGACGATCACGGTGTCGGCGTCGAGTTCGGGACGCAGGTCGCGCAGCAGGCAGGCCTGTTGCGTGCAGCCGGGCGTGTCGGCCTTGGGGTAGAAGTAGACCATCACCGATTTCCCACTCAGCGTGGCGAGATCAACGCTCTCGCCGTTCTGATTGGCGAGCGCGAACGTCGGTGCGGCCTGTCCCTCGGTGAGCATGCGCAGCACACTACCCCGATATGCAGGGGCTTTTCCGGCCTCCCGTGTCGCGACCACCCCCGCAATCAGGGGGTCAAGGAGTCCGGAATTCTTCGTCAAGCCCCTTGCAAGGACGACCACGCTCGGTGCTATCGTGCCGATCAGCGTTCGTCGGACCGGGGAGACCCGGGCTGTCGGGCGTTACGCCGACAACCAAGGAGTACGCAGAAATGAAGATCGGTTACACCGGCCGTCCTCAGTGACGGCACGTCATCCCGGCCGCAACCTCGCATGAGCGTGGTAGTGCGTCGGGATGCTTCGAAGGCGATCGTCGATCCAGTACTTGCGTGCAAGCACCCGATCGGCGACCTCCGAGAGGCGCTGAAGTAACACGACCCGAACCTCCTCCGGGGGGTTCGGGTCGTGTCTTTTCCAGACCACCATCGGCACGAAGCACGCTTCGCACTCGGCGACCCAGCAGAGCTCGTCCTCGTGGTACCACTCGGTCAGACGCGCGGCCTCGCACAGCTCGCACCCGTCCGTTCCCATCGCCGCATCGTGCCACATGGGAACCGCTCCGAGGGGGATGGTCGCCGTTCGTGCACCCACCCGCCATCCAGCGGTGCCGACCAGGCGAGAGGGCGAACCGGGCCGGGACGCGGTTCGAGGGCCCCGAAGGGCCCTCGAACACCAGGGGAGCACCGGTCGGGTGATGCTCGGACGAGCGGCCGATCAGCCGCCGATGAGCGCCGCCACGTCGACACCCTCGGGCACGAGCACCTGGTCGATCACGTGGATGACGCCGTTGCTCGCCTCGATGTCGGTCTGCACGACATTGGCGTCGAAGATCTTCACGCCGCCGTCGGTGGTGATGGTGATGTTGCTGCCCTCCACCGTCGGCACGTCGCCGGCCTGCACGTCGGCGGCCATCACCTTGCCGGCCACCACGTGGTAGGTGAGGATCTTCGTGAGGGTCTCCTTGTTCTCCGGCAGCAGCAGTGCGTCGACCAGGCCGGCGGGCAGCGCGGCGAACGCGTCGTTGGTCGGCGCGAAGACGGTGAACGGACCGGGGCCCTGCAGCGTCTCGACCAGGCCGGCGGCCTGCACCGCGGCGACGAGGGTGGAGAAGTCGGGGGCCGCGCTCGCGACGGCGACGATGTCGCCGGCGGCGGCGGGCTCGTCGGTGACGGCCGTGGTGGTCTCGGCGGCCGCCGCCGTCGTGGCGGTGGCGGCGTCGTCCTCGTCGTCGCCGCAGGCGGCGAGGACGAGCAGGCCGGCGAGGCCCAGGGCGGCGATCTTGCGGTGGGTCATGTGTGGCTCCTTGTTCACGGCGCCGCTGACGGGGGTCGACCAGCGGCTCATGATGGTCTACGGAGCCCCGATCGCCGTGGATGACGATTGAGTACTAAATGTGCTCAGGCGTCGATCGCCGCACGCACCTCGGCCACGTACTCCCCCACGGCCTCGGCACCGTGCTCGAGCAGCCGGCGCACCACCGATGCGCCCTGCACCACGCCGTCGGCCACCTGCACCGCCTCGCGGGCCTGCGCGGCGTTCGACACGCCGACCCCGACCAGCACCGGCACGTCGGTGATCGCCTTCAGCCGAGCCGCGAGCGAGGTGGCCGTGGCCGCGAGCGACGTGCGCTCGCCCGTCACGCCGAGCAGTCCCACCGAGTACACGAAGCCGCGAGCACGCGCACACACACGGGGCAACCGCTCGTCGGGCGCCGTGGGCGCGGCGAGCATCACCGTCTCGATCGACGACGCGTCGGCCGCCTCGCACCACGGTCCGCTCTCCTCGAGCGGCAGGTCGGGCACGATCGCCGCACAGATGCCGGCTGCGGCCAACTGCTCGGCGAAGCGGTGGTGGCCGGCGTGGTGGATCGTGTTGTAGTACAGCATCACGGCCAGCGGGATCTCGACGTCGAGCTCGCGTGCCTCCTGCAGGATCGACACCGGGGTGGCCCCCGCGTCGAGCGCCCGTTGCGACGCCTCCTGGATGACGGGTCCGTCCATCACCGGATCGCTGAACGGGATGCCGATCTCGATCGCATCGGCACCCGCCGCCACCGCGGCGCGCAACGCCTGCTGCCAACCGGGCAGACCGCCGGTGATGTACGGCACGAGCAGCTTGCGGCCCGCCGCCCGCGAGTCGCGGAACGACTGCTCCATCCGACCGAACGTGGTGTTCGAGGTGGTGGTCACTTGAGGATCTCCATCATCTGCGCGACGTCCTTGTCGCCGCGCCCCGACAGGTTCATGAGCACCGTCTTGCCCTGCAGCTGTGCGTGTTCGCGCACGATCCAGGCCAGTGCGTGCGCCGGCTCGAGCGCCGGGATGATGCCCTCGGTGCGCGACAGCAGCTGGAACGCCTCGATCACCTCGTCGTCGGTGACGTTCGGGTACTCCGCACGTCCGATCGACGAGAGGTACGAGTGCTCGGGCCCGACACCCGGGTAGTCGAGCCCCGCCGAGATCGAGTGCGCCTCCTCCACCTGGCCGTACTCGTCCTGCATCAGGTAGCTGCGCATGCCGTGCACCACGCCGGGCACACCCCGACCGACGGCGGCACCGCCGGCCGGTTCGATGCCCACCAGGCGCGCGTCGGTGTCGACGAAACCGCTGAAGATGCCCATCGCGTTGGACCCGCCGCCCACGCAGGCGACCACGACGTCGGGGTCGGCACCGTACGCGGCGTTCATCTGCTCACGGGCCTCGTCGCCGATGACCCGGTGGAACTCGCGCACCATCCACGGGTACGGGTGCGGGCCCATCACCGAGCCGAGGCAGTAGTGCGTGTCGCCGACGGTGGCCACCCAGTCGCGCATCGCCTCGTTGACCGCGTCTTTCAAGGTGCGGCTGCCGCTCTCGACGGCCTCGACCTCGCTGCCGAGCAACCGCATGCGGAACACGTTGAGCTCCTGGCGGGCGACGTCGACCGCACCCATGTACACCTTGCACTCGAGCCCCATCAGCGCTGCGGCCGTGGCGCTCGCCACGCCGTGCTGGCCGGCACCGGTCTCGGCGACGAGCCGGGTCTTGCCCATGCGCTTCGCGAGCAGGGCCTGGCCGAGCACGTTGTTGATCTTGTGCGAGCCGGTGTGGTTGAGGTCTTCGCGCTTCAGCACCAGGCGAATGCCGAGCTGACGGCCGAGGTTGTGGCACTCGGTGATGATCGAGGGACGGCCGGCGTAGTCGCGCAGGATGTCGCGGTAGTCCTGGCGGAACGAGGGATCGGCCCAGGCGCCACGGAACGCCTCCTCGAGCTCCTGGCACGCGGGCACCAGGGTCTCGGGCACGAAGCGGCCGCCGAACTCGCCGAAGCGGCCGTTGGCGGAGGGTTCTGCCATGAGCGTCATGTCGACTCCAGGAACGGATCAGGTGAGGGTGGATGTGGGGGTGGGATGGACCTCGTCGGCAGTGCGGCGAGCACCGCACGGCGAGCGGGTCAGAACTCGTCGGCCCAGTCGTAGGGCAGCTCGTCCGGCCCGAGGTAGCGCGCCGGCGCCGATGCACGCGCCCGCTCGACGAAGGCCTTCACCTTCAGCGGGTCCTTGCGCCCCGGGGTGCGCTCGACACCGCTCGACACGTCGACACCCCACGGCTGGGCACGCGACACGGCGAGCGAGACGTTCTCGGGGTCGAGGCCGCCGGCCAGGATGTAGCGCGGACCTTCGGGCAGGTCGGAGAACAGCGACCAGTCGAACACCTGGCCCGACCCGGGCGAGGGCGCGTCGACCAGGATCATGTCGGTGCCGAACTGATCGGCGCGTGCGGCGTCCGAGCTGCCGGCGACGACGGCCTTGATGACCCACCGCACCTGCGCCGCCACGTCGGCCACCATCGCCGGGGTCTCGTAGCCGTGCAACTGCGCCGCCTTGAGCCCGGCCCGGTTCACGGTGTCGATCACGCGGTCGGGGTGCTCGTCGCGGAACACGCCGACCGTGAGGATCTCCGGTGGGAGCCGGCGCGTGATGTCGTACACCTGCTGCGCGGCCACCTGACGGGTGGACGGCGCGAAGACGAACCCGACCGCGTCGGCGCCCATCGCGACCGCGAAGAGCGCGTCGTCTTCGTTGGTGATGCCGCAGATCTTCACGAACATGGCGGACCAGAGGGTACCCGTCGCGTCCGGTCGGACGGGGATTCGTTCTGCAGGCCGGTGGACGTGACGTGCGTCAGCGTGCGCCGCCGCGCAAGAGCGCGACGGTGGCGGCCGGATCGCCGCTCGTGACCAGCGTCTCGCCGACCAGCACGGCGTGGTAGCCGGCGGCGTGCAACGCGGCCGCGTCGTCCGCACCGCGCACCCCGCTCTCGGCGACCTTCACCGCGTGATCGGGGATGAGCGACGCCATCCGCACCGCCCGCTCGTGATCGACCTGGAACGTGACGAGGTCGCGTTGGTTGACGCCGATCAGGGTGGCGTCGGCGGCGAGCGCCGACTCGAGCTCGCGCTCGTCGTGGATCTCGACGAGCACGTCGAGCCCGATCATCGTGGCCAGCCCGTGGAACGACACCAGCTCGTCGGTCGACAGCGCGGCGGCGATCAGGAGCACGCAGTCGGCCCCCATGAGTCGGGCGTCGCACACGTCGTGGGCCGAGACGGTGAAGTCCTTGCGCAACACCGGGAGCGAACACGCGGCCCGCGCGGCCTGCAGGTCGGCCACCGAACCGCCGAAGAACTCCTCGTCGGTGAGCACGCTCAGGCAGGCGGCACCGCCGCGCTCGTAGGTGGCGGCCCATTCGGCCGGGTCGAGCCCGACGTTGAGATCACCCTTCGAGGGCGACCGGCGCTTGATCTCGCTGATGACGTGCAGCCCGTCGCCGCGGCGGAGCGCCGCGGCGAACCCACGTGCCGGCGGCATCGCCGACGCCAGGCCGACGAGCTCGTCGAGCGGGCGCTCGTCGAGGGCCGCCACCTCACGGTGGCGGGCGAGGATCCGGTCGAGGTAGGTGGCCACGGGCGGCGTCCCGGATGCGCCGGTCAGGCGCCCTTGCCGCCGAGCGGCTTGCAGAAGATCAGCTCGGGACGACCGGCGAGGAACGGACCGATGGCCGGGCCGAGCGCCTTGAACGCATCGGAGCCCATGTGCGCCTCGAGGGCGGCCTGGTCGGTGTACATCTCGTACATCCAGAGGGTCTCGGCGTTGGTCTGATCGGCCAGCAGGATGTACGACAGCGTGCCCGGCTCGCCCTGGGCGGTGTCGAGCGCGGTCTGCAGCGCTGCCACCAGGTCGTCGCGCTTGCCCTCCTGCGCGGTGATCTTCGCGATGACGGCGATGTCGGCCATGTGAGAACTCCCTCGAGTGTGGTGTGTGAGCGTCGTCGCCCGTCGCGCGGGGATCGACGGCGGCACGGTACCAGCGTGCCACCATGGCGCACATGGCCCAGGTGGCGAACAGCGAGTCCGAACGCACCGTCGTGATCGTCGAGGACGATCCCAACATCGCCGACCTGGTCGACCTCTACTTGCGCGAAGCCGGGTTCCGCGTGCTGCAGGGCGCGACCGGCGAGCGCGGTCTCGAGTTGATCGCGCAGCACCGGCCGGTCCTCGCCGTGCTCGATGTCGGACTGCCCGACATCGACGGGTTCGAGGTGTGCCGGCGCATCCGCAACCAGGGCTCGACCGCAGCGCTGCCGGTGCTGTTCCTCACCGCCCGGGACGGCGAGATCGACCGGGTGCTGGGGCTCGAGCTCGGCGCCGACGACTACGTGACCAAGCCGTTCTCGCCGCGCGAGCTCGTCGCACGGGTGAAGGCGATCCTGCGTCGGGGCGCGACCGCCGGTGCGCCGGCGGCCGAGCAGACGACGTTCGAGGTCGGCGACGGCATCGTCGTCGACGTCGCCCGCCGCGAGGTGCGCAACGCTGCCGGCCCGGTCGCGTTGGCCACCAAGGAGTTCGACCTGCTCGCCCACCTCGCCCGCAACCAGGGCATCGCGCTGAGCCGCCAGCAGCTGATCGACGGCGTGTGGGGCGCCGACTGGTACGGCGACGACCGCACGGTCGACGTGCACGTCCGGCAGCTGCGCAAGAAGGTCGGCGACGAGCTGCCGCTCGCCACCGTGTGGGGCGTCGGCTACCGACTGGGCTGAGCGTGCTGGTGCTTCACACGTCGATCATCTCCGGGCGCGAGGCTCGCCGTCGATGACCCGTCGACTGGTGGTGCTGATGGTCGGCCTGGTGGCCGGCACGCTGCTGATCGCCGGCATCGGCACACTCGCGCTCGCGCACGTACGTGCGCGAGCCGACACCGAGTCCGACCTGCGCACGCAGGCCGTCAACACCGCCGACAACCTGCAGCTGTTCTTCGACACCGACGAGGTCGGCCAGCTGACCGAGGAGCAGATCCGCCAACGGTTGCGGCAGCTGACGCTGTTGCGCCGGGTGGTCGACCTCGACGGGTTCGCGCTGGTCGGCATCTCCGCCGACGGCGACATCGAGGCCGACGAGCTGCCCGAGGGCGTCACCGTCGACCTGCTCGACGTGCCGGGCCTCCGCGCCGGGCGGGTCGAGAGCGGCAACGACGGCGATCTCGTGTACGCGGCGGCGCCGCTCGACCTGCAGCAGGGACGCACCGGGGTGATCGTGCTCTCGCAGCAGGCGAGCGCAGGCCTCGGACCGGCAGCCCGATACTTCGTGCTCGCGGCGATCGCGTCGGCGGTCGTGGCGCTGCTCGCAGCGGTCCTGGTCGGACGTCGCGTCACCCGGCCGATCAAGGCCGCATCCGAGGCGACCACGCGGATCGCCGCCGGCGAGCTGAGCACGCGTCTGTCCGAGCACACCGGCCGCAGCGACGAGCTCGCCGAACTGTCGCGCAACGTGAACGGGATGGCCGAAGCGCTCGAGCGTTCCCGGGCGCTCGAACAGCAGTTCCTGCTGTCCGTGAGCCACGACCTCCGCACCCCGCTCACGTCGATCCGCGGCTATGCCGAAGCGATCTCCGACGGTGCGGGCGACCCTCGTCGCGCGGCAGCGGTCATCTCGTCGGAGTCGCGACGGCTCGAACGGCTGGTCGCCGACCTGCTCGACCTCGCCAAGCTGCAGGCGTCGAGCTTCTCGCTCGAACTCGAACGCATCGACCTCGGCCAGCTCGCCCAGGTGGCGGTCGACGGCTTCGGCCCCGACGCAGCCGAGCGCGGGCTGATGATCCGGGCGATGCCCGACGCCACTCCCCTGGCGGTGCTCGCCGACCACGACCGTCTCGGTCAGGTGGCGGCGAACCTGATCGAGAACGCGATGAAGTACGCGTCGACCGGGGTGGTGGTGCGGGCGCAGCGCGACGGTGCGTGGGCCGTGCTCGCAGTCGCCGACGACGGGCCGGGCATCGATCCGGCCGACCTGCCCCACGTGTTCGAACGGCTCTACGTCGCCCGCTTGCGGCCCGCGAGGCACGAGAGCTCGAGCGGGCTCGGGCTCGCGATCGTGAAACAGTTGGTCGAGGCGATGCACGGACAGGTGTCGGTGACGAGCGAGCTCGGTCGCGGCACCACCTTCAGCGTTCGCCTCCCGGTCGTCCCCTGATGCTTCTGGTCGCGATTCCTCTCGATTTCCGAGGGGAATCGCGACCAGAAGCGTCACAGCGTCGAAGCCTGGTTCCGCGACCACCCCTGACGGGCGGCGAGATCAGAAGCCGAGGCGGGCGCGGATCTCGGACTCGAGGTCGGCGATGGGCACGCGGACCTGGGCGGTCGTGTCTCGTTCGCGGATCGTCACGGCGCCGTCCTCGAGCGAGTCGAAGTCGACCGTGACGCACAGCGGTGTGCCGATCTCGTCCTGGCGGCGGTACCGGCGGCCGATCGCCTGCGTCTCGTCGTAGTCGACCATGTACCGCTCGCCCAGCTGCTGGAAGATCTGCTTCGCCAGCGGCGTGAGCGTGTCCTTCTTGCTGAGCGGCAGCACCGCCACCTTGTACGGGGCGAGGCGCGGGTGCAGGCGCAACACGGTGCGGGGCTCGTCGTTGATCACGTCCTCGTCGTAGGCGGCGAGCAGGAACGCCGCCATCGCCCGGTTCACACCGGCGGCCGGCTCGATCACGTACGGCACGTAGCGCTCGTTGGTGGCCTGGTCGAAGAAGTCGAGCTTCTGACCGGAGTGCTGCGCGTGCTGCTTCAGGTCGTAGTCGGTGCGCTGGGCGATGCCCTCGAGCTCGCCCCAACCCCACGGGTACAGGAACTCGACGTCGGACGTGCCGGCCGAGTAGTGGCTGAGCTCGTCGGCGTCGTGCGCCCGCAGACGCAGCATGTCGGCGGGGATGCCGAGGTCGGTGTACCACTGGAAGCGGGCCTGGCACCAGTACTCGTACCACTGCGCGCTCTCGGCCGGAGGCACGAAGAACTCGCACTCCATCTGCTCGAACTCGCGGGTGCGGAAGATGAAGTTGCCGGGCGTGATC
>WBZL01002814.1_pt1 | contig 16548 bp, 12 predicted proteins | sample 5204291 | NCBI WGS metagenome assembly WBZL01 (sample SAMN12344345, study PRJNA552823) | activated sludge metagenome | biome: Activated sludge suspended growth; feature: Nitrification reactor; material: Wastewater; isolation source: activated sludge from nitrification reactor of wastewater...
GATGTGCTTCCCCGCTTGCGCGGCCACCTTCAGCAGCAGCGAGCCCGATCCGCAGGTGGGGTCGTACGCGGTGGTGGCAGCCTTCGTGTTCTGCGGCGAGATGCCGATGACCCTGGCCATGATGCGACTGACCTCGGCGGGCGTGTAGAACTGCCCCTTGCTCTTGCCACTCTCGGTGGCGAAGTGCCGCATCAGGTACTCGTAGGCGTCGCCTAGAATGTCGTCGTGTTCGGCGCGGTTCTGTGAGAAGTCGAGCTTCGGGTCCGCGAAGATGTTGATCAGGTTAGTGAGCCGATCGACCTTGGCCTGCCCCTCTCCGAGCTTGTTGGAATCGTTGAAGTCCGGGAAGTCGCTGCGGGCCAGCCGAGCGTTGGCTTCCACCAGCGGTGCGATGACCTGCGTGTTGATCTTGTCCCCGATGTCGCTCTTGCCGCGCAGGGCGAGCATGTCGGTGAAGCTGCCGCCCCTGGGGATCGTGACCGGCGGAGCGAAGTCCGTGCTGTCGCCGTACTTGTCCGTGATGTACTTGATGAACAGCATGAACAGGACGTAGTCCTTGTACTGGCTGGCATCCATGCCGCCACGCAGCTCGTCGCACGAGGCCCAGAGGGAGGAGTAGAGGTCGGATTTCTTGATGGGCATGGCGTCCTAGTTGTGGGATCTAAAGAGGTTGTTCACTGAGGCATAACTGAGGAAGCTGGAGGTGCGAGCCACCCAACCTTCAGCCAGAGGCCTCAGTGAACACCCACAAGAATGCGCGATTGACCGCCTGGGGGCGAGCGGAATTGATCCGCCGTCTCATCCGCGATCAGGAGCCGGTCGCCGTTGTCGCGGCCGCGCTGCATCTCAGTCGCCAGACCGTCTACAAGTGGCGCCGCCGGTTTCTCGCCGAGGGATGGGCCGGTCTCGCCCCACGGTCCTCGCGGCCCCACAACTCGCCCCGCACGACGCCCCCCCGCCTCGTGCGGCGCATCGTGCGCCTCCGACTCGGCCGCTTGACCGGCCCGGAGATCGCGGAGACGCTCGGTCTCCCGCCCTCGACCGTCGGCCGGGTCCTGCAGCGTCTGGGACTGGGCCGCCTCAAACAGCCAACCACCGCGAGTGGTCCGGTAAGCTCCCCTGTCAAGCAGACCATTCGTAGGGAGACTCTTCCGGTGCTGTTGGCCTCGGCAGAAAGGTGCGAGGCGGGACCCGGCCGAGGCTGTCATGGGGCCGCTTCGTGTTATAGGTCGTGAGGAAGGTGGCCGTGAGGGCTCGGACCTCCACCAGCGAAGTGAAGACGTACGCGTTGAGCACCTCGTCGCGATAGGTGCGGTTGAAGCGTTCGATGTACGCATTCTGTTGCGGTCGGCCCGGCTGGATGTAGAGCACCTTGATGCCGCGTTGCGCACACCAGCGCGTGAGGACGATCGAGGTCAGTTCGGGCCCGTTGTCCATTCGTAGGGCCGTCGGCGCCCCGTGCAGGGCCACCAGATCCTCCAGGACGGCGACGACGCGCACACTCGGCAGCGAGCGACCCACCTCAATGGCGAGCGCTTCGCGGTTGCCCTCATCCAGGATATTGCACGTGCGAAAGCTCCGTCCGTCGTACAGGGCGTCCTGCATGAAGTCGAGTGCCCAGACGTGATTCAGCTGCGGGCGGGCGGCCAGCGGATGCGCCACCCGCTGCGGACGCCGCCGCCGCGTCCGGCGCGGCAGGTTCAGCCGGAGAGCGCAGTACACGCGGTACACGCGCTTGTGGTTCCAGGGATGTCCGAGCTGGCGCAGGCGGTCAAAACACTTCCAGAAGCCCCAGCGCGCGCTTTCGGCCAAGGCGCCGTGGAGCGCGTCGATCACCGGCTGATCGTGCCGGACCGGTTGCGGCGGGCAGTAATAGGCCGCCCGCGACAGTCGCACCACCCCGCACGCGCGCCGGACCGACAGGCCGTGCGTGCCGACGAGGGTGGCGACCGTCTCCCGCTTCGCGGACGGCGTCATGACTTTCGGCTCAAGACGTCCTTGATCGCCGTGTTCTCCAGCGCCAGCTCCGCGTACATCCGCTTGAGCTTCGCGTTCTCCTGCTCGAGCTCTTTGAGCCGCGTGAGATCCTTCACGCTGGCCCCGCCGTATCGGGACTTCCACAGGAAGTACGTGGGGCGACTGATGCCGTGCTTCCGCACCAGCTCGGCCACGGGCACGCCGGCTTCTCCTTCCTTGAGAATCGCCACGATTTGCGACTCCGTGAATCGGGACTTCCGCATCGGTTATGCCTCCTGAGGGCACCCCGAAAAGTCCAACTATGCCTGGTCTGTCCGGAAGGGGAGCTTACCGTTCCAGGCGGACTCCTATGCGAGCACCGATGCGGCGCGCGAGGCGGTGAATGCGGGTACGATGTTCAACGTCATCCACAACGAGACCCTCCTGAAGCTGGACTTCATCGTCCGAAGGCCGGATGCGCTGACGGATGAGCAATTCCGGAGAAGGCGCGCCATCGTGCTGGGTGGGTTCACGGCCTGGTTCATTTCGCCGGAAGACCTCGTGCTCGCGAAGCTGCTTTGGCGTCGTGAGACTGGTTCAGAGCAGCAACTGAGAGACGTCAGGACCTTGCTCGATGCCGGGCCCGTCCTGGACCGCGATTACCTTGCGCGCTGGGCCGAACGACTCGGGCTGGCCAACGAGATGAAACAGGCGATCACCCCATGAGCGACACATCGGCTCACCTCTCGGAACTTCTTGCCCGTCGCTATCAGGATCGGACGCCAGCGGAGCGCGTCCGGATGGCCGCGTCCATGTTCAGGACCGCGAGGACCCTCGCGGAGGCCGGGATTCGCTCAGAGCACAAGGACGCCACCGAGGCCGAGGTGAGAGAGCGGTTGCTGTGGCGGTTGTATGCCGGCGACCTGACCGCAGTGCAGTTGGCCGAAGCGCTGCGGGCAGGGCAGATCAACGAATGACCCTGGTTGCCAAACGCCTGGGGACCCGCGCCAGGAAGTCGGCCAGCTTTCCGTTGAAGACATCTGGATGCTCCCAGTGCTCGGCGTGCGAACCGAGGGTCACGACCTCGGCTGCGGGTGCGTTCACGCTGAGCCAGGCCCGCGCACTCGCGGCCCACTCCTCTCGGACCATGTAGAGCACCGGCACGACCCGGTCGAGCGCCCTCGCCTCCTCCGTGAAGTCGCGAAGTGTGGCGTCGACCATGAGGGAGAGTGCGGCCTCCGCGGGCGTCTTCAGCGACTCCTCGACGATCCACTGAAGCTCTCTATCGTCGAGCTCGCGCTTGACCATGAAGCGTGCGAGACCCTCCGCCCCGGCGCGACGCCGGTAAAGGATTGACTCGAACGTCGATCGGTAGCCCTCGAAGCCACCCCAGACCCACTCACGCTCCGCGTCCCCGACGGCCTTGGGCGGCTCATCCACGAGCACCACCGCGCGCAGCCGCTGCGTGCCGTGCTCGCGCACGTAGGCAAGGATGTCGTGGACGCCCGACGACCAACCGACGAGCACGACGCCGTCGAGGCGTAGCGCCTCGAGGAGCACGCCCAGGTCGCGACCGTGCTGGACGTACGTGTTGCCCTCGGCCACCTTCGTGCTCCGCCCGTGACTGCGCGGGTCGAACGTCACGACCCTGTGCCCGTCCGAGAATGCGTCGAGCTGCGCCGCGAAGAACTCGGTCGTCATCGTCCATCCGGGAATGAAGACGACGGGCGGCCCCGCGCCGACCTCCTTGTAGTACAGCTCGACGCCGGGCGCGACCTCGATTCGGCCGTCGCGCGGAGCCGCCAACAGGAGGATAGCTGCTGCCAGCAGCGAGCGGATCATGGGATGACCTTGGCCAGGTAGCCCTTCAGATCGATTTGCCGGTAGTTGTGCCCTCCGATGCGACCGGCTATCCCCTCCGGCGTCACCGCGCGATCGTCCGGCCCGATCAGCGTGACGACGTCCTCCATCTCGAGCACCCGCTCGGAGCCCACGAGGATGTTCGTGTGGTTGCTGTTGACGTTGACGACCGCGAAGGTCCGGCCGTTCGCGAACACGACGGCGCCGTTCTCCGCAGCGCTTGGGTAGCCGTCGCCCCACCCGATCGGGAGGGTCGCGATCCATGTCGGTGCGTCGATCCGATAGAACCGCGAGAAGCCGATCGTGGAGCCGGCGGGGAGTTGCTCGAGGCGCACGACGCGGGCCCGGAGACGGAACGCGACCTTCAGATCGATCATGGCGGCCTCCCCGGCTCCGCCACCGGGGAGCGAGCCGTGGAGCAGGATTCCGGGCCGCACGGCATCGAGGCGGGAGGCCGGATGGTGGAGGAGGGGTGACGAGGAAGCGGCGTGGAAGATCCCGTGCTCGACGCCCCGCGTCCTGAGCGCCGCGCGCACGTCCTGGAAGCGGCGCAGCTGCTCTTCGATGAAGGCGCTGTCCGAAGTGAGCATCGTGAACGCGCCGGTCACCCGGGCCGACGCGACGATCGCATCAAGCCACGGCGCCATCCGGGAGTGAAGCCGTCCCATCCGGCCGAGCCCCGTGTCGACGTAGATGTTGACGTCGGCGGGCTTTCCGAGCCTGGAGGAGAGCCTTCGCAGCCGCCCCGGATCGTCGTCATCGAAGACGGACAAGGTCACGCCCGCGCGGGCGAGCTCTTCCCCCTCCCCTTCCGCATGGCGCGCCATGAGGAGGATCGGCTTGCGCACCCCGGCATCTCGCAGCGACAGCGCGTCCTGTGCCTGTACGACCGCGAAGCCCCAGACCTCAGGCACACCGTCGAGAACGGAGGCCACCTCGGTCACGCCCACGCCGTACGCGTTGTTCTTGAGCACCGCGATGACGGGCCGTCCTTCGCAGAGTCGGGAGACGGCGCGAGCGTTACGCCGATACGCCGCGGCATCGAGTTCGATCCACGGATCGACCCGGTCGGTCGCGGCCGGCACGAGGCGCGGGCCGCGCACCGCTGGTCCCGTCAGGCGAGCCGTAGATGCCGCGACGAAGGCCGACGCCAGGAAGTCCCGCCGCGTGCTGTTCATCGGCCGCTCCCGGCAGGTGCCGTGTCCCGGAGGGAAAGTGGCGATCCGATCAAGATGGCGCTCCCAGTGTGAAGGTCGAATGAGTCCACAAGCAAAGGACGGTCCCCCCGGTGTCTCTCCACCGCGTGATCACGGGGAAGGAGACACCTGTCTGGGCGTCGGATGGAGCACGACCGCACCGAGGAGGACCAGCAACTGGAGGACCAGGAGCCACACCTGGAGCGACAGATTGGTCGCGACGCGGGAAGGATCGAACGTGAACCGGGGGAGGTCCTCGAGAGTATCCGGGTTGAGCCACTCATCGTGGAACACCTTCGGGAAGACGAACTCTCTCCATTGGAGGGAATAGGCGGCGACGGCTTCCTGCCAGGCGAGATAGTGGGCGCGCGACGTACCGGATATCTGGCTCGTTCCCAGGGAGAACGGGATGGCTGGGCTGAGCACACCGAGCATGTCGACCAGGCGACCTCGATTCTCGAGCTGCCGATCGAAGGCATCCCGCAAGGGCTCGGTCGAGTACCAGGCCTCCTCCCGGACCGCGAAGTAACTCATGAACCAGCCCCGCCCGGTATCGCGGCTCACTTCCTCCGCGGGCTTCAGGTGGGGGTGCCGCTGGTAAAACCGTTGAAGGACCTGGTCGTTGGAGTCCTCAGCCCTGGCGATGGCCTCGCGTGCCTGGTTGATCATGCTCACTCGCGAGGGAAGCGGATAGAGCACACGCGAGAGCTCGGCGGATCCTCCCGGAACAATCAGCAACGCAAAGGCCCACAGCACTACCAGGAGAAAACCGTGCTCAGCGGAGCTGCCCTTCCGCAGATTGACGAGGAAGGACAATGAAAACCAGATCGCGCCGTAGAGGGCCGTGAATCCCCCAAGATTCCGGAGCTCGCTCAAAGAGAGTTGCGGGAGGATTCCCAGCTGGGCGAGCGACAGGGTGACCGATCCACCGAAGACGACCATGGTGACACAGTACCTGGCCAGAAGACGGGTTCCGAGCCAATGCTTGAGATTGATCCCCTGAGACGCAATCCATGGCAGGTTGCCGTTCTCCCGATCGCCGGCCACCAGGTTGTAGCTGATGCCCAGCGCCAGGAGCGGTAGCAGGTAGAGCAGGACCACCGAGAGATCGAAGAAGCCGAGCATCTGCTGGATGGGGCTGCGCATCTCCTTCAAGTCGGGTTGATACGCATCCTCCTCGTAGACGCTGACGTTGCTGGTATGGCGATAGATGTCCGATTGGCCAGTGGAGACCACGGACATTGGTCCCGTGACGAAGCTTGCCAGCCGCGGATGCTTCCAGCCGATGGCCATCGGGTTGAGGGGATTGTCATAGAAACCGAGGCCGGAATCACCCTGCGCCGCGACTTTCGTGGCAAGGGCGATCATCGCGGCATCGTCTTTCCGCTTCTCCGCTTCCTGAGCGGCCACCCCCTTGTTTCGCGACTGCCATTGCCGCACCCCGTTCAAGCCGGCGAACCAGACGAGTCCGACCAGCAGCAGTGAGACGAGCAGAAAGCCCCGGTCCCGGGCCAGTAGTTTGAGCTCGGTCCGAAAGACGATGGCAATCACGCGCCACTCCCCTCGTAACGCGTGGTACCGCGAAGGCGGGCGGAGACGATGAGCAGGAGCAGACAGGCCCCGAACTGAGCCGCCCAGATCCCCAGAAACGACCCCGCGCGCGAGAGGATCTCGTTCAGGCGTGGCGGCTCATAGACGAACGGCGGAATCTTCGCCCACAGATCGGCGCCCGCGCGGTAGCCATAGTCTCCATAGGTCGAGTTTTCCGCGTTGTCCATGTTGAGCACGCGATTGAACTCGATACGGTAGGCCTCCGCGGCATCGCTGAAGTGCCAGTAGGCCGGGTCGTCGGTCCGGGCCAGCGCCATCGAGACGAGGCGTGCCGCCAGATACGGCGAACCCAGCGACGCAACCGCAAACAGGCCAAGCTGGCCCCGGTATTGTTCCTTGACCGCGTCGTACACCGCTGCATAGACCGAGGACTCGTACTCTTCGCCGCGCTGCGCCAACAACCCTCGGAAGTTGATGGGCAGGTCTTCCAGCTTCTTCACGCCATACTTCGCCAGCGTCTCCCGCTCGAAGGCCTTGGCCGCCTCGCTGTCGGCATCGTGGCCATCAAGTCCCCTGGCCTTCAGCCCGGCAATACGTCCCTGGAACTCGCCGTGGGTCGGATAGGGATAGCGGGCTTCCGCCAGGTTGGTCGTCAGACGAGGGATCGCGACGGTCATCGCGAACCACAGCGTGAGCAACGCGACCAGGCTGCTCCACGAGGAGGGCGCCCAGAGCGACACGCTCAGGATCAGGGCGGCGAAGCCGCCGGCAAACACGGCGTAGACGAGGAATAGCAGGCCCAGGGAGAGAGCAAGGTCTCCACCCGCTCCCAGGAACAGCGAGAGAACTGCACTCACCATGGCCAACGGCGCGAGCACGATCAGGCTCACCACCATCAGGCTGAGAAACTTGCCGGCCACCAGCGCCAGTGGCGACATGCCGCCCACCGTCAGCATGGGCAGGGTCCTTCCTTCTCGCTCTCGGGTGTAGGCATCGAATCCGACCAGGACCAGGAGGAGCGGCAGGATGGTCAGGATCAGGAACCTGGGCGAGAGGGTGCCGAAGCGGTCCGGCCCGTTCTCGTCGAGGATGCCCGCGTTTCGGCTGTCGTTCCTGCGATGAGCCTCCATGAACAGGGAAGTGCCGACGAAGGCGTTGACACCGGGGTCGATGATGCTGAGAGGCGAGATCGGGCGAAAGGCGTACATGCCGAAGTGAGCGGCATCGTGGGGATCCTTCGGTCCCTGGCCCAGCCACACGTTCCGGTCGGCGGCGGTCGCCTGGTCCCGCAGCTGCTTGTCGCGACCATACTCGGCGAGGCTGGAGACCAGCACCACCGGGAGGATCACGCCATAGCTCAAGAGCAGGAGCCGAAGCCGTCGCCCGCGGTGGATTTCGCGCAATTCCTTCTTCAACACGGTCCCGATCACTGCTCGGGGCCGGTGTGCGGACGCCACTCCAGCATGGTTCCCGTCACGCTGACCACGACCCACACCCCACTCCGAGGCTGGTCAGAACGCCACCCCCACCGAGAGCAGGACCCTTCGGGGCGGCTGAGGAAGCCAGTAATACCCGTATGAGTTGAAATACGTCCGTTCATCCGTGAGGTTCTCGACGTTCAGGCGCAGCTTGAACTGATCCAACTGATAGCCCATGGCAAGGGACATCTGCGTGTTGGCAGGATGCAATCCACCCTCTGAATTGTCCTTGTCGCCAAAATAGTCCGACTGGTGGAACACGCCGTAACCGAGCGAAAGCCCGGGCAGCAGTTGATCAAACTCGTAGTTGCTCCACAGTCCCACGCTGTGATTGGGCGCGTTCTCGAGTTCGTTGCCGCTCTTGAAGACCAGATCATCGAGCAGGGAGGTGCGCAAATAGGTGTAGTTGCCGTTCACGCTCAGCTGATCAGAGATCTTCCCGCTGAAGTCGAGCTCTATCCCCCGGCTCCGCTGTGCCTTGGAGATATAGAGGATGTGGCCATCAATCGAGACCTCTGCCGGATCGTAGCTCAGCCCTCTCGCATCGGCCAGACTGGCCAGGATGAAGTTGGGTTGGTTCTCCTTCTTGAGCTCAAAGGCCGCCAGCGTCACCCCCAACTTCTCGTCAAGGAAGCTCGCCTTTGCCCCGGCCTCGAATTGCCGCCCCAGGGTCGGCTCCAGAAACTCTTCCGGCTTGTATCGATGCCTGCCGTTCACCTCAAAGCTCTCGGCAAAGGAGGCGTACACCGACACATTCGGCCTCCACTTGTACACCATGCCGAATCGGGGAAGGACCGGCCGGTCAACGACATTCAGGTAGTCCGCCGGGCGTTCCGACCTGTTGTCGTAGGCCCGGTCCCTCTTGTACCAGTTGAATCGCACCCCCATGAGCAAGTGCAGCCGTTGCCCAAAGAGCATGACTTGATCCTGGAAGTTGAGCCCCCGCCGCACCTGGATATCCTGGTACGGACTTGCCGCAGCGTTCAGTTCCAGGATATTGGGCATGATGGAGGGGTCCGGATTGTTGAACGACCCGATGGAATTGGGAAAGCGTTCATAGGTGATCCGATCCGTCGAGTAGGTATGATCGAATCCGATGAGTGCATTGTGCACCATGCCACCGGCATTGAGGCTGTAGCTCGCCTCCAGCAGGTTGGCGTAGTTCTTCAGATCGTCGAACGTGGCCGAGTTCCCGTACTCAATGACCGGCTCATGTAGCACGATATCCTTGTTCCCGTTGACCAGGCTGACATTCAGCGCCCGAAGGGCCGGGTGGCTCAGGGGGTCTGCGGTATCGATACCGAAATTGGCCAGCGCAACCGTGTCCCCGACACTGTAGACCCAGTTCTGCCAGATCCCTCGGTTGAGCCTCGGCACAGACTGATACTGACTGGTCAGCCGGACTTGAAGACCCGACGGCAGCCGATATTCGAGCGTCGAGCCCAGGCTGTTCTCCGTGAACTCGTTTCGTGCAGCAGGATTCCCGTAGAAACGGTTGTACGGAACGGAGCGGGCTTCTTCCAGGGTGACACTGGGGACGAAGATACCCGGGTCCTCGACGCTCCGGTCATCCCGCAAGAAGCCCTCGATGTTCCAGCTCAGTCTGTCATTCGGCTTGATCAGGATCGATGGGGCGACCATGACATACTGGTTGTTCACCCGATCCCGGTAATGGTCCGACTTCTCGTAGGTGGCATTGAGGCGCATGGCAATGCGCCCGTCCTCCCTGAGCTTCCGGTTGAGATCAAGCGACGGACGGACGAGTCCCCAGGAGCCCGTGGTGAGGCGCAGTTCCGTAACATCGAACCCGAGAGGCTTCTTGGTCACGAAGTTGACTACCCCACCCGGTGACACATCGCCGTAGAGCACGCTGGCCGGCCCCTTCAGGACCTGCACCTCCTCGATGTGATCCGAGAAGTGATTGCCTTCGTTGGAGATCAGCAGTCCGTTCCTGCGAAAGTTCGGATCGTTCAGCAGGAATCCCCGGGCGGATACATCCAGCCTGCGGGAACCATTCCCCCAGGCCGCCGTATTCTGAATGCCGCTCACGTTCCTGAATACTTCCCTGAGATTGATGATTTGCTGCTGCTGAATGACCTGCCGGTCCACGATCTGTACCGCCATCGGGATGTCGATCAATTCCATGTTGCTCCTGGTCGCCGACACGACTTGCTTGCGCTGACCGAGTACGGCGATGTCCTCCAGCGTGACAGGAGCTGCCTGCAGTTGAAACGTGAGGTCGACGCGCTCACCGGACGACAGCCTCACCGGCCTGGACTCGCCCGCGTACCCGATCATGCGTAGTGTGACCACGTATTCACCGGGCGGCAGACTGGAGAAGACAAAGGCACCAGTGCGATCCGTGGTCGTCCTGAGCGGGCGATCCGGACCCAGGGTGACGTTCGCAGAGAAGAGCGGCTGGCCTGCACCTCCGAGGACGGTGCCACTGATGCGTCCGGTATCCTGGGCGGTGAGATCACCGCCGAAGATCATGGACATCATGAAGGTGAGCCTGAAGCAGTGTGATCTCATGGCGTGGTTCCTTGTAGCTGCGGTAGCAGCGCGCGTGGCGGTCGATTGCCTGCCATGGACCGCCTGATGCTCGCACTGAGGTGCGGCATGAGATGGCTCGTGGCAGGGGGTGAGCAGGTCGCGGTGACTGACGGACCTCACAAGCTGCTCCGTACCGCGCGCGCAACACTCATTCTGCAACGACTGGTCCGCAGGGCCCGATCGAAGGTCGCCTGGGAGGGATCAACAGGAACCGCCTCGATCTCGGCGGCGTGCGTCGCAGCAGCAACGACACGACGGACCATGCGATCAATGAGAAGCAGGGCGCCGATGCCAGGGCAGGTGATCCGGTCCAGCGGCAGGGCTCCTCCCCAGGGCACGTTGTATGTCTTCAGGTTAGTCCAGGAGCGCTTCCAGGCGCACGACCCACCGCTGAGCTGCCACCAGGGCATCCAGGTCGAAGTTGCGCGCCGTGATCACGGCGACCAGGTCGTGGTGCGGGAAGATCAGCAGCAACTGCCCTCCCCAGCCGATCCCCGCGATGACCGGCCGCGCGGCGTCGTACCTGCCTTCGGGCCCAAGCAGCCACCACTGGTACCCATACCGCGTGCTGGCCGGGGCGACCGACCTCGGCGTGAAGGACTCGGACAACCACGCCGCTGGAACAACGCGTCGCGATCCAGACATCCCTTGCTGTGCCACCATCCGACCGATCAGGTGCAGGTCGATCGGTCGCATGGAGAGGCCACCACCGGTGTTCACCACACCCAGCGGCCCGACGTGCCAGGTGACACGTGAGACCCCCAGGGGCTCCAGCAATCCCTGCCGGACCACCACATCCACGGATCGACCGTTGGCGCGCCCGACCGCCTCGCCGAGCAGGATCGACGCACCGGAGTTGTAGGTGTACGAGGTCCCTGGCGCGCTGGCCATCGGTTGCCCGAGCGCGTACGCCACCCAGTCCGTACTGGAGAGCAGTTGCGTGAGCGGGTTCCCTGGGGCGCCGTATGGTTCCCGCAGTTCGTTCCACTGGATCCCCGCCCGCATCGTCAGCAGGTCCTGCACCGTCAGCTGGGCGCGCTGCGCATCCGCCCGGATGAGCGTTGCACGCTCAGGGAGCGCGTGCACCAGGGGCATGCGCACCGAATCCAGCGCCCCCCCGGCAATCGCGAGTCCCGTCACGAGCGACGTGACACTCTTGGTTATCGAGTACAGCGGCTCGAGGTCGTTGCGCGTGGTCCCACGGAAGTAGTGCTCGACCGGAGCGCTCCCGCCCGCGGACAATACGAGGCTGCGGATGTTGCCGAAGTCCCCCGCCCCGGTCTGCGCCACGAGCTGGGCCAGTCGTTCGCGATCGACGTTGTGGAGGTCGGGAGCCGTGGCCGCATCGTCGGCGCATGCGGCCGTCGCGCACAGCCACGCTCCCACCATCGCGCGCCGACCCGGGATGAGACCTCTCATGATCGCATCGTTCACCCGACCCGCCGGCGTCGCCAACCCATTGGGACCAATCGCCGAGGGCGTGACGCGGATTCCCGCGCCTACTCGGCCCGCATCGCCACTCGCGCGCTCCCGCGTACCGTGCTCCGCACCGGAACCCAGGTCGCCAGCGCTGCCACCGCCACCAACACCAGCGGTGCCACGGCGAAGGACGCGATCGTGGACGACCCCACGCCGTAGAGCATGCCGCGCATCAGCACAAACGCGCCCGCTGCCCCCGCCATGCCGACCGCGCATCCGATGATCACGTGACGCATCCCCTGCCCCACGACCAATCGCGTCACCCCGGCGGACGTGGACCCCAGCGCCATCCGAATCCCGATCTCACGCGTGCGGCGCGCGACCGTGTGCGCCATCACGCCGTAGATCCCGATCCCGGCGAGCAGGAGGCCGATCATGCCGAAGAAGCCGAGGGCACCACCGGCGATCCGTGCCGGCAGGAGTGAGGTCCCGAGGTGCGCGGTCATCGGGCGCAACCCGGTGACCGGCATCCGGGGATCGAGGGCCTGCACGGCATCTCGGATCGCTGCGAGGGCCGCCACGTCCGCCCCCTGGTGACGCACGACCAGTCGCATGGTCGAGATCCATGACTGCGCCTGCGCAAAGTACATGTAGGCTGTCGGATCCTCGCCCAGGGACCGGTACTTGCCCGTCGGCACCACACCGATGACGGTGAACTGCCGCGTGCCGCGCTGCACGGTGCGTCCCAGGGCATCTTCGCCGGGCCAGAAGCGCTCGGCGAAACGTTGGTTGACGATCACCACGGGACTCGCCGCGCTGTCGTCCTGCGTCCCCACCTCGCGCCCGGACAACAACCGGATTCCCATCGCGCCGAAGTAGCCAGGGGTGACACTCGCGTGCAGGATGTTCATCCCCTCCCCCTGGGCTGGCGTGTATCCCGGGATCTCGACGCGGGTGTCGGAACTGCCGATGCCCAGGGGAAGCACGTCGACGAATCCCACCCCTTCCACACCACGCGTCGCCAGCAACCGCTCCCTGAGGCTCGCATAGAACTGCTCGGCGCGCGGACGATCGTACCCCTGCAGTGCCGGCGAGAGCGCGGCGGTCACCACGCCGTCGGGCGCGAACCCCACGTCCACCGCGGTGGCCCGCCGCACATTCGCGACAAACAATCCCGCGCAGGTCAGCAGGATGATCGAAAGGGCGACCTGCGCCACGACGAGGCCATCGCGGGTGCGCGCACGCCGGGGCTCACCATCGGCCTCTCCCTTGAGCCCGGGGACCAGCGACGGCCGTGTCGCCTGCAACGCGGGAAGCAGCCCCACCACGATCCCGGAGACGAGGGACATCACGGTCGTGAACGCGAGGATGCGGCCATTCACCGCCAGGTCGGGGCGCACACCGATGTCCACCGGGAGTGTCACGGCGTTGGCGAGGGACACGCCAACCGCCGCGACGATGAGTCCCAGCGCGCCGGACACGAAGGCCACGAGCATCGACTCAGCCAGCAGCTGCCGGACGAGGTCGCTGCGGCGAGCGCCAATCGCCAGGCGCACCGCCATCTCCTTCGCTCGATCCCTGGCGCGCGCGAGGAAGAGGTTGGCCACGTTCACGCAGGCGAGAAGCAGCAACACGAACACGACGCCGAGTATGATGGTCGAGATGCCGACCTGCGCCGTCCGCATGGAGGGATGTGTCCCGACATCGGCAAGCGGGATGTGGCGCATCCCGCCTTTCGCGTATTCCTCCGGATACACCGCCGCGAGATCTGCATTGATGGCCTCGAGTCGTGCGGCCACCTGCTGCGGAGTCGCCGTGGCGTTCAGGCGAGCCACGACGTTCAGGAAGTTGCGACGCCGGCTGTCGATCGACCCGGCACGATCGGCGTCGAGCGCCTCCATCTGCATGAGCGGGACAAAGACTGCGGGCTCGAGCAGGGGGACGGTCCCGCGAAACGTCGGCGGGGCCACGCCGACCACTTCCATCGCCGTGCCATTGAGCTGGATGGAGCGCCCCACGATGGACGGATCCGCCCCGAAGGTACGGCGCCAGGTACCATCGCCGAGCACCACCACCGGATGCGCGCCGCGCCCACTGTCTTCCGCAGGGAGGAAGAAGCGCCCGTGCCCGGGCTGCACCCCTAACGTTGCGAAGTAGTTCGCCGAGACGAGCTGGCCGGAGAGCAGGCGCGGTTGGTCGCCGTCGCCATGGCTGAACGTTGCGAAGGTCCAGGCCGCGACCTGGTCCAGCACGTCGCGCGCGCGCTCCCGGACGTCGTAGTAGTGCGGGACCGAACTCGAGCCCCACGGGATCCCGGGCGCGGTGCGATAGATCCCGATGAGTCGGTCGGGCGCTGCGACCCCTGGCAGCGGTCGGAGCAACAGGGCATCGACCACCGCGAACACCGTGCTGTTGAGCCCGATCGCTATCGCGATGGTCAGGACCACCACCGAGGAAAAGAGCGGTCGCTTGAGCAGGACTCGCACGGCGAGTCGGAGGTCGCGGAGCGGCATGGTGAGAGCGGTGCAATGGGGGCACCGGCCGGTGGAGGGTGGCCGTCGGCCGGGTGTACCCTCGCCGTACGGTCAGGGGAGCTCCTGGTTGCATCGGCCATCCTCCGGATCCGGGGTTTCGTCCCCATCGGCCGCCGGCGGCGGGCTCGCACCACGGGATCGGGAGCTCGTCACTCCGGCTGGACCCGGGGGGTCAGGGGGTGCGTACGGTGCACGACCTTCGTCTCCCGATACCGATGACTCTCCGTACCTCCGCCGCCGCCCTGCTGGTCTCCGTTGGCGGGATTGCCCTGCACGCCCAGCCTCCTGTAACCGACACAACGTTGCGACTCCACCGCGCCGTCGCCACCGCGCGCGGGTACGACGCGAATGCCTGGTGGATCGAGACGTCGTCGGGCCTCATCCTCATCGATGCCCTCCTGACGCGATCCGACGCGCGCATGCTGGCGGCGGCGATGGGTACAACGGGTAAGCCGCTCGTTGCCATCTTCCTCACGCACCCGCATGCCGACCACTTCGGCGGGCTCCCGGTGATGCGCGAGAAGTGGCCGGGGGTCCCGGTGTACGCGACGCAGGGCACAGCGGACGGCGTCCTCCCCGTGCATCGCCAGGGGATGGCGGATGGCTGGCTGGCGGCGTTTGGGGACGACTATGACCGTGCGCCCGTGGTGCCCAACCAGGTGGTTGCATCTGGCACCACGCTCACCGTTGCTGGCATTGATGTCACCGTGCGGAGTTACGGGCCGATCGAGGCCGGTGATAACAGCGTCATTCATGTCCCCGCCCTGCGTGCAGCGTTTACCGGCGACGCCACCGTCCACGCCTCGTCGTATTACGTGGGCGAGGGCCATCTCCGCGCGGCGATGGACGCACTCCCGACGCTCCTCGCGGACCACCCTCCCGGCACCATCGCCTACTCCGGGCACTACGCCCCGATCGACCTCGCGACTGTGGTGGCCGAGAACCTGATGCAACTCCGGCAGCTGCAGGCGATGGTGCACCTGGCCCGTGCCGATTCTTCGCGCCCCGAGGCCGCACGGCTGCGCTCCCTGCACCAGATGCTCTCGCTCGACGCGGCCACGCGGGCGACGTACGGCGTTGCACCCGGGGACATGGCGTCGCTCAACCTCGCCGGCCTCCGGGCGTGGCCGGGTACGTCAGGCATGGAACGCACCCACGCGCCCACGGTCGCGGCCCGTGCGGGGATCGCCGCGATGCAGTGGATCCTTGGTCGATATGCCGAGGTGACCTTTCGCGTCGGGCCTGGGGGTCTCTACCTCGAGGGCGATGCGGCCGCCGACGAGTACCGCTACCGGTTGACCCTCTCGTACGATCATGTCCTGGAGCGCTACCGGCTCAGCGCGATCGACGACATATCGGGGTTGCTCGACGTGTACGAGGGGACACGTGATACGCGTGGCGCGCTCGTCGTCACGAACGAGCGGGTTGGCACGCACTATCGTGACGCGTCCGGGGCGCCCATCTTCACGCGCATCTCGTTCATTCCCGGCAACGCTGAGGAACCGTGGCGACTGATGGTTGAGAGCCGGCGCAGCGGCGGCGACTGGAAGGTGGCGCGCGAATCGCGCATGAGACGGCTCCCCATGCGACCGTGACCGATACTCGCGGAACGCCGCGACGGCGCGTCTGGCTCATCAGCATCATCAGCTGGAGTGCCGTCTGTGCCCTGCACGTCGCCGGGACCGCCAGCGACCAGTTGCGTCGCGGCACCCCCATGGATCTTGGGACGCTGGCCAGCGACTACGCGCTGGCGTACGTGCCATGGATGGTGTACACCGCGTTGCTTTTCCCGGCGATGGAGGGCGCACGCGCCCGCTTGTCGGAGCCGCGCATCCTGGGGAAGCTGCTGGTATTCAGCCTGGCCTGCTTCCTCCCGCTCCAGGTGGTGTGGCAGGTCGGGCTCTCCATCCGGCCGGCGGCGGACCCGATGCGCGTCCTTCTCCCGACGTTGCGCGCCTGGCCACTCCTGTTCTGGCTGATCGACGTCATGCTGATGGTCGG